>Ga0268264_10000302_pt1 | contig 80450 bp, 73 predicted proteins | sample KBSSwiS32_FD_190357 | JGI IMG/M metagenome (GOLD analysis project Ga0268264, IMG submission 190357) | Switchgrass rhizosphere microbial communities from Kellogg Biological Station, Michigan, USA - KBS Switchgrass S3-2 (SPAdes) (version 2) | ecosystem: Host-associated > Plants > Roots >... | reverse complement strand
CACCCTGAAGTCGGTGCACTGCGTCAAGGGCATGAAGACCGTCGACATCATGATCGCCGTCGTCCAGCGCTACGACGTCCGCGCCCAGATCGGCCGGCTGTGGAACGAGGGCTGCAAGATGCGGATCATCACCACTCGCGACCTGATCGAGAACTGGCTCCAGGCCCCGTTCAAGCTGCCCAACGGCAAACCCGTCGACATCAACAACAACGACGTGCGCACGATCATCGCCCACGACAAGGTCTATGCGATCCACGCCAAGATCAACGGCAAGGAGCGCTACGTCGTGGTGACCGGCACCAGCAACACCACCTGCGGCGGCCTGCTCTACAACGACGAGATGATGGTCCGCGTCGACGGCAAGTGGGCCTTCCGGACCTACTCAGCCCACGTCCTCGACGCCTTCAAGCACGCCCACCAGAGCCGCGTCTCCGGCGTCCCCGTCCAGGCCCACTGCCACTGAGGTCAGCGCTGGGTCCGGTGTTCGCGCGTAGCCGACCCGCGGCAGCCCGGACCTCCGCTTGCCTTCCCGCTTGCCCCCGGCCCGGGTGGCGGTGACCTGTCAACGTCCTGGAGCCCGAAACCGGGTGAGGACCCACCGCCACGCCGCGTGTTCTCGCGGACACGCCTGAGGGGCGGTGGCTGGTCAACCCCTCGAGGCAACTCACCCGTTGAGGGGTCACCGCCGCCGCCACAGCTCCGGTGCTGCGCGCGGGCACCGGCAACCCGGTAAGCGCGCGGCCAAGCGCAACCCGGTGCCACGAACGCAGCCACCAGCCCAACGACAAACAGCAAGCCCCGGCGGACCGAGGTCCACCGGGGCTTGGTGTTGAGCTTCAGCTCGGGGTCAGGCTGCCTTGCCCTGGACCCGGGCCCGCTCGTTGTCGTCAACCGGCGTGCCGGAGCACGAGTAGACGGGCTTCTCACGGAAACAGTTGATGTAGCGGGTGCTGGCGTTGACCAGCGTGACCTCGACCGCCGCGACGGTGCCGTCGAAGACCACCTTCTTGTGGCCGACTCCGCGACGGTTGACCTTGATGTTCACGAAGGTCAGCGTCCCGCCGGTGCCGTAGATCGCCGCGACCGCGCGCGAGCCGTGCGACTTCGGGGCCATCCGCAGCGTCAGCTTCAGCTTGGAGGTCCCACCACCCGGCACGAACTGGAACGTCGAGCTGGAGAGGTGGTCGAGCTTGGCCTTGAAGGTCTTCTTCTTCCCGGCCGGCAGGCTGACCGGGCTCTTGCCCAGTGGCTTGATCGGGTAGCCGAGCGCCGCACCCTCGCTGAAGGTCACAGCAGGATCGCGCGTGGCCGCCGAGTAGTTGGCGAACTGCTCGGCCAGCGAGGTGTGGCCCTCCTTGTGCAGGGCCTTGTCGATCGCCTCGACGGAGTAGAGGTCCTTGCGCGGACTCTTCGAGCTGTCGGCGTACTGCCACATCTTCAGCATCAGCGTCGGCAGCGCCCCGGTCTTGGTGGGGTAGTGCTCGGAGAGGTAGCGGAAGAAGTTCCACACGCCGTAGTGGAAGACGCCGCCGAACTTGTCGATCGGCTTGCCGGGGTGGGTGATCGGGCTGTCGGCGAGGTACTGGAAGTCGTCGTTGATGTCGGTGTACATCTCGTCCTCGACCCAGGCCGCGGTCGCCTCCATGAACCAGCCGTCGTCCGCGATGTCGTAGGCGAACTGGGTGGCGTGGTAGTACTCGTGCGCGATCGTCACCTCGAAGTTCTCGATCGGGGTGCGCGGGAACCCGGCGTAGTCGGCGTCGAGCACGCAGTAGGCCCACACGTCGAAGTGCGGGGCCCGGGGCCGCTGGTCGGTGGTGCAGTAGCCGTAGAGGCCCGGCTGGAGCTGGGCGATGTAGATGTCGGTGCGGCTGTCGCCGCCCTTGCCCTTGTCGGGCTTGGGCCGGCGGTAGCCGGAGGCGGCGTAGGTGTTGGCGACGTACTGCAGCTGCGAGAACGCGACGTTGGGGTCGTAGCCCAGCTCGGTCGGGTCGTAGTGCATCAGCAGGTTGGCGTCGCCGAGGGTCGCCGGTACGCCGCTGCAACGGCTGGGCGGGCAGCCGCCGGACTTGTCCTGGCCGTAGGTCGGGCGCTTGTAGAACTGGGCGGCGACCTTCTGGTCGGCCGGCGAGAGCGCGTCGCGCAGCATCGACAGGTTGCGCAGCGCCAGCGTGGCGTTGGGGCGCTCGTTGGCGGGGGTCTCGGGGGCGAAGGTCTTCTTGACCCGCGCCAGCGCGTGCTTGGCGCGGACGGCCCGGCTCCAGTGCGCGTCGGGCTTGGCCTTGGAGTGGGTCACGCCCACCCGGGCGTGCCGGGTCGCGGCCACCGCCGGGGTGCTGAGCGTCGAGCCGATCAGCGCGATGACGCTGGCGGCCACGACGGCGAGCAGCAGCGCAGGCACGCGGCTCGCCCTACGAGGGTTGGGCATGAGTTCTCCGTGTCTCTTTCTGGGGAATCGACGAGGTCTCGCCGACCCTACCGTGAGAGACGGCCGCGGAGCCCCCTCGGTTGGGTGCTCCGGGGGGTGGGAATCAGAGCCGGCGCAGCACCGCGGTGACCTTGCCGAGGATCGTGGCGTTGGTGCCGTCGATCGGCTCGAAGGCCGGGTTGTGCGGAAGCAGCCAGACGTGGCCGTTCTTGCGCTGGAAGGTCTTGACGGTCGCCTCGCCGTCGATCAGCGCGGCCACGATCTCGCCGTTCTCGGCGGTCTGCTCGCGGCGCACCACGACGTAGTCGCCGTCGCAGATCGCCGCGTCGATCATCGACTCCCCGGCGACCTCCAGCATGAACAGCTCGCCGCCCCCGACCAGCTCGTGGGGGAGTGGGAAGACGGTCTCGAGGTTCTGCTCGGCGAGGATCGGGCCACCGGCCGCGATCCGGCCCAGCATCGGGACGTAGGTCGCCGGGGGGAGGGCGTCGCCGACGCCGGTCTCGTCGTACGACGCTGAGCCGTCTTCAAGGAGCCTCTCGGCCGAGCCGACCGCCCGGCGCGCGGCCATCACCTCGGGCAGGAACACCTCGAGCGCCCGCGGCCGGTTGGGGTCGCGCCGTACGAACCCCTTCTCCTCCAGGACCTTGAGCTGGTGGGCGACGCTCGAGGAGCTGGTCAGCCCCACCGCCTCGCCGATCTCCCGCATGCTGGGCGGGTAGCCGCGCCGCTCCATGAAGTCGCGCAGGTGCTCGAGAATCCGCGTCTGGCGCGCCGTCAGCCCGGAGGCGTCGGCGGGTCCGTCGGGGAGCTCGGACACGGTGCCGCTGGGTCCGCGGTTTCCTTGCGCTGAGTCACTCGCCATGAAGGGCACGGTACGGCGACCCGGGCCGCGATTTCAAACATGTGTTCGAACGGGCGTGTCGCGACCGGGTCGCGAGCGGTCCGCCGTTCGCGGCGTACGCCGCCAGGCCGGCGCCCGCGAGGACGACGAGCGCGGCGAGCAGCACGGTGAGGAGGCGTCCGTGGGAGGTCTTCATCAGTTGCTCGTGGTCGATGGGACGGGGTGGTTCCGCGGGTCCACGACACCGGAAACCACTGCGCTGCGCCTGACGACACGCCGATCGAACAGGTGTTTGAACCGTTCGAACACCTGCTCTACTCTCGTACACATGTTCGATCGAACGTCTGATCGAAGGCCGTCGGCCCGACCACTGTCGGTGGCCACCCCTACAACTTGATCCAGCAGCAGTTCCAGCTCCACAGCAGAAGCCGGACCCCACTTCCCCAGGAGTCGACATGACCACGATGACCCTCGACACGATGTTCCGCCCGAGCGCCCCCACCATCGCCGCCCCGGCCCGCCGGCGCTCGACCGTGCGGCTGACCCGCCGCGGTCGCCTCGTCGTGGTGATGGCGGCGCTGCTGGTGGCGTTCGCGATCGGGGTCTTCGTCACCGCCGCCGGCTCGGTCGCCACCCAGCACCCCGGCCAGCCCGAGCCGACCAAGATCGTCCAGGTCAGCCCCGGCGACACGCTCTGGGACATCGCCTCCGGGCTCGCCGACGACGGCCAGGTCCCGGCCATGATGGAGAAGATCGAGCGGCTCAACGCGCTCGACTCGGTCTCCCTCCAGGCCGGGCAGCGGCTGGTCGTGCCAGCGAGCTAGCCACCACAGACTTCGTCAGCCGACTCGACCCCGGCTGACGGGCCGGGGAAGACAGGGGCGGGGCGGGTTCCTCGACGGACCGTGCTCCGCCCCTGCGGTCATTTCTGGCTCTTTGACGTAGCCGTGGGGCGGTGGTCGCGTATCGGCGGCCGCCCTGACCTCCGCTTCACTTCCCGCTTGCCGGCGGCCGCGCGCGTATCTCACCCGCCCCCTTGGGTGGCGGTGGGCTGGCAACCGTTGTCCCCGGGGTGGGCGGTGCGCTGGCAACTGTTGTCCACGTGGACGGCGGTTGCTGGGCCACCTCCGCCCGCCGGCCCGTTGTGGACGGCGGTTGCTGGGCCACCTCCGCGCGCCGGCCCCATGCGCGGCCCGCCTCACCAGGTTCTGTGGTCCCAGCTTGTCGGGTCGTGTGCCTGAGACCGCCCTGGGCAGCGGTCTCGGGCACACGACCCGGCCGGCCCTCCGTGCGCTTGTCGGGATCCCAGGTTAACCAGGGATGGCCCAAGAAGAGGCGCCACTGGCGCCCCTGTTGTCCGGGTCGGCGCGCGGGCGCCGGTTAGGCGGCACGGCGACGCGAGACAGAGACCGGGGCGGCCCACGAATACGTCAGAAGAGCCTCATCCACTGGGCGGTCGCCGGCGCCGATCCCTGCCACGATGTGCTCCGTGGCTGGCTACTCCGGCACCCCCCTGGTGCAGAAGCTCGGGATCAAGGACGACCACGTGGTCCTCCTCGACGGCGCGCCCGCGGAGCTCGCGCGCGCCATCCGTGAGCTGAGCCCGCCCGGTGCGCAGGTGGTCATCCGGTTGCCGAAGGCCGTCGACGTGACGCTGACCTTCCACACGTCCTACGCCGCGCTGGCCCGTCGGCTCCCCGTCCTGTTCGAGCGCACCACCACCGCCGGGATGGTCTGGGTGTGCTGGCCCAAGAAGGCCGCCCAGCGCTCGCGCAGCAACCCCGACGGGCCGGTGAGCGACCTCGACGACAACCGGGTCCGCAGCCTCGGCCTCGAGCTCGGCTTCGTCGACGTCAAGGTCGCGGCCGTCGACGAGACCTGGTCGGGCCAGAAGTTCGTGCGCCGCCTCGCGGACCGCTAGCGCCGGCCACAGCCCCGGCCCCCTCGCGACCGCGCTTCTCAGTGCCGGTGCGGCTGCTCCGGGCGGCGGGTGTCCTCCAGGATCCCGACCTTGCGCAGCACCAGGGTGACCAGCCACAGGCACACGAACAGGCTCACCACGGCCCCCAGCGACGCGACGGCCAGGACGCCCCACTTGCCCGAGTCGCCTCCCCGCGCCGAGCGCCCCGAGTCGACCGCCAGCCAGACCAGGAACCCCCAGACCGCAAGCGCGACCAAGGCACCGACCGCGAGCCCGAGCAGCTCGGGCCGCAGGCGCGGTTTGGGCTTCGCCGCGCGCCGGGCACCGCCCCGCGGCGTACCCGTCGGTCCGCCTGCTGCGCTCCCTGACACGCCGACATTGTGACTTCCTCGGAGCGGGGGGCGCGGCAGGGCGCGCTCGCTTATGGTGGTCGGGTGCCAGACGCGCAGCCGGTGACGCCACCGGTCCGGCCGAAGGCGCCACCTGGGCAGCTCGCACAGCTGGGGCTCGACCTGGTGGAAGCCTCCGACATCGACGAGATCGCTGCGAGCCTGCTCGCCGACCTCTCCGCGGTGCCCGATGTGCGCCGCGTGGGCTTCGGTCTGGCCGAGGTCGGCGGCCGCCGGTTGCGCTTCACGGCGAGCGACCGGATGACCGACGGGGTCCAGTGGTGTCACGTGGACGCCTACGACGACGTGCCCATCACCTCGGTCGTACGCACGGGCGAGCCCATCATGGGCGGCCGCGGCTCGCTGGACTCCAAGTTCGACGAGTTCATGGACCGCCAGCCGGACGAGATCCAGGCCGTGGCGACTATCCCGCTGCCGGGGATCGGCTCCCCGATCGGCGCACTGGTCCTCTACCTCGACAACGAGTGGGCCTTCGACGAGGAGCAGCGCGAGTGGCTCGAGGCGAGCGCGCGCTATATCGCGGACGCGGTACGCCGGGTCCGCGCGACCAGTGAGGTGCTCGACGAGGACGAGTCCCCGCCCACCGACGAGGCGGTCGTGACGGCCCGGATCGTGCTCGCCGACGACCCGCGGGCGGCGCGGGCCGGGCGCCGGTTCCTCCGCGAGTTCTTGGCCCGGGCCGAGGTGCCCGACGAGATCGCTGAGACCGCGGAGCTGTGCCTCTCCGAGCTGGTCACCAACGCGATCATCCATGCGGGCGGGCGCTCCGAGCTGCGGGCCACCGTCGACAGCTCCGTGACCGTCTCGGTGCGCGACCGCGGCGCCCAGATGATCGATGCGGAGCCCGCCACCGACCGCGACCCGCTACGCGTGGACGGCCGCGGGCTGCAGCTGGTCGCGGCGCTGGCCGACCGGTGGGGCTCCGAGCGCGATGCGATCGGCACCAGCGTCTGGTTCGCGCTCGACCTCGGCGACCGCAACGATGAGGACATGGCGACGTAGGGCGGCGGTCGCCTCCCGCCATCGGGTACCTCGCCGCACGTGGAGCTCCTCCCCGACATCGTCGGCGCCGACCCCGTCATCGTCTTCTGCGGGATGGCCGGCGCCGAGAGCACCAAGACCCGCGAGCACTACTACGCCTCGCCGGGCAACAACTTCTGGGAGTGCCTCCACCTCAGCGGCCTGACCCCGCGCCGGCTGCGGCCCGATGAGGACGCCACCGTCGTCGAGCACGGACTCGGGCTCACCGACCTGGTGGGCCACTGGGACCACGAGGCAAACCGCGGCTGGGTCGAGATCGACGTCCTGGTCGCCGCCGTCGAGCGCTGGGAGCCGGCGTTCCTGGCGTTCACCGCCAAGGGCACCGCGGCGTACGCCGCCAAGGCGCTCGGCCACCGCCCGCCCGGCCTCGGACCGGCCCCGTGGGGCATCGGGCGGTCGGAGGTCTTCGTGCTGCCGGGCACCAGCGGTGCCAACCAGCGCAAGGACTACGACGGCCGCCCCACCCGGCTCGCCTGGTGGCGCGACCTCGCCGCGATCGCCGCGCCAGAACTGGCCGAGCGGCGGAGGTGATCAGGGCACGTCGACGGCGGTCGAGACCGCGAGGGCACTGAGCGTCGCCGCGACCGCGATGTCCTGGCCGGCGCTGCCCTTGTTGCACGCGACGATCACCGTGCCGGCCCGTGCGAGCTGGTAGGCCGCGTCCAGGGTGAAGGTGGTCCGGTTGTCGTTGGAGCCGGCGTCCGGCTCGATCGACTGGAAGAGGCCGAACGTGCCGGCGGCGACGGTGTCGCCGGACGACTCGAGCAAGCACCGGAGCTCGCCGTTGAGCACCGCGTCCTTGTTGATCCCCAACACGTGTGCCTGGACGTAGAACGTGCCGGCCGGGAGCGCCATCGAGCTGACCACGGTGTCCGGAGGGGTGCCGGCGACGGCCGTCAGGTCCACCGTGTCCCCGCCCGAGTCCTTGAGGAGGACCTCGCTCGGCGGCAGCAGCCCGGCCTTGAGGTCCTTGACCTTCAGCGAGTGGTTCTTGACGGCCTTGGAGGTCACGGCGCCCCTCTTCAGCTGGGCGGGTCCCACGCTGTGCTTCGGGATCGCGGCGACGGCGTACGTCGTACCGCCCAGGCCACGAGCAGGGCGCAGACGGAGATGACGAGCGCCGGCGAGGGCAGACGAGTGGTGTGGTGCGGCATGGCGGAACCTCGGCGTTCTGGAGCGCGAACTCCCCGTGTCGGACCGCTCCATCGTCGTGGCCCGGGCGCAGGGACCGCCTGACCTGAACGGGGCATTTGCAGGCCATCGGCAGGTCGGCAAGAACGAGCGCGACACGCCGGTCCGCCGTGGTCCAGACGGCCGGCGTACCGCCTCTGACCTGCGCAAACTCCTCGGCTGTGAGCCAGGTCAAACTGGTCGGTCCTCGGTCTTGCATCGCGTCGGCGCTCGGCGTAGGGTCACCACTACATCTAGTAGTTACACCGGTGTAGTTATCCACATCTAGTCCCCAGAAGGGGCCGGCCACTCCCCAGGCCAGATGCGGAAGACCCACAGCCCGCTAGGTGTTTTACACAGCAGGGCCCGCTCTATCCACAACCCCACCGAGGGTGTGTCAAGCGCGCCCGGAGCCACCGTACGAGCACCCCGAGAGGAGGACCGCGATGCACTGCCCGTTCTGCCGCAACACCGACACCAAGGTCCTCGACTCTCGGGTCGCCGAGGACGGCTCCTCGATCCGTCGCCGGCGCAGCTGTCAGGCGTGCGAGCAGCGGTTCACCACCCTCGAGCTGATGCAGCTGACCGTGGTCAAGCGCTCCGGTGCCACCGAGGCCTTCGACCGCGACAAGGCGATCGCCGGCGTCCGCAAGGCCTGCAAGGGACGGCCGCTGACCGAGGACGACCTGGCCCGCCTGGGCCACGTCGTCGAGGACAGCCTCCGCGGCTCGGGCCAGGCGGAGTTCGCCTCCCACGAGGTCGGGATGGCCATCCTCGAGCCGCTGCGCGAGCTCGACGAGGTCGCCTACCTCCGCTTCGCGGCGGTCTACAAGCAGTTCGAGACCGCCGAGGACTTCGAGATCGAGATCGCGAGCTTGCGCGAGCACCGCGCCGCTCAGCTCTCCGCCCTGCTCGACAGCCAGGGCGACCTCACCTCAGCCCCCAGCGGCTGACCACAGACCGCCCGGTGCGTCGTGGGGAAGCGGCGTACCGGGCGACCTACCCAGCCCACCCCTCTGTTCCTGCTCAGAGTGTCGGTGCCGGCAGCAAGACTGAAGAGCAGGGACACACATCGAGTGCGACCAGGAGACACGGGATGACCGAGACGGTGAGCGGGACGAGCAAGGCCAGCAAGACGAAGGGCCTGAGCATCACGCGGCGCTTCAGCACCGAGGGCGTGCACCCCTACGACGAGCTCACCTGGGAGCGTCGCGACGTCGTCCAGACCAACTGGAAGACCGGCGAGACCGTCTTCGAGCAGCGCGGCGTGGAGTTCCCCGACTTCTGGTCGGTCAACGCTTCGACGATCGTCACGACCAAGTACTTCCGCGGCGCCCTCGGCACCGACGCCCGCGAGACCGGGCTCAAGCAGCTGATCGACCGCGTCGTGAAGACCTACCGCAAGGGCGGCGAGGACCACGGCTACTTCGCGACCCAGGCCGACGCCGAGCTGTTCGAGCACGAGCTGACCTGGCTGCTCGTGCACCAGTACTTCTCGTTCAACAGCCCCGTCTGGTTCAACGTCGGCACCCAGTCGCCGCAGCAGGTCTCGGCCTGCTTCATCCTCTCCGTCGACGACTCGATGGACTCGATCCTCAACTGGTACAAGGAGGAGGGGTTCATCTTCAAGGGCGGCTCCGGCGCCGGCCTCAACCTCTCCCGGATCCGCTCCTCCAAGGAGCTGCTCTCCTCGGGCGGCACCGCGTCGGGCCCCGTGTCCTTCATGCGCGGCGCCGACGCGTCCGCGGGCACCATCAAGTCCGGTGGCGCCACCCGCCGCGCGGCGAAGATGGTCGTCCTCGACGTCGACCACCCCGACATCGAGGAGTTCGTGATGACCAAGGCGCGCGAGGAGGACAAGATCCGCGCGCTGCGCGACGCCGGCTTCGACATGGACCTCGGCGGCGCGGACATCACGAGCGTTCAGTACCAGAACGCCAACAACTCGGTCCGGGTCACCGACGAGTTCATGCGGGCCGTCGAGGACGGCACCGAGTTCGGGCTGCGTGCCCGCAAGACCGGTGAGGTCATCGAGAAGGTCGACGCCCGCGAGCTGTTCCGCAAGATCAGCCAGGCCGCGTGGGAGTGCGCCGACCCGGGGCTGCAGTACGACGACACGATCAACGACTGGCACACCAACCCCGAGACCGGCCGGATCACCGCATCCAACCCGTGCTCGGAATACATGTCGCTCGACAACTCCTCGTGCAACCTCGCCTCGCTCAACCTGCTGAAGTTCCTCAAGGACGACGACACCTTCGACGCCGAGCGGTTCGCCCAGGCCGTCGAGCTGATCATCACCGCGATGGACATCTCGATCTGCTTCGCCGACTTCCCGACCGAGGCGATCGGCAAGACCACCGTCGACTACCGCCAGCTCGGCATCGGCTACGCCAACCTCGGCGCGCTGCTGATGGCGATGGGGCTGGGCTACGACAGCGACGGCGGCCGCGCGATGGCCGCGGCGATCACCTCGCTGATGACCGGCACGTCCTACCGTCGTTCCGCCGAGCTCGCCGCCGTGGTCGGCCCCTACGCGGGCTACGCCCGCAACGCCGAGGCGCACCAGCGGGTGATGCGCAAGCACCAGGCCGCCAACGACACCGTCCGCACCCTCTCGATCGCCGACGCCCAGGTCCACAAGCTGGCCACGGCGGAGTGGCAGAAGGTCGTCGACCTCGGCAAGCAGAACGGCTTCCGCAACGCCCAGGCCTCGGTGCTCGCGCCGACCGGGACCATCGGTTTCATGATGGACTGCGACACCACCGGCATCGAGCCGGACTTCAGCCTCGTCAAGTTCAAGAAGCTCGTCGGCGGCGGCTCGATGCAGATCGTCAACCAGACGATCCCGCGGGCGCTGCGCAAGATGGGCTACCAGCCCGAGCAGGTCGAGGCGATCGTCGCCTACATCGCCGAGCACGGCCACGTCATCGACGCCCCCGGCCTCAAGCTAGAGCACTACGAGGTCTTCGACACCGCGATGGGCGCCCGCTCGCTCAAGCCGATGGGCCACGTCCGGATGATGGCGGCCTGCCAGCCGTTCCTCTCCGGCGCGATCTCCAAGACGGTCAACCTGCCCGAGTCAGCGACGGTCGAGGAGATCGAGGAGGTCTACCTCCAGAGCTGGAAGCTCGGCCTCAAGGCCACCGCGATCTACCGCGACAACTGCAAGGTCGGCCAGCCGCTCTCCGACGGCAAGTCCGAGTCCTCCAAGAAGGACCAGGGCATGGCCGCCGAGGCCCAGGCCGGCGCGGCCGCCGCCGCTGCGCCCGCGGTCGAGACCAAGATCGTCGAGGTGCACAAGCCGTTCCGCAAGCGGCTCCCGAAGTCCCGCGCCTCGCGCACCACGTCGTTCACGGTCGGCGGCGCCGAGGGCTACATGACCTCCGGCGCTCACGACGACGGCGAGCTCGGCGAGGTCTTCCTCAAGCTCGGCAAGCAGGGCTCCACCCTGGCCGGCGTGATGGACGCCTTCTCGATCGCGGTGTCCATCGGGCTGCAGTACGGCGTCCCGCTGGAGACCTACGTCTCGAAGTTCACCAACCTCTCCTTCGAGCCCGCAGGCCTCACCGACGACGCCGACGTCCGGATGGCGAAGTCGATCATGGACTACATCTTCCGCAGGCTCGCGCTGGACTACCTCGACTTCGAGACCCGCCAGGGCCTCGGCGTCTTCTCCGCCGAGGAGCGCCAGCGCTACCTCGAGACCGGCTCCTACGAGCCGATCCCCGAGGTCGGCTCACCCTCGGAGATCGTCGGCGACCTCTCCGCCCCCGCGCCCGTGGCCGACACCGCCGAGGTGGTCGACGCCGAGGTCGTGGAGACCAAGGACACCCACGGCTCCGAGCAGCGCGAGGTCCCGGCCGAGCCCGCCAAGGTCGCCCACACCAGCGCCGAGCTCCTCGAGCAGATCACCGGCACCGCAGTGGACAGCCCCCTCTGCATGACCTGCGGCACCAAGATGCGCCCCGCCGGCTCCTGCTACGTCTGCGAGGGCTGCGGCAGCACGAGCGGTTGCAGCTGACCGGTCTCCGCGCACAGCACATCGGCTCGATTCCCTATGGAATCGAGCCGATCTGTTGTTTTGTATCCCTGACAGCTACGGGCTAGTGACGACGGGTGGACATAGGTGCTCGGAGATCTAGCTGCCATGGCGACGGCCCTGGGCGTCATCATGGGCGTCTACCAGCTGTCGCTGAGCCGAAGGCAGGCGCACTCGGACTTCGAGCAGAGGTTCATCGACCGCTATTGGCAGATCGCGGACGTCGCGTTGTCAGAAGACGGCGTGGATGCCTCGCAAGACGACCTAAGACGATACTTGCGGCTGTGTGAAGACGAGTTCGAACTGATGCGCCTTGGACAGATCCGCTGGGCAACCTGGGAGATCTGGCACGACGGGATCAGTAAGGATCGGCGGTCCTCTCACGCAGTTGAAGAGGGTCTGCACTGGGTTGGCGAGTGCATCACTGCGGCGCCTCATCGGGGATACGACTGCAGAGCGTTGTTCATTCCCGATGCATCCGATCCGCGAGCCGTCTATCGCGTACGTGCGGGCGTCGGTCGCCGGGCCTACCTGTGGGGCTCGGCGCTCCGCGGAATGGTGCGGTCCGCGTTCGCTGAGCCAGGTCCGCCGGCGTCGAAGCAGGGACAAATTGAGTAGTCGCTCGTCCCGGTGGTCGGACATGTCGGACAACCTGGTGCATCTGACCAAAGAGCGTTCGACTGCCGCGACGATCTTGCGAACACTGCGGCTGCGGGCAATCAACCCCTACGGAGCGGTGCGGAAGCTGCCCCAGTTGGCGGAGTCGCAACGGGTAGCGTGTCTCTCAGAGATCCCGCTCGCCCATCTCCCAAGGCTCGTCGAGAGACATGGTCGGTACGGCGTCGGCTTCCGGAAGAGCTTCGTGCAGGCTGCCGGCGGCAACCCGGTCTGGTATCTGCACAAGAACTCCCCTGCACAGCTAGCCCTGTTCGAGGAGATTCGCAGGACGGCATATATCTCGCCTCCCGAGCCGGGCTCGTGGCTATGGAGAATCACGCCGTTCATCGACTACCCCGGTGCCTACGGCTCGGTTCATTACGAGTACGACTGGGAGCGGGAGTGGCGCCACGTCGGCGACCTGGCTTTTCACCCAGAAGACGTCGCGTTCTTGTTCGCGCCGGCAGAGGAACACGATCTCGTTCGGGACTGGTGGGGCGGCCAGTTCGGATCCACGTCGCCTCCGTGCCTGGATGCAGAGCTGCCAACTGATCAATTCGCGGTCGAGGCGTCGAGACATGCGTTGTGACGCAAGGCGACGCTCGAGGTCAGCGACCCCGAGGCAGTCACACGAGCTTCCACTACGGGCCCTCGGTGTCGGCGCAGACAGTTAGGGTCCTGATGTGAGCGGGGTCGCATTGCCGGAGGAACAAGTGCGCGACGGGTCCGATGTCGTCGTGCCCGAGGTCGGCCAGATCGTCACCATCCGGGGCGCCAACTGGGCCGTAACGGACGTCCAGCAGCAGGGACTGACCCGCAGCAGCGCCGACGACGCGCTCCAGCAACTCCAGCACGCCGTGTCGCTGCAGTCGGTCGAGGACGATCGGCTGGGTCAAGAGCTGCGGGTCGTATGGGAGCTCGAACAGGGCCGAAGCAGTCGAGCTCACCGGGGCCTGCCGACCGATATCGAGGCAGGGCGGTTCGACGACCCCAACAAGCTGGCAGCGTTCATCGACGCGCTCCGCTGGGGGGCGATCACGAGCGCTGACGACCAGACCATCCAGGCGCCGTTCCACTCGGGGGCGAATGTCGAGGCCTACCAGCTCGAGCCCCTGAAACGAGCGCTGGCGAACCCGCGGGCCAATCTCCTGCTCGCCGACGATGTCGGTCTCGGCAAGACCATCGAGGCCGGGTTGGTGATCCAGGAGCTGTTCCTCCGGCATCGCGCGCGGACGGCCATCATCGTCTGCCCGGCGGGCCTCCAGCTGAAGTGGCAGGACGAGATGGACCAGAAGTTCGGTCTTCACTTCGAGGTCGTCAACTCCGACACGATGAAGCAGGTTCGTCGCACTCACGGGATCCATGCGAATCCGTTCACCCTGTTCCCGCGGATCATCGTGTCGATGGCCTGGCTGCCCGGGCAGCGAGCACAGCGCCAGCTCCGCGACGCCTTCAGTTCGACGACGGACCGTTTCGCTTTCGACATCCTCGTCGTCGACGAGGCCCACCACGTGGCTCCCAGTAGCCCGTCCCGCACCGACAACGTGGGTCGTGAGCGGAGAGGGTACGCCGTGGACTCCCAGCGGACCCGTGCCGTGCGAGAGCTCGCCGACCGCGCCGAGCATCGGCTCTTCCTGTCGGCGACGCCCCACAACGGATACACCGAGTCGTTCACCGCGCTGCTCGAGATGATCGATCCCCAGCGCTTCGTGCGTGGCAACTTGATCGACGTCCAGGCGCTTCAAGAGGTTGCGGTCCGTCGCCTCAAGAGGGATCTCCGCGAAGCCAAGGGCTTCCAAGAGCGCGTGGTCAAGACGCTGTCCTACACCCCGACCGACGACGAGGCCGAGGCCTACGAACGACTGCTCGCTTTCACCAAGAGGCGCGACCGGGCGGTCGCCGATCACGACGGAAACCGACGAGCTCGCGACATGGCGACCCTGCTGTTGAAGAAGCGGTTCTTCTCCTCGCCTGTCGCCTTCGCTCGCACGATCGACGTGTACAAGGACACGCGGACCCGCGGCTTGGATGTCGCTTTCGACGTGGCGTACGACGAGATTCTCGGCTTCGCCGCCGACGATCTCGAGGAAGGCAAGATCGACCAGCCCGAGCTCCAGACCCTCCAACAGGCCAAGACAGCGCTCCCCAAGCTGAGTCCCGCAGATCTGGAGGACCTGGAGTGGCTCAGCGACTGGGGGCACGGCTTCGAGGGCCGCCCAGACAGTCGCCTGGCCGTGCTGCTCAACCACATCGAGGCCCAACTCCGCCCGAGCGGCGACTGGGGCAACGAGCGGATCGTGATCTTTACCGAGTACGTCGACACGCTTGAGTGGATCCGCTCCATCCTGCGCCAGCAGGGCTACGAAAAGGATCGCGTCGAGGTGATCGACGGCAGCACGGATGCGGAGACCCGCGAGCTGATCCGAGCACGGTTCAACGAGTCCCCGACGAAGACACCCGTGCGAATCCTGCTGGCGACGGACGCAGCCGGCGAGGGCATCGACCTACAGCATCACTGTCATCGTCTGGTGAACTTCGACATCCCGTTCAACCCCAACCGGCTCGAGCAGCGCATCGGCCGGATCGACCGGTACGGCCAGAACGCGACACCCGAGGTTCATCACTTCGCGCCCGATCCGACGACTGACAGCGTGCTCGGCCAGGACACGGAGATGTTGGCGCGGGTTGCTGCCAAGGTCGCGCAGATCATGCACGACCTCGGATCGGCGAACGAGATCATCGCCCCGGACATCCAGCGGCAACTCGGGGGCATCGACGTCCGCCCGGCCAAGCCCCGAGCGGAGAAGGACCCCATCACCGGGATGATGCAAGGCGAGCGCGTGCTCAACGCCGAGTTGACCCGACTGGAGGCAGATCTTACGAACGGCCGCGAGAAGCTGCACCTGCGCCCGGCCAACCTCCAACGCGTAGTCGAGACGGCCTTCGAGCTCAACCAGTTCCCGCCGATGACCCTGGTCGGCTCCGAACTCACCGATGTCCCGGTCTTCGAGCTGCCCGCTCTCGACACCTCCTGGGAGCCGGTGACCCGGGAGCTGATCAATCGCTTGGATCTCGAGCACCTCAAGCCGATTGCCTTCGACCCGCGGGTACTCGCCGAAGATCCCGACGTCGCCTACATGCACCTCGGCAGTCAGCTCCTGCAACGCGCGACCAGGCGGCTCAGATCTGCACTCTGGGGCGGCGAGCGGTCACTGGAGCGCGTCAGCGCGATGGTCGTGCCCGGGCTGGAGGAGTCGTTCGCCGTAGCGGTCACCCGCCTCGTTCTGGTCGGCCGGGCGGGCCTTCGACTGCATGAGGAGGTCTTCCTCGCCGGCACCCGCCTCGCCCGCCGCCAGGCCGTTGGCGCGCAGCGGGCCGAGGAGCTGCTCGAGCTGGCGCTGGACAGCGACAAACTTCGACCCGTCCCGGAGTCCATTGCTCGTGAGCTCGCCGAGGCGTGGAACTCCGAAGCGGGTGTGAGCACTCGCGTCGAGGCAGCCATCCGCGAGCGCGCCGAACGCCGCCGTAGAGACGTCGAAGAGCTCCTCCGAGCCCGCCGCAAGGCCGACCACGATCGAGTCCTCGAGATCTTCGACCGGTTCGGCGTCACCCTGCGGGATGCCTTGCGCGAGGCCGAGGAGATCGAAGACGACCCGCAGTTGGGACTGTTCGAGGACGAGCGCCGTCAGAGCGAGCGCGACCTCCGCGAGATCCGTGCCCGCCTCGCCGCGCTCGACGAGGAACGGCAACGTGAGCTCGACGCCGTGGACAGCCGATACGCCGATGTCCGGGCCTGGGAGTTCCCCGCGGCGGTGGTCTTCGCGATCGCCCCGCATGACGTCGAGGCAGGAGTCGTGATCCGATGAGGCGCCGCACACCGACCGTGGTGGAGCTCCACGCTGACTGGCTCACCCAGGTCGAGACAGACGGCCCGTTCCTCGCCCTCCCGGTGATCAAGGACATCTGGCCCGATGGTGTCGACCGGCTCGGCGATGCCGACGACCGCTTGCTCACCTTTAAACAGGCCTTCGTGACCTGGCAGCGGGAGATGGATGCGTTCGCCTTGGCCGACCGCACGCCCGAGGCCAGAGAACGGTATGCCGCGGTCACGCGAGCCTGGATCGAGACCGTCATCGACGACCTGGCCGGCTGGCGCGGACTGCGCATCCCCGCCGACGAGCTCCCGCCGAACCTGGAGATCAGATCCCCCGGCGAACAGGTCTCCGTGCGCCCGAGCGGTGCGCTGCAGGGACGCGACGGGGGCTACGCCGCGCTCCTCCTCGTCAGCGAGCCGACCTCCAGCCTGCGCGACGCCGGCCTCGACGGCTGGGCCGCCAACGAGATCGACCGGATGGCGATACTGCTCCGCAAGGCAAGAGTCGAGGTCGGCATCGTCACTGATGGTCAATGGTGGGCGATCGTCTGGGCCAAGGACGGCACGCCCACCGGCTCCGGCATGGTAAACGCCCTGACCTGGGCCGAGGAACCGCTCCTGCGGGACGCATTCGTGACTCTGATCGACCAGCGTCGTTTCCGCGCCAAGGACGAGGCACAACGCCTCCCGACGCTCTTCGCCCGCAGCGAGCTCGAGGCCGAGGAGATCACCGAAGCCCTCGGCACGCAGGTACGCCGCTCCGTCGAGCTCCTCGTGCAGGCCTTCTCCGAAGCCAGACTCATCGCAGCCCGCAATGGGGACCCCGATCCACTTGCGGAGGATCCGGACGAGGTCTATCAGGCCGCCGTGACCGTGATGATGCGCGTGGTCTTCCTGCTCTTCGCCGAAGAGCGGGAGATGCTGCCAACCGAGCAGCTCTACTGGGACTCCTACGCCATCCGCGACCTGCTCTCCGACCTCAAGGCACAGGCCGCCAACGGTGAAGAGCCGCTAGACGAGTCGTTCGACGCCTGGCATCGGCTCCTTGCCTTGAGTCAGGCGCTCTACTCCGGCGTGAACTACGACGAGATGCGGATGCCCGCGTACGGCGGGTCTCTGCTCGACCCCGACCGATTCCCCTGGATGTACGCCACCGACCAGCGTGGTCTCCGGTTGAAGGTCTCCGACCGGGTGATGATGCACGTGCTCGAATCGGTCCAGACCGCCGTGGTTCGCGGCGAGCGCAGGCGGGTGTCGTTCCGCGACGTCGACGTCGAGCAGATCGGCTACATCTACGAAGGTCTGCTGGGCTACTCGTGTGCCGTCGTCGAAGACGAAGTCGTCCTCGGATTGGTCGGAAAAGAGGGCGAGGAGCCGGAGATCGACGCCGGAATGCTCCAGGAGCTCTACGACGACAACCCGGATGCCAAGAGCTTCACAACTGCCTTGCTCGATTGGATCAAGACCGACCAGCCGGCGGCAAGACCGCTCTCCGCTGCGAAGCTAGCGAAGCTGTACGACGCCGAGGTCGGCGAAGCCGACATGCGCCGGCTTCTCACGCCGGTTGCCGGCCGGGACGACGACCTCCTGGGCTTCCTCGTCGACTGGAGCAACTACATCCGTCGAGACCTTCGCGGTATCCCGCTCGTGGTGCCGGTCGGCGGCCTCATCGTCGTCGAGACACCCTCGCGTAAGAACGCCGGCGCGCACTACACCCCACGCTCGCTCGCTGAGGAAGTCGTGCTATACGCGCTGCAGCCGTTCGTCTACGACCCCGGCCCGCTCCAGGCCAACGACGAAGACACGTGGCGACTGAGGTCCAGCAGCGCGATTCTCGACCTCAAGGTGGCCGACATCGCGGCCGGGTCCGGTGCGTTCCTCGTTGCCGCGGCCCGCTACCTGGCCGACCGCGTCACCGAAGCATGGCTCGCAGAAGGCGCCGTCGCGCCGGACGCAGACCCACGCCTTGCCAGAGACCAGGCAATCCGCGAGGTCATCGCCCGTTGCCTGTACGGCGCCGACATCAACCCGATGGCCGTCGAGATGTGCAAGCTCTCGCTGTGGCTGGTGTCCATGGACAAGACCAAGCCGTTCTCGTTCGTCGACGACAAGATCTTCTGCGGTAACTCTCTGCTGGGGGTCACCAGCCTCGACCAGCTGCGTTACCTCCACCTCTACCCCGACCCGAAGCGGATGGACACCCAGCTCCTTGTCGACATCGACGGCAAGATCGCCGAAGCGACACGACTGCGAAAGGAGCTTGCCTCGCCGGTCGAAGAGCACGACCCGATGCGGTCGGCGCGCGGCAAGTTGGCCTTACTTGAGCAGTTGCGTCGAGAGACCGCGGATCTGCGGCTGATCGGCGATGGCGTCATCGCCGCCGGTTTGCCGCTCGGCGGCAAACCCGGGACGCAACTCGATGATGAATACAAGGCGCTGACCTGGGAGGTTGCTCAGGCACTTCCCCCCGAAGGTTCAGACGGCGGCGCCCCAGAGGAGCTGAGACGTCGGGTGAGGCTCGGGCTCACTCCAACGGTAGATACCGACTACCGGCGATGGCAGCCCCTTCATTGGGTGCTTGAAGCACCGGACGTAGTCATTGGCCGCGGCGGGTTCGACGCCATCATCGGCAATCCGCCCTTTCTCGGCGGGAAGCGCGTTTCCGGGGCCCTCGGCGGCAACTTCAGAGACTGGCTGATCTATGTGCTAGCGGGCGGGACCCGTGGGAACGCCGATCTCGTTGCCTACTTCCTTCTCCGTGCCGGCAGGCTGATCTCCTCGCGCGGAAGCTTCGGTCTTGTTGCAACAAACTCAGTTGCTGAAGGTGACACGAGGGAAGTCGGTCTCGCCCGCCTTGAGGCTTCCGGACTGACCATCTTCCGCGCGATCCGGAGCCGCCCATGGCCGGCTTCATCGGCTTCACTTGAGTACGCCGCAGTCTGGGCGACCGCCAACCGCCTGAGAACGGACGTTTCCCGAATCGCGGATGGCGAAGAATGCTCGTCCATTACAACCTATCTCGAGCCAGCAACGCGTGTGCGGGGGACGCCGCGCCGGCTTGGGGAGAACTTCGGCATCTGCTTTAACGGGTCGTTTGTTCTCGGTAGCGGGTTCGTTTTGTCCTCCGAAGTGGCAGCCGGTTTCATTCGCGAGATACGCGACCACGTCGTTGAGCCATACTTGGGGGGTGAGGATCTAAATAGTCGGCCTGACCTCACCGCCAGCCGATTTGTGGTTAACTTTCGAGACTGGACTGAGTCTAAAGCTAAGACCTACGCTGACGCTTTCGCCCATATTGAGGCCTCGGTCAAGCCGGAGAGGCAAAGACTCAATGCTCGTGGTGAGTTCATATTGAGAAGTCCTTTGCCGATCCGTTGGTGGCAGTACGCAGACAAGCGACCTGCTCTTTATCGCACTATCGCACCCATGGACCGAGTGTTGGCTATTGCTCTGACGAGCAAGGCCGTGATGCCAGCCCGAGTAAGGACCGGCCAGGTATTCGCGCACTCATTGGCAGTGTTCGCAATCGCCGATGACGCTGGATTGGCAATGCTCTCTTCGACGTTCCACCAAGCGTGGGCGATCAAGTTTGGCTCTGGCATGAAGAGCGATCCTCGATACACGCCAACAGATTGTTTTGAGACCTTTCCCCGTCCGAAGCCGACCGATCGCCTGGCGGACGCGGGCCGGGCGCTTGACGCAGAGCGCCTACAGATCATGCGCCGCCGGCAATTGGGGCTCACTGCGCTCTACAAACTTGCCAACGACCCGCAGATCAAAGACGACCTCGACATTGACCGGATTCGGGAGGTCCACGTCGAGGTAGACGAGGCCACGTTGGCGGCGTACGGCTGGGATGATCTACCGCTCGACCACGGCTTCCACACGTACCGCCAGATGGAGCGCTGGACCGTGTCGCCGGCGGCGCGGGTGGAGATCCTCGACCGGCTCCTCGAGCTCAACTACGAACGCGCGCGGGCCGAGGGCCAGGATGTTCCCGAGCAGGGAGAGCTGTTCCGATGAGCATCAGCCCGTCCACCGTTGTTAGATCCGAGCTGCTCGGCCTCATCGTGCAGGAACTCCTCGGACCGCGGAACGGTCCGGAGGAGGAGATCAAGGGGACACCCCGGGCGGCGTACATGGTCGGTGCCCTCGCGCCCGTCACGATGGATGCCGGGGCCTCAACGGGCGCGACCAACGACGAAGCGGCCAAGGACATCGACGACGGGGCGGATCCGAACGACACCGGCCAGGGCGTCACCGACATCGACCCGACCGCGAACGGTCAACGCGGGGTGCCGACCATCACCGACGAAGACGCCGGTGCTTCGGTCGAGGCCGAGGAGTTGGACGAAGGCCCGAAGGGGGCGCTGACCTACCCCTCCTCGATGGGGCTCCGTTTCCAGGTGCCCCGCGATCGCGGCGTTCTGAGCGTCACCGCGACCTGGGGCCGGTACACGTCGTTCCGGAAGGAGAACGACGAAGGCCGGAAGTTCCAGTGGTCGAAGCGGGCACCCGTCGAGAAGACCGCCGAGCTCGACATCCGCGGCCACGTGCAGCACACGACCCTCGACCCGATCGTCGTCGACGACGACGTCTCACTGCGGGTCGAGCTCTTCCCGCTGGCTGACAGGACGATCGTCGAGCTCGCGCTCTCCAACGACCGGGTCACCGGGATGGATGCGCCCCCGGGCGACTGGCTGTTCCAGACCAAGCTGCGAATCGAGGCCAACAGCGGTGAGGCGGTGTTCCTGCCGACTCGCGATGCCCTGCTCCCCGACTACGACGAGACCGACGAGGAACGGCAGCGACTCGACCTGCAGTACCGACACCGACTCGAGTTCGCGATCGGACGGACCGCGTCGGTCGCCTGGGTCGAGCCGGTCGACGACGACGGCGAAGGGACCCGACGCGCCACATCGGTCGAGACGACCTGGCTGCCGACTGCCGACGTGCCGCAGACGATCGCCGGCTCGGCCGGCTCTGCCGTCACCTCGATGCACGAACTCGCCGATCTCGTACCGGAGCGGGCCGAGGCAGCCTTCGCGCCGCTCGTCGACGGTTACCGCGAGTGGCTCGACGGGCAAGCGAGCCGGGCCGGCGAACTCCCGGGCCATCTGCGCGCGATCGCCGACGAGGCAATCGGCGAAGCCCGACAGGTGGCCGCGCGTCTGCAGGAGGGGATCCGCCTCCTGAGCGTGGACGACCAGGCGCTGCAGGCGTTCCAGTTCATGAACAGGGCCATGCGCGACCAGCGGGTCCGCACCCAGGTGGCTGCCAAGCGCGCCGCCGACGACACGCTCTCGATCGAGTCTGCCCTCACGTCGGTCGAAGCCGACGGTGACAAGGCCGCATCCTGGCGACCCTTTCAGCTGGCGTTCATCCTGCTGCAACTCCCTGCCCTCACCGACCCAAGCCATCCTTACCGCAGCGGGGACGCGGCCAACGTCGAGTTGCTGTTCTTCCCGACCGGTGGTGGCAAGACCGAGGCCTACCTCGGCCTGGCGGCGTACACCTTCGCGATTCGTCGCCTCCAAGGAAAGCTGGACGCCGAGGACGGAGTCCTCGACGGCGGTGACGGCGTCGCAGTCCTGATGCGGTACACCCTCCGCCTCCTGACCTCCCAGCAGTTCCAGCGCGCAGCCGCCCTGGTGTGCGCGGCCGAGTTGATCCGGCAAGAGGACACCGGCACCTGGGGCGAGAGGCCGTTCAGCATCGGACTGTGGGTCGGATCCGCAGTCAGCCCCAAGCGCTACAAGGACGCCGAAGCGCAGGTGAAATCCGTCCGCGCCAACGACAGCATCCGCGCGTTCGGGCTCACCGTGCTCCAACTGCAGCGCTGCCCCTGGTGCGGCACCAAGATCGACCCGAAGCGCGACGTACACACGGTGGCCACCACGGAGCGGATCGAGGTCTACTGCGGGGACCGGCACGACGAGTGCCCGTTTGCGATCGACGGTGACGCCGACGGCCCGCTGCCGATCACCACCGTCGACGACGAGATCTACCGCAACCCGCCCACGTTCTTGCTGGCCACCGTCGACAAGTTCGCCCGGTTGGCTCGTGAAGGCGAGGCAGCGAGCCTCTTCGGCTACGTCGCCGAGTGGTGTCCGCGCCACGGCTATCGCCATCCCGACACGCGCAGCGGGTGTGCGGGCGCGCAGACACACAACGCCAAGACCGAGGGCGGGGTGACGTACCCCAAGGTCACGATCCAGCCCACGAACCGGCTACGACCACCTGACCTGATAATCCAAGACGAGCTGCACCTCATCACCGGCGCGCTCGGTACCGCCGTCGGTGTCTTCGAGAACGCAGTCGACCTGCTGTCGTCATACGCAGGCGCAGACACGACCGTGCGGCCGCTCATCGTGGCCTCGACGGCGACCGTTCGCAACGCCGAGCGACAGGTCCGCGCTCTCTACGGCCGTGGCGTGGACGTGTTCCCACCACAGGTGCTGGACGTGCGGGACACCTTCTTCTCGAAGGAGAAGAAGGTCACCGACGAAGACCCAGGACGGAAGTACGTCGGGGTCTGCGCCCACGGGATCCGGCTCACCCTCGCGGAGATCCGCATGTCCGAAGTCCTCCTGCTCGCCGGGCAGAAGCTGCTCGACGAGCACGGAGACCCAGCCGACCCGTACCTGACCACGGTCGGCTACTTCAGCGCTACTCGCGAACTGGCCGGCATGCGGCGCTATCTCGACGACGACGTGACGATGCGTGTCGCCGGGAAAACCGAGCCCTTTCCCAGGCGCACCAATGACTTCTGGCGATTGAACATCGGTGAGCTCACCTCACGGATCTCCGCCGAGGAGATCTCCAGGACGCTCGACTGCCTCGCGTTGCCCTTCTCGAGTGAGCGGTGGAGTACCCGGGGGAAGGCCGCTTACACGAAGGCATATCGCGAGGCGATGGAGGCCAAGAAGACCCCGCCTTCGTCGCCGGATCGACCCTACGACGTCGTCCTGGCGACATCCATGCTCCAAGTCGGGGTAGATATGCCCCGTCTCGGGCTGATGCTCGTGGTGGGGCAGCCCAAGAACACGGCGGAGTACATCCAAGCTTCGTCACGTGTCGGTCGGGACGCGCAGAAGCCAGGGCTGGTGGTGTCGCTCGCCAACTGGTCCCGACCGCGGGACATGGCCCACTTCGAACAGTTCCGGCACTACCACGAGACCTTCTACGCCCAGGTCGAGGCGCTCAGCGTCACGCCGTACTCCGAGACCGCGATGGAGCGGGGGCTGATGGGCGTTCTGGTCAGCGCGGCTCGCGTCGCCGACGCGCGCATGGGCGCATCGTTGTCGCCGGAAAAGGGCGCTGGCGACGTCTTGGAGAAGATGTCGACCGTGCAGGCTCTTATCGACGAGTTGGCTGATCGTGCGATGCGCGCCGCGGACGATCCGGTCGAGGCCAAGCGGATGCGGGACAAGCTCGTGCAGCGCTTGGATCGGTGGCGCGACAAGGCCGCCGACACCAAGGGGGCGCTGGTCTACGAGCGGGTGCCCAAGAACCAGGTCTTCTGGCCACTCCTGATCAGTCCGGAAGCCACCGTTCCATCGGTCGCCGATCGGGTCTTTGTGGTCGCCAACTCGATGCGTGAGGTCCAGCCCGAGCTCAACTTGCTGGTGAGCCCGAGCGCCGACCGGCTGGCGTTCAAGGAGCCCACCGACAGCCCGAGTTGGCACATCCCGCAGGAGGCGACGTGACGGAGACCTCGACGAACGACAGCGTCTTAGGCACCTCGGAGCCACTCGTCACCGGAGCGTCGAGCCTCGACCCGATCGCAGACGTCGAAGCCAACAAGCCGAAGAACCGCAGTCGGGTCGGGTCGATCCGACCGTCGGCGATGCTCTATACGAACGGGATCGGCGCGACCGTCGACCTGCCGCACCTCTCGGTGATGCCACACGGATTGGACGCCTGGGAGCCGATCTACGCGCGGCGACCCGGTCCTGTCGAGGTGATCGCCGAGCCGCGACTGCTCGAACTCGTCGAGGCCCATCTCGGCGCTCAGGTGGCCGAGCTCCGCAAACCTCCATGGGCCCCCGAGGAACGAGGACACGCTGGCGGTGAGGCCATCGACCTGGGCATCCCCGCGCGCATCTTCCCGCAGTGGTTGCGATGCACGGGTTGCAACCTCCTGGCACCCGTGTCACACGAGCTGTTCAAGTACGTCAACATGAATCGGTTCCGCCCGGATCAGGCGGAGTTCGTGCACGAGACGTGCAGCGGCTGGGGCAAGTCCGACAAGCAGACATCTCGAAAGCTGAAAAACCAGCCGGCCGTGCCTGCTCGCTACCTCATTGCCTGCGCGAACGCGCACCTCGACGAGTTTCCCTACGAGCAGTGGGTCCATCGAGGCAAGCCGTGCGCCAAGGCGAGGATCCCGCAGCTGCGCATGCGTGAGTGGAAGAGCAACATCGGCCCGGACGTGCAGATCATGTGCATCGCCTGCGGCGTGACCCGAGGGATGCTCGAGGCAACCGGCCCCAAGGCAGTCGACAAGTTGCCTCGCTGTCGCGGTCGTCACGCCCACCTCGACGCGTTCTATGCCTGCGATCAGCCAGGGCGGCTGATGATGCTGGGCGCCGCAAACCAGTGGTTTCCGTCGACGCTGGGGTTGTTGGCATTGCCGCGAGAAGAGATCACGTCAGCAGCGGACGTCGTTCCCCTGCTCGTGGGTCTGCCACATGCCCTCCTGGCTGCCGTGGTGGTCAAAGAGGCCGTTCCGATGTTCAAGCTCGCAGTCGGTGCTCAGGCCCAGACAGACGCTTTCGACGATCTCGACGACGACGTGCTGTGGGAGGCGATCCAACAGGTACGAGACGGGAGGATCGAGCCGAAGGACATCTCGGTCGAGCGCCGCGCCGACCCACTGACGATTCTCGGCCCGGAATGGGCTGTGCTGACCGACGAGAAGAAGTACACCCGGCACAGCGGGTCTGCGGACTTCCGCGCCGTTCGTCGTGAAGTGATGCCGGCGTTGAGGCCCATCTTCGCTGAGGTGGTCGCCGTCGAGAAGCTCAAGAAGGTCAACGCATTCATCGGGTTCACCCGGATCGATGCGCTCGACCGGATCGACGATGCTTCGTCGCGTGTAGCACCCCTCAGCCGCGACGGCCGCCCCACCTGGGTGCCGGCCACCGAGGATCGCGGAGAAGGCGTGTTCTTGCAGTTCGATGAGGGCGTCGTTGCCGCCTGGGAAGAAAAGGTGCTGGATTTGCCGGTGTGGGCGGCCTTCCGGGAAGCACACCGGATCAACTTCCGTCGACGTACCAGCAAGACTGCCGGAGACATCGACCCGGACTCGCGATTCCCGGCCCCTCGCTATTGGGCAATCCACACGCTGTCGCACCTCTTGATCCGGGAAGCCGCCATGTCCAGTGGGTACGGTTCAGCGAGCCTCGCCGAGCGGATCTACGCGTGGCGATCGGGCGGGGACCATGGTCCCGCGGCCGGACTCCTGATCGCGACGACCGCATCCGACAGCGAGGGAACCCTGGGTGGTCTCGTGGCGCTCGCCCGGACCGACAAGCTCGAGCGACTGGTGGCTGACGCGCTCCGACGAGGGCAGCGCTGCTCGTCCGACCCGATCTGCTCCCACCGGGTCCCCGTTGGCAAGGAGGACTTTCTCCACGGCGCGGCGTGCCACTTCTGCCTCTTCGTGAGCGAGACGAGCTGTGAGCGGACCAATCGGTTTCTCGACCGCCGGCTGCTGCTCGGCCTCCCGGTGGATCCCACCGTCGCCACGCCGGGGCTGCTCGAGTCGCTCGTCGAGGTGCGCTGACGTGTCAGCCGTCGCCGAGCTCGGCTCGTTGCTGAGCGCAGAGGAGGCCGGATGGATCGCAGCTGAACTCCGCCAGCGCAAGCTCGCGCACCTCGCAGCCAAGCGTGCGTTTCCGCAGCACCGGGCGGAGGTGAAGGGACTGCTGCATGACCTGCTCTCGGAGCACAGTGACGTTAATTCGTCGCGGCGTTCCTCGACGGGATTGCCGCTGTCCCTCGTCCCGATCCGCTGGAGGCCGTCTGGACGTGTCCGAGCATGCCTGGCGTGGAGGGCCGGACCACCTTGGCGGTATCCGAACTGATCAACGAAGCGCACTTCACGGTGTATGCCGCGACGTACTCCGCGTCGTGGGGCTCGGCGTATGTCACCGCCCTGGCGAATGCCGTGGAACGGGGAGTCCGGGTCACCGTCATCGTCGACAGGAAGATGCAGCAAACCAACGGGGACATGCTTCTGCAGCAGCTTCCGGGGGCGCAGCTCTGGACGTATGCGCTCACCGACGAGTCGCCGTATCCGCCTCGACAACACGCCAAGCTCGTGGTGATCGACGAGAACGCGGCCTTCGTCAGTAGTGCGAACTTCTCTGACGCAGCTGCGAAGCGGAACCTGGAGTGTGGGCTGCTCTCGCGAGATCCGGGCATCGCGCGTGGGATCAGAACACAGCTCGAAATCCTGCATCAGCACCACGTCTTGGTCGCCTACTGATGAGCTCATGCATCGGATTGCAATGCGTTAGGACTTGCTCGAGGATGCTGACGTGCGCGCGGTAGGCCTCTTCTCCGGGATCGGCGGACTCGAGCTCGGCATCGCGCGGGCAGGTGTCGACACCGAGATGCTCTGCGAGTCCTGGCAACCGGCCGCCTCGACGCTGCGACGACATTTCGCGGCGCCGGTCGTCGGGGACATACGGCAGCTCGGCTCGCTGCCGGAGGTGGATGTCGTCACGGCTGGCTTCCCCTGTACCGACTTGAGCCAAGTCGGACGCACCGCAGGCATCGGGGGCGAAGCGTCTGGCTTGATCCGCGAGGTCTTCCGGCTGATCGCGCGGATCCCGCCGAAATGGCTGGTGCTCGAGAACGTCCCTAACATGCTCAGCCTGCATGGTGGGGCTCCGATGCGCGCGCTGACGACGTGGTTCGATGACCACGGGTGGAACTGGGCCTATCGGATCGTGGATTCCCAGCACTTCGGAGTGCGGCAGCGTCGCCGGCGGGTGTTCGTCGTCGCCTCACGCACCGAGGATCCGCGAGGAGTGCTGTTTGCCGACGACGCTCCGCCGACCGTCGCGAGTCGGGTTCATTCGGCCTACGGCTTCTCGTGGACGGAAGGCAACCGAGGTCTGGGCTGGGGACCGGGCGTGACGCCGACGTTGAAGGGCGGATCGTCCGTGGGCATCGCTTCGCCGCCGGGGGTCTGGGTCAAAGACGCCGAGCCGGGTCTTTCCATCGTCCGGCCCACGATCGAAGCCGGCGAGAGACTGCAAGGATTCCGTGCCGGGTGGACTCGCCACGTCGAGCGGGAAGGCGTCCGCTGGAAGCTGGTCGGGAACGCGGTGACGGTTCCCGTTGCGGCGTGGATCGGCCGGCGACTCATCGAGCCAGGGACACCACTCGAATTGTCCCTCGAGGCTTCGATGTCCAGCAGTCTGCCGTCGGCGGCGTCCTGCACCGGTGGACTCCGTCAGGACTGGTTGGTCAGCGAGCGTCCGCTGGTCATGAGCAACGTGCCGTCCTTGTCATCGACACTGGTTCGGCACGGGAGTCGAGCGCTCAGCCACGGCGCGACCAGCGGATTCACGTCGAGGTTGAAGAGGTCGACGCTCCGGCACGACCCGGAGTTCATGATCGCCTTGGAGTCGCACCTGGCCGCCACTTCGTGACATGCCGGAGCCCAAGGACGACGCCATACGACAACGCATGCAGCGTCAGCGACGTCGAGACACCGGGATCGAGCTCGCCATTCGACGACGACTGCACGAGCTCGGTTATCGGTTTCGCGTGGATCACCGTCCCGAACCCAGTCTCCGAGTGCGAGGCGACATCGTGTTCACCCGGAGGAGGGTCGTTGTCTTCGTGGACGGGTGCTTCTGGCACGGCTGCCCTCTCCATGCGACCGCACCGAAGAGCAACGCGGATTGGTGGCGCGAGAAGCTGGATGCCAACAAGGAACGGGATGCTCGGAACACGGTTGCCCTCGGACAACTCGGCTGGACCGTGCTGAGGATCTGGGAACACGAAGATCCAGCCATTGCCGTCGCCTCGATCCGAAGACATCTCTGAGGAACGCGAGTCTTGCGCCTAGGTTGGTCTGAGCAACCACGGGGAGGTCACATGATCAAGTCGGCAAATCAGCACCCGGTGTTCTCACTGACAAGCCCGCAGTCAAACGTTCTGTACAAGGTGCCGCCATACCAGCGCGAGTACTCGTGGCAGAAGGCGCAGTGGGAGGCTCTTTTCGACGATCTGATCGAGGCCGAGGGCGCACACTTCCTGGGGACGATCATCTGTCTCGATCAGTCGGTGGATGCGCTGGAAGCCACGGTCTTCGAGGTCATCGACGGTCAACAGAGGCTGACCACCTTGACGCTCTTGATGGCAGCCATCCACTCGATCCTGGACGAGGCCGAGGATCTGGACGACGACATCAGGATCGACCTGGTCAATCTCCGTCGGCAGATCGTCCGTAAGGGTGACTCCACCCCTCGGCTGACGCCTCAGCGCCAGGGGTCCAACTACAAGGACTTCGTCTACGTGCTGAAGGACGCCGGCCTTCCTGTGGAGGGGACCTGGGTCAACTACATGCCGCTCCGCAAGATCTCCAAGTGCTACCAGCACTTCAAAAGGGAGATCTACGAGCTCGCCGATGCGCGTGAGATCACCGCAGTCGACGCGGCGCTCGACGTGCTGACAGCTGTCAACAAGGCGATCATCGTCAAGATCGAAGTCGCCAACCACTCGGATGCGTTCGTACTCTTCGAATCTCTCAACAACCGAGGTATGCCACTGACGCCGGTGGACCTGATCAAGAATCACGTGCTCGCTCAATCCGAGCGCAAGGACGTGATGACGGTCGACGAGGCATTCAAGTTGTGGAACCAGATGCTGACCAACCTCGGCGACAACTACGCGAACCAAGAGCGATTCCTGAGGCATTATTACAACGCCTTCAAGTCCGATCTTCCTCAGGTGACGAATGCTCCAGTTGCCACCAAGGCATCGTTGATTCGGATCTACGAATCTCTCGTCAGCCACGACGTCCAAGAGTTCATCGAGAAGCTGGTTTCCGCCAGCGCCGCTTACGGGCGGATCACAGGAGTGCTGGACCAAGCGACGCCGCTCGACAAGGCATTTACCCAGCTCAACCGGGCACAGGCTGCTCCGTCGTACGTACTGTTGCTCTGGCTGATGCGACGAGCAGATGGGCTGACGCTCAGCGACTCGCAGCTCGCAGATGTGGCCTCGCATCTCGTCGACTTCTTCGTGCGGCGCAATCTCACAGGATTCCCCCAGACGTACGCTCTGCCCCGCCTCTTCATGGACGTCATCGACGAGCTGGGCGCTGGCGAGAACAGCGGAGACGATGTGACGGAGATGATCCGCGCAAGCTTGGAGGCGGCTTCGTCGAGCGACGCAGTCTTTCGCGAGCGTCTTTTGGGCCCGATCTACGAAGAGAACTCGGACGTTGCTCGGTTTGTTCTCGCCACGCTTGCAGAAGACGCCATGACCAAGGAGACCGAGCAGGATCTCTGGAAGCGCGAGCAGAGCCACTACCTGTGGACGATCGAGCACGTCCTCCCCCAAGGGGAGAGGCTTCCCTCGGGTTGGATCGAGATGCTCGGCGGTGCGGAGAAGGCAGCTGCAGTCCAGGCCGAACAGGCGCATCGGCTGGGGAACCTGACGATCACGGGATACAACAGCAACCTCTCGAACAAGGCTTTCATCGACAAGAAGTACCGCAAGGATTCCGCCGGCAGGTCGATCGGCTACGCGAACGGGCTGTCTCTCAATGCGTATCTCATGGCCACCGATGAGTGGGGAGCGGCGCAAATCGAGGACCGAACCCAGTTACTGGCTGACCAGGTCGTCGCCCGATTCGACTTGTCGTGACATCTCTTTACCGGCCCGTCTAACCCGCGAGGAAGACCGCGTATCGCTGTTCGAGCCTATCCCGGCTCGGTCTCGCGGCGCGCACCGACGGGATGACAGTCAGTGAGCTGTTGTGAACTCCTTGGATGCCTTCTTTCAGCATCCATCCATCGATCTCGTCGAGCACGTCTTGGCGAACGTGAAGCGTGTAGTCGGGCCGGACGCCCAGGATGTGGTGGTCGAATGCCGCGTGGTGGATCTTGCAGAGGGAAAGACCGTTGGGGACCACTGGCTCTCCGCCAGGCTCTCCGTCACCGATGATGTGCGCAGCATCCAGTAGCTCGGGATGGCGGATCATGCACACGCTGCATCGTCCGCGGTAGGCCAGCATGATCTGCGATCGGAAGACCCTCTGGTGCAAGCGGGCCTTCGTGAGTCTCTCGACGTAGCGCCTCGAATCCTCGTCGACCACCTGCCCGGGTGTGACAAAGCGCTGTCCTTCGTCGAGCGCGAGTGCGAACTGGAGTTGCGAAGGCTCGTCTCCCACCACCCACACGGGGTAGATGGGCTCGTACAGACCGGACTCCACGCCGACGAACCAGATGATCGGCAGTCGTTGCTCGAACGCCCGACGCAGAGCCACGTTCTCCGGGTGATCTGGGTCGTCTCCTCGATACTTGTAGCGCTGCAGACCGTCCCACCCGATCGAATCGGCGTACGGCGGCACCTGCGCGGGAGGAGTGAAGGTCGTCCTGATGGCCAGCGCAGCGTCGAATCCGGCCGGTTTTCGAATTCCTCGCTGCCGGTCCATCAAGGGGACTCTCTGGCCGGCAAAATCGAACGTGGACAACCAGCTGAAGTCGACTCGCGCAGCCGGACGTTGGTCGAGCCATTGCATCGCGGCTGCGCGGAATCCCTCGGTCTCGGCCACAGCACGTGCATATCACGCAACCGGCATCAGAAGTGTCGTTGCCGTGCAACGATCGAGAAGCGGCACGACCGGACTGGTCGGCCATGCCCCGCGTTGTGAGGGCAGCCAAAAGTGACTGTCGGCGTCGAGGTCTACGATTTCGTACACGCGGGGGAGATCGCGACTTACTCCCTCGCCGTCGGGGAGGGAGTTCCGAGTGTCAGTGTCGGTTGGCGATCAGGTCCGCCACATCGGTGGTGGTGACACCGGCGTTGTGCTTCGCGTCGATGGCACAACTGCCCACGTGTCCTTCCCGCGCGGGAAGGACTATGTGCCGATCGACGACCTCGAGCTGGCCAGCGACGAGCCCCAGGATCAGTTGGCTCGAGGTCACATCGGCGACCCGACCGCTGCTCACCTCAAGTTGCTGGCAGGCATCGTCGCGCACGCCTATGCGTACGACCCGGCATCCGCACTGCTCAACGCACGGCTCGAGCCGAAGCTCCACCAGGCCTTCGTCGCTCACCGCGTCGTAAACAAGATCGCGCCGAGAATGATCCTCGCCGACGAAGTCGGGCTCGGCAAGACGATCGAAGCTGGATTGGTGATCAAGGAGTTGCGTGCGCGAAAGCGCATCTCCCGCATTCTCATCGTCACGCCAGCGAGCCTGTCGCGACAGTGGCAGAGCGAGTTGAAGACCAAGTTCAACGAGTCGTTCGAGATCATCGATGGCCCGGCCGCCAAGCACTTCGGTCGCGGAGGCAAGAACCCCTTCGAAGCGTCGGGCAACCTGATCTGCTCGTATCAGTTCGCAACGTCTGGAAGTCGCCCCGAACAGATCGTCGAGGCCGGGTGGGACATGGTCGTCTTCGACGAGGCTCATCGGGTGCGGAGGACGGGCACGAGCGCCTCATCTCGGCGCGTCACGGCCGCTTACAAGTTGGCCGACGAGCTACGCGATCAGGTCGACGGCCTGTTGTTGCTGTCGGCTACCCCTGTGCAATTGCACGCATACGAACTGTTTTCGCTTGTGGACCTCGTCGAGCCGGGGCTGTTCCCGAGCTTCGAGGCCTTCGAGCGGGTGCGCGAGAAGCTTCCCAAGCTCAACGAGCTCATGCGTGCGTTGCTCAAATGGGAGACGCTGGACCAGGACGACAAGCTCATGGCGCTTGTGTCCTCGGCTGGCGTCATCGTAGAGCTGAACCTGTCACCGGAGATGCTCGACAGCGAGGAGGGACGCCGCGAAGTCGAACGCAGGCTCACCGCGCGACACCCGTTGGCGGACTCGTTGATTCGCAACCGCAAGGCACACCTCGGAATCCAGGGTGAACGTCGAGCCGAGATTCGGTGGGTCAATCTTTCCAATGACGAACTCGAGGTTCACGAACGCGTCGTCGAGTATCTCAAAGACGGCTATCGGCTCGCGCTCGGCCAGAAGAACAATGCTGTCGGATTCCTCATGGTCACATATCTGAAGATGCTCACGAGCTCCTCGCATGCGCTCCGCACGAGTCTGCGACGCAGGATCTCGGTGTTGCAGGATGCCCTCGCCGGCGACGCGGCCGCCCGCTCGGCCCTCAAGATCGACGACGACATTTGGGACGCTGAGGAGTCCTCCGAGGTACTCACTGAAGTCGAAATGGTCGTCGGTGCGGCCGACCGGATCCAGATCGAGGTCGAAGTTCTGGAGGACCTCGTCGAGGAGCTGGCGGACATCCGCGATTCGAAGATCCGCGACCTGATAGACCTAATGGGTGAACTAGGTGGACAGAAGGTTGTCCTCTTCACGCAATTCATCGAGACGCAACTGTTCCTCGAGAAGGCCCTCGAAGCGAATGGCGTCCAAGTCAGCGTCTTCAACGGGCGGATGAATGCCGATGCGAAGGAGGCTGCCATCCGCGCCTTCCGAACGCGTACCCAAGTGCTCATCAGCACCGAGTCCGGCGGCGAGGGGCGGAACCTCCAGTTCGCGCATGTACTCGTGAACTATGACCTGCCCTGGAATCCGATGAAGATCGAGCAACGGATCGGTCGACTCGACAGAATCGGGCAGACGGAGCCAGTGCATATCTACAACATGGTCTGCAGGAACACTCTCGACGAGCGGATCATCGAGGTGCTGAACGATCGGATCAAACTCTTCGTCGAGTCGGTGGGAGCTTTGGACCCTATCCTGGGGACGGTAGAGAAGTCGATTGCGAGCTTCGCGCTGGGCAGTGAGGATGCCGCCGTCGAGTTCCGTGAGTTTGCGGAGGATCTGGACAAGAAGGTCGCGGAGGCTCGTCTCCTAGAACGCACCATGGCGGACTTTGTCCTCGACCAAGCGAGTTTCAGGCGCGATGAGGCCAACGAACTGCTTGGGCGACGTCCTCTGGTCTCGACGATGGAGCTGCGAGCGAGCATCGAACTCGGTCTCGAGTATCTCGGAGGCAGGCTCGTCCCTCACGAAGAAGGTGGAGAGACATTCACCCTCGCCCCGCGGCTGGCCAGTCGTATCGGTGCCCCGACATCGAGTCCGCGTGGGGTGTTCGACCCGGTGGACGCGGTTCGCATGGATGACGTGGACTTCTTCGCGTGTGGTCATCCCTTGGTGGATCGGGTGTTGGCCGGCATGAGCACCTTGGAGGACGCGGCTACGGGCTGTCGCATCAGTGGCGATGTTCCCGAAGGTTTGTGGGTCGAAGTGATACGCGAGGTTTCCTCGCGGGTGGGAGCTGGCAGCGGACGGCTGGTCCGCCATCTTGTGGGTCCAGACGGCCAGGTGGTCAGCAACGATGTGGAGAAGTTGCCGCTGCTCGATGTCCCAGTCAGCCGCGAGGCGCCTGACTGGGCAGGCGATGCCGTCCGCCAGAGTGATGAATTCTTCCGACGGGAGTTCGAGGAGTTCGTTGCCGACGCGAAGGCCAGATTCATCGAGGACCAAGGCGCCCGTCGCGAGCGCCTGGAGCGCATCTATGGGAGTCAACACGACAGGTTGGCGAAGCAGATCGAATCCGAGGACGCTTGGTTGGCGGCTCGTCGTACGAACCCGAGCGACCGGGATCGGAAGATTCTTCCGGCCAGGGAAAAGAAGCTCGAGCTCGCTCGGCGAAGACTCGCCGAACTCAAGGACGAACTCGAGCTCGATGTCGACCAACTCTTGTCGGAGCAACCGGACATCCGTGCGCGGGTGCTTTCAGCGGCCGTCCTGGAGGGCCGATGAGCGCGGCGGCCCCCATTGCCTACGGGATCGACTTCGGCACCTCGAACAGTGCGATCGCCGCCTTTCTGGACGATGACACCGTCGAGGTGGTTGACGTCGAATCCGGCGTGGGCATCCTTCCGTCCCTTGTCTACCTCAACAGAGACGGAAACCGGCTCGCTGGCACAGCGGCCGCAGACGCGTTCCTGATCAGCGGTACGACGCGCACGCGTTGCCGCGGCTGTGAACTCGTGGCCTGGAGTGGCAGCGAACCGTCGTCCGCTTGCGAGCACGTCAGGTTCGGTGGCTTCTGTATGGACGCGCGGCTTGTCCATCAGGTGAAGTCCAGTCTTGCGGACAAGGGATTCGACACAACTCATAGTTGGGGCGTCGACTTCTCGGCAGCCGACCTCGTCCGAACCGTTCTCGTTCGCCTCAAGGGAGCTGCGGATCAACATTTCGGTGCCGACGTACGGAAGGCAGCCATTGGTCATCCAGTCCGGTTCGTCGGGGCAGAGGGAGCCAACTTCCGGAGCGCGCAGCAACTTGCCTTGGGTCGTTTGCAAGAAGCAGCCTATGACGCTGGGTTCGACCAAGGTGTGGAGCTGGTCCCGGAGAGCAAAGCGGCCATCACTTTGGACGGTGTCGGTGACGGTTTCCTGGTGTGTACGGACTTCGGCGGGGGCACGTTCGACTGTTCGGTCGTCGATGTCGACGGCGAGCAATCAGACGTCCTCGCCTTGGACGGTGCAAGCGTCGGAGGTGAGGAGTACGACGGTCTCCTCTTCGACGAGTTCGTCAGCCCCGCCATTGGTCTAAATGACTTCTTCTTGACCGCCGACGGTCAGCCGATGCAGCTACCTGCCCGACTCCGGCGACGTCTTCGAAGTCTTTCTGGCCTGCGGTCGTTGCTCACCGACCCTTCGCTCGCGGCCATGCTAAGCGGGTTACGTGATGGTGCTGATCAGCAGACCCTGAGGACAGTCCAGGAACTCCTGTACGGCGGTCAGGCCGTCGCTTTCTATCGCGCCATCGAACGCGCCAAGATCGAGTTGTCCGATCAGTCTTCGGCGGTGATTGACTTCCGCCGCCCCTGGATCAATTTGCAGCAGCGTGTCGCTCGGTCTGACTTCGAAGATCTCATCCGACCGTCGCTTGTCCGCGTAAAGGAGTGCCTCCTGAATGCCTGTCAGGCGGCTGGCGTCGATCCAACCCAGGTCGGATTCCTCACCAGGACAGGAGGGAGTTCTCGGATACCGGCGTTCGAGGCGCTGTTGCACGATGTCTTCCCTGACGCCCAACTGATCGACTGTGACCCCTTCACAGCGGTCGTCCACGGCCTTGCAGAATACGCGGGGGGTGAGTGGGCAGATGACTGAACCGTTCGTTCCTTCCGGTAGGGAATACGACGAAGGGGATATCCCGGCTAGTAAGAAGGTCCAAAGCGGCCGTCTTCGCCGTGGGCTCCGCAAACTGACCGGGCGAGGCCGAGGGGCGTCGCGCATTCGACGCCATCAGCTGCAAATGGACGACGCTGTGGGGGAGCGCCTGCCAGGGAGCAGGCCTTCGGTGTCCCCGGAGCAATCTGGCACCGACGCACCGCAAGGCCGTGACACGCCCCGCGACAGTGTCGAGCCCGACAGCTCGGCAACGTCGCGCCGGGTCCAGAAGAAAGAGCACGAGTCCGTCTCGGACGAAAGATCGGCCGTCTCGCAGCGGATCGCACAGCCCTGGCAACGATTCGAGTCGCTCGGCCTGACAATCGAGGCTTTTCAAGTACTGCTAATCGCTGAAGGCGACTGCACCAACTCGGAGTGCCGCCACGCGCTTGAGGGATGCACGTCAGATCTCGGGAACTCCTCAATCGGCGGAACAACGACGAGGTGGTTGTTAGATGTGACCGAGCCCGGGAATCCGGCTCCCGTTGCCGACGTCCTGGCGACTGCCCTGGCTCCAGATGCAGTGGCGGTCTTGAAGCACATCGCCAAGGGCCGTCAGAGAGACCGACTTGGCGCGTACAAGCGGTCTCGCTCAACCGCTAGCGAGTGGGAGAAAGCGATGCGCGACCTGGATGCGGCTGCGAAGAGATACCCGTCGCTGAAAGGGTTCGCTGCTGACCTTCGTGAGGGCCGGCTACATCCCAACTGGGTTCAGAACATCGGCGGAAACGACAGTCCCGCACTCAAACATTGCCGAGAAGAGATCAATGCCGGGCGTCGCGCGCACGAGAACCGCCTTGCCGATACGTCGTACGGAAAGACACCAGGTTGGCCGTCAGTGTGGGGTGGTCCAGCAAATGGCCATGATCAGGACTTGGTGAGTGCTCTTGTGACCCGCCTGTCAGATAACCCAATTGCGGCACGCGCCGTGAGGACGGCACGACGCAGCTTGAGTGATGACGCGCAGCGTCGAGTCGCGCAGGTGGAATTTCTCGAGGGATATGGCGTCCGCGCCAGCGAGTGGACGCCTGAGACGAGTGTGTCCAAGCGTAGGCGGGCGAAGCGCGCTTGACCGGCCAACGTACTCCCGCAAGGTGCTTCCTCTTGCGCGGTGCGGATGAGTGGACAGCGCGCTGGGTGCTTCGAGTCCGAGTGCCATGACCCGCTGCATCCCGGAGGAGCCAGCCTTTACCACCACATCCGAGAAGGATGTCTGGCAACGGTTGCGCGACAGCCTCGGGCCGGATGAGGTGCTGCTCGCCAACCTGCGGCTGACCGACGAAGACAAGGACTACGAGTCCGATCTCGTGGTGCTGATGCCGCGCGAGGGCATCGTTGTGCTCGAGGTGAAGGGCGGGCCCGTCTGGCACAACGATCTGGGCTGGTGGTGCAAGCGCGGAGGCAAGGACGCCCATATCTGGCCGGTTGACCAAGCGCGGGACGCGAAGTATGCCCTGCGCACGTTTGTCGAGCGCAGCCCCGCCTGGGGTAGCCGCCAACGTGTGGCCTGGTCGCACGGGGTGGTGGCGCCGCACGCGTCGTTCCCCGATGACTTCGAGGTGCCTGAGCTGCCCCGGTGGGCGTTGCATGATCGCGATCAGCAGGATCAAGTCGTAGAACGCGTGCGGGATAACGCCCGCAGGATGCGACAGGGCCAGCGAGCCCCGAGCCATGACGACGTCGAGGCAATCGTCAACATCCTCGCGGGGCCGATCCGCACGTCGTACGACGTCAATGCTGATGCTGATGAGCGTGCCGCGGAGGCGGACAGGCTGACCCAGGAGCAGGCCATGATCCTGAACGTCACTCGCCTGCTTCGGCGGGTCGAGGTACGCGGAGGTGCCGGCAGCGGCAAGACGGTGCTCGCGCTGCAACAGGCGAAAGAGCTGACTCGTGGCCGGTCAGGCGAGCGTCCGCAGCAGCGAGTCGCGTTGATCTGCTACTCGATCGGCCTAGCCGAATACCTCAAGCGGCAAGTGTCGACCTGGCCGCGCAACCACCGGCCCGCGTTCGTCGGGACCTTCCACGAGTTCGGGAAGCAGTGGGGAGCACCTGAAGGTGACCGGACAGACAGCGACTTCTGGGAGACTGAGTTGCCAAGGGTGATGGCTGAGCTCGTCGAGTCGGTGCCCGACTCCAAGAAGTACGACGCCGTCATCGTGGACGAGGCACAAGACTTCGCCGACTCGTGGTGGCGACCTGTGCTCGGCGCACTGCGCGACGAGCAGGAGGGCGGGCTATACGTCTACTCCGACGAGAACCAACGGATCTTTGCGCGATTCGGGCGGCCTCCGGTGCAACTTGTCCCGTTGGTGCTCGACCACAACCTGCGCAACACCAGGCAGATCCACGAATCCTTCGGCCCGCTCGCCCCGAGCCGCATGTACTCGCGCGGCGGCGATGGGCCCGATGTGTCCTTCGTTCCGGCTGCGTCAGAGCACGCTCTCGGGATCGCAGATGACCAGGTCGAGGCGCTTCTCGAGGAAGGGTGGGAGCCCGCCAGCATTTGCCTACTGACGACCGGCCACCGCCATCCGGAGCAGCAAGCCCAGACTGAGCGACACGGTCACCTGGGCTACTGGCGCAGCTTCTGGGAAGGCGAAGACGTCTTCTACGGACACGTCCTCGGCAGCAAGGGTCTCGAACGCAAAGTTGTGGTCCTGTGCATCAACGAGTCCGGCGACCGAGACCGTGCCCGAGAGCGTCTTTACGTGGGGATGTCCCGCGCCACCGACAAGCTGGTAGTCATCGGCGACCCCGTCGTGGTGCGACAAGTGGCGGGCGATCAGGTGGCGGCCAGATTGGGGATCCGGTGACCGCAGAGGCATGGAGCACCCGTACACATTGCCGGGGCGCCTGGGGCTCGGCCGTGAGGGTACTGCGAGCTAGCTCGCGATGGTCCGACCCGCCGCGGCCATCAGCCGCAGTGTGTCTGTGGCGCCGGCAGGTGGTGTCGTCGGTGGCTTGACCAGACCCATCTCGACGGTGTGGTCGTTGCAGGTCGCTTCGACGACTCGGGTCATGCCGGGGATCCAGTTGGGTGGGAACTCGATAGGGCGGCCCACGCTCGCGGAGACGTCCCAGGCGTGGGCGGCGGCGTCGATCAGGGCGAAGTTGATGACGACACTGCCGGGGACTTCCCCGAAGGGCGTCGCATGGATCGCGGTCATGACGTCATCCGTGTGCCAGAGCTCGAGCACTTGGGGAACGACGTCGGCTGCGATCGGAGCCAGTTCGCCGTCGTAGGGCACGGCGGCCATCGCCTCTGCCTGCGGCATCAGTTCGTGACCGGTGACGAGGCCGGCCCAGAAGAGCTGGTTCTTGAGCGCGTGACTGGCGAGCTGGCGGACCGTCCACGGCGCGCAGTTGCTGATCACGTCCAGCTCGCTGGCGTCGAGCTCGGCCACGACGCGGCCCAGCTCGTACTCCGCCTGGCTGAGCAGCGTCAGGTCGTCCATCTCGCCCTCCGTCCCCCGGGGGCTCACACTACTCACGTGAGCCGGGGGGTACGCCGAGGCAATCTGCCGAGGTCGGCCACGAGCCTGATCGGGCGGGACGGTGTGGTGCGCGACGTCCAGGCGCTCGTGCGCGCGCACTCGCTGGTGACGCTGAGCGGGGTTGGTGGGGTGGGCAAGACCCGGCTGGCCGTCGCGGTCGCCGCGGGGCTCGAGGCCGAGTTCCCCGACGGTGCGTGGCTGGTCGAGCTCGCGCCGGTCGGCGACCCGGACGCCGTACCAGACGCGATCGCCAACGCCCTCGGCATCACGCCGCAGGGCGTGCCCGTCATCGACGCCGTGGTCGAGGCGGTGGCCGGTCGGCGGCTGCTCATCGTGGTCGACAACTGCGAGCACGTCCTTGCCGCGGCGGCCGCGGCGATCACCCGCATCACCACGCGCTCGGGTACGCCGAGGATCCTCGCGACCTCGCGCGAGCACCTGCTGGTGGCGGGGGAGGCGCTGGTCGCGGTCGCGCCCCTGGACGTCGAGGGCGGCGTGACCGCCGACGCGGTGACCCTGTTTGTCGAGCGGGCGAAGACGTCACGCCCCGGGTTCGGGATCTTCGACGAGCCCACGGCGGCGGCGGTCATCGAGATCTGCCGGACGCTCGACGGCCTCCCGCTCGGCATCGAGCTGGCCGCGGCGCGGATGGCCGCAATGAGTGCGGCCGAGGTCCGGGACCGGCTCGCCGACCGGTTCCGGCTCCTGACCGGCCCGGAGCACGCACCCGATCGACAGTCGACGCTGCGCAGCACCGTGGCGTGGTCCTACGACCTGCTCGACGACCACGAGCGAGCGCTCCTGCGGATGGCATCCGTGTTCGCCGGCGGGTTCGACCTCGGCGCGCTCTGCGTCGTCGCCGAGGCCGGCGACGATATCGAGGCCCTGCGGCTCCTCGACTCGCTGGTGCGCAAGTCCCTCGTCGTCGCCCACCACGGCGGGCAGCGGACGCGCTACGCCATGTTCGAGACCATCCGGACCTACGCCGACGAGCGGCTCGCCCAGACCGGCGCGCAGGAGGCCACCCGCGACCGGCACGCGGGGTACTTCGCACACGAAGCCGCCGCCCGGTGGGAGCGCTGGAACGGCCCGGGCTGGCACGAGGAGGTCGACTGGGTGCGCGCCGAGCTGGCCAACCTGCGGACGGCGTACCGGTGGGCCAGCGGTCGCGAAGACGTCGCTGTTGCGACCGACATCGCCGCGCATGCCGCGTTGATGGGGTTCTCGGTCGAGCTCTTCGAGACGATCGGTTGGGCCGAGGGGCTGCTCGACCAGGCGGAGCGAGAAGACGTGCCGCGACTCCCAAGGCTGTACGCCGCCGCGGGCTACGCCTGCTTCGTCGGGCGGGCCGCCGCCGCAGCCGCCAACGCCCACCGTGCGGTCGAGCTGGAGACGCAGCCGGGCTACGAGCCGTGCGAGCCCGGCTACGCGACGTTCATCGAGGCCCTCGGCCGCGTCTACTGCGGCGACCTCGCCGGCTACGTCGAGCTGACCCACGACGTCGCGGCGCTGCCCGGCAGCAGCAGGGCCTACGGGATCGCCGCCTATGTCGACGGCCTGCAGTCGGCCGGCCGCGTCGACGAGGCGCTCGAGCTCACCGCCGCCGCTCTCGAGGCCGCCCACGAGCTCGCGAACCCCTACTGGGTGGCCTACACCTCCTGGATCGTCGGACTGGCCTGGTCGAAGGCCGACCCGCAGCGTGCGCTGGCGACCTGGGACGAAGCGGTGGCCTACATCGGCGTGCACGACGTGCGTTTCTTCGAGGGGTTCATGGCCCGGGACGCCGCGTTGCTGCACACCTCGGACGGTCAACTGGAGTCGGCACTCGCCCTGTTCGCCGCCTCGATCGAGGCGTTCCTCCGCACCGGCGCCGTGGCCCAGCTGGTGATCACCCTCGCCAGCCTGCCGGCACTGTTCGAGCGGCTCGACCGGCCGGCAGTCGCGGGGACCCTCCTCGGTGCCATGTCGCGCGAGGAGGGCAGCTTCCACCACGTCCCGGCGCTGGCCGAGCTCGGCCCACGGCTGCGCGAGTCGCTGGGCGATGAGCGGCCCGAGCGCTGGGAGGCCACCGGTGCGGCGATGGAGCTGCAGGAGGCGGCGGCGTACGCGCTCAACCAGATCGACGTGGCCCGGCAGGCGCTCGCCCTCGCCGGCCAGCAGGGCGCGCTGGCCGGCCTCACCGCCCGGGAGCAGGAGGTGCTGCGGCTGGTCGCCGACGGAGCGACCACCCGTGCGATCTCCGAACGGCTGTTCATCTCGGCCAAGACGGCCGACAACCACATCCAGCACATCTACACCAAGGTCGGGGTCACCAACCGGGCAGCCGCCACGAGGTGGGCGCTCGAGCACGACCTCGCGACCCCGAATGGGGACCCGGAATGAGGAGGTCTCCTCATGCGCCGGGACGTCCATCGGCGGAGTGTTCCCCCTGACCCAGCCGACCAGAGCTGGCGAAGGACGGAGAGAACAATGATCTTGGCAACCACGAAGGTGAAGGACCTGGACCACTTCCTGGAGGTCTACGGGTCGGCCGGCGCCGACAAGCGGGGCTCGCACGGCTCGAAGGGCTCCACGGTCTACCGCGACCCCATCGAGGAGGACCGCGTCTGGGCGGTCTTCGACTGGGACGAGGAGGGCTGGACGGCGTTCGCCACCGACCCCGAGACCCCCGGGATCATGCAGGAGGCCGGCCACCTCGGCCGCCCCTCGCTCGGGCAGTTCCTCGGGGCCTTCTCGGCCTGAGCTGCACGACGCCCGCCGCCCGCCCGACCACGTCCGTGGTCGCGGCGGGTGTCGGCCGTTGCGGGCACGACCACCTCTGGAGACAGACCCGGGAGAGGTCTGCAGCCAGACGCGGGAGGCGTACGCCGACCGCGACGGTTGACCCATGACCACACAGACCAACCCGAAGCGCGAGATCGTCGCCTACTTGGCGATCGCCTACTCGCTCGCCCTGACCGTCGCGCTGGCACTGCCGGACGCGAACATCAACAAGCTGCTGAGCGTCCTGGTCCCGGCCACGACGGTCGGCATCCTCACCTTCACCCTCACCAAGCGCGGCGAGCGCCGCAAGCTGTGGCGCGGCATCGGGCTCGGCCGGGCCGGGTTCAAGGCATGGCCGGCGGCGATCGTGCTGCCGTTCGTACTCGTCGCCGGGGCGTACGGCACCGCGCTGGCCATCGGCGCCGGCCACCTCAAGGACTTCCACCTGGCCGATGCGACGCCGAGCTGGGCGATCGACCTGGTGCTGTCGTTGGTGATCGGGACGATGTTCATCGTCGGCGAGGAGATCGGGTGGCGGGGCTACCTGCTGCCGCGGTTCCAGCAGCTCACCAGCAAGCGCCGGGCAGCGGTCGTGACCGGGTTCGCGCACGGCTGCTTCCACCTGCCGCTGATCCTGCTCGCGACGACCTACGACACCGGCAGCGCGAAGTGGTTCGCGGCGCCCATGGCGGTCGGGGTCATCACCGCGGGCGGCGTCTTCTATGCCTGGGTCTGGGACCGGTGCCACACCGTCTGGCCGGTCGCGATCGCACACAATGTGGTCAACACCGTCTTCGACCTGGGTGCCGCTGGTGTGGTGGCGACTGCGGGCTGGAACCTGGCGTACGTCGCCGGCGAGACCGGCGTCGCGACACTCGGGGTCTGCGTGGTCGCGGCTGTGGTGCTGCTGAGGCGGGCTCGCGTCTGGCGCGAGGCCACGGTCGAGGAGGCCGCGCGCGAGCTCGTCGCCGTCCCCGCTGCGTAGTCTCCCAGTGATGAACGGGTGGGCGGAGGCGTCACGGCGGTTCGCGCCCTACCTCGACCCCGCCATCGGGATCGTGGCCGCGGCGATGGCGGTGGCGTCACTGCTCCTCACCGACGCCGACACGATCGACCCGCGGCTCAAGGACCCTGACCTCGTCTCGGCGGTCGCCACTGCGGCGGCCGCCGGGGCGTTGGCCTGGCGGCGCAGCCGGCCGGTGGCGTCGTACGCCGTGTTCGTGGCCGGGGCGCTGGTCGTCAGCGCGACGTTCCACTACATCGGGCTGCTGTCGGTGCTGATGTTGCTCAGCCTCTACTCGCTGACCACCCACGGCCGGCGTCGCGACGCCCTGATCGGCCTCGCAGCCGGCATCGCGAGCTTCGTCGGCCTCGGGCTGGCGGACGTGCCGGACCTCCGCACCAAGGACGTGCTGCTCGCCATCGCCCTGCTCGTCGCGGCGTGGGCGGTCGGCGATGCGGTCCGGGCCCGTCGCGAGCAGCACCAGGACCAGCTCAAGTCGGCGGTCACCGAGGAGCGGCTGCGTATCGCCCGCGAGCTCCACGACGTCGTCGCGCACAGCATGTCGCTCATCGCCGTCCAGGCCGGCGTCGGCGCCCACGTCATCAGGACCGACCCCGCGGCCGCCGAGCACAGCCTCGACGTCATCGCCGACACCAGTCGCAAGGCCCTCGAGCAGACCCGGTCGATGCTCGGCATGCTCCGCGAGGAGACCGAGGACGGCACCCGGCCACCCGCCCAGGGTCTCGGCGACCTGCCCGCGCTCGTCCAGGACGTTCGCGCCGCCGGGCTCGAGGTCGAGCTGGTCACCTCGGGCAACCCCGAGATCGTCGACCCGGCCGTCTCGCTGACGGCGTACCGGATCGTCCAGGAGTCGCTCACCAACGTCATCAAGCACTCCGCCGCCACCACCGCGAAGGTCGTCGTGACCGCGACATCGACCGAGCTCGACCTCGAGATCACCGATCCCGGGCCGAAGCGCGGCGACCTGCGAGGTGGTACGTCGGGACACGGCCTCGTCGGCCTCGACGAACGAGCGAGGCTGGTCGGCGGAGCAGTGGAGTACGGCGCCCGCGGGGCCGGGTTCCGGGTGCACGCGACGCTCTCGACGACGGGCGAACGATGATCCGGGTCGCGGTCGTCGACGACCAGGAGCTGGTCCGGGCCGGCTTCGTGCTGCTGCTCCGCTCGGCGGTCGACGTCGAGGTCGTCGGCGAGGCGAGCGACGGGCTCGAGGCGATCGCGCTGTGCCGGCGTACGGCACCCGACGTCGTCCTGATGGACGTCCGGATGCCCCACCTCGACGGCCTCGCCGCGACCCGGACGATCCTCGCCGACCCCGCCTGCCAGGACACCAGAGTGGTCGTGCTCACCACCTTCGACGAGGACGAGCTGGTGCTGGAGGCGTTGCGGTCGGGGGCGAGCGGGTTCCTGCTCAAGGACACCCGGCCCGAGCAGCTCCTCGACGCGATCGCCGTCGTGGCGGCCGGCGAGGCGCTGCTCCACCCGCGCGTGACCCGGCGGCTGATCGAGCGGTTCGCCGAGCTGCCCCAGCCGCGCCGGGCTCCCGAGGACGGGCTGACCGAGCGCGAGCGCGACGTCCTGCTGGCCGTCGCGCAGGGCCTCTCCAACCACGAGATCGCGGCCCGGCTGCACCTCGGCTACGGCACCGTGAAGACCCACGTGAGCCACCTGCTGACCAAGCTCGACTGCCGCGACCGGGCCCAGCTGGTGATGTACGCCTACGAGTCCGGCCACGCCGTGCCGGGCGCCGGCTGAACCAGCGGACTGGACTGGCGCTCACCCCGCTGGGCGAGAGCGGAGCGTTGTCAGGACAGCGCTGTCGCGCGCCGAGGCGACGCGGCTCGAGCTCGATGCCCGGCCGCAGGGGAGGGTCGGCCGGCTCTGGGAGGCCGTGGTCGACTGCTTGATGCTGCTCCTGCTGCTGGTGCTGGCCGCGGACGGCTGGTTGGCCTACCGCGCCTTCCACGGCCAGCCCGGGTCGCCCTCGTCAGGCTCCAGCTCGATCGCGGGTGCTCCAATGAGCGGGTGGCCCAGCAGCTGACCGACGCGCAGGTCGACCGCGCGGCCGGCGTACTCCTCGGCGGCGCGGTCGGCGATGCGCTCGGCGTGCCGTACGAGTTCGGCACTCCACCGGCGCCGACCGAGCTCGCCGAGATGAAGGGTGGCGGGCTCGGCAGCTTCGCGCCGGGGGAGTGGAGCGACGACACGTCGATGGCGGTCGCGATCGCGGAGGTGGCGGCGACCGGAGCCGACCTGACCAGCGCCGAGGCGCTCGACGAGGTCGCGCGCGGCTTCCTGCGGTGGTACGCCGACGGGCCGGCGGACATCGGCATCCAGACCGCCGAGGTGCTGCGCCGGTCATCGGCTGCGGTTCAGCGCGGCGAGCCACCGGGGGAGGCACTGCGCCGCGAGGCAGCGGCCTACGCCGCCGACCATCCGCGATCGGCCGGCAACGGGGCACTGATGCGGACCGGCCCGGTGGCGCTCGCGCACCTCGACGACCGCAACACGCTGGCCGAGGCCGCCCGGCGAGTCGCACAGCTGACCCACGCCGACCCGCTTGCCTGCGACTCGTGCGTGCTGTGGTGCGAGGCGATCCGGGTGGCCGTACTGGAGGCCGAGATCGACGTCCGCCGCGGACTCGACCTGCTCTCGGAGAGCCGGCGCGAGCAGTGGTCGGCCTGGCTCGACGACGCGCTCGACCTGGATCGCAACCGAGCCGAGCTCGTGCCCGGCGCGCGGTTCACGCCCAACGGCTTCACGGTCACGGCCCTACAGGCGGCGGTGGCGGCCGTGACCACCACGCCGGTGACCGAGCGCCACCTCGAGAATGCCTTGCACAACGCGATCCGGATCGGCAACGACACCGACACGGTCGCCGCGATCGCCGGCGCGTTGCTCGGTGGTCGCTTGGGCGCGTCCGCCGTACCGCCACCGTGGCGCGCAGCAGTCCACGGGTGGCCCGGCCGCACCGGCGACGAGCTCGTGGAGCTCGCCACGCGCACGGTCACAAGGCCGCCGGCGTGAGTCCGGCCTCGTCGGTCATGAAGTCGAGCCAGCCGTGCTCGGTGACGAGGATGTCGAGGACTGGCCGGACGTTCGCGAGGAAGTTGGCGTAGCGCTCGGCGAGGAACCACACCAGCTCGTTGGGGCCGAAGACGCACAGGCCCGGCCGCACGATGACCAGCACCGGCGTGTGTCGCGGCACGCCCCGCTCGCGCCCGATCGGCCAGCCCTCCACCACCCGACGCAGCTCCTCACGCGCCTCCCGCCAGTCGACGATCTCGGCGGGCAACCGCAGCGTGTCGACCCGCAGGACCTCCTGGGTCGTGGAGACGTCGCGCACCAGGGCGAGGTGGGCCGAGCCGTGGACCAGAGGCACGCGTTCGGCGATCTCGGTGATCAGGGCGGCGGGGTCGCGTAGGTCGTAGGAGTGCAGCTCGAGGTTGGTGGTCGTCATGCCGAGGAGCCTGCCCGGAAGTAGCCAGCCGCCGCGGGCCCCGTCCACAGCCCTGTGGAGACGCCCGACGCGGAGCGCGGATCCGGGGCAGGCTGCCGGGCATGGGACACACGACCGACTTCGTGGGCCACATCGACATCGAGCCCGCACTCAACCAGGACGAGATGGAGTACCTCACGGCGTTCAGCCTGTCGCGCCGGTTCGCCCGGCCCGAGGGGCCGTATGCCGTGCCCGGCAACCCGATGGCGGCCCGCGACGTGGAGCGTGAGGCCGTCGACGTCGACACCTACAACACGATCGCGCCCGGCCAGCCGCGGCTGTACTGCCAGTGGGTGCCGTGCCTCGACGGCTGCTGCCTGGCCTTCGACGGGCACGAGAAGTTCTATGCGCCGGTGGACTGGATGCGTTACCTCATCCAGCACTTCCTCAAGCCAGGGGCCAAGGCGTCACGCAGCGGACTGCCGGCGTTCGAGCACTTCACCTTCGACCACCAGCTCGACGGGATGGTGGTGGGCTGTCGCCGCGACACCAAGGAGCTCTTCGCGATCCAGGTGCGGGACAACCGGGTCACCAAGAAGGTGCTGCGCGCGGGCCGGCCGGAGCTCCAGTGGCGCGACCCGCTGCCCTACGAGCAGGAGATCGACCGCTGGGAGTCGAGCAGCCGGCGGCGCCGCCGCGTCGATCCGGAGCCGACGCCGCCGGGGGTTGTCGATCTGGCGAGCCGCCGAGGCGCCGGATGAGCCGGTATGATGAAAGTATGACCGTCAAGATCACGGTGAGCCTCCCGGACCACCTCGTCGAGGAGGCGCGACGGGCGGTCGCGGACGGTCGGGCGAGGTCCGTCTCGGCGTACGTCGCAGCGGCGATGGCGGCGCGCACCCCCGGCAAGCCGCTGCTCGAGCTGCTCGAGGAGTGGTACGCCGAGTCAGGCCCGCCGAGCGAGGAGGACTACGCGTGGGCGCGGGCGGCCCTCGGCATCGACGATGGCTGAGGCGGTCTTGGGGCTCACGATCGACACCGGCGCCCTGATCGGGATCGAGCGGGGTCAGAATCGAGTGCTGGCGGTCTTGGAGCTGGCACGTCGACGCGGCCACGAACTCCACGTCGTGCCCGGCGTCCTCGCCCAGGCCTGGCGTGGCGGTCCCCGGCAAGCCAGGCTCGCCCAGTTCCTCGCCTCGCCCGAGGTCATGGTGCCGGAGTTCGACGAGACCACCGCTCGCCTGGTGGGCGAGCTGTGTGGGCTCAGCGGTCATCACGACATCGTGGACGTACACGTCGTCCTGCATGCGCGCCTGCATGGCCACCGGGTCGTCACGTCTGATCCCGACGACCTGCGCCGCGTGGACCCGCGGCTGCCGGTGGTCCTCATCTGAGGTCGGGTGCCCAGAGGTCTCCGCTCGCGTCATCCACAGCCGGTCGGACCACCGGAATGGACCGTTCGTACTACATTGCCGCGTTCTTCTGCGAGTGCCCGTGGCCCCGCCTACCTTCGGTAGCAGCACCGTTTCCGGGAGGGATCCATGTCACAGCTCGCGTCGTCGGACGTAGACCTCGTGATCGAGCGTGCCCTGGCCGAGCTGCCGTTCGACGACTGGAAGGTCATCGACACGCGCCGCGAGACCAAGGGGCCGCGCGCCGACTTCGTGGTCGTCGGGCCGGCGGGCGTGTTCGTGATCGCCTGCGGGCGCCGCCACGAGCGGGAGCGGACCCGCGCCAAGCAGCTGATGAAGCTGCTCGACGCTGCGCACAAGGTCGGCGACGTGGCCGGCGTACGCCGCGACGACGTGCACCCGGTGCTCTGCCTGACCGACGACCAGCCCGAGGACTCGTGGACCCGGGGCGTCAGCGTCTGCGGCATCGTCAACCTGGCGGACACGCTCGTCTTCAAGCGCGAGCGGCTCGACCGCGACGAGGTCCAGGCCGCCGCCCGGGCCGTCGGCCGGGCGATGCGCAGCGGCGGCAAGCACCGCGCCTGACTGCAGTGCGGGTCAGTCGGCGAAGATCGCCGACGCGGCAGCCGCCGGCACCCACGCGGGCCACTCCCGCAGGGAGCTCCATCGTGCGCCCATCAGCGCGGCCATCATCGGCCACACCAGCTCGATGACGGCGTAGCGGGCGATCGGCTCGCCGCGGTCGTCCTCCCAGCCCGCGTCGACGCACAGCTCGTGCACCGCGTCGAACACGCCGTCGCTCCCCACGCCTCCGGCCAGCGCCAGCAGCGAGTACCAGCCGACGTCCTTCTTCAGCTCGGTCCTGCCGATGGGCAGCCGGGTGCGGACGTGGTTCCAGAGCCCTTGGGAGTCACCGCGGAACTGGATCCCCGCGGTCGTCGGCATCAGCAGCTTGTACTGGCTGTGCACCAGCCCCACGGCCTGCACGACCTTCCTGAAGGTGTGCAGGGGCCGCACCCTGTTCTCGCTGCTCGACTTCCCGGCGAGGATGGGATCGACCTCCAGCGCTTCGACCAGCGCCTTGACGACCGGCGGGCGCACATAGCCAGATGCGGTCAGCTCCACGCCGCCGTCGATGACCTCGAGCAGCCGCCGGTACGGCGCGGTGAGCTCCTCGAGATCGCTGACCGACAGAGACGTCTCGGCACCCGCTGCGATCCACTCCGACACCCTCGCGGCCGCTGCCGGCGACACCCGCAGTAGCGCCCCCGCCGCCGCGGGCCGCAACCGCTCGACGAGCCGTCCCCTGGCGACAGCGCCTCGCATCAGCTGGTCGGTCTCCTCGACGTCGAACTCGTCGGGGTGCCAGCCGAGGGGCAGCCAGTCGATGGCGTGCTCGTAGGACCCGAACGAGGGCGGTACGGCGTCGGGCGGGCTGCCGGCGCGCACCCAGGCCGCGACCTGCTCGTAGCCGTGGGTGCCGCCCACGTCCTCGGGCGGGCACGCGAGCTGGCCGGCGATGCACCTCGCCCGGACGTCACCCTCCAGTGCCTCGACCTCGACGAGGCGTAGCTGGTGCTCCCATCCGTCGCCGAAGTCGTAGTCGTAGCGGATCGTGTCGCCGACCGCTCGCAGCAGCTGGTCGAGGCGGGCCTCGCGCTCCGGCGTACCGTCCTCGCCCTCGTCGAGGTCCTCCGCCGTGACGAAGTGAGCGGCGTCGTCGCCCTCGCCGGCGTAGAACCGGTGCAGGTGACTGTTCGTCCAGCCCATCGCCACCTGCACGATGTCGTGGACCTGGTCGAGGGTCGCCTCGCCCGGGACGAGCAGGCGGCGCCACACCCGCAGGTCGGTGTCGCGCAGGGTGACCTCGACCGTCAACAGCCGGGTCTCCTCGGGCGCCGGCGGAAGCTCGATCTCGGAGTTGCGAAACGCCTCGAAACGGGCACCGGGTCGAGCTCCGCCGTGCTCGGCCAGCCAGGCGCGCAGCTCGTTTGGGTCCGACGGCACCGATGTCAGGTGGCTCACGCGTCCAGCCAATCAGACCACGTGTCATCCACAGCACCCGGTCCATTGGGGGTTATCCACAGGTCGCCGGAAGGCCGGTGGCGGGAGAGAGTGGATCAGCAGAGGCTGGCCGCATGTCCAAGTCTCGGAGATCCAAGTCCTTCTCACGCCGTCCGTCGCACCCCGGTCGGCGACCCTCCGACCGGCCCTTCCGGTCCGTCGCAAGCCAGCTGACGCCAGCCCACCAGCGCGCGATCACCGAGGGCGCCGACGCCGAGCTCCGCGGTGATGCGGCGGCGGCCCTGCGGCTGCACCGGTCGGTGCCGATGTTCCGCGACTCGAGCCACGGTGACCTGCTCCACCAGCTGGTCGAGCTCGGCGACCACGCACCCGGCTGGATGGTCAACCGCTGGCTGACCGTCCAGGCGCGACGCCGCCTGTGGACGGGCATCGACGAGCAGGCGACCAACCGCGCCCTGGAGCTCGTCGTGCCGCTCATCTATCCCGAGTCGATCCCGTTCGAGCGCATCGGCTGTGAGCACGTCGAGCAGGTGATCCCGTGGATCAACGCTCGCGACTGGGTGGTGCGACAGTTCGACGTCTACGACCTCGGTGGCCTGGGGCGGCTGATCGACCGGCACGCCTCACCCGAGCTGCTCGCGCGCTGCGACGACATCGAGGCCTGGACCCACGCCCAGCTGAGCGGCTGCAGGGTGGTGCGGGTCGACCCGGCCCGCCGCGATCCGGTCGTGATCGCAGACCTGGCGACGGGTGACCACCTTCACGTGCTGGATCTCGGTGCGGAGGTCGAGCCCGGTGACCACGTGCTGGCTCGTCTCGTGCCGGTCAGCGTCGACCCCGGGCTGATGTTCGACTGGCAGCCGCTCCCGGTCAGCGCGCCCGTCGCACGAGCGGTGTCCGCCAAGCCCGAGCAGTGGCTCCCCGCGATCTACGCGGAGGCGCGGCGCGGCAACTGGGAGCCGGGACAGTCACACCTGCCGGAGGCCGTCATCACCTCGGACCTGCCCTACCGCAGCTGGATGACCCTGGCCGGCGTACCCCTCGAGAAGTGCGCCGAGCGGAGTCCCCACCCCTACGTCGTCGACGCGGTCGAGGAGGTGCTGCGACGAGCCGCCGACGGGCCTGAGGCACTGGGCGGGCTGCGGCATGCGATCGGCGACCTCGTCCTCGACCCCGCCTTCGACGGCACCGCGCGGTGGCGTTTCGTGTCGCCCGACCAGCAGGGCGCCTGGGCGCTTCTCGGTGAGCTCGTCCCAGCGCCCGCGCGGCCGCGATGCGAGGAGATGGCGATCTGGTGCGCCGCGGCTCCCGAGCGCCGCGGCGAGATCGCCTGAGGAGGAGCAAGCGATGCCCAAGTCACGGCGGCGCAAGCCGAAGCGGTCGACGCAGCAGAGCCCCCGACGGATGACGCCGCCGCCGCGCGGCTCGGGTTGGGGCGATTTCGAGCCGTGGGCGCGAGCCATGGTGGCGGTCAACGACGCGGAGGCCAAGGGAGAGCCCAGGGAGGCGCTGGACATCATGGAGGCGTTCGCCGCCGGTCCCGACGGGTCGTACTTCTGGCGTCCCTCGCGGGCCGCCTACCTGATGCAGCTCGCGCTCCTGAGGCCGGTCACCCCCGCGTGGGCGATCTCGAGGTGGGTGTGCCACCAGGCACTCCAGAGCTTACCGGCCGACGCCCACGACCGGAGCCGGTCTGACCGCGCGCTCGACCTGGCGATCGAGCTGCGGGGCGGCCGGGAGCGGCTGCCCGGCCGGGACGAGGCGGACGCGGTCGCCAGGGTCATGGACGGCGACTGGGTCTATCGCCAGCTCCTCCTCTACGAGTACGGCGGCCTGGGTCGCTTCGTCGAGAAGGTGGCCTCATCGAGCCTGCTCGCCTCCGCCGGTGACGTGCGCAGGTGGGTGGACGCGCGGATGGGCGGCTACGAGCTGCTCGGGTCCACACCGACCACGACCACCTGGACCGATCTGAGCACGGGCCAGGAGCACGTCACCGCCAACATCGGCAGCTCGGTGCTGGTCGTTCCCGGTGAGTCGGTGATCGGGCGGCTGGTGCCGTCGCCGACCGGAGAGCTCTTCGAGATGCGTCCCATGGTCGTCCCGACCGCCCTGGCCAGAGGCGTCGCCGACGACCCCACGGGGTGGCTCGACGTGCTGGCTGTCCACCGCCGCGACGACCCCGACTGGGCGTCGGACTACTACCCCGGGTACGACGTCACCCTCCTCAGCGACGTCCCGACGTTCGTCTGGGAGCTGATGCTGCTGCGCGAGGTGCCGCCGACCGATCGCGACGGGGACGCGTGGCTGGCGAGAGCCGTGCTCGACGCGGCGTCGCGACACCTCACGGACGGCCTGCCACCGGGCCGCGACGAGGCGGAGGTCTGGCCCTGCGTGGGCGCCGCAATCCTCGAACCCCCTGTCATTCGCGGCCTGGCCTCGGCCGCCCGTGCCGACGACATCCCGCTCCTCGACCGGCTCAGCGAGACGTTGGCGGACCCAGCTGCCCTCGCGTGCCGCAGCCTCGCGCTCGAGCTCTCGAACGCGGCTTGAGGAGCGGCCATGACGAGTCTCGGACACGGTCGGCGTACGACCGACTGGAAGGTGCAGGCGGTCTTCGACCCCGATGGCGAGGGTCGCGACTTCGCGTACACGATCGGGCTGCACGACCGCGGCCTGCCCGAGCTGCACATCTTCGGCCGGCCTTCGCTCGGCGAGGATCCCGGCGCCGACTGGCTGCTCAGCCCGCAGGACCGCTGCGGCCTCCTCAACGCGCTGGCGTGGAGGCTGATCGACGGCGAGCTTCGGGTCGGCGACACCTGGGAGGAGCCGCACGACGACGGGCTGGTCACCGTCCGGTTCCGGCTCGACCCGCCCGGTGACCGCGACGAGCTCGAGGCATATGGGATCGCTCCGGACGCGCAGGTGCTGCCTGTCCGGTGGTCGCTGCACCGACCTCCGATCGGCCCGCCGCGGCCGTTGACCACGCGCGCGTTGCAGCGCGCAAGGGCCGACTGCGCCGCGTTGCTCGCCGACCTGCCGGCCGTCGGCGACGAGGTCGTCGTCCCGCCCGGATGGGAGCTCCCGCCGGCGTTCGAGCCGGGTGGCGACTTCGGTCCGTTGACGCCGCTGGTCGCGGGCCGGGTCGTCGAGCTCTGGTCGGCCGACGCGATCTCGTTGAGCAACCTGATGTGGGCGGCGATCACGACCGAGGCGGGCGGCCACCTCACCTGGCCGGCCACGATCGCCGCGAGCGTCGCGCGCGGGGCCGGGCGGGTCGAGGAGGTCGAGCGCACCGGTGACGCCGCGCGGGCGGTCGTGCTCTTGCGTACCGAGCAGCTCGACTGGCCGGCGCGGCTTCTCGAGCTCGGGGCAGCCATGGAGCTCGAACCCAACGAGGCGACCCCGGAGCAGTTCCATCAGGCGGCCGTGCGGGTCCTCTCCGACCTGCTCTGGAGAGTGCTCGCCACCGAGGTCGTCGCCGATCAGCTGAGCGCCGCCCAGCTGCTGCACGGGCGGGGCGCCTGGCTGACCGGGCTCGGGCCGGTGGGCGAGCTGCCCGGTCGGCAGTGGCGAGCGCCCCGGCCGGTGCTCGACCGACTCCTCGGACGGCTCCGACCTCTGCCAATCCCGGAACCCCTCGCGATCGCGTTTCGGCACCGGACGGCGGAGGCGGACGACTATCGCGCGGTGGCCGACCGGGTCCACGGCTGGGCGGTGGTGAGCGCCGCGGGGTGCCCCTGGCGGGGCGGCCTCGACCGGCTGCCGGGCTGTCGGAGCCTCGGCCACGTCGACGACCTGCAGCAGTGGGCGACCGTCATGACCTCGGCGGCGACCCACCTCAACCGCCTGAGCGCCCGCGACCTCGCCGCGCTCACTGCGCCCTATCTCGACCTGCTGCCCGAGCTGGCCGCCGTAATCAGGGGCTGACCAGGGCAGCGACCGCCGAGACCTCCACGAGCGCACCCGGTACGCCGAGCGCCGAGACCAGCATCGCGCTGACCAGGGGCGGCGTGGTCGCGGCTGCAAGGGCAGGAGCCGCGGCGCCGTACGCCGCCGCCACGTCGACGCCCTCGACGAGCACGACGGTCACGCTGACCAGGTCGGCGATGCCGGCACCGGCCGCGGCCAGGGCGGTCTGCAGGTTCTCCATCACCTTGGTGGTCTGGGCGGCCACGTCGCTGCCGCCGGCGAGCGTGCCGTCGGCGTCGACGGCGTTCTGGCCGCCGACGTAGATCGTGGTGGCGCCCGGCGGAACGACGGCGACGTGGCTGAAGGCGGGGCTCGCCACGAGCCCCTCGGGTCGCAACAGCTGGATCTGGGTCATGACCCGATGCTGTCAGCCGATCCGGACGATCAGCGTCCTCATCCGCGGCTCAGCGGGTGATGTCGTCCGGAACGAGCACCAGGAACGGGCTGTCGATCTCGCCCCGGGTGTTGATGTCGAAGTCCGGGGGAGTCCCGGGCTCAGCCCGCGTGCCGGTGCTGTTCACGACGGGCCACTCGAACCATTCGAGGTGTAGTGCGTGACGGCGCGTGAGCTCGTCGTACGCGCGCTGACAGATGCTGGCGATCTCGTCTTCGGTGAGGCCACGCTTCAGACCCCGCAGGAACCACGAGAACTCATAGAGCGAAACCTGACCCCACGCCTCCAGGTCCGCCTCGAGCTCCTCCAGGAGCTCTTCGAGATCATTCACAGCGTCGGGTTCCCTTCGAGTGCGATCTTGATGGTGTCGCCGTTCTGGGAGACCTCAGCGTAGGGACCCCACGTGATCGGGTTGGGACGACTGCCGGGCGGATATCCGTCCATCACCCGGATCTGACGCCCCAGGTTGGCGGTGTCGTCATAGACGACTCCCGATCCACGCTTCGCCGGTCCGACGGGCCAGTCGCGGAGAAGGTCCCTGAGCTGGCCGCGACTGAGGCCTTCCAGCTCCTTGGGATCGAACAAGCGGTGGCTGTTGACCCGGCCGCGCAGCCGCTCCACCCGCGCCAGCCGCTCCGCGTCGAACGCCGAGGCAATGGTGATCCGCACTCGCCGGAAGACCTCGAGCTCGCGACGGAGGTTGCGCAGCGACTCCGCCGCGAGCCGGACCGGCGCCGCGCAGCTCGAGGCGAGGGTCCGCAGCGTCTCGATGATCCGCAGCAGCCGGGGCGCGACCTCGGCGATGCGGGCCGCGTTGATCGCGGCCGCGCCGGCGGCCGTCCCGCCCGCGGTGAATGCGCCGAGGACGATGCCGATGCCCTCGATGATCACCGCGTCCCGGAGTACGTCGTGAACCAGGTCGAGAACGGCCGCGCGCTGCTCCTCGACGTGGTCGGCATAGCTGTCACACGCCGTCGCGAGGGTGGCGCAGTGCTCGCCGACCAGGCCGCAGCGGTCGGCCAGCTGCGAGCTCACCTCCATGGCGACCGGGACCTCGTCGGAGTCGAGCAGCGAGAACGCGCGGCTCGCCGAGCGGCAGTAGGCGGCGAGGTCGGCGACCTCGTGGGACGCGGCGCGCCAGGCGGCGGCTGCCTCACGCAGGGCGCCGGTGTCGGCGTCCGGCCAGACGAACCCCTCGACCCGATCCAGGATCCACGCGGCCCACGACGGCAGCCCGGAGCTGTCTCCGCCGAGCGCGGAGGGCAGCGAGCAGGACAGCACGGCCACATAGCCGGCCACACACGGTGACCCGGTGAAGACGGTGCGCCCCGAGATCATCGAGCGGTCCTCGGCGCGGCCGTGGTTGGCCAGGGTCGCAGCGGTGAGCCGCCCGCAGCTGCTGAACGCGTCCACCAGTTCACCCACCGCGGCCAGGCACGAGCCCGCTGCCTCGTCGTACGCCACGGCGAACTCCTCTGCGATCGACGCATCGCCCGCCATCGCGCCGCAGGCCGAGAGTCGCGAGGCGAGGGTCTCGTAGCTCTGCGCGGCGGCCTGGTTGCCACCGGTGAACGACTGCTCGGAGTCGACGAGTGGGATCGAGTCGACCAGCATCAGCGCACCGCGTCCCACATGGCCGCGTTGGCGGCCGCGGCGCCGGAATAGTTGGTCGCGGCGGTGTTGACCGCCCGGCGCATCGCCGCGAGCGCCTGGTGCATCTCGCGGTAGGACGCCTCCCAGTGCTCGTGCGCAGCGAGGTGAGCGGCCGCAGCCGTACCGGCCCAGGTCTCGTGCAGCCGGGCCACCCGCCAGCGCAGGTCGACGACCACCTGGTCGAGCTCGGACTCGACCGCGGCCAGCGAGTCGATGACGTCGCGGGCGACCTCCAGGTCGACGGCGTAGTGAAACCTGCTCACGGCAGCCGTGCCTTCAGCGTCGACATCGCCGAGCCCGAGCTCGCGTCGACCTGGGTGATGTCGGTCTGGAAGAGGAGCAGCGACTGCGCGAGGCCGGCCAGCGCCGTCTCGACGTACGCCGCCGAGCTCAGCCAGTCCGACCACGCCTCCGCGAACGCGGCGGCGGCCGCGCCGTGCCAGCCGTCGAGCAGCGAGGCGACGTCGGTCGCTGCCCGCACGCGCGACGTGCCGAGCGACTCCGCGGCCCGGCGGACGTCCGCGATGGAGGCGTGGAACTCGGGGGTGGTGAACTGGATCGTGACCCTCACGCTGCCCCGCCGAAGCGGCTCCGAACGGGGTCGAAGGCAATCTGTGGATTACTTCGAGCGAGATGAGTGAGTACTGAAGCCGGGCCAGCAAGGTCTGGTTCACGCCGCCCGCCCACCGGCGACCCGTGCTGCCCCGTGGGTGAGCCGACGCGCTCGGCGACCCCGCTGCTGTGGTCGCACGCGGTGCTGGTCCGGCTGGCGTGGACGATCCAGAACGGGCACCCGGTCGACCAGCAACCGGTCGTGGCGGGGCGCTACCTGGGCTGACGGCCATCTGGCCTCACCCTGTCCACAGGCTGCGGATCGAGCGTCGTCAGGGCGCCTCGATCTCGGTAGTCTCGCTGCATCGGCTTTCTCGGGAGGAGTCGCTGCGTGGTCGGGCTGCGGGGCGCGTTGGTCGCGGTGCTGTGTGTCGGCCTGCTCGCCGGCTGCCAGGACGACCCCAAGCCGAAGGTCGCCGACCCGACCACCCCGGCGCCGTCGACGTCGGGCTTGCCCACGACGTCCGTGCCGACGACCACGAGTACGCCGACGCCGACCGGGCCGGTCGAGCCGCCCGAGGCCGCACTGAACTCGGACTCAGGCGCCAAGGCGTTCGTCACCTACTACATCGACGTCTTCAACTTCGCCGAAGCCTCGGGTGACACAACGCTCCTGGCGTCGCTCGCAACCGACCATTGCGCTGCGTGCTCGGGCTACGTCCGCGCGATCAACAAGGCATACGACGGAGGTGGACGAATCGAGGGTGGGCAGCTCACGTTGGGTGAACTGCGGGACCTCCCTGCCGCATTCGGCGCAGACAAGGGTGTCTACGCGCTGGGTCGCTCGACGAGGCAGACGGTCTTCGGCGCCGACGGTACGGCGATCGATGACAATCCGTCTTCCACGTTCCGCTTGTTCGCCTACCCGAAGTGGAGCGGTGACGCCTGGCTCATGCACTGGATGCGTACGCCATGACCCGGCTGCTAGCGCTCCTGCTAATCGTTGCGTCGTGGGCCGCGATCAGTTCACAGGCGCCCGCGTTTGCAGCCTGTGGCGGGAGCAACTCGACGACGGTTGTTTCGGACGACGACGACAACGCGATCCTTGCATCCGGGGACCACAGTGCGGCGGGGTGTGACGACGACGGCGGGACCGTCGGTGTCATTTCCGATCACGGGCCGCGAGACTCCGACCTGGACGCAATTTGCGTCGCGCTAGCGATCACTCTGGATCGCGATCCGTTCGAGTATTGCGATCTCAACACCGACGATCCGCCAGAACCAACAAGCGGGATGGTCAGCGCCGCGTTCCAACACATCCCGCTACCACCGAGCCGGCTGCTGATCCAGCCGCCCAATGGGCGCACGCTGGTGAACTTCGCCACCAACTTCTACACCGACAACGCGCCGTTCGACGTGCCGGCGTTCCAGCTGCTCGGCCACACCATCGAGCTGCGGGTGCGCCCGGTGACCTTCGCGTGGCACTACGGCGACGGCGTGAGCGAGGCGACGAGCGAACCCGGCGCGGCGTACCCGGACCTGCAGATCACCCACACCTACCTGCGCAAGGGCAGCGTCGCGCCGAGCGTCGACACGACCTACGCCGCCACCTACCGGGTCGACCGCACCGGGTCCTGGCGGGCCGTCGACGGCACGGTGACGGTCGCCGGAGACCCCGCGCGGCTGGAGGTCCTGACCGCGACCCCCACGCTCGTCGGGTACGCCCGGGAGTAGTGCCCGGGCGATCGAGAGGGCGCAGACGGTCCAGACCGGGTGTTTGTCGGGCGCGATCAGTGGAAGTGTTCACTCGTCGGCCAAATAGATTTGGGGGGAACCGACTGATGCAGCTCTCGTGGAGCGATCCGCGCCTGTCCGTGGCGAGCGACTCTCGCCGCACGGCGCGCTATCGCTTGCTCCAGTCCTGGTACCGGGAACAGGTGCTGAACGCCGAGTACGGCGAGTACCGGGTCAACGGCGGCACCAGACCGTTGGGCAGCCTGCTCGCCCTGCGCGACGTGGTGGCCAGACCCGGGCTCAACTTCCTCTCGCGCGACGCGGCGGCCTATGCGCTCGAGCGCGCCGACCTCGTGGAGGCCGCCGGCGGCACGATCGACAAGGCGCGGCTGGCGCGCAACATGCTCTCGAGCATGCCGATGACCTTCTCGATCTTCGGCGAGCTCCGGGCGCGCGAGGACCGGGGGCTCGACGTGGTCCAGGCGTTCCTCGACCCGCACGCCGTGGCCGTCGAGGTGATGGAGTGCGTGTGGCGGCCGGCCGTCGACGTGCTCGGCGACCGGGCCAGCTTCGACGCCGCGGTGATCACGCTGCGCGAGGACGGCAGCCGACACCTCATCGGGGTCGAGGTGAAGTACACCGAGCAGTTCAACCGGACGATCTACAACAGCGACAGCTACCGCCAGGTGCACGACAGCAGCGGCTGGTTCCACCCTGGGACCGCGCGCCCGCTGCTGGGCCCGGCGACCAACCAGCTGTGGCGCACCAGCCTGCTCGCCGCCGCCTGCGCCCAGCACCAGGTCATGGGCGTGCGGTCGGCCTCGGTCGTGGTGATGTGCCTGGCCGAGGACCCCGACGCGACCCGGGCGCTGGCGGGGCTGAGCGCCGCGCTCCGCGAGCCCGAGGAGCACTGCCGGATCGTGAGCCTGGAGTCGCTGGTCGCCGGCGTCCGCGACGGGCTGGGTCCCCAGGACGGCTGGGGCGAGGAGTTCGCGGCGCGCTACCTGAAGCCGCCGGAGATCTACGCCGAGCTGCCCGACTCGGACTCCCAGTCCCTGGAGCTGTGAGCTTCGAGGAGCTCGCACGCGACCGCCTCGCCGCCGAGCGGCGGCGTACGACCGAGCGGCTCGCCCGGCTCGACGCCGACCACACGGGCTTCGTCGAGGCGTCACTGCACTCCAACGCCGACGACGAACACGACCCCGAGGGCGCGACCATCGCCTTCGAGCGATCGCAGGTCGAGGCGCTGGCGCGGCGGCTCCAGCAGCACCTGCGCGAGCTCGAGGCCGCCGAGCAGCGGCTGGCCGACGGGAGCTACGGCAGGTGCGAGCGCTGTGGGGTGGCGATCCCAGCGGCCCGCCTCGAGGCCCGGCCGGCGGCGCGGACCTGCGTGGCGTGCGCTACATAGGATGGTGGGCATCCCCATCGTCGACCCCGGGAGCCCTCGTGAACCTTCGCCCGTACGCCGCGGCGGCCGCCGCCGGCGCCGTAGCACTGACCCTGCTCGCCGCCGCACCCGCGCACGCGCTGCCGCCGACCACGCGGATCGTCAAGGACGCCTCCGAGCCCGACAAGGCCTTCGACATCACCCGGATCTCGATGCGCAGCGCGCCGAAGAGCACCCGACCCGCGGTCGTCAAGATCACGCACGCCCGCAAGGTGAAGGCGGGTGACGCGATCGAGATGTGGTTCGACCTCGACGCCGACAAGGTCCCTGACCTCCACCTGAGCGGGGACGCGTTCTCGGAGTTCACCGTCCACAAGACCCATTCGTTCACCAAGGACGGCAAGGACATCTCCGACAAGGACTGCGTCCGGCTGGCGATGGCCGGCTCGACCTCGAAGGTGCGACTCTTCGCGACCTGCCTCGGGTCGCCGATCAGCTATGCGGTGGCGGTGCGGTCCTCGTCGTTCAAGATGCCCGCGAGCACCGACGACTGGGCACCCGGCACCCGCAAGTTCAGCGGTCGGGTGCTGGCCGCGCCGCTGACCTGACGGCTGCGGCTCGCCCGGCTGACAGACTGGGCGCGTGCCGGAGGACTTCGTCATCGCGCGCAACCCCGAGCCCGGATCGACCCTGCCCTACCTGCTCCGCATCCCGCTGCCCGGCAGCCCGGTCGTGCTCAAGGCCAAGGACACCTGGCCGCGCACGAGCAAGATCTACTGCCACCGGGCCGAGTCCTGGCCCGAGGAGCCAGAGATCGTGGAGCGGGTCCCGGTCCGCAGCTGTGTGCGACGCGGTGCGGCCATCGACCTGGTCCTCGATCGCGGCCGGGAGAACCGCTCCCAGCTGGTGGTGACCAACGCCAAGGGCCGCCAGATGATCTTCTGGCAGAGCGCCCGGACCGCGAAGCAGGCGCGGCCGGCGGTCTCGCTGCCGTCCGCGCGCGCGGCCGCGCTGGCCGACCTCGAGATCACCGTCGACACCCACGAGCGCTACCCCTTCACCTTCGCCGACCGCCAGGTCACGGTGCTGCGAGCCGGGTTGCCCACCGGCGACTACGGGCTGGTGGTGGGCGGCCGGCTGCGGGCCGTGGTGGAGCGCAAGGCCATGCAGGACCTGGTCTCGTCGCTCACCACCGGCAAGCTGCGCTTCCAGCTCACCGAGCTGGCCTCCGTGCCGAGGGCCGCGCTGGTGGTCGAGGAGCGCTACTCCGAGGTGTTCCGGTCCAAGCATGTCCGGCCGGCGGTCATCGCGGACGGCCTGGCCGAGTGTCAGGTCCGGTGGCCCGGCGTGCCGATCGTCTTCTGTGAGACCCGCAAGCTCGCGCAGGAGTGGACCTACCGGTTCCTCGCCGCCGCCCAGCGCGCACTGGCCGAGGAGGAGCTCGGCGGCGACCTCGTCGACAGCCTGGCCGCCGCGGGCGAGCTCCCGGCGGTCGAGCCCACCAACGCCGAGATCCGCGCCTGGGCGCTGCAGCACGGCTACGCGGTCTCCGACCGCGGCCGGATCCCGGCATCGGTACGCGCGGAGTTCGTTGCTGCCACCCGGCCGGGCTGACTCAGCCGGTGGCCCCGTATATTCGGCGGGTGGCCGAGGAGTACTGCGATCTCTGCGACCTGCCGCTGAGCACCTGCGTGCACGGGATGCCCAAGCCGCCGCCCCCACCGCCGCCGGCTCCACGCGCCCCGCGGGTGCGTACCTCGACGCCGCGGACCTCCGGCGTACGCACCACGTCCGCCCCGACCCGGGCGCCGAGCCGGGTCACCGACCAGTCGAAGTTCCGCCCGCACATCGTGCGGATCCTCAAGCAGGAAGGCCCCCTCGAGACCGAGGACATGCTGCTCGAGCTGGAGATGGCCCTCGAGGACGAGCTGCTCGAGCGCGACCGTCAGCCCACGCCCACCGGAGAGGTCCGGTGGCACCAGTCGGCGCGGATGGAGCGCAAGGCGATGATCGACGCCGGGCTGATGGCCGGCGGCAAGCCGGGCATCTGGGAGCTGACCGAGGCCGGCCGAGCCGTCGCATACTGAGCTCTCACCACAGCCGCCCGCGGCCGGGCTGGTAGACCTCGATCTCCTCACCGAGGGTGGCGCCGAGCCGGAGCTCGAGGTCGTCGCCGGACCAGAACCTGCCCGGGTCGTAGTAGTTGGCGGGCCGCGACCCGTCGAGCAGCCCCATCGCGACGTACGCCTCGGCGACCACCTCGGCGCAGTAGGCGAGCTCCGCGGGCGCCCGGCGGTGCAGGCGGCCGCGGGCGACGCGCCCGACCAGGCCCAGGGTGGACGGGAAGGGCAGCCCGTCCATGCGCGCGACCGTCTTGAGCAGGGCGTCCTCCATGGCCGGGGTGATGTCGGCGGTGAGCTGGCGCAGCCAGCCGCGCTGCTCGTAGCGGTCCATCCACTGGGTGACCGCTTCCCGCAGGTCGTGGAGCTGGACGCCGCGGTGGTGGGTGCCCGTCCAGACGTCCTGGAGCCCCTTGCCGAGCTCGGCGTGCCACATCAGCGGAGGCAGGTCGTCGAGCACGACGGCCATCCCGACGTGGTTGACCGGCGCGTTGGTGAGGGCGCGGATCGCGTGGTCGGCGACCGACCGGCCGCGGAAGAGCCACAGGTCACCCGTCCGGGTCAGCTCGACCGCCTGGTCGAGGCTGATGTGTGAGGCCTCCATGGCACGATCATCGCGTGAAGCTGTGGAAGTGGCTCGGGCTCGCCGGTCTCGCCGGCGTGGCGGCCACCGGGGTCGTGATCGCCCGCGACCAGCGCCAGCGCGCCCAGCTCACCCCGGACGACGTACGAGCGCGGTTGCACGAGCGGCTCGAGAACGGCGCGACACAGCGGGACGGCTGACCGCCGCCGTCGGTGGTCCGTCGTAGCGTTGCCGGCGTGGATCTGCGGGACGCCTTCGCGATGGCCGAGTACCTCCTGGAGGTGCACGGTCTCGACGACTGGGAGGTGGCCTACGACAACGCGAAGCGGCGGGCCGGGATCTGCAAGTTCTCCCAGCGGACCCTCGGGCTGAGTGCGCCGCTGACCGCGGTGCACTCCGAGGCCGACGTGCGCGACACGATCCTGCACGAGATCGCGCACGCCCTGGTCGGGCCGGCCCACGGCCACGACGCGACCTGGCGGGCGATGGCGCGGCGGATCGGCTGCTCGGGGGAGCGCTGCGTCTCGCCCGACTCGCCGAGCGCCCCAGCGGCGTGGCTCGGCATCTGCCCGGACGGGCACACCATCGAGCGCCACCGGCGTCCCGAGCGGGTGCTGACGTGCGGGCTGTGCTCCTCGGCGTTCGACCTGGCGCACGTCTACACCTGGACCCACCACGGCAAGCCGGCCGTGTTGCACCCCAACTACGAGGCCGAGCTCGCGCGGCTGCGGGCCGGGCAGCACACCGTGCTGCTGCCCGTGGGTGCGCGGGTGCGGGTCACGGTGGCGGGGGAGTTCCACGGGACCGTGGGCCGGGTCGCCAAGCGGGGCCGCACGTCCTACCACCTGCGGGCCGGTCGCCAGCTGCTGCGGGTGCCGTTCGCCTGGGTCGAACCCGCGTGACCTGCGGCCCGATCCGTCGTTGACCACACCGTAGGACGCACAGCAAACGGTGTCCCGCGGCGGCGATCCCTGGTCATCGGGGAAGTCCGGATCCTTGGCCCTCGACCTTTCCCGGGGAGGCCGAGCACAGTTCCGGGCTCGGGCTCGCCCAGCGGGGACATCGACTCGGGCCGGGCCTCGTGTCGAGCGGACCCGCTTTCCACTACGTTGCTCCCGTGACGACGTCGGACGACCGGGCAGACAACAGCGCCCGCAACGCTGCCATCAAGCTGGTCGACAGTGCGCTGAAGTCGGGGCGCATCGTCCAGGCCGACCACGACATGCGCGTCGACCAGCTGCGTCGCGCGCAGACGATGCAGGACATCGACATCGCGGTCCGCGACCTGCAGACGCCCCCTCCTGCCGCACCGCCGACCATCGCCCCCGTGCCCGCGACCCCGCCGGGTGCGCAGTCGCCCACCGTCATCCAGAACACCGGCGCCCAGCAGTGGCCGCTGGTCAACTACGGCCCCGGCGCCGGTGGCGTCGGCGCGACCAACCTCACCGCGACGACCAGCAAGGCCGGCGGCCGGGCGATCGGCGGCATCATCGCCGCGATCATCCTGGTCGCGGTGATCGTGCCGATCGCGGGCGCGGTCATCGCCTTCGTCTCCGCGCGCAACTCCTTCCCGGACTTCAACGGCGTCGGGCCGAGCGACGACACGACGTACCTCCCGGGGCAGCCGCCCGGCAAGAACGGCGTCAACGTGCTCACCGTCGACGGCTACAACGACATGCTCGACGCGCTGCGCAGCAAGACCAACGGCACCTTCGTCTTCGACGCGGTGATCTACCCGCGCTACGGCGTCCTGGAGGTGCCGACCGGCACCAACAACCGCTACCAGAACTTCTACTGGAACGGCGAGAGCCTGCAGCTCGAGGACATGAAGGGCACGACCGACGACGGCCAGGTCGACATCGGCCTCGTCGACCCCCAGACGATGGTCGACTGCGTGACCACGGTCCACGACCGGATGGACACCCCCACGTCGTGGTACGTCGTGATCTCCGACTCGTTCGGGACGGGGCCGCAGATGAGCTGCTACGCCAGCAACGACTTCAGCGAGAGCACCTACATCATCGAGAACCTCGACGGGACCATCACCTACGACTCCGACGCCGAGGTGCAGCCGACCCCGGCGCCGCCGAGCTGAGCCCTCTGCGTCGCAGCCGCCTCGCGTTCGGTTCCCACGACGTCGGCTGCTCGGCCGCGCGGTCGGGTACCGAGTCGCCGTGACAGCTCCCGGGCCGGCGGTCGACCACCCGATCGTCGTGATGGGGGTGTCCGGCTCCGGCAAGTCGACGGTGGGCGCCGCGCTGGCCGGCCGGCTGTTGGTGCCGTTCGAGGACGCCGACGACCTGCACCCGCAGGCCAACATCGACAAGATGACCCGCGGCGAGGCGCTCGACGACAACGACCGGTGGCCGTGGCTGGAGCGGATCGGCGAGTGGCTCTCCGAGCACGCCGACGGCGGGGTGATCGCGTGCTCCGCGCTGAAGCGGAAGTACCGCGACCAGCTGCGCCACCACTGCTCGGAGGTGGAGTTCCTCCACCTCGCGGGCGGCCGTGAGCTGATCGAGCGGCGCCAGGCGTCCCGGCCCGGGCACTTCATGCCGAGCTCGCTGCTCACCTCGCAGTTCGAGACCCTCGAGCCGCTGGCGCCCGACGAGCGCGGGGTCGTGCTCGACGTGTCGGGAAGTGTTGACGAGCTGGTGGCCGGGTACCTCGCGAGGAGCCGTCCCGAGGAGGACTGATGTCCGTCGTAGAGCTCACGGTCATGGTCGACGACCTGGTCAAGCCGGCCGCGCCAGGGTGGCAGCTGATCACCGCGACCCTCGTGGGCATCGCGCTGATCGTGCTCCTGATCACGGTGCTCAAGCTCAACCCGTTCCTGGCCCTGATCCTGGGCGGTCTCACCGTCGGCGCGGTCGCCGGCGAGAACCTGACCGACGTCATCACCTCGTTCACGACCGGCTTCGGCACCACCGCCGCCGGCGTCGGCGTGCTGATCGCTCTCGGCGCCATCTTCGCCAAGCTGCTGGCCGACTCGGGCGGTGCCGACCAGGTGGTCGACACGATCGTGGGCCGCGCGACGGGACGGGCGCTGCCCTGGGCGATGGCCGCGGTCGGGGCGATCATCGGGCTGCCGATGTTCTTCGAGATCGGCCTGGTGCTGCTCATGCCGGTCATCTACCTCGTCGCCCGGCGCGCCCAGGTCTCGCTGATCACCGTCGGTATCCCGGCGCTGGCCGGGCTTTCCGCGATGCACGGCTTCGTGCCGCCGCACCCCGGTCCGGTGACGGCGATCGGGCTGCTGCACGCCGACCTCGGCGTCACCCTCGCGCTCGGGGTGCTGGTCGCCATCCCGACGATCATCGTGGCCGGCCCGCTCTACGGCAGCATCGCCGGGCGCTGGGTGGTCGTCGAGCCACCGTCGACCTTCGACGCCGGTGACCAGCGCGAGCCGGTCGCCGTGGAGCAGCGGCCGTCGTTCGCCATCACCATCGCCACGATCCTGCTGCCGGTGGTGCTGATGCTCGCCAAGGCGCTCGCCGACATCGTCATCGACAACCCCGAGGACGGCGTCCAGAAGGCGCTCGACGTCATCGGCGCGCCGTTCATCGCCCTGCTGGTCGGCGTGCTGGTCGCGATGGTGACTTTCGGCGTGCGGGTCGGCATGAGCCGCGACGTGCTCTCCGACACCGTCTCGTCCTCGCTGCCGCCGATCGCGGGGATCCTGCTTATCGTCTCTGCCGGTGGTGGCTTCAAGCAGGTGCTGGTCGACAGCGGGGTGGGCACCCTGCTCGCCAACTGGGCACGCGACGCCAACGTCTCGGTCCTCCTGCTGTCGTGGGTGCTCGCCGTCCTGATCCGGCTGGCCACCGGGTCGGCGACCATCGCCACCATCACCGCCTCGTCGCTGATCGTCGACCTCGTGTCGGGGATGTCGACCGGCGAGGTGTCGCTGGTGGTACTCGCCGTGGGCGCCGGCTCGTTGTTCTTCTCGCACGTCAACGACGCGGGGTTCTGGCTGGTCAACCAGTACTTCGGGATGACCGTCGGCCAGACCCTGAAGACCTGGTCGATCATGGAGACGATCCTGTCGGTGACCGGCCTGGTCTTCGTGCTGCTGCTGTCGCTGGTGATCTAGCTGGTGATCTGGAGGTCGTAGACGTAGCGGCTGCCCGGCACCAGGTCGATGTCGTGGTCGAAGCCGATCCGGCCCACGCTCGACATCAGCCGGTCGAGCCGGTCGCGAAGCTCGGCGTCGTCGCCACCGCTGCCGTAGAACGCGTGCATGTCGACCATGCCCTCGCTCGGGAACAGCTCCTCGACCAGCGCGTCCACCTGGCGCGGGACCTGCTCGGTGACCTGCCTGGTCACGACGTTCTGCACGTAGCCGAAGGTCGCCTGCGTCGCGATCGCGATGGGAGTGTGGTCGACCAGCCAGCGGTGCAGCCACTCATCGCGGTCGAGGTCGTCGGGCCGCTGCAGGACGGCGACGTTGGCCAGCCCGTCGAGCCGCACGCCCTGCGGGGTCTCGGGCGGCGGGATCGGCAGCCGCTCGTCGACCTCCCAGCCCGCGAGCCCGTCGGTCGCCCCCCTCAGTGCCGCCGTGACCTCCGCGTCTGAGTCGGCCCAGGCGCTGAGGACCGCCTTGATCTGGTCAGCGCCGGTCGCGATCCGCATGGCCGGCGCCACGTCGGCGTCGTCGAGGTTGAGCTGGAGGCGGCGTACGCCGGCCGCGGCCAGCCGCTCGTGCAGCCGCTCGTCACGCAGTCGGTCGGGCAGGTCGGCGCCCCAGGCGGCGTACATCAGCTTCACGAGGCCTGAAGGTATCCGGTCACGTCGTCGAGGGGCACAGGGGAGATCTCGTCGTCCGTCGCCAGGTGGATGGTGTCGTGGCGGATGCCGCGCGACCGCACCATGTCGTAGAGCGCACCCGCCCAGGTCCGGTCCAGCTCGTCGGTCGGGTGTGCGCCCGGTCGGCTCAGCAGAAGGGCCCAGCGGCCCAATGGATCGACATGCTCCAGCAGGTCGGTGAGCAGGTGTCCGAACCCGTCGATGGCCTCGGCGTCCGGCGCATCGGGTAGGTCGGTCACCTCGGTCATGACCGGGGTCGGCCGGTCGTCGCCGTCGATGAGCAGCAGCCAGACACTGCGCCGGTGGAAGCCGAGGGGTCTGATCAGGTGTCGCCAGGCACCCTCGAGGTCGGCCTGGCTGTGGATCGTCGGTCGGTAGGGAGTAGTCATGCCACCCACCGTGCCTGCTCCGGGCGATCGACGTCGGCGGCTATCCACAGGCCCGATGAGCGGGGCCTATGTGAGGATCTGCGCGTGGCACCGCACCGGCCCCTCCGCTCGCGACTGGCCACGCTCGCCGGCGTGGGGCTGTCCGTGCTCGCCGCGTTGGTTGCTACGCACGTGCTGAACCGTTCCGCTGACCCGGTGACAGCCTTCGCTCAGCCCGGCGGCAGCGGCGCCCAGCCCCAGCAGCCGGACCCCGTCCGGCCTCCCTCGACCGTGGCGGAGGCGTTCGAGCAGGAGGACACGCCGCTGATCCGGACCGACTTCGGCGACGACGCCGCTTGGGACCAGGTGGTCCGGCTCGTCTCGACCACGCCGGACGAGGCCGGCAACAGCGCCGCGGTGGCCCCGATCTCGACCCTCACTACGCGGGCATGGACCCCGCGGCGTTGGCTGGCGAGGTGATGGCCGCCGATCTCATGGAGGGTTACGCGATCCTCGCCGACGCACGGTCGATGTCGGAGGCAGCCGCGGGAGGGGAGGTCACGGTGGTCTATGTCGACCTCTCGCCGTACGCCGTGGAGGACGCGGAGCTCTTCGATACCGTCCCGGCAACAGCTTCCGCACGGTCTCGTCCCAGGTCGCCTCGATCGAGGTGAACCTGTCTATCGCCAACGTCGACTTCAGCGACTTTGCGAGCGCCGTCGACGGCGACGGCGTCTATCGAGGCGGCTAGTGTCGCGCGCGGCGCTCTAGCCCAACACCGACCGGTAGACCTCCACCGTCCGGTCGGCGATCGCCGCCCAGCTGAAGGCGTCGATCGCACGCTGCCGGCCGGCCTTGCCCAGCTCGGCCGCGCGGCCCGGGTCGGTGACGACCTCGATCAGCGCCGCGGCGAAGTCGGCGACGTAGCGGTCGGGGTCGAGGGGGGTGCCGGTGCCGTCGGTGGCCTGCTCGATCGGCACCAGCCGGCCGGTGGCTGGGCCGTCGGCCGTGCCGAGCCCCGAGTGGGGGTCGACGACGACCTCCGGGATGCCGCCCGTCGCGGTGGCGACGACGGCGGTCTCGCAGGCCATCGCCTCGAGGTTGACGATGCCGAGCGGCTCGTAGATCGAGGGGCAGGCGAAGACGGTCGCGGCGGTGAGCAGCGCGACGACGTCGGCGCGGGGGAGCATGTCGCGGATCCAGACGACGCCGTCGCGCGAGCCGCGCAGCCCCTCGACCAGCCCCATCACCTCCGCCTCGATCTCCAGGGTGTCGGGCGCCCCGGCGCACAGGACGACCTGTACCTCGGGTGGCAGCTGGGCGACTGCGCGCAGGAACAGCGGGAGCCCCTTCTGGCGGGTGATCCGGCCGACGAAGACGACCGAGGGCCGGTCCGGGTCGACGCCCAGCGACCGCACCCGGTCGGGTTCGGGCCGCGGCGACCACAGCTCGGTGTCGATCCCGTTGTGCACGACGTGCACCCGGTCCGGGTCCACGTGGGGGTAGGCGCGCAGCACGTCGTGGTGCATCGCGTCCGAGACCGCGATGACGGCGGCGGCGGCCTCGTAGGCGGTGCGCTCGGCCCACGACGAGACGGCGTACCCGCCGCCGAGCTGCTCTGCCTTCCAGGGCCGCATCGGCTCCAGCGAGTGGGCGGTGACCACGTGCGGGACGCCGTGCAGCAGGCCGGCCAGGTGGCCGGCCATGTTGGCGTACCAGGTGTGGGAGTGGACCAGGTCCGTGCCGCCGCAGCCATCCGCGATGGCGAGGTCGACCCCCAGCGTCCGGAGGGCGCCGTTCGCGTCGGCCAGCTCGGCGAGGTCGGCGTAGGACGCCGTGCCCTCCTCGTCGCGCGGCGCCCCGAAGGCGTGCACGCGGGTGGTGAGGTCGTCGCGCGCGCGCAGGGCGCGCACCAGCTCGGCGACATGGACCCCGGCGCCGCCGTAGATCTCCGGTGGGTACTCCTTGCTCAGCACGTCGACCCGCACGCGTGCGACGCTACCGCGGTCCGACTCGCGGCTGGCGGGCCGACCAGATTGTTCGTGCCGCACCAGACGGACTGATTCGTCTAGTGTCGCCAGCATGACCGTCAAGCGACCAAAGGTGCTCGCGATCGTGCTGGCCGGCGGGGAGGGCAAGCGGCTGATGCCGCTCACGGCCGACCGGGCCAAGCCGGCCGTGCCGTTCGCCGGGATCTACCGGCTGATCGACTTCGCGCTGTCCAACGTCGTCAACTCCGGCTACCTCAAGGTGGTCGTGCTGACCCAGTACAAGTCGCACAGCCTGGACCGGCACGTGACCCAGACCTGGCGGATGTCGACGCTGCTCGGCAACTACGTCACCCCGGTCCCCGCGCAGCAGCGGCTCGGCAAGCACTGGTACCTCGGCAGCGGGGACGCGATCTTCCAGTCGCTCAACCTGATGCGCGACGAGCAGCCCGACATCGTGGTCGTGGTCGGCGCCGACCACGTCTACCGCATGGACTTCTCGCAGATGGTCGACCAGCACATCGAGAGCGGTGCGGCCTGCACGGTGGCGGCGATCCGGCAGCCGCTGTCGATGGCCGACCAGTTCGGCGTCATCGACGTGGAGCCGGAGGCGCCGACGCGGATCCGGGAGTTCCTGGAGAAGCCGACCGACGCCCAGGGGCTGCCCGACAACCCCGATGAGGTGCTGGCCTCGATGGGCAACTACGTCTTCGACGCCGACGCGCTGGTCGAGGCGGTCACCCGCGACGCGACCACCGACGGCTCGAAGCACGACATGGGCGGCGACATCGTGCCGGCGTTCGTACGCCGCGCGCAGGCCGGCGTCTACGACTACAAGGACAACGTCGTGCCGGGCTCCACCGACCGCGACCGCGGCTACTGGCGCGACGTCGGGACGCTCGGCTCCTACTACGCGGCGCACATGGACGTGGTCTCGCCGCTGCCGGTGTTCAACCTCTACAACTTCGAGTGGCCGATCTACACCTCCTACGGCCCGCAGCCACCGGCCAAGCTGGTGCAGGGCGCCGACGGCACCCGCGCGCAGGTCGACGCCGCGGTGCTCTCGCCCGGCGTGGTGGTCAGCGGGGGGACGGTCACCAAGTCCGTGCTCTCGCCGGCGGTGTCGGTCGGCACCGGCGCGCTCGTCGAGGGCGCGGTGCTGATGAACGGTGTCCGGATCGGCGAGGGCGCCGTCGTCCGCAACGCGATCCTGGACAAGAACGTCGTGGTCCCGCCCGGCGCGGAGATCGGCGTCGACCCGGTCGCCGACGAGAAGCGCGGCTTCCTGGTCGAGGACGGGCTGACCGTGCTCGGCAAGGACCAGCAGTTCCCCTCTGATGACTAGCTGATCACGCCGGCGGCGCGGGCGGCCGCGGCGTACGCCGTTGCGAGGGAAGAGACCGTCTCGTGGGCGTTGAGCCCGCTCGGGTTGGGGACCACCCACAGCTCCGCGCCGCCGAGGGTCTCCGCCTGGCGGCCCAGCTGCGCCTTCCGCCGCCCGAAGGCGATGCGGTAGGCCGTGATCCCCGCCAGCGCGACCACTCGCGGCCGCGCCCGCTCGATGAGCGCCTCGAGCCGCTGACCGCCGCCGCGGAGCTCCTCGTCGGTGAGCTCGTCAGCGCGTGCTGTGGCTCGAGGCGAGATGTTCGTGATACCGATACCGCGGGAGGTCAGGTGATCGCGGTCCGCATCAGTCATTCCCGCCGCGGGGTCGATCGGCCGCCCGATGATGCCGGCCATCGACAGCGCGGGGTAGAACCGGTTGCCGGGGTGCGCGAAGTGGGTCTGCGTGGCGGCGGTCCACAGCCCCGGGTTGATGCCCACGAAGAGCAGCTTGAGCTCGACCCCGCGCGGCGGCAGCAGATCGGCGACCGTGGCGTCGCGGAAGCTTTCCAGGTCGGCGCGCGTGAAGCGTGGCACCGCGGCAGCCTGCCACGCCCGGGTCGCGGACGACGCAGTGGCTGACGTCTTCATCTCCTACTCCCGACGCGACGTCGAGTTCGTCCGCCGGCTGGCCCGGGTCCTCGAGGACCGGGGCAAGGAGCTGTGGGTCGACATGGACGACATCGGCCCCGCGGCACCGTGGCGGGAGGAGATCCGGCGTGGGGTCGAGAGCTGCGACGGGTTCGTCTTCGTCCTCACTCCGGACTCGCTCGCCTCGGTCGAGTGCGGCAAGGAACTGACGCTGGCCGTCGAGCTCAGCAAGCGCATCGTCCCGGTCGTCCACGTCGACGTCGACCACGCTGAGGTGCCGGAAGCCGTGGCCAGCCTCAACTGGGTTCGGCTGCGCGACGGCGACGACTTCGACGCCGGTCTGGCCGCGCTGCTCCAGGCACTCGAGCAGGACCTGGAATGGGTGCGGGCGCACACCCGCCTCGGTGAGCGGGCCGAGGAGTGGGTCGCGCACGGCCGCGGCGGTGCCTATCTCCTGCGCGGCAGCGACCTGGTCGACGCCGAGGCGATGGTGACCGCGGCGGCCGGGAAGGACCCGCCGCTCAGCTCGCACCAGCTGACCTACGTCGCCGCCGGCCGCGGTGCCTCGCGACGCCGGCAGCGGTGGCTGCTCGGCTCGGTGACGATCGCTCTCGTCGTTGCGGTGGTGCTCAGCCTGGTCGCGCTCCACGAGCGCGGTACGGCGGTCAGCGCCAGCCATCGTGCGCAGTCCCGACAGCTCGCCGCGCAGGCCGAGCTCCAGCTGGGCACCGACGCCGAGCTCAGCGTGCTCCTGGCCGAGCGCGCCTACGACGTCGACCCGACCGCCGAGTCGGTGGCGACCCTGCGCCACGCGCTGGTCAACTCCTTCATCCGGATGCGCGTCCAGCCCGAGGACGGGGTATCGACCGCCCAGCTCACCCCGGACGGCGCCACCCTCGTCACCGCGGGCCGGACGGACGGCGTCGTCCGGCGGTGGGCCTACCCCAGCGGGAAGCCGCTCGGCGCGATCCCCGACGTGGTGGCCGAGCCGGGGCAGCTGGCCGTCAACCCTGAGGACGGGCGGATCCTGGTCCTGAGCCACGGTGCGGCCGAGGTGTTCACGGGCGCGCACCACGACCTGACGGCCGGCAGCGGGGTCACGGCCGTGGGCTGGGACCCCACCGGACGCGTGCTCCTGACCGGGACCGAGGACGGCAAGGTCCTGATCCGCAACGGCACGACAGGAGACCGCGGGGGCTACGCCTACGGATTGGCTGGCCCGGTCATGGCCGTGGCCGAGAACGTCGACGACACCCTGGTCGCCGCCACGGCCGACAACCAGCTGTTGCTCGCCGACTTCCGGACACCGACGGTGTCCGTGCACGTGCTGGACACCGACTGCGCGTGCAGCAGGCTCACGTTCTCCCCGGACGGCAGCCGGCTGCTGGCCTACGGCAGCGATGTGGACGCCTCGGTGTTGCTGGACACCGACAAGGTGCAGCCGGTGCGCGGCTACCTCCGCTACTCGGCGAGGGCCGCGGCGTTCTCCCCCAACGGGCAGGCGCTCGTCGTCGGCGGTGTCTACGCCGTCTCCATCGACCCGACGAACGGCCGGTCGAACGGTGAGTACGACGGTCACACCGGGCCGATCGAGGGGGTGGCGTTCCTGACTGCCGGAGCCGACCGCGTCGACCTCGCCGCCACGGCGAGCGAGGACGGCACCGTCCGCGCCTGGAACCCGGCCGTCCCGGCCTCGACGGTGGCCACGCTTCGAGCCGACGAGACCGCGCTGGCCGCGCTCACGGCCACACCCGACGGCCGTCACCTGGTCACGGTCGACGGAGACGGGCGGACGGTCCGGGTGTGGGCGGACCCGCTGCCGACGTCCGAGGCCGAGGTGGGCGACCTCCTCTCCGACGGCGCCCTCTCACCGGACGGCCGCTACCTGCTGACCCGCGACGACGACGGCCTCGCGCTGTCCGACGCGAGCGACGGCACCCGCCGCAGGGTCTTCGCGGGCTCGGCTCAGCCGGTCGACCTGTTCTCCGCCGTGGGCTCCACGGGGTTCGTGGCCGACGCTGCGACGGCGTACGAGGCGACGACGGCCGGAGTGCTGGCCTGGCACACCTCGGACGGTAGGTCCCTGCCCGGCTACGCGCTGGCCGCCGACGCGGCGGGCGATGTCCCGGTGCTGGTGGCGCCGGCGACGGACTCGAGCTCGCTGTTGGTCGGGCTGGGGCCGCCAGTGCCGGGGGAGTCGGCCCAGCTCGCCGACCGGCTCGACCTGGTCGACCTCGGCACCGGGACCACGAGGCGGGTCAGTGACCAGCCGGTGACGGCGTTCGCGATCTCCCCCGACGGGACCCGGACGGCGTTCGCGACCGATCAGGGCGTGGTCGTCGAGTCGGGCGGCCGGAGCGTCACGGTCGACTCGGGGTCCGGCGAAGTCCAACACCTCGCCTTCAGCGCGGACGGCGCTCGGCTGGCCGTAGCAGGTGGGGACACCGTCCGGGTCGTGGCTGCCGACGACGGGCAGAAGATGGTCAGCCTCTCGGTGCCGGGGGTCGACCTGACCAGCGTCGCCCTCGACCGGGTGGGTGACCGGGTGGCCGCCGGTGGCGCCGACGGCCGGGCCCGGGTGTGGAGCGTGCCGGCGGGCCGGTTGCTGATGACCGGCACCGAGGCCAGCACTCCTGACTCGAGGACGGAGGTCGACCTCGTCAGCCTCGCGCCGGCCGGCGACTTCTTGGTCACCGGTGTCTCGGTCGCCGACACGGAGCTGTGGGACACCAGTGACGGGGTAAGGCTCTACGCGTGGCCGAGCACCTACGCCGGGTGGAGCCCGGCGGCTCACCGGGTGCTGACCGTGCTCGGCGCCGCAGAGACCTGGAGCTGCGAGGTGTGCGTGGACGGGCGTGAGCTCAGGGCGCTGGCCGCTCGATCCACGACGCGGGACCTCACCGCGGCCGAACGGGATCGCTTCCTGACCCCTTGAGCCCGGCCCTGAAGCGAGGCAGTGGCGGAAACCACCCAGGAAGGGCATGGCCCGTTTGGGCCGTTCGCAATGACGTGTCTGGACGGTGTCAACTCTCGTGAGGTCACCCTAAGGTGGGCATCGCCCAGCCGCGGTCTCGGTGGCCAGTTGAGACCATCCTGGAGCGGCTCGGGCGACATCCAGGGGGGATCTGCCGTGCCAATGTCACTGCGTTCGTTCGCGCTCAGCCCGCTCGGCTCACCGCTGCGCTGGGTGGCGCTCGCCGCGAGCATCACCGCTCTGGCGGCGCACCTGCCCATCACCGAGGACCACCTCGAAGAGGCCTTCTACATCGGCGTGCTCTTCATCGTCCTCGAGGTGGCGTGTGCGTGTCTGGCGGCGCTGCTGCCGGCTCGGGACACGCGCCTGGTCTGGTACGCCGTGACCGCGACCGGGACGACGTCGGTGCTGACCTACGTGCTGAGCCGGTCGATCGGCCTGCCCCAGATCAAGGACGACGTCGGCAACTGGACCGACCCGCTCGGCTACGTCGCGGTCGCGTCCGAGACCATCATGGTCCTCCTCGGAGTGGTCGCGCTGCGCGCCAGGCGGACGGTCCCCAGCCCACTGCGCGCGACCCCGGTCTTGTCGGGCGCCATCGCGCTGACGTTCGGCCTGGCGATGACCAGCCTCGCGGCGAACGCGTCGCCGGAGATGGTCGGCCACGCCGGCGCCGCGCCGTCCCACCACATGCAGATGGGCTCGATGAGCGGCAAGGGCTACTGGCAGGGCGTCGGAGGTGACGAGTTCAAGTGGAACGGCGTCACCCGCACCTACTACATCAGCGCCGACGAGGTCGAGTGGAACTACGCCCCCGCGGGAAAGAACCTGATCACCGGCCAACCCTTCGACGACGTCGCCAACGTCTTCGTGCAGAACGGGCCCAACCGGATCGGGTCGACCTACCGCAAGTGCATCTACCGCGGCTACACCGACTCCAGCTTCATGCAGCTTGAGGAGCGGCCGGCGAGCGAGAGCTACCTCGGCCTGCTCGGACCTGTCATCCACGCCGTGGTCGGCGACAAGGTCGATGTCGTCTTCCGCAACAACTGCAGCATTCCCGCGAGCGTGCACGTGCACGGTCTGCTGTACAACAAGGCCAGCGAGGGCGCGCCGTACAACGACGGCACCCAGGGGAGCCAGAAGGCGGACGACGAGATCGCGCCGGGCGGTCAGTACACCTACCACTGGCGGGTCGCACCCCGGTCCGGGCCGGCGGAGGGCGACACCTCGTCGGTGATGTGGATGTACCACGGCCACGTCGACGAGGTGGGCGAGACCTACGCCGGGCTGATGGGCCCGGTCGTGGTGACCGCGGCGGGGATGGCACGCGCGGACGGGACGCCGAAGGACGTCGACAAGGAGGTGTTCGCCCTCTTCTCCGTCATGAACGAGAACGCGAGCCCCTACGAGCAGTACAACCTGCACCACTACGCCCAGCCACCGCAGATCGGCAGCGAGGACCCGGACTACGAGGAGTCCAACCTCATGCACTCGATCAACGGCTATGTCTACGGCAACCAGCCGATGATCAGCCTGCGCAAGGGCGAGCATGTGCGGTGGTACACGATGGGCATGGGCACCGAGGTCGACCTGCACACACCGCACTGGCACGGGAACGACGTGGTCGCGAACGGCATGCGGACCGACGTCATCAACCTCTTGCCGGCCACCATGGTGGTGGCGGACATGGTGCCCGACGACCCCGGCATCTGGCTGTTCCACTGCCACGTCAACGACCACATCGTGGCCGGGATGATGACGAGGTATCAGGTGACCCGCTGACCCAGGCACGGGAACCCGGCCACGGGAACCCGGCCGATGGCGCTACCGTCCCATGGCTATGCGTCGCCTTCTCGGATCGGTCCTGCCCGCATCGATGCTGGTCGTCCTGCCTGCCACCGCGCTGGCCGCCTGCGGTGACGACGACTCCAGCTCCGTCGCGAAGGACCCGGCGACCACTGTCTCGACTGCCTCGACCGCCTCGACCGGGTCGCAGCCGACGGGGAGCCCGAGTGCCGATCCTGCTGGCTACCAGCTGGTCGACCTGATCACCGTCACGGCCGCGGGCGGAACCGCGAGCGGCACCGCCGCCCCGCTGAGCGACGACTCCTCGGTGCGGGGGTTCGTCTCGCAGTTCACCAGCGACGACCTGGTCCGGCAGGTCGAGGACTCGGTGGCGAAGACCGCCGTGCCGGACGGTCAGACCCTGTACGCCGCGGTGGTCGCTGTCGGCTGTGACTCGCCCACCGCGGTCAATGTCGACGTCGCCGGCTCGGCGGTCACGATCACCGCCCAGAAGGCGCCCAGCCCGAAGCCGGAGTGCTTCGCCCCGATGACGACGGTGGCGCTGGTGCTGGTCGACGCCTGAGGGTCAGCGTGCGGGCGGTGCGTCGTAGGTGACCTCGAGCCCGTTGGCGACCGCACGCGGATGACCGTCCGAGGGCGAGTTGAGCACGGCCAGGGAGCCGTCGGCCTGCCGGGCGACCATGGTCGAGGAGCCGCCGCCGTCGAGGTTGAGCGCGTCCTCGGCGCCGAGCCGCTGGAACAGCTTGGCCAGCTCCTTCATCGTCATGCCGCGGCTGAGCTCCTGGCGGCCGTCGACCACGAGCAGCATCAGCTGACCGGTGTCGCGGTCGATGGCGACCGCGGTGCGCGGGTGCAGGTCGACGTCGTCCTTCGAGACCCGGACGCCGTCGCGCAGGATGAACGTGTCGCCGGTGACCGCCATCGCGACGTCTCTCGACAGGGACACGTCGGCGGTGACCGGTTGGCCGATGCGGAGCCGGGCGAGCCGCCGCGCGCCGGGGCCGCGGCCGACCAGCACCAGGCCGCGGACCCGCAGCGAACGCGGGAAGCGGGTCCGGTTCGAGGTCACCCGGCCGTGGCTGACCACGACCATCCGGACACCGCGGCGCTGGCCGTCGACGACGCGGTAGCGGGTGAGCCCGCCCCACTTGCGGTCGTAGAGCCCGACCTGCCCCGGCCGCACCGATGGCGAGTTCACGGTCGTGACGTCGAGGTGCGGCAGCTGCCGGATCCGCGCCTCGGCGTACAGGTCCCCGATGTGCGCGCCCCCCGCCGCGTCGACCCAGAAGGCGCTGTTCCAGCCGCTGTGGACCCCGTTCATGATCCCGCGCTGGCGGTCCTTGGCGACGCCCAGCGGCGCCTCGGTGTCCCGGATGTCGAAGAAGTCGCCGTTCACGCCGACGACCGCGTCGGCGTCCATCATGTCCGCGACCGTGTGCCGCGAGGCGACGTGGTGGCCCGAGGCCAGGTCGAGCCCCAGGCCCGGCGTCGCGGGGTCGATGCGCATCAGCTGGGCGCGGACCACGCCGCGCGGGCCGGTCAGCGTGAACTGCGCGAAGCTGACCCCCGGCGCGACCGGGTAGGCCTGCAGCGTCGTCCACACGTCGGCGGTGCGCAGTGCCCGGGGGACGGGCAGCGCGCGCTCGCCCTGCCGGCCGTCGGAGGTCTGGGGACGGCGGGTCGGGTCGGCGTACGGCGAGCCGTCGGCCCGGCCCGGTCCGATCGTGGCGCTGACCACGACGGCCGCCACCAGTACGGCGAGGGCGGCCGCGCGCAGCGGCGGTCCGCTCAGCCGCATGGCAGCTCGTGCAGCCGCTCGAGACCGGCGCGGTCACCGGGGCCGAAGCCGTCCTGCCCGACGTACTCCGCGTTCATCAGCTCCCCGACGTCATCGACGTGGTCGAGGCCGAGCACGTGGCCCAGCTCATGGGCGAGGATCAGCTCCTCGGAGCGCTCGTCGCCGCCGAGGTCCATGTCGTCATACGCAGCGGTGTCGAGCACGACCATCCCAGTGACGTAGCGCAGCCGGTTGTTGACGAGCTTGGGGCTGCTGCCACCGATGCCGGCGGTCGAGCCCGCCAGCTCGGGCACCTCGGTCGAGTCGGCCCAGGAGATCAGCACCGGCGGCGGGTCGGCGGCGTCGCCCCGGCGCCGGTCGAGAGACCGGTCGACCGACGTGCCGTCGTACTGGAACCGGAAGCCGCTCGCCTGCGCGGTCGTCTCGACGCCGTGACGGATGACCCGCTCCCAGCGCTCGGGCGCGCCCACGGGGTTGACGACGTAGTGGATCGGCTGGCACGGGTCCCAGCCGACCGGGGATCCGTCGGCCGCGGTGTTGATGAAGGCGTAGGAGCCGTCGTCGCCGCCGTGCAGCTGGTCGAGGAGCTGGCGGAACCGGTAGCCGGTCACGCCCGGGTCGTGCAGCATCACCAGTCCGGCGAGGATGCCGCTGATCAGCAGCCCGGGCAGCACCGGCCCGGTCGTACGCCGGGGCCCGGCCGCGCGGCGGAGCCCCGGTCCGGCCTTCGCCCCCCGGTCGAGGGCGCGCAGCTGCCGTCGCATCCGGCGCTCCCAGCGCCGCTGCTCGCGGCGTTGGCGTCGGTCGGGCTGCACGCGGTCGATTGTCGCTGGTGGGTCCTAGGACGCGTTGCCCCCGTCTCAGCGCTCCCATGCCTCGCCGTCCGGGCTGGCCACGGCGACGACGTAGCCGTCGGGGTCGCGGACCCAGAGCTCGCGGTGTCCGGGCCCGTTGCCGCCGCCCTCGGGCGGGTTGCGGTGCGGTGCCTTGACCACCTCGGCGCCGAGCCGCCCGGCGCGCTCGACGACGCCGTCGAAGTCGCTGACCGCGCCGAACCAGACCAGCACGCCGTTGCCACGGGCCACCTCGGGCGAGCCGATCGGGCCGTGGTGGTGGTCGGTGCCCTCGTGGTGCAGCTGCAGGACCAGCTCGCCGTCGGCCAGCAGCCGCTCGTAGTCCGGCCCGCCGTGGTCGCTGGTCAGCCCGAGCAGCTGCTGGTACCACCGGCTACTCGCCTCGACGTCGCGGACCATGAGCATGGTCTGGGAGCGGGCGGTGGGCGCCGGCGCGACCAGGCCGAGCCGGTTGCCGGCGGGGTCGTCGACCTCGACCAGCCAGCGCTCGCCGCCGTCGAGGAGCGGCTCGCCGCGGACGGTGCCGCCGTGCTGGGTGACGCGCTCGAGGGTCGGGTAGAGGTCCGGCACGGCCCACCACAGCACCGGACCGTCCTGCGACGGCGTCAGCTCGGTGGTCCACTGGCCGATCAGCCCGGGTGCCTCGAAGCTCCCGGTGTCCTTCTCGCCGCGCCAGCCGAGCACGGCGTCGTAGAACGCGATCGAGGCGTCGAGGTCGGTGGCGGGCAGCTGGAGATAGCCGAGCGCCCCGCGGGTGGGATGGTTCACGTGCTCTCCTGACGGTCGGGGACGAGCAGGTGCTCGGCCGAAGTGGCGAACCAGCGCTCGTAGCGCCGCCGGCTCCAGCCGAGCCGGCGGACCAGTCGCGCGTGCAGCGCCGGGTCCATGAGGGTCCAGAGCGACTCGACCGACTCGCGCTCGGAGGCGCGGAGCGGGGAGGTACGCCGCAGTTCGCGCACGATCCAGCTCGCCGTGCCCCGGCGCTGGCGGACCATCTCGTCGGCGAGCGCCTCGAGGCCCGCGTCGGACGCGGCGCCCTCGAACACGGCCAGGACCAGGCCGGCGGCGCGCTCCTGCGCCGGGCCGAGGACTCCGGCGACCACGCTCAGCAGCTCCGCGGGCGTGCGAGCGGCTCGGGCGGCGTCGGTCCACTCGCGGTCCAGGACCGCAACCGCTTCGTCGTCGCCCGCGATCGCGACGTCGATGCAGGCCTTGAGCAGCCGGGGCTTGCTGCCGAACAGTGCCTCGACCGTCTGCACCGACACCCCGGCCTGGCCGGCCACGGCGCGGACCGTTGTCGCGGCGTACCCCTGGCGCTCGAAGAGCTCGCTCGCGGCCGCCAGCACCCGGCGCCGGGTCTGCGCGGCCTGGGCCGCGCGCCGGTCGGAGCGGTAGGTGCGGGGCACGGTCCCGATGATTCGCTAGGGCATCTCCCTAGTCAATAGGTGCTCGTCCACAGGCGCGGCTTCGCGGGTCGCGGAGCGGCTCGCTGCGGCGGTAGGTTCGGGACAAGGTTCTCTTTCTCGGGGGTGGGC
>Ga0268264_10000299_pt1 | contig 80981 bp, 46 predicted proteins | sample KBSSwiS32_FD_190357 | JGI IMG/M metagenome (GOLD analysis project Ga0268264, IMG submission 190357) | Switchgrass rhizosphere microbial communities from Kellogg Biological Station, Michigan, USA - KBS Switchgrass S3-2 (SPAdes) (version 2) | ecosystem: Host-associated > Plants > Roots >... | reverse complement strand
CTCGCTGTCAGCAGCAGTGGCGGTTCCAGCCCAATTGCAACGGCCGCGTATATCATCAATGCAGGCGGGGGCGGCGGTACTCCCGTGGTGAACTTTGAGTCAGGCTTCTCAGGCAGCACTCAACTCACCTTCCTGCAGGGAGCGGCTGTTGCCGGCGATGCACTGCAGGTGACCAATGGAGGGAATTTCGAGAACGGCGCCGCCTGGTTCTCAACTCCTGTAAATGTTGCGGCATTCACGACCGATTTTGACTTCCAGATTACCCCCGCCGGACCGCAGGCCTCCGATGGCTTCACCTTCACCCTGCAGAACACCGGTCTGGGGGCAACAGGCGGGATTGGCGGGGCACTCGGGTATCAGGGCATCGGGAAGAGTGTGGCAGTCAAGTTCGATACGTTCAACAATGCGGGCGAGGGGATCAACTCCACGGGATTCTTTACCGGCGGCGCCGAGCCGACTGTGCCGGCTTCGGATCTCACGGCCTTCGGTATCGATCTGCACAGCGGCGATGTGCTGCATGCGCATGTTGGTTACGACGGCAAGACGCTGACGTTGGTCCTCTCCGATCCGCAAACCAACGCTCAGTTCACCTTGTCCCAACCCGTCGATATACCAGGCGCCGTGGGAGGGAATACCGCGTTCGTCGGTTTTACTGGTGGCACCGGAGGTACGGTGTCAACTCAAAAGATTCTCACGTGGACCTATGTGGCTCAATGAGCCTGCGGCGGCGGCCGTCCATCGGGCGGCCGCTGTGCTCCTCACCGGGGTGGCGCTTGCCTGTTCGGTTCTGGCGGAAACGCCGCTCTGGGCCAAGGCGCCGGCAGATGCCTGCCTGAACACTCGCTATTCAATGCGGCAGTTGCCGTTCCTGCCAACAGTGATCTCCCAATCCGCTCTGGTGGCCGGGACCAACGAGATGAGCCGTCCGGTTGTGTGGCAAGCGCAAACGGGTACGCGCGAGTTGCCGGTGCCAAAGGGTTTCAAATCTGCGGAGCCGGTGGCGATCACGCGTTCGGGCGGGATCATCGTCGACGCGTTTGATGCGCAACATCGAATACGCGCCGCGTTCGTCTACTCGGGCCGCTCGATCGTTGCGGTTGCCGGTGAGCAGACCTTCGTCCATGGCGCGAGCCCTTCAGGCCTGGTGCTCGGCGAGTCGGTCCCTGCAGGTGCAGCGCGAGCGCAGGCAGTCTATTGGAGCGACAATGTGCCGCACACCCTGGGGCTGTGTTGCGGCGGCACACTCAAAGCTGGCAACCGGTCCGGAGAGATGGTCGGGGAGGCTTACGATGAGCAAGGGCGGTATCAGGCGTTTGCGTGGAACCCGACACGTCACGAACCGAGACTGATCGGAACTGAACACTACAGCGCCGCCGTTGCCATCAACGATGCGGGTGACATCCTCGTCCAGGCCGGCCGCGCAGTGTTTCTGGAGCACGGTGGCCGGCTGCGGCAGTTGGAACTCTCGGCTGCTTTCATCAACACGGCGCGATCGATGAACAACTGTGGGTTCGTGGTGGGCGGCTACGGCCCCGATTCGGATCGGAACCGGGGCTTTCTCTGGACTCCCCGAGGCGGATTCCAGGATCTGAATACGCTCCTTCCACCGGACTCCACCTGGACGGTCCAGGACGCCCTCGCAATCAATGACCGGGGCCAGATTGTCGGCAGGGCGGTTCACAACCGCGATGAGGCGGGTTTTATCCTGACTCCCGTTACCTACGAGCCGTCGGACTCGACCTTCGGTTTTCGAGGCGGCCGGCCGCGTGAGCCATAGGCTCTCTTCAGGCCCACTACGGAAAACGCGATCCACATCCCAATCACTGCAATTTCAAACAAGGTGTCCATCGAGGGCCTCCTTCTTGCCGCAAAACGGATTCAGGTGACAGCACAGGGAGCGTGGCCCGGCGAACGGTCGAACGGAATGTACGCGTACGCCCCGGATCCATCGCACTGTACGGGCCCGGCTCCGGTACAGTGCTGCGGTCAGTGGCAGGTCAGCTACCTGGGCTGGTGTGAGGTCACTATGCGGCTGGCTGCCTCAGCAACCAAACACACTTTGTGACCCTCGATTAAGTTTTTGTTTATTGACCCTGGCCAGGGGCGCGGACCAGGGCGGCGAGAATACCCTGGAGGATTCGCGTTGGGCTCGGAGGGCAACCCGGCACTTCCACATCGACGGGAATGACATTCGAAACGCGGCCGCGGCTGGCGTAGCTCTCGCCGAAAATCCCCCCTGTGCAACCGCAGTCGCCCAGAGCGACCACGAGCTTGGGATCGGGCGTGGCCTCAAATGTGCGCAGCAATGCCACTTCCATGTGCTTCGACACCGGACCGGTAACCAACAGCAGATCGGCGTGCCGGGGACTTGCGACAAATCGAATCCCCAGCCCTTCGAGGTTATAAAGAGGATTGTTGAGGGCGTGGATCTCGAGCTCGCAGCCGTTGCAGGAGCCGGCATCGACATGGCGAATGCACAGCGCACGGCCCAGTACCTCCCGAATGCTTTCCTGGAGGGTGTCACGAACCCGCAGAGTCTCGTCTGCCTGCGGCGGCGGCTCGGAGACGATGCCGATGGAGGCAATCTGGCGCAGTGTTTTCAACATGGCTGTACGCTAGAGGTCATGGCCGCTGTACGAGAGATTGAACGATTTGTTGATGAGCGGGAAATCCGGGACGATGTTGCCGATGATGGCGTGCTCGAGTACGGGCCAGTTGTTCCACGAAGGATCCTGGGGATGACAGCGTCGTATTGTTCCGTCAGGACCGGCTTCGAGTGCGAGGCACACCGGGCCCCGCCAGCCTTCGATCAGACCGATGCCAACAGCACCGTCGGTGGGTATCCGTACTGGATTGTTGTGTGGTCCGTCTGGGAGCTCGCTCAAGATGCGTTGGACGAGCCGACACGACTGCTGAAACTCGTCGAAGCGGACAGCGACTCGTGCGGCCACGTCGCCTTCGGTGCGAACTATCTTGGCCGGTGCGAGATCCGGATAGGGGGCACATGGAAGGTCAATCCGCAGGTCGAATGCCTGGCCGCTCGCGCGTCCAGCCAGACCGATCAATCCCAGACGGGCGGCCAGTTCAGTCGAGACTACGCCGGCGCCGTTGAACCGGTCGCGAACACCCTCGTGCTCGTCATACACCGCGCGCAGAGTGAGGACCTCATTTGAAATCTCCCCCAAACATCCGCTGAGTGCCGCGATGCCTGTTCGCGTGAGGTCGGACCGCGTGCCCCCGGGTACGATGGCATCCATCAGATATCGTGCACCGAGTGTTTCCTGACTGGTACGCAACAGCAGTTCCTTCAATCGTGAGAACTGTGCCAGCCCGAAGGCAAACCCGGCATCGTTCCCGAGTGCACCCAGGTCCCCCAGATGATTCGCGATGCGCTCCAGCTCGAGATACAACGCACGCAGCCACGCCGCGCGCGGCGGTACATCAAACTGCGCGATTCCCTCGAGAGCCTGACAGTACGCCCACGAGAAGGCCACGGCTGAATCCCCTGAGACGCGCGCAGCCAGGCGGTGACCCTCCATGAGGGGCAGTTGGGTGAACCGTTGCTCGATGCCTTTGTGAACGTAACCGAGACGCTCTTCGAGTCTCAGCACCTTCTCACCCACCACCGAGAAGCGAAAGTGTCCCGGTTCAATGGTGCCTGCGTGTACGGGGCCGACGGCAATTTCATGCACGCCCTCACCCTCGACGCGCACGAAGCTGTAGGAATCAGCAACGGGATTGGCGATCGGCTGCGAAGGTGGATCGAGCAGCGGCCGGTAGCCTTGCGGCCATGCAGCGTGGCGAAGCCATGGGCGAGTATCGGGGTCAGTGGAACGTACACCTGACAGGTCTGCGATCGCCCGCTGCATCCGGGCAGCTGCGGGAAACAACTCCGCAATGCCGGTATAGGGCTCGTCTGTATTCACCATCGGGAGGGTCAGTACCAATCCACCACCCTCGGGCGCGACAAACACTGCGGAAATGAGGTGCGATGCCTGATTCGCGCCGCTAGCCCAGAGCGCCAGCAGTCTGGCCCCAGCGGCAGACAGATCAAACGCCGCTTGCCGCCACTGCTCCGGCGACACCGTCACCCCACGCAGTCCGGGCGCGCCGTGTTGCACATCGCTGCGGTTGAACAAGGACTGCAGCGCCATCTCACTCACCCCCGATCAGGCGTGCCGCCGCACGATACCAATCGGCCAGATAGGGCGGCACGTAGATGCCCAATAGGAGGACGATCGACAAATGAGCGAATACTGGCAGTAGCGCGGGCGGATGCGGCAGACGCTTCATGGTTGTCTCGCCAAACACCATGGGTTGGACGCGCCCAAAGATCGCCGCGAAGGCGACCCCGAGCGCCGTGAGCAGAATGGGAGTCGCCCAGGGTTGCTCTCGCATGGCCGTGGTGAGGATGAGGAACTCGCTGGCAAACACGCCGAAGGGCGGCATTCCCAGGATGGCGAGCGAGCCCATCATGAGTCCCCAGCCGATGGTTGGATTCGTTGTAATCAGACCGCGGATATTGTCCATGACCTGGGATCCCGCCTTTTGGGCGGCGTGCCCGACGGCAAAGAAGATCGCCGACTTCGTGAGCGAGTGGACGGTCATGTGAAGAAGAGCTGCGAAGTTCGCCACGGGCCCGCCCATCCCGAAGGCGAAGGTGATGATGCCCATGTGCTCGATCGAGGAGTAGGCAAACAGCCGCTTGATATCGCGCTGGCGCCAGAGGAAGAACGATGCCAGCACGACCGACAGCAGCCCGAAACCCATGAGCATCCGTGACGGCAAGGGCGAGTGCAGGGAGCCTTCGACGAGCACTTTGCAGCGAACGACCGCGTAGATTGCCACGTTGAGCAGCAGTCCTGACAGCACGGCCGAGATGGGCGTAGGGCCTTCCGCGTGCGCGTCCGGCAGCCAATTGTGCAGGGGAGCGAGTCCGACCTTCGTGCCATAGCCGACGAGGAGGAACACAAATGCCAGTCCCAACACGGTCGGCTCGAGTTGTCCTTTCACGGCGTTCAGATGTGTCCACAGCAGCGCGGTGACGCCTTCGGCGCCCAACACCTTCTCGGCCGCGAAGTACAGGAGAATCGTGCCGAACAGTGCCTGGGCGATTCCTACACCACAGAGGATGAAGTATTTCCATCCGGCCTCCAGGCTCGCAGGTGTGCGATATAACGTAACCAGCAGCACCGTGGAGAGTGTCGCTGCTTCCATCGCAACCCAGACCAACCCCATGTTGTTGGTCGTCAGCGCGATCAGCATCGTCGTCATGAAGAGCTGATACATGCTGTGGTAGAGGCGCAGGCGTGCCTCACTGACTCGTCCATGATGAGTCTCTACCCGCATATAGGGACGCGAAAAGATCGATGTCGTCAATCCCACCAGGGCAGTCAGCGTGACCAGAAAGACATTGAAAGGATCGATGAAGAATTGCTCGTGCGCCACGAGCACAGGTCCTTCACTGACAACACGCGCGGTGAGGGCGCAAGCCGCGAGGAACGTGATGAGACTGATCGCCACGTTCAGACCGGCAGCCCAGTGCCGCCCGCCGAAAATGCCGAGTATGAGGGCGCCCAGGAGCGGAGTTCCGAGTAGCAGGAAGAATTCCATCAGGGACTCTCACGCAGGGTGGGCGTCGAACCGGCTGTCTCGCGCCCGTTCAGAGGTTGATTCTCCTTCAGGGACTCCAGATGGTGCAGATCGAGGCTGTCGAACTGCTCGCGGATCTGAAAGAAGAAGATGCCCAACACCAGCACGGCAACCAGCACATCGAGCGCCACCCCGAATTCGACAATCATCGGCATGCCGTAGGTGGCACTCATGGCACCGAAAAAAAGCCCGTTTTCCATGGACAGAAACCCAACCACCTGCGACATGGCCTTGCGCCGGGTGATCATGGTGAGGAAGGAGAGCAGGATCACGGCGACGGCGATGCCGATGGCATTGCGTGTAGCCGTGCTGGCCAGTGCCGAGATCGGCCGCGCCAGGCCGAAGGCAAACACGACGACCAGGAGACCGACGAGCATCGTACCGGCGATGTTGAGTAGTGGCTCCGTGTCCCAGTAGACCTTCAGCCGGCGGGGATGACGGTGCAGAAGCCAGGGCAGAAAAATAACTTTGAGCGCAAGCGTCAGGGCGGCGGACACGTACAGATGATGCTCGCCGGTACGCCAGGCGAGCAGCAGCGTCGCCACCAGGAGCAACGCGCCCTGGGTCGCAAGGAGATTCACCAATGTCACGATCCGCCGCTGCCCGAGCATGGCAAAGGACAGCAACAGCAGCAGCGCGGCGCAGAAATTCAGCAGTTGCAGATCAAACGGCGTTCCGGTCATCCCTTACGCTCCGAGCAGCAGGTGAACCAGCAGACCCAACACGGCGAAGATGAAAGCGGTGGCGAGGAACTCCGGCGCACGAAACACGCGCAGTTTTGCCGAGATCGTCTCGATCACGGCGAGCGCCGCCCCGGCCACGATCAACTTGGCGCCCAGCAAGGGTATGGAGGCCAACAGCGCCACCGGCCCCATCCCGCCGGCCGCGACGCCCCACGGAATGAACAGGGCAAATCCGATGCAGGCATAATTGAAAAGCTTCAAGGCTGCCGCCCACTCCATCAACGCGAGGTGACGCGCCGAGTATTCCAGCACCATCGCCTCGTGAATCATGGTCAGCTCGAGGTGCGTCGCGGGGTTGTCGATGGGTATGCGCGCGTTTTCGGCGAGCAACACCAGTGTGAATGCCACTGCGGTGAAGGCAAGACTCGGATACAGGGCGAGTGTTTGGGTCGCGAGGTTGTCCGCAATGGCCGGAAGTGCCGTCGTGCCTGAAATCATCGAGGCTACGAAGATGACCATCAATAGAGCGGGCTCGGCGAGGAACCCAACCATCATCTCCCGGCGCGCGCCCAGGGTCCCGAAGGCGGTGCCGATATCCATCGCCGCAAGTGACAGGAAAACACGCGCAGTAGTCAGAAGGCCCACGAGCGCAATGGCATCGGCCGCGATCGTGAAGGGTAGATGCGTCCCCATGGATGGAATGATTCCGGCAGCAACGACCATCGCGGCGAACACGATGTAGGGTGCCGCGCGAAACAGGGTGGAAGCGTTGTCCGCGAGGACGGCTTCCTTGTGAAAGAGCTTGCGAATACCACGGTAGGGCAGCCAGACGCTCGGTGCCCGCCGGTTCTGCAGCCAGGCACGGCACTGATTGACCCAGCCGAGAAACAGGGGCGCGGCGGCGAGAGCCACGATCAATTCGAGCGCTTGAGTGAGAATTTCGAACAGCTTCATAACATGAGTGAGAGCAGTACGACGAGCGTCACGAAGCTGTAGAGCAGATAAGTTGCAATGCGTCCCTGTTGCAGCCAGGCGCAGGCATCGGCCACCCGTTGGACGAGCCGGCCGAGGGGCAGATACAAACCCCGCCAGATCCGGTCAATGACGATCACGCGATAGTGAGGCGCCGAATCGAACGGTGAGGGCAATTCGCGCGTCATCGCAAAAAAGGAGCCGAAGATGTGCCGTATGGGCTGTCCGAAGCCTTCGGCCGTATCCTGCATGCGGGGAGTCAGGCCGCCGAAACCACAATCCCACGGTGCCGCGCGGCGCGCACTGCGATGGTAGAAGCGCCGCACCATGAATATCGTGAGCGCAACAACGAGCGTCAAAGCGACCAGAAAAATCGGGGCGGAGTACGAAGCGCCGCGATCGGGCAGGGGCACAATCAGCCACCAGGGAGCGTTCACGCTCGCAAGCGACGCGCCGCTCAATTCCTGCACCACGACCCGCAATGCACGGATGACATACGTCGGCATCAGACCCAACGCAAAGCAGCCCACGGCGAGCCAGACGAGGCCGATACGCTCCAGCACACCGGCATCCTGCGCCCGTGCCAGTGTTGGTTCGCGAGGCTGTCCGAGGAAGATGACACCAAAGAACTTGACCATCACGTAGCCAGCCAGCGCGGCGGCGAGCGCCACGAGAGCGGCGCCGAGGGGCAGCAGCATGCTGACAAATGATCTGGGAACTTCGTGAGCAAATAGAAACGCCTGCAGGAGGAGCCACTCGGACACGAAGCCATTGAGCGGAGGAAGGCCGGCCATCGCGAGTGCACCCACGAGTGTGAGCCAGGCGACCCACGGCATCCGATGGATCAGGCCGCCCAGGCGCCCGAGGTTGCGTTCGCCTGTTGAGTGTAGGACCGAGCCTGTACCGAGAAACAACAGGCTCTTCATAAAGGCATGGTTGAGGGTGTGATACAGAGCCGCGATCAGCGCGAGAGCCCCGAGCGCGGTCATCCCCACACCCTGGAACACAACTGCCAGTCCAATGCCCGTGAAGATGATGCCGATGTTTTCGATGGACGACCACGCGAGCAGCCGTTTCATGTCGGTTTGGGTCGCGGCGAATATCACGCCATAAAGCGCAGAGAAGAGTCCGATTGCGAGCAGTACCAGCCCCCACCACCACGCAGGATGCCCCAGCAGGTCAAACGTGACGCGCAGCAGCCCGTAAACGGCTGTCTTCAACATGACGCCGCTCATGAGCGCCGAGACAGGCGAGGGCGCCGCCGGGTGCGCCTCGGGAAGCCATACATGCAGCGGGACCAGACCGGCCTTGGCGCCGAATCCGAACAAGGCCAGGCCGAAAGCGATCGCGGCCCAGTGTGGCGCCAGATGTGCGCTGCGCATGGAATCGAAGGTGAACTGCCAGCTACCCCCTTGCATGACGCCGAAGCTGAGGAGAATGGCCAGCGCGCCAACATGTGCCATCAACAGGTACAGGAAGCCGGCCCTGCGGATTTCGGGAATGCTGTGTTGGGTGGTCACCAGGAAGTAGGACGACAACGCCATCGTCTCCCACGCCACCATGAATGCATAGGCATCGTTCGCCAGCAGTACGAGGCCCATGCTCGCGAGGAACAGGTGGTACTGCAGGCATAGCAGGCCAGCCGAAGTCCCGTGGCCGCGCCGGAAATATCCAGCGGCGAAGATGGAGATGCCCGCTGAGGTGGCGCCGAGCAACAGGAGAAACAGGCTGGTGAGAGCGTCGCGCCGCACATGGGCCGGCAGATCGGGCAGTCCGACCGGCAGCACGGCCTGTTCCGCGGGCGCCCCAAGGCTCATCGCGGCCACCCAGGCGAGTGCCAGGCCACACAGCCCGCCCAGCGGAAAGAGGGTGCGGCCCACGTAACGCAGACTCGTCGGACGCAGCAAGCCCGCAAGGCCTATCAGGCCCCACGTAGCGATGAGCATGAGGCAGAGGCTCAAAGTTGAGTCGAGAATGGGCATCGCAGAGGGTGCTACTCCGATACGTATTGCATTATAATCGTAGTCATCGCTTTGTGTCGCATGCTCTAAATTCACTGATGCGTGCGTCACGGTCCTTGCACGATCAATATCGCTGCGATTATTCTTTGGTTACCCTGTGATGTAATTTCAATGTAAATGAAGAGCACTAAAGTCGTGCAACTCGAGGAGCGTACCGCTCGTCTGACGATACTGATCGACCCCCGCAAGAAAGCGCTGTTCGAGCGGTTGTGCGAGCAGGAGGACCTCACGTCTTCGCAGGTCGTGCGTCGCATGATTCGTGCGTATATCGAAGAGCGACTCGGCAGACCCTGGAAGCCGGGTGATGAGGATCCCCTCCCGGATGGGCCGGCCGCCGGTGCTGTTGCCAAGCGGCGCACGTCGCGGACCTGAGCTCCCCGAAGTTCCGGCTGCTCGCGCCTGCCGCACCGGCGCTCATGTTGTAACCTCGACCCGGTGTGTTGCATCGCACTAATCACACGCCTCCATCGGCCTTTCAAACTGTTTGATAAGATCCTTGGCTGAGAGACGGTGGCCGGAAGGGATGGCCGGCTTTGTTCGGCGTCGCCACCGCAAGTCGAGGATCGGCGCAGCCTGTCAGTAGGTTCGGTGGCCCGTTTGAGGCACCTTGCAGGTGCCTAGGGGCGCGCCGTGTCGATCGACTGTAGAAAGAAGCTCTTCGCGGCCCTGGTTGGGGCCTCAGCGGCTGATGTCACCCTGCCTGCGACGCCGGATCAGCTTGAAGAGGTTCTGGTGACGGCGCGCCGGACGCTCGAGAACGCGCAGGACGTACCGATGACTCTGACGGCGTTATCGACCGAGCGCCTGACGAACGCTGACGTCACCTCTCTCGAAAAGTTATCAACCCTGCTTCCCGACATGATCCTCACCAGGGGAAACAGCGGCTCGGGTATGGTCATCAGCCTGCGGGGCATCGGCCCGAATTTCTCCAGCATCGGTATCGAACAGTCCGTCGCAGTGGTGATTGACGACGTTTACTACGGCCAGGGCCGCGTGATTGATGAAGCATTGGTTGACTTGGGCGGCGTCGAGGTGCTCAAGGGACCGCAGGCCCTGTTCTTTGGGAAGAACAGTACCGCCGGGGTGATTTCCATCACCACCGCCGACCCGGGACCCCGGTTCGAGTCCCGGATACGCGCAGGTTACGAGTTCGCATCCCAAAACCCGAATGGGGAGCTGGTGGTCTCCGGGCCGGTCACCGACTCATTGGGGTTGCGGCTGGCAATCTACGGCCAGGATATGCTGGGCGGCTACATCCACAACGCTGCGCAACCAGGCTCATACACGACCATTGATGCCGCCACCTTTGCGTCGACGGCGCACCCTGTTCCCGCCCCAAGCGATCGACATCTGCCCGCTGAAACCACGGTCTTCGGCCGCTTGACCGCCGCATATCATCCGAGCGAAAGCCTCGTTGTTACGCTCAAGGCAAGTGCCGCCCGCGACAGCCAGGGAGGGACTTCATGGAATGACAGGCTCTGGAAGTGCCCAGCCGGCCACGGGACCTTCCCGGGGGATGCACCCCAGCCTTGTGGTGACCGCTTCGAGATCAGCCAGAATCCGGCGCCTCCGGACATCGCGGCCACCCGGCCGGACATGGACCGCAAAGGCGGTCAACTCTATACGCGCTACGAGTCACGCGGGGTCACCGCGCAGATCGACTATAAAGTCCCGCACGTCGACCTCGCCTCCATAACCAACTACCAGCATTTCGACTACACCAGCAATTCTGATTATGACTTCACGGCGGTTCCGCAGATATGGGCTGACCAACACAACAGCTATCGGGCGGTCTCCCAGGAATTGCGCGCGCGCACGGCCCTGGGATCGGCGCTGGAAGTTCTGACAGGGTTGTACTACCAGAATACCGGCGCGAAGTTCGCTCAAAGCGCGGTGTTCTTCGGGTCGGAAAATACAGCAGCCAGCGCTGCGAACCGCTATGTGAGCGTATTGAAGGATTCAGCCACTGACGGCAGGACGTTGGCCCTTTATGGCCAGCTCACCTGGCGCTTTCTTTCCGGATGGGAGCTCGGCGCAGGCGCACGGTACACCTGGGAGACCAAAAATTCGTATTTCGTCCAACCCTACGTGAACCCATTTTTTTCCGGCCTGTACGCGGCGAACGACCGGTTGAACGCCGCTCAGCACTTCCACGACGCCTCACCCGAAGTGACGCTGAGTTGGAAAGCGCGACCTACGGCAATGCTATACGCCGCGTATCGGACCGGCTACAAGTCGGGAGGATTTTCGAACAGTGCGGACGATGTAGTTAACAGCGCGGGCGTGCAGGATCTGACGTTCAAACCTGAAACCGCGCACGGGGTGGAAGGGGGCGTGAAACTGACTGTGCAGGGTACCGTGCGTATCGACTTGGATATTTATCACTATAGATTCGACGACCTGCAGGTGGATTTCTTCAACGCGCAGAACTTCGCCCTGATTACCACCAACGCCGGCGCCGCCACCAGCGAGGGCGTGGAACTGCAGGCTCAATACCTTTTTCCCGCAGTCGCAGGGCTGAGTCTGCGGGGATCCGCGAACTACAATATCGCGAAATACCAACACTACATAGGACCGTGCTATGCAGGACAGACGCAGTCGCAGGGCTGTAACCTCGTGGGACCGGCTCCAGACGGCGCGCCACTTCAGGACCTCAGCGACAAACCAACGAGCGATTCACCCAAGTGGGTCGGCACGATCGGTATGGAGTATGAGCGGCCGGCGGGCGGAGGTTGGAGGGTGGCGGCTTCCGCCGACTTGCGTCTGAGTGGCCGGTACTCTGTTTCGCCTTTCGCACAGCCGCTGGACGTACAGCCTGCCTACGCCGCCCTGGACGCGAGCCTGCGCGCGAGCACCGCCGATCAGCGGTGGCAGATCGCCCTCATCGGGAAGAATTTAACCAATCGATTCATTGTTACGTACGCGAGCGATTTACCCTCGACCGGCACAGCGCCGGGCGGCACTACCGGCAGCCTGGCCGATCAGTTCGGCTTGTTCGCGCCGGGCCGCACCGTCCAGTTGCAACTCACCTGCAGCCATTGAACGTTGTGGAGAGCACCGGGTCGACTCTCGAGGATGCGGTTGGGGAGCCCCTGGACCGCCGCATCGGCTCGTTGCCTGATGTGCGGGAATTCCTGTCCCTTGCAATCGCCATAACGGCCGCCGTGGGCGAGATGCACGCGCGCGGCCTCATTCACAAGGATCTCAAGCCCGCCAACATTCTGGTCGATCCGGGCGGTCGAGTCTCCCTGACGGGCTTCGCAATCGCCTCGCGGTCCGCGCGCGAGCATCAGACTGCACAGCCGCCGGAAGCCCTCGCCGGGACCCTGCCGTATATGTCTCCGGAGCAGACCGGGAGAATGAACCGCTCGATCGATTCGCGCAGCGACCTGTATTCGCTCGGTGTCACCTTGTACGAGCTGCTGACCGGTCGATTGCCCTTCACGGGGGCTGACCCGTTGGATTGGATCCACTGCCATGTGGCCCGCCTGCCGATCGCACCTCTCGACTTGCGCCCGCAGCTACCTGAAGTCATCGGGCGGATATTGCTCAAGCTGCTCGCCAAGTCGGCAGACGAGCGCTATCAGACCGCAGCCGGGCTCGAGGCCGATTGGCGTCGCTGCCTGCAGCAGTGGAATCTGACGTTGCGGATCGACCCGTTCTCGCTTGGTGAGCAGGACGCCCCTGATCATCTGACGATTCCCGAAAAGTTATATGGCCGCGAGCGCGAGCTCGAGGCGCTGAGGTTGGCGCGCGATCAGGCCGCTACCGTCGGCGCTCCAATGCTGATGTTGCTGGCCGGCTACGCTGGCGTGGGCAAGTCCGCGATCGTGCACGAGATCCAGAAGGATCTCGCGGGCGGCAGTTGGTTTACCGCGGGGAAGTGCGACCAGTACCAACGTGACATCCCCTACATGACGCTCATGAATGCGTTCGGCGGCCTCGCGCGCCAGCTTCTCTGCCTTCCCGAGGCCGAGACGGCAAGCTGGCGCGAACGTCTCGGCGAAGCACTGCAGAGCAACGGTCGGATCATCCTCGATCTGGTCCCCGAGCTGGAACCGATCATGGGCCCACAGCCACCGCTTCCCGAGGTCCCGCCGCAGGACCGGATGAACCGGTTCCTCCGGGTGATGCGCAGGTTCCTCGCCGTGTTTGCCAAAGCGCAGCGGCCGCTCATCCTCTTTCTCGATGACCTGCAGTGGCTGGATGGGGCGACATTGGATCTGCTCGAGCACCTGCTGACCGAGCCGGAGGTACGGCACCTTCTGGTGATCGGTGCGTATCGGGACAATGAGGTCGATAGTGTCCATCCGCTGGCTATCAAACTAACACGGCTGCGGGAGCAGGGCGTCGACGTCCGCGTGATGGCTCTCGCCGCTCTATGCCGCGAGGATGTTGCGCGCCTCGTCGGCGCTGCACTTCATTGCCCGCGGCAAGACATCGCGGAGCTCGCCGACCTCGTATACTCGAAAACCCACGGCAATCCTTTTTTCATCCTTCAGTTCCTGACCAACCTCGAGCAGGAGGGATTACTGCAATGGCGGGGAGCGCGTGCAGGCTGGTGGTTGGACATGGCGCGCATCGAGGCCAAGGGGTTCACGGACAATGTAGCGCACCTGTTGGTCGGAAGATTGAGCCGGTTGTCCCCGGGCTCGCGCGCGGCACTGCAACGGCTCGCGTGCTTTGGCGGTGGTGGGGCCCCGATTGCCCTGTTGATGAGCATCCTGGAGATTCCCGAGCAGTCCATCTACGAGGCCCTCGATGAAGCCGTCGCGGCAGGCCACCTCATGCTCATCGGTGGGGAGTATCACTTCGTACACGACCGGGTCCAGGAGGCGGCCTACTCGCTCATCCCCGAGCCGGATCGTGCGCCTCTGCACCTGCGTATTGGCTGGGCTTTGTATGACCAGATGCGTGACGGGCAGATCAACGAACATGTCTTTGAGATCGTCCATCAGTTGAACCACGCCCGAGAGTTGATCACCGCTCCTCACGAGCGGCGCACACTCGCGGAGTTGAATCTCATCGCCGGTACGCGTGCGCGCCGCTCCAGCGCCTATACCTCCGCGCTCCAGTTTTTGACGGCCGGCAGCGCGTTGCTGACGGAAGATCGCTGGAGCACCGTTCACGACCTGGCCTTCAACCTGGAGTTTCTCCGGGCTGAATGTGAGTTTCTGACCGGTTCTTCGAGCCAGGCGGAAGTGCGGCTCGCAGCTCTGGCGGCCCAGGCTGGCAACGCATCGCAGGGAGCTGCCGTCGCCTGTCTGCGCCAGACCCTGTATGCCGTGTTGGGACGCAATGACCGCGCAGTCGGAGTGTGCCTGGAGTTTTTGCGCCAACACGGCGTAATGTGGCCGGCGGCCCCGGGCGAGGAGCATCTGCAGCCGGAGTACGCCCGGCTGTGGGAGCAGCTCGAAGGTCGGCGCGTGGAGGACCTCGCCGAGATGCCGGAGATCGTCGTTCCGCAACAGCGGGCGATCCTCGATGTGTTGGCTTCGTCCCTGGCCATGGCTCTCATGAGCAACGGCAATCTGTTCCGCCTGATTGTCTGCCGCATGGCGAATCTGAGCCTCGAATACGGTCACTGTGACGCCTCTACCCTGGCCTATACCTATATCAACTTCATTGTTGGGGAACAGCGGGGCGACTATGCTTTGGGTCTTCGATTCGGTCAGCTGGCGCTGACTCTTCTCGAGAAGGGCTTTCGCTCCTATAAGGCCCGCGTCGAGGTAGCGTACGGCTCGACCATCCTCCCATGGACCCAGCCGGGGCGGACGGGGGTACCCTGGGTGCGGCGCTCGGTGCAAAGTGCACAGGAGGCGGGGGATCTGACTTTCGCCTGTTACAACTGGTACATCTTGATCTCCCTCCTGCTGCGCAGCGGTGAGTCACTCGAGGAGGTCCAGCAGGAAGCCGAGCGCGCCTTGCAGTTCGCACGCAAATTGCGTTTCAGCTACATGGTCGATCTGATGGAGGTTGAAGTGGCGTTCCTGCGAGCGATGCGGGGACTCACCGCGGAGTTGTCCTGTTTCACGCACGAGGGATTTGACGAGTCGAGCTACCAGAAGCGCCTCGTTGAGGACCCGAGTTTGCGCAGCGCGGCCTATTTCTATTGGCTACACAAGCTACAGGCAAACTGGCACGCGGGGGAATATCCCGCGGCGAGCCTCGCTGCCTCGCGCGCCCACGAATGTCGTTGGGAAACTCTCCTGCCCCACGACAAGGACGAACTCGATTTTTACTCCGCCCTGACGGCTGGTGCACTCTCGAGTCGAGACCTGCCGGGGGACCTGCCTGCCATGGCCGCCAGGTGTGAATCTCTGGCGGCCATGGCTGCGAACAGTCCCGAGAACTTTGGCTCACACGCCAGCCTGGTGGCCGCGGAGCTCTCGCGCCTGCAGGGTAGGGGATCAGAGGCGGAAACCCTCTACGACGAAGCCGTCCGCCGGGCGCGCCAGGCGGCACTCATTCACGATGAGGCAATCGCGCTGGAAGTGGCGGCGCGCCACTACCTGGCACGCGGGCTCACAACGGTCGCGCACACCCTGCTTCGTAGCGCGTGCTCCTGTTATCAACAGTGGGGCGCGATTGCCAAGATTCGTCGGCTCGAACGGGACTTTCCGGCCTTGCGTGCACAATCCTCGGCAGTGGGGGTGCATGACACCATCGGACTTTCATTCCTGGAGTTGGACGCTGCCTCCGTGATCCAGGCGGCGCAGACCCTCTCGAGCGAGATTGTTCCCGAAAACCTCATCCGGCGCCTGCTGACACTCAGCCTCAAACAGGCGGGCGCCGAAAGGGGACTCCTGATTCTCATACGCGACGGCACGCCGCGGCTGGAGGCGGAAGCCGCGACGGACCATTCCCGGACTCGAGCGGATAGCGTCCTGGTCGAAGTAAAACGAGCTGAGCTCAACGCCGATCTGCTTCCGACCTCAATCCTCCAATGGGTACTTCGCACCCAACGCTGTGTCAGTCTGGAGGACGCGATGATGTCCCGCGAGTTTGCGGGGGATGATTATCTGCGGCAGCGCAGGCCGCGCTCAGTCTTGTGTCAACCCATCACGCGGCAGGGCCGTTTGATCGGGGTGTTATATCTGGAGAACCCGCTGGTGGCGGGCCTGTTCACGCCCAGCCGGACCGCAGTCCTGGAAGTGCTTGCGGCGCAGGCGGCCATCTCGCTCGAGAACGCCTACCTGTACCGTGATGTGCGCGAGCGGGAAAGCCTGATCCGGCACTTGCTCGATTCCAACATGGTGGGAATCTTCTTTTGGACCGTGACAGGCGCGATCGTTGATGCGAACGATGCATTTTTGCGCCTGGTGGGATACACGCGTGAAAATCTCGTGTCTGGCGCCCTGAGTTGGCACGCGCTCATACCCCCGGAGTACCGGGAGCGAGCCTCAATCGCGCTCGAGCAGATCCGCTCCGGTGGGGTTGCTGCACATCGCGAATGGGAGCTGTTGCGATCCGACGGAGCACGGGTTGCGGCAATGATCGGCGGCACGCTTTTGGAGGGTACCGATGAGCACGGTGTTTCGTTCGTGCTCGATCTGACGGAGCGCCAGCGTGCCGAGCACGAGCGCGAAGCGCGACGAGTGGCCGAGGCGGCCAACAGCGCCAAAAGCGATTTCCTGGCCACGATGAGTCACGAGCTGCGCACCCCCCTGAACGCCATTCTCGGCTTTGCCCAGATCCTGCAGAAAGACCCCACGTTGAGTGAGCGTCAACGCAAGCGGAGTGATTTCATCCGCGACAGCGGCGAGCACCTGCTGAAGTTGATTAACGATTTGCTGGACCTGGCCAAGATCGAGGCGGGCAAGCTGTCCCTGAATATCGCGGACGCGGCCATCGATCAGTTGCTGGCGGCCGTGCACGCGAGCATCTGGGTAAAGACGCGGGAGAAGGGGCTCGAGTTGCGATGGCATAGAGCACCGGATCTGCCGGCGCGCGTGCGGACGGATGAGCGGCGACTGCGGCAGATACTGCTGAATCTCCTGGCGAACGCCGTCAGATTCACGGATCGTGGGTGGGTTAGCCTGTCTGTTGCAACCAGCGGTGGCCGTCACGTGCGCTTCGAGGTGAGCGACAGTGGGGTCGGTATGAGCCCCGATCAGCTACGGAAGCTCTTCCAACGTTTCGAGCAGGTTGGTGATGTGGAGCATAGTGCCGGGGGAACGGGCCTGGGACTGGCTATCAGCCGCAACCTGGTCAGGTTGATGGGAGGCGAGCTCCAGGTGACGAGCTCCCCTGGAGCGGGCAGCACTTTCTGGTTTGAGTTGGAGTTGAATAAAACCGGGGAGCGTTGCGCAGATAGCGGCCCCAAACCTGTCATCGCCGGATATGCGGGGCCGCGCAGGTCAGTGTTGGTTGTTGATGATGTGCTCGAAAGCCGTGCGGTGCTGGTGGAACTTCTGGAACCGCTCGGGTTTCAGGTTGCCCAGGCTGAAAACGGCGCCGCGGCCCTGAACATGGCGCGGGCGGCCCGGCCGGACCTGATCGTGACCGACCTTGCCATGCCTGAGGTGGGTGGGCACGAGCTGACCCGCCGTTTGCGTGAGAACGCCGATCTGGCGAGCGTTCCGATCATCGTCATCTCAGCCAGCAACTCGGCGAGGTCCGGACGGGAGCGGCAGACGCTGGCGCAGGATGCATTTTTCACCAAACCCATCGACACGGAGGCATTGCTGGTGAGCATCGCCAGCCTGCTTGGAATCCAGTGGGAGTACAGCGCTTAGCAACCTCTATGACCAGAACGGCGCCACTGAGCGGCCAATTGGTCAATTAGGTTTGCGCATCCGGTCACATCAGTGGCTTGACAGGTGCTGACACCGGTAGCAGTCTTCTTCTCCAATGGGCAAAGGGATCCAGTCAGAGGGAGACGCATGCAGATCAGACAAATCGCAGCCGGGCGGAATGCCACGGCAATCGCTTTCCTGCTAGCCACCGTCGTTGCAGGCAGCCTGGCTGCAGGCCCGACGTCGAACGCGCTGGCTTCGCAGGCGGCACAAGCCGGCTCGCCCTCGCGGGACCCGCTAGCCGGCTTGCCTCCGCCGGCGATCAGCGCCGACCCGCCAGCGTTTCAGCCATACGTACAACCACCCCAGAAAGCGGCGGCCCTGGCACGCTGGAGAGAGGCCTCTTTCGGGTTGTTTCTCCATTTCGGAGTGTATTCGACGTTTGGTGGTGAGTATGAAGGGCGGCGCAGCGGCGCGTACGGCGAGTGGCTGATGCATGACGTAAAGATTCCCTTGGCGGAGTATCGCGCCAAGATCGCCGGTGTATTCAATCCCACGGAATTCAACGCCGATGAGTGGGTGCGCATCGCCAAAGAAACGGGAATGCGTTACCTGGTTGTGACCGCCAAGCATCACGACGGATTCGCCATGTGGGATAGTCATGTTACGGACTACAACGTGGTGAAAGCGACACCCTTCCGCCGCGACGTGATCGGTGAGCTGCGGGACGCCTGTCGGAAGCACGGTGTTATGTTCGGGGTGTATTACTCGCAGTCGCACGACTGGAGTCATCCCGGCGGACAGAACAACACCTGGGATTTCCCTTGGGAACCGACCGAGAAAAACTGGTGGCGCACCGCGGACGGCAAACGCAATCTTGCCTGGGCGGCACATTTCGCGCGCTCCGAGCTATACCTGAAGCAGAAGGCCATGCCGCAGCTCGAGGAGCTGATCAAGGGCTACGATCCCGACATCATCTGGTGGGACACGGGCACGATGCTGGCCTACGATTACGCGCGCCCCATGTTTGATCGCGCCAATGAGCTCAAGCCTTCGATCGTCCTCAACAGCCGCAATGGCGAGTCATACACGGGCGAAACTTATTATGACTACCTGGGGACACCTGACAAGCCACGCTACTTCCGTCCCCGGCAGGGCTACTGGGAAGCGATTCCCACGACCAACGAATCCTACGGCTACAACAAATGGGACAAATCCTACAAGAAGCCCGCCGAGTTGATTGATCTGCTCGCGGAAGCCGCCTCGAAGGGCGGTAACGTGCTGCTCGATGTGGGTCCCATGGGCAGCGGCAAGTTCGCAGCCGAGGACATGAGCGTGCTGGAGGGAATCGGCCGCTGGATGAAGGTGAACGGCGAGGCGATTTACGCCGCGGAGCGCACGCCGCTGCCAGTGCAGCCCTGGGGCACATCGGCGTTGAAAGGCGGGGCGCTGTATCTTTTCGTGTTCCATCCTCCGGCAAATGGAAAACTCGTCGTCGGTGATCTGCAATCCGACCCGAAAGGCGCCGTGTTGCTCGGTGCCGGGAACGCGCGATTGCACGTGAAGAGGCTGGACGCGAATTTCGTTGAGATCACGTTGCCAGCCACGGCGCGCAACGCTGTTACGCCAGTGGTCAAACTGACACTCGATGGCACGGTGAAGACGGGTGGGGCGCTCCCTGTCGACGTCAATATCCCCAGCGAGTATCGGATCTTCGACGCCCAGTTGTCCGGTGGCGTCGATTACGGCTCGGAGACCTACTGGCGCGCCGGCTCGACCGGCTGGACCGGTGCGCAGGGGCGGATTTCCTGGCCGGTGCTCGCACGGCGCGGCGGTTCCTACAAAGTCTCGGTGACTTATAACCGGGCAAAGGGCATTGGCGGCGGACAATTCAGGATCGCCCTCGCTGGGAAGTCGGTGGAGCAGGGTGTCGAAACCGGTGAGATGACACCCACTTTGCACAAAGGTGACGTCGTGACGCGCGAGTTGGGTGTTATAGAGGTCCCGGCTGGTCGAAATGAGCTCGCTGTCGAGGCAGTCAAGATACCCGCCGGTCAGGAGTTGATGCGCTTCATCAGCGTCACTTTGACGCCAGTATCGCAGTGACCGAAAGCAGCCTGGGTGGTTAGCCCAGGCTGCTGGCCGTCCGGACGGCGGGTGCTGAAGTCGCGGAATGACAGGTCAGCAACCGCCACAGTCGCCCCCTGGGTCAGTCGCAGCGCGGAGGCAGAGGGGTTCCGTCGCTGTCGGCATAACCAATGTTATGGAGGGCCTGTATCCCGCGCCGTTGCTTCAATTGCGCCAGATACAGGCTCCCGGGGGTCACCGGTACTCCGGGTGAATCGTAGATTCCGTTCGGCAGGATCGTACCGTCGCCACCGGGCGCCGCTTCCGAGAGCGCAGTGCCCGTGCAGCCGATGCACCAGTTGAGGGTGCCTGGAGGCTGCTGGATGAGAAAAAAAGTGGTGGTCACGTTCCAGGCAACCGACCAGGCCGCATCCCATCCCTGTCCGGATCCGAAATTGCCCCGGTTCGAATAGGACACGCCGGACTTGTCCCCCATGTAAGAGCTCGGAAACTGACAGGAGTCGCACAACAGCCCGGTGGCCCAGCGCTGGTGTGGGGCGAATCCGCGATCATCCGCGAAACCCTTCAGCACGACGATGGGGCCCGTCACCTGCGCCTGCACGACGAAGGGCCACGTGTTTCCGTGTCCCGTCACGGAACAGTTGTTCGCCAGAATCTGGGTTCCACTCAACGCGAAGTCCGCGGGTGCCGCGCTGTTGGTCTGGGCGTAGGTGTGCACGACGTTGACCGAGTCGAGCGTCATCTGCTTGTTGGTGTTCGACAGCGTGACGCTGTTTTCCGTGTCCTGGATGTGCAGGTCCCGCAGCCAACCGTCCTGCACACTGTTCACGGTGACGGCCTGGTACAAAGTACCCGTGACTGCCTGGTTTGGAGCCACAATGGCCAGGTGCTCGATTCCGACCTCCGAAATACGGCCTGCAAACGTATAAGGGGCGACCGTGCCTCCTGGTGGATTCAGGTATTGGGAATCGAAGGAGTCGGTCAGGGGAACATCAATGGAAATCCGGTTTCCGTGGATGGCAGTGATGGATCGATCGGTGAGAATGACGCTTCCCGGCGCAATCCAGGTTTGCGGCGCGCCATTTCGGACCAGCGTGTCCATCCCAACAAAGTGCACCCACGCCGCGGTGACCGGCCGGTTGATGAGAACACGTTCTCCCACGTGGAACCCGGAAGCGTCACTCACGTTGAAGCTGGTCGCGCCAGAGGGCACGTAGGGGTCACTCATCGAAACGGGAGAGCCTTGTGTATAGGACCCTGATCCACTCACGGCCAACAGCGTAAATGGGCTGCCGGTCATGTTGATGGTAGACCCGCTGGAGCCCGAGCCACTTCCAGTGAGTACGACGCCGCTCACTGTGATTCGGAGTGTCGCTGATACGTTGAAAGTACCGGGGGACAGGAGCACAGATCCGCGAAATCCCCGTCCGTCGGGCTCCAGGGCCGCGACAGCGTCGATAGCTGATTGAATGGCCGCCGTGTCGTCACCGCCACTTGGGGAGACCGTGGCTCGGGCGGGTATGGTGGGAAGCGCCACGCCTCCGCCATGATAGCCCGCCGAGGAGTAATCGATGATGCGGTCGCCGACGGAGTCTGTGGCATATTGCAACCGTCCATGGCTGTCGTAGTGGACCCACGTTGAAGTGGCCTCACCGAATCCCACCTGCGGTAACCCGGTGAGGGCTGCCGCACAAGCGAGAATGAGCATCGGGCCAGCCACGCGCGTAGAGACCGGACTGCGGTTTGATAGGCAACTCGTCATAACTCCCTCCTTGATGGGTAGCGTTCTTGCTCCAGGTCAGTAGAAGATCGAGAACCGAATGCCTTCATAGCGAAAGCTGTCACGCCCCGGGGTCCAGTTCACCGCGTTCGTGTACGGCGTGGCGGCGGGATTCACGTTGTAAGCCCCGACGCGCCCCCGGTTTATCGCGTAATGGGTGTCGAACAGGTTGTTTACGAACAGGGTGGCTTTCCAGTGCTTGCCGCCGAGCCCCGTGGAGAGATTGAAGAGGCCATAAGACGCCTGGAACGAATCCGGATCCTGGTTCAAGTTGTACTTCACATGTGAGCGCCAGTTGTAAGTCACAGCCACGAAGCCTTCGTAGCCGTCACCCAGCGTCATGTCGTACTCACTGCTCAAATTGGCGGTCCACTTGGGAGCATTCGGCAGCGGCTTACCGGAGAGATCCTGGCCGCCATTCACACAGCCCTGCGCGGCAGTCTGGAAGCCGAAACAGGGAGCGAAGGGAAAGTCGACCATTTTGGCGACGTCGTAGGAGGCGTTGAGATTGAAAGTCAACTGTGGAATCAGCCGCGTGGCCAGTTCCGACTCAACTCCCGATGTACTGACCTTGCCGATGCTCACGAGCTCGCTCACATTGGTGAGCGTGTCGACGCTCTGCACCTGAAAGCCCGTGAGCTCTTCGTAGAAGCCGGTCACGTTCCAGGTCAGCCGGTGCTCGAAGAACGCTCCCTTGAAACCGACTTCATAGTTGCGGCTTTTTTCGGCACGGACGGGCTGCCGCGCGGCGATTGCATCGCCCTGCGGGATTCCTTTGTATGCGCCGGAAGTGTTGGGTGTGCGCGTGGTCAGCGAGCTGGTCAGATCGTACGCGAGCCCCGTGTAACCGGTCGCATAGTCGGCAAACAGCATTGCGTCCGGAGTCAGATGATATTCGATCGCTCCCTTTTGCGTCGTCACGGTGTCGCTGTTGCAGGTTGAGATCGGTACTGTCGGGCTCGTGGTGGAGCAGGCGGGTGTTCCGTAGTGGACATCATTTTTCCGGTCCCAGAAGTCGTACCAGATCTGTTCATGATGCAGGCGAATCCCTGCGACCAAGGACAGACGGTCAGTGAGGGCGTACCGGGCCTGCCCGAACAGGGCCTCAACCTTGATGCCTGCGTGCTCGAGATAGCTCGTATACAGGGTCGAGTTGCTGGTGGGTAGCTGCGGGAGCCCGTTATACAAATAGCCGTTATAGGGACCCAACTCGTTGGAGCCGCGCACGAAATCGTACTTCGTATCCGCATGGCTGAAGTACGCGCCGGCGAGGTAGGTCAGTCGCCCCGTGGACGGGGAGAGCAGGCGCAACTCCTGGGTGACGCCGTTCACCGTAAAATAGCCGCCGTTAGCCGAACCGCCCTGGGGCGCGCCTGGCGCGATGAGGCTGAAGTCGTAAGAGGTTCCGTCGGTGTCCTGCGTGTTGTGCAGCGTGTAGTGGTCGTAGGATGAGATGGAGGCCAGGCTCAGACCGCTGTCGAAGCTGCGTACGACTCTCAGGCCCGATCCGATCTCATAGGCGTTGCCCTTCGGATCGACGTCGTTACGAATCCACTTGTTGGTGGGGGACGGCGTGATCCCCTGCTGGATGAGCGACGCCGGGAGGTTTGATTTGCTGAACGTAACACCCGGGCTCATGAAAGCCAGCGCGCCGGTACAGCAGCTGGCGATCGTGTCGATCATGTAGGAGGTCAAGGTGATGTCCCAGCCCCCTTGCGGCTGCCAGACGAGCTTGCCTCGAAAAGTCTCGTCCGAGTGCCCGTCTACCCAACTTCCCGTGGTGAGGTTGTGGAGACTGCCCTTGAAGTCGTCATATCCGGCGCTGATGCGAAACCCGAGCGTGTCGGAGATCGGGCCGGAAACCGTTGCCTGGACGAGTTGCTCATCATCGGTCGTTCCCCTCAGGTTCATCAGCGCCGTGAATGTGTCGCTGGGTCTCTGAGTGGTGATGTTGATTGCGCCCGCGGTGGAGGACTTGCCGAGAAGTGTGGTCTGGGGACCGCGCAGGACTTCAACCTGTTGAACATCGGCGAGCGAAGTGAATGCCTGCGCCTGGAATGACTGCGGAATGTCGTCCACGATCACCACGGTGGCCGGCTGTGTCGCAATGCTATATGCGTAAGTGCCGATCCCGCGGATGTTGATACTGTTGTTGGCCGGCTGCGTCGTCTTCGAGATCGTCACGTCGGGGACGACGTTCACCAGATCATCGAAGCTGTGCACACTGGCTCGCTCCAGTGTCTCGCTCGTGAGCGCCACGACCGAAGCGGGAACGTCCTGAATGGACTCGGTCCGCTTGTTGGCGGTCACGACGACCTCTGCCAGGCCGCTAGGGCCCTTAGTGTCGTTATCGGATGTGCCACCTGCTGCCGCGTGGCCTGACCGCCATCCTGCCAGCGAAAGCACGACCACAGCGCACAGCAGCGATCTCCAACGCATGGTTCCCCCTATATTTTCGCGGATTTGCCAAGACGATGGCTCCGCCTCCCTGTGCGGCCGGCAAAGGGCCCGCACTGCGCGAGATTGCTACCGGTGTCAGTACGTGTCAAGCTACTTATATGACCAGATGTGAGATATTCAGTTGACCAGTTGGCACTTTAGTACCGTCTTTATTCGCTAAGTGGTCATATAGGATGGGGGGATCGGCCAGGGAGGCCATTCGCTTCTTGTGATTGATCGGCAGGACATTCAGCGGCAGGGGGCCGCTCCAGATGAATCTGATCACTCGACGGGACTTCATTGAAGCGTCCAGCCTGGCCGCGGCGATGCTCATTGGCCCACCGGTTTACTCCGCAACGTCCGAGACGACAGGCACCCGTTACTCACGACGCTTACTGACTGGTTGGCAGTTTCATCAGGGTTCGCTCGGTGGAATCTGGGAAGTGTGGCGCGGTCAGGAGATCGCTGAAAACCACTGGCAGGCAACGGAGCTGCCCCATTGCTTCAATGCGCGTGACGCTGTTGACCCCGACCAGCCTTACTACCAGGGGCCGGGTTGGTATCGAAGCAATCTGCAGGTGGCGAATCCTTATCCCAATGGACGCACGCTCCTGCACTTCGAAGGGGCCGGGCAAACGACAGACGTCTTTGTCCATCTGGAAAAGGTCGCTCACCACGTGGGTGGGTACGACGAGTTCGTGGTGGATCTCACCGACGCGGTGTCACGGTTGCCGGGTGCGCCTTCGGGACGGGACGTTCCAGTGGCGGTCCTGTGCGACAACTCCCGCGACCTCGAAAGGATTCCTTCGGATCTCAGCGACTTTACTCTGTACGGTGGCCTCTATCGCTACGTCAACTTGTTGTATGTACCGGCCATCTCGATCGAACGTATTCACGTACAGACCCGCGTTGCCCCGCATGGCAGCGCCAATCCAGGAGTCGACGCTCACGCGGCCGTGAAGGTCAGGCTGTACAACCCCCGCGCACTGGATGACGAACTGCAATTTGCACTCACGGCGCTCGATCCTGAAGGACACGTGGTCTATCACCACGTGCTGAGCTCACCACCGTGGACCGGCGAGAAGATGCTCTTTGAGTTCGAGCTGGCAAGACCCCAACTGTGGTCGCCTTCCAGGCCCTCGTTGTACCGCTGCGAGCTGACGTTGAGCGCGGTTCACGGGAAAACAACGGTCACCGAGCGTTTCGGGCTGCGCTATTGCGAATTCGTGACCCATGGCCCCTTCAAACTCAATGGGGAAAGGCTCCTGATCCGCGGTACCCAGAGGCACGAGGACCACGCCGGCCTCGGAGCCGCCATGCCGGAGGAGCTCACTGCCAGGGAGATGCGGCTGATCAAGGAGCTCGGCGCGAACTTCGTGCGGCTCGGTCATTACCAACAGTCACGAGCCGTGCTCGACCTCTGCGACGAGTTGGGCCTGCTCGTTTGGGAAGAGGTTCCCTGGTGCCGTGGCGGTGTGGGCGGGCCTGCCTACCGGCAGCAGGCGCGCGACATGCTCAGCAACATGATTGACCAACACTACAATCATCCTTCCATCATTCTTTGGGGCCTGGGTAACGAGAACGACTGGCCTGGAGACTTCGCCGCTTTCAGCCAGGACGATGTGCGCGCATTCATGCAGGAGTTGAACTCGATCGCACATCGGATGGATCCAGGCCGAAAGACCGCGATCCGTCGCTGCGAGTTTGCCAAAGACATCCCCGACGTGTACTCGCCGAGCATCTGGATGGGTTGGTATCGCGGCCAGTACACCGAGTACGCGCAGGAGTCGTTTCTGCAGATGCAGAAGGTCGATCATTTTCTACACATGGAATGGGGCGGTGACAGTCATGCCGGCCGCCACTCGGAACAGGTCGATGAAGTATTCACCCCCGGGGCCGAACGGCCCCAACAGCGGATTGGCTACGATTTTCAGCCTGCGGGAAGCGCACCGAATCCCTCCAAGGAGGGGGCCTGGTCGGAGACCTATCTGTGCAATCTCTTCGACTGGTGCCTGAAGGAGCAGGAGACGATGCCGTGGCTCTCCGGGGCGGCACAATGGAACTTCAAGGATTTCGCAACGCCCCTGCGGCCCCAGAACCCGGTCCCGCGTGTGAACCAGAAGGGACTCGTGGAACGGGACCTGACACCCAAGGAGGGTTTCTATGTCTTTCAGTCCTACTGGTCGCACCAGCCCATGGTTCACATCTATGGACATACGTGGCCGGTCCGCTGCGGTGAGCCCGGCGAGCGCAAGCTGGTCAAGGTCTATTCGAATTGTGACACCGTCGAGTTGTTTCTGAACGGCGTCTCCTGCGGCGTGAGAAAACGCAACGCTCAGGATTTTCCGGCCGCCGGATTGCGTTGGAGCGTGAGCTTCCGCGCCGGAGACAATCGCATTCGTGCCATTGGCCATGGCAGAGGAGCGCGCGTAGAGGACGAGGTTCGCTTGCAGTATCAGACGGCAAAGTGGGGCAAACCCGCCACGCTGGAACTGAAGGAGTCCTCCCGGCAGGGTGAGCAGGTCACCCTCGATCTGTGGGCCCGCGACGAGAATCAGGTGTTGTGTCTGGATGCTCGCAACCGGATTCGTTTTGCCATCGCGGGCGAGGGCTCACTGCAAGACAACCTGGGTACCGCTTCCGGATCGCGAGTTGTTGAGCTGCGCAATGGCCGGGCGCAGGTGACGGTGTCGGCGCGGAGGGACCGCTGCGTCGTGAGTGCCTCGACGGACGGCCTCCCTACGGCGTTTTTGTTTCTGACGTGAGATCAAGGAGGAGATCCCCATGAAACTCAGCACGAAGTCTATTTCTGCCATCCGCAGCGCCATCTTATGGACGACATTGATTGCGATCTGCTCCAGCGCCCATGCGCAGGGCCCGAATCCGCAGGGGCGCTACGTTCCGCCGACGAGCAGCTTCATCTCGGATCCGACCGAAACAGCTGTCAAACTGACCTTGGGCACGCTGCCCCTGGCACAGATTCAGCAGCAGTTGGATGCAGCGCGCGCCGCCGACGCCAACTCGCCTATCGTCCTGACTCTCACCGGTACCTACCTGGTTACCGACCACCCGCTGACGCTGCCTTCGAAAACCTCCCTGGTGTTATATGGCTCTATCCATGCCATTCCCGGGGCACGCGCGGCGAGCCTGATTTCCGTTTCCGGTCAGACGCAGGTGGCGATATCCGGTGGGTCTCTCGACGCCCATGGTGCCTATGTTACCGGCATCGACGTTGCGAATTCGAGCAAGGTCAACATCGACGCGGTCACTATCACCCATACCGGTCGAGACGGCATCGTTCTCCAAGGCGGGGGAAACACGGTCTGGGACAGCGGATCAGCCATCACCCGCTGCGACGTCTCCAATTCCGGCGGCAATGGCATCACCCTCGAAAACATTACTCAGGCGCTGCTTCTCGACAGTTTCCTGCACCACAATTCGGGAGCAGGTATCCGAGTCAGTTCGGCGCATAGCTCCATTGTCAACAACGTAAGCCGCGAAAATGGTGTGGGTATCGTGGTCGATGCCAACGACGACCTGGTATCCGACAACGAGATTCGCGGAAATCGAAATGGAGGGATCGTTCTCGAGAGCACGGCCGCGAATATCGCCGTACTGCGTAATTCCGTACTCGATAATGCCCACGCCGGGATCGACTTCGATGGCACCAACAACCTGCTATACAAAAATGACCTGCGCAATGCCCATGATCTCACGGACCGGTCCGCCGCGAACTGGGTGGTCGCATCGGCGCTCGCGGCGCCGCAAAGTCAGTACTTCTATCCGCCGACCATCGACAACCCTCACTCCGACACCATCATCAATGGCCTGAATCGCACGGATCTGGCCCTCGATGCGGGTACCGTCGGCACTCTGAGCGGGATACAACAGGCTTACGATAGCGCTCTTCAACAGCATCCCAACGACGTCATTGTCCTGACCCTCACCGGCCAGTTTACGGTTGATGCGCAACTGCTGCTGCAATCGCGTACCGCCGTCGTTCTCGATGGACTGTTCCAGGTCCCCGCGGATAGCAAACTGACGCAAGTGGTTACTGCGGCCAATCCGTCGCAATTCATCTCATTCTCCGGAGGCACCATCGACCTGGGTGGACTTCCACTGGCGGGAATCTTCTTTCCCTCTACGACGCTGGCGTTCATCGATCGGACCACGGTGCAAAACGGCGGCCAAAGAGATGTCCGTACGAGCGGCGGCATGATTCATCTGCAAAAGGGTGGTGGCTATAACATTCTCCATGCCAACACAGTCAATAACAGTGGCGGGCGCTGCATCTGGACACAGCAGAACGCCGCCCGGTATGTCGTCCTGGAAAATTACCTGGCCAACTGCAATATGGACGGGACCGACTTCGATTCTTCCACCTCCAACAGTTTCGCCATCGACAATGTCAATGTGGATAATCTGCGCTACGGCGTATTCATCGAGCAGTCGGATTCATTCAACAAAGTCTATGGCAATACCACGACCACGCGGGATGTGCCTGGTATTCCAGGCCATGGAGTGGGGATCTACAACAACGCAACCAGCAGCGCCGCCCGGGCCGTGACGGACAAGAATACCGTCTTCAGCAATGTGAGCGACGTCATTGCCGATGGGCTGCGGGTCGGCTCGATCGCGACGGCCGCCGGTGGTGTCGCCGAAACGGCCCATAGCTTTCTCTTCAACAACATTGTCAGGAACAGTGCACGCTACGGAATTCTCTTCGATCCTCAATTCCCGCAAAGTGTCCAGAACTACTTCTCGCAAACCGTGCTGTCGGGAAATGCCACGGACATTCAATCAGTTCCATCCAACGCAGCTACGCCGCCCGAATTCTTCAACCCGCCACCGGCCATCAATCTCGCTTTGAAACACATTGTCAGCGCGTCCTCCAGCGCTTCCGGCTCTGCTCCCGAGGCGGCCGTGGATGGGCTCGCGTACACCCATTGGACGCCTGCGAACGAGCGACGCTCCTGGTTCAGTATCGATCTGGGCAGTGTTGTCAGTTTCGGGCGCGTTACGTTGAAACAATCGCGGGGCACAGCTCTTTATCTGATCGAACTGGAGAGCTCTGCGGACGGCTCGACCTTTACCGCCATTCCCGGCACGGTGCGTCTGACAGATCCGCAGCAGAGCATTGCGTTTACTCCCATCGCCGCGCGGTTCGTGCGAGTGCGAATGGAGAAGCTGCTCGGAGAGCCGGCGAGCTTTGAAGAAATTGCCGTGAATCCCCTATGATCATCAAAGCTCTGTTTGCCGGCGTCGCGGTTCTTGGGTTCGCCTGGATTCCGGTCACTCGCGCGGCCAATGCGCCCATTCGGCTCGGTGTCGACATGGAGCATCCGGGCGCTGCGATCGGAGGGGAATTCAGCGGCCTGAGTTACGAGGCCGCGGCGATTTTGCCCGGCGACGGCCCGCGTTATTTCCGCGCCGGGAACGATGCGCTCATCACGCTGTTTCACACCCTCGGAATCAAGAGCTTGCGCATCGGCGGCAACACGTCCGATCGCAATGCGGTGCATTCGCCCGAATTCGCGGATCTGGACAGCCTGTTTGGCTTTGCGAAAGCCGCGGGAGTGAAAGTCATCTATTGTTTGCGGCTGCACGACGGTGATCCGGCGCTCGATGCAGCGACCGCGAAATACATTCTGGATCACTATGCGCCGCTCGTGGATTCGCTTTCCATCGGCCAGGAGCCGAGTGCGTATCCTGTCCAGGAAGTAGACATGCGACCGCCCAGCGAGCGCATGGGTGGGGCGGTGGAGAAATTTCCTTACACGCGCTACCGGGCCGAATGGCAACTCTTCGCCCAGAAGATCGTGGCGGATGCGCCCGAAATCCAGCTCGCGGGACCGGGTGTCCACAACAATGCCGATTGGGCGCAGCGCTTCATCATCGATTTCGGACGAGATCATCACGTCGTGTTGATCACCGAGCATCTCTATCCAGGCGGAGCGGCCGGGAAGTTGCCTTCCGCACGAGTTGGCCGCGACCGTATGCTCTCAGGCGAATTCCTCCAGGTATACCAGACACTTTACGATGGCTTCGTGCCCGCGGCGCGTGCGGCCGGACTTCCTTATCGACTCGAAGAAGTGAACAGCTACTTCAATGGAGGCGCACAGGGAGCGAGCGACACCTTCACTGCGGCGTTGTGGGGTCTGGAATTCATGTACTGGTGGGCGGCTCATGAAGCGGCAGGGTTGAACTTTCACACCGGCGATCGCGTTTCAATGAACAACGAATACCAGGCGCCACGCTACGCGACGTTTGTGACCGCACCCGATGGCTTCGACATTCGTCCTCTCGCGTATGCCTTCAAGGCCTTTGATCTCGGCGGGCACGGTCGAATCCTACCGGTCGTGCTCGAGAACACGGCGTCGGTCAACATCCGCGCCTTCGCCACCCTGACGGATGAAAACAACGCGAGCGTCACGATAATCAACGAGGAGCACGATGACGGTGCGCGCGACACGTCTGTCACGATTGCGATGCCCAAGGCAGGCAACTGGACGCAGGCGGAAATGATCTCGTTGGAGGTGCCACACGGCGATGTTGCCGCAACAACCGGTATTACACTCGGAGGGGCATCCATCGAGAAAGACGGCGCTTGGAACGGAGCCTGGCGGTCGCTGCCCGCTCCCAACAGGCGAGGGGAACTGCAGATCAACGTTCACGCGGCAAGCGCCGTTGTTGTTCGCTTCAGAAAACTGCCGGCAAAGGAGGGGGAATAGATCATGATGCGTATGCTCACGGTGGGTGCGGTTGTCAGCCTGATGTTGGCTTCGGCCCGTGCACCCGCCCAGACACAGGGTCCGGGCCAGCTCCCGGATCCGTCCGCCAATCAGACACAGAAGAACGGCGGCGAGGGATCGGTCGCCGAGGTGGTCGTGACCGGAGTGCGCCGCAGTCTCGAGAATGCCATCGTGACCAAGCGCGACGCGGACACGGTGGTCGATGCGATCTCGGCCGAGGACATCGGCAAATTCCCAACGGAGAACGTCGCGGAGTCGCTGCAGCGGGTCACCGGCGTGCAGATCTCGAGGCTGCGCGGTGAAGGGCAACAGGTCACGATCCGTGGCATGCCGAGCGATTTCACGTTGGTCCAACTCAATGGCAATACACTGACCTCGGCGCTCGCTCCCTCGGGAACCAACGTGAGCCGCAGCTTCGATTTCACGATGCTGCCCTCGGAGTTTGTCAGCCGGGTTGAAGTCTTCAAAACACCGACCGCCGACCTCGAGGAAGGGGGACTCGCGGGGACTGTCATTGCCCGCACCGTGCGCCCGCTCGAGATCGGCCGCCGCAAGATCGCGGTCAATGTGGAGGAAGCCGATGAGTCGAAGCGGGACCAATGGGCGCCCCGAGCCTCGGGGTTCTATTCGGACGCCTTCTTCGACGACAGGCTCGGGATCGCCATCGGCGGCGCCTACACGAAGCGGGCTACCGAGACGCACGAACAGAGCATCACGCGCTACCGGCGGCTGACGGAGTCGTCCCTCGGCGGGCTCGATCTCAACGGCAATGGCAGTGTCGAGAAAGGTCTGACAACTCGGTACGCGGTCGTCGATTCGATCTTCCAGGAGCTTTTTCGAGAGGACAGTGTGCGCAAGACGGTCATGGGCACCGTGCAGTTCCGGCCGACCGACCATTGGGAGCTGCTTGCGGACACATTCTACGGCAAGTTGGATATCCTCACTCCGCGGCTGACAGACCTCGTACGGATGGGTATCGGACTGAAACCGGGTGGACCGGTCGTACCCGGCTCCCAGATCATTGACCAGCGTCCCGGCAACTCGAGCCCCGTCGGTGACGGCGGGCAACCGGTCAACACCCTGGAGACCGCCGAGTTCCAGGGCGTTGACGAGCGCGCCGACGGCCGCACCGAGCAACGCAAGGCTGATCTGCTTTCAGTGGCGCTCAGCAGTGCCTGGCACAACGACCATGCGCTCGAGATCAAGACCGGAGTAGCCTTTTCCGAGTCCAAGCAGACCATGTATAACCCGCTGGAAGAAAACATGCGGCGGGCGGACGTCGCCTACGACCTGCGGAGCAACTCGGACCTCGTCAGCTACCATTACCTCAACGGGGATGATGCGGCTCGGATGGATCCGGCCACGTACAGCCTGCTGGGCTTGAATGGTGAGTGGGGCCAGCATCGCCGGGACGAGCAGTCCAGCGCCTCCATCGACATTGACAAGGGGATCAACTGGGGATGGCTCGACAGTGTGAAGGCCGGCGCCCGCTACACATTGCGCAGTGTGTATCAGGACAACCTGCGGATTCAGGCGACATCGACTCAGCTCACGCCGCTCTGGGACGGAGGCACTCCGCAGCTATTTCTGGTTCCGGTGCATCCGAGCAGCGGGCAGTTTCTCGGTGCGGCGGGATCGACGGCGGGTCTGTTCCCCCAGACCTGGCTTGCGAATGATCCTTTCGCGTTCATCAATCATTACGGTGCCCAGCGCATCGAATCGCTGTCGACCATCACCAACGACGCTACGGGAATCTTCGACGTGAGGGAGCACGACACCTCGGCGTATTTCCGGGTGAACATCGCCAGTCCCGGTGGCCGGCTCACGGGGAACCTCGGCGTGCGCGTGGTGCACACCGGACAGCTTTCCAGAGGCGTGGCCCCGGATCTGAACAACATCACCTTCCGGCCACAGGCAGGCTCCATCACGACTGTGCCGTCCGCCGGGCCGCTCACGATCGATCGCAACTACAACGACGTGCTGCCGAGCCTCAACCTCAAGCTCGACGTGACCGATCAGTTCCTGATGCGCCTCGCCGCTTCACGCACCATGTCGCGTCCGACCTTGACTCAGCTCTCGCCGACCGTGAGTGCCAGTGGGCCGGCTCAGACGATCACAGCAAACAACCCATACCTGTCGCCTTTCCGATCAAACAATGTCGACATGACGGGCGAGTGGTATTTCGCCCAAGGCGGGCTGCTCGCCACCACGCTGTTCTACAAGAATCTCGTGTCGCTGATCGTTCAGCAGCAGACGCAGCTGCCGCTGACCATCACTCAGATCAACGGCGACGGCTCCCGCCAGCCGGTTCAGCAGGTGTGGACCCAGAGCTCGCTGGTGAACGGGCACGGCATCTCCGTGGACGGCGCCGAGTTCTCATACCAGCAGAACTTCGATTTTCTGCCGTCCCCGCTCGATGGCCTCGGCGCGCTGTTCAATTACACCTGGCTGGAGAGTCACGGCAGCACGCCGCTGCAGGGCACTTCGAAGAACAATTACACGGCACAGATCTACTATGACAAGGGCCGCTTCGGGGGCCAGCTCGCGTACACCTATCGGGGGAAGTTCTATTACGTGACCGAAGGGAACACACAGGACCGGGTGATCCAGCAGGCGTTCGGAACCCTCGACGCCAACCTGACTTTCAATCTGACTGATCACATATCGCTGCTCGTAGAGGCCACCAACCTCCTGGACGACACGGACCGGCAGCGCTACGAACCCATCAATTTGATCAACACCTACATCGATAACGGACGCCGCGTGCTGGTGGGCGCGCGTGGAACGTTCTGACTCATCCGGAGGGCTGAAGTGCGTGAGCCAATGTCTTTTACGTCTCGACGAGGTTTTCTATCGGCTGCTTCCGCAGCGTGCCTGGCAATCCCCACCGCTTGGGCTGCCGAGCGCGTGTTACGGACTGCGAAGGCAGGGGGCGACCCTTCCGAGTTGCCGCAGTCGTGGTTGGATGTGCGCAAGGTGGGCGCAGTCGGGGATGGCCGGGCCATTGATAGCAGCGCGGTCAACAGAGCAATCGATGCTGTCGCCGCTCGCGGCGGCGGAGTCGTCCATTTCCCTGCTGGAACCTACGCGTGCTACACGATTCGTCTGAAGAGTGGGGTGGCGCTGCATCTGGATCCAGGCGCCACAATACTGGCAGCAAGTGTTCCACGGGAGGGGCTCGCCAGCGGCGGTTATGATTCGGCCGAGCCGCAGGGCGACTGGGTCGGCTATCAGGACTACGGTCACAACCACTGGCGCAACAGCCTGATCTGGGGCGAGGGCCTGCACGACATCGCGATCTTCGGCAAGGGGCGGATCTGGGGAAAGGGGCTCAGCCGCGGTGTCAATTCGGATCCGGATCTGCCGCTCTCGGAGCGGCCGGGTGTTGCCAACAAGGCGATTGCCCTGAAGAACTGTCACAACGTCCTGCTGCGCGATTTTGCTGTGTTGCAGGGAGGCTGGTTTGCATTGTTGGCGACCGGCGTCGATAACCTGACCATCGATAATGTGCTGGTCGACACGAATCGGGACGGATTCGATATCGACTGTTGCCGCAACGTCCGAGTCAGCAACTGCACGGTCAACTCACCCTGGGACGATGGGATCTGCCCCAAGAGCTCGTTCGCGCTGGGGTATGCGCGGGCAAGTGAGAATATCACCATATCGGACTGCTTCCTGACGGGAAACTACGAGTTGGGATCCGTGCTCGACGGAACCTGGAAGCCGATGCCCAAGGAGTTTGCCGCGCACGCCACGGGCCGGATCAAGTGCGGGACGGAGTCGAACGGTGGCTTCAAGAACATCACCATCGCGAACTGCGTGTTTGATCAGTCGCGCGGTATTGCTTTGGAGTCGGTCGATGGCGCGACCTGCGAGGACATCACGATTCGTGGAATCACCATGCGTGGAACCATGCACTGTCCGCTCTTTCTGCGGCTCGGTCGGAGAATGCGCGGTCCTGCCGGGGTCCCGGTCGGTACGCTCAAGCGGATACTGATCAGCGACATTACCAGCTACAACGCCTCGCCACTGCCGTCGATCATCGCCGGCGTCAGCGATCACCCCGTTGAGGACGTCCAGATCAGGGACGTGATTCTCCATCAGGTCGGGGGCGGCTCGCGCGAGCTTGCCGGGCGCCAACCACCGGACCAGGAAAACTCATATCCGGAGCCGACTATGTTCGGCGAATTGCCTGCGAGCGGTTTTTTCATCCGCCACGCGCGCAATGTTGAAATGAGCAACGTGGAGATCCAGACAGCGAGCGCGGATGCGCGGCCAGCCTTCTGGCTCCAGGATGTCGATGGCGCGGACTTCTTCCGCATGCGTTTGCCTCCCGGGCGTGCTTACGCGCTCGATCGGGTGGCGAAATTCCGTTCGTTCGGCTGCCGCTCGATGTCCGACGTTAGTTTCGATGACCAGCAATCACGCATCATTGAGGGATAGCGCATCCATGCATCATGAGGAATCACGGGCACTGACTCGCCGCCAATGGCTGGGAGCCGTGTCTACGGCGGTCGCCCTGTCTCCGGCGTATTCATTGGCGGCCGAACGTGGCGGTCCGGCGACCGAGCGGTCAGCGAAGGAATCCCAAGCGGGGACGAGCGCTGACAAGGCGGGCCGCTTCTACAACATCCGCGACTTCGGCGCGAAGGGCGATGGCAAGACACTCGACTCCGCTGCTCTGCAAGCGGCGATCGATGCATGCACTCGCGATGGTGGCGGCACGGTGCTCGTTCCGCCAGGTACATTCGTCATCGGGACGACGGAGCTGAAGAGTAACGTGACGCTCCACCTGGCTGCGTCGGCGACACTGTTAGGCAGTGGCAACGGCAAGGACTATCACGCGATCGACGCTATTCCATTGAGCGGTGATTCCACGTTGGGCGATGGGAACTGGGCGCTGCTATTCGCGGTCGACGCGACGAACCTCACGATCGAGGGCTCGGGAACGATCGATGGTCAGGGCCACTTGTTCAACAATCGCCCACCCAACCCGAACCCGCCGCCGGCCGGGATCTCCGGCCCGCAGCGGCCGTATCACCTGCTGTGTTACCGGTGCCACAACGTCGTAGTACGGGATGTGGAGCTGCTGCGGGGTGCGTTCCACAGCATTCGGGTAATCCAGAGCGAGCGCGTGCGGATGGACGGCCTTTACATCCACAATCGCGTCAACGGGAACAACGACGGGTTCCACTTTATCAGCGCGAAACACGTCGCGATCAGCAACTGCGTGCTTCTGGTGCAGGACGATGCCTGTGCGCTGTTCGGAAGTTGTCAGTTCGTGACCGTCACCAACTGCGTATTCAGCACCAGGTGGTCGGTCTTCAGGTTCGGGGGCGGTGCCGTCAAGAACATCGCGGTGTCGAACTGCATCATTTCTGAAACCTACGGCTGTCCGATCAAGATCGGTGCCGGCCAGATGTCTCTGGAAAATCTGTCATTCTCGAATCTGATCCTCGAGAACGTCACCGGTCCCATCGGCGTCAACTTCAGCGGCCAGGGTCGCAGAGAAGACGGTGGCGCCGGTCCGGTGCCGCAGGCGTTCGTCCGCAATCTGTCGTTCAGTCATATCCGCGCCAGGGTCGTCACCGAGCCCACCATGAGTTACGCAGATATGCTTCCAGCCATTCATCCGTTTCCCGGCGAGCAGCACTCCTGCATAACACTCAATGGTCTCGAGGGGTGCTGGATCGAGGACGTCACCTTTGATGACGTGCAGGTGGTCTACGCGGGCGGCGGTACCGCGGAGCTCGCCGCAAAGCGCAATATTCCCCAGATCAGCCGGGAGTACTTCGGTGTATGGAGTGAGGAGCCCGTCGGCCCGCCGGCCTACGGCCTGTACGCCCGCCGAGTGAAGGGGTTGACGCTGCACAATGTCCGCTTCACCGTCGCCGCGCCCGACCTGCGCCCGGCCATCGTGTTGGACGACGTTCAGGATGTCGCGCTCCATGCTTTGAGCGTGCAAGGCAACCCCGAGGCGGAATCGGTGCTGCGTTTCAGAAACGTCAGTGACGTGTTGGTCAGCGCGCCGCGCGTGCTGACCCGGTCACCGGCTTTCCTGCAGCTGGAGGGTACCAAGAATGCAAACGTCATTCTGGACGGCGGCGATCTGACGAAGGCGGCGAGGGCGGTTGCGTTCGCGGACGGAGCGAGCAGTGCGGCAGTGAAGGTTCGGAAGTAAAGGGCCTCGGGGCGCAGGAGGCGCCCCGTTTCCGACAAGGGAGAATGTGTCGTGGCTACTCTCAAATTTCAATTTCAGGCAGTGGGGGTGGTTCTTCTGATAGGCGGGTTGGCACCCATCGCCGGATTCGCTGCGGACACCGTGAGCCCGCAGCAGGATGACAATCTCGAGACCGTCGTCGTCACGGGCGTGGTGGGCAGCATCAACCGCTCGATCGGCATCAAGCGGGATGAAACAGCCATTGTCGATGCGGTGTCCGCGGAAGACGTGGGTAAATTCCCCGATACGAACATCGCTGAATCTCTGCAGCGTATCACGGGTGTTGAAATAACCCGTGACGCCAACGGCGAAGGCCAATATGTCAGTGTGAGAGGTCTGCCGACGGACTTTACGTACTTCACCTTGAATGGCATGGCCATGTCGAGTATCGCGGGTCAAGGCAGCCGCTCGTTCGATTACAGTCTGTTGACTACCGATTTCATATCGTCCCTGTCCGTGTACAAGTCCGCCCGAGCCGATCTGGACGAGGGCGGCATCGCGGCCAATGTCAACATCAAGACCCTCACTCCGTTCGCTCTCGGCAAGGAGCGCACCGTGCTGAGAGCCCGATTGCAGGGCGACCCGGGCGGGTACGACAACCACAATTATCCGGAATTCTCGGGGATTTACAGCAATGTCTTCGCCGACGGCGTCTTCGGCGCCACTGTAGGCTTCGATTTGAACAAACGCGCCTCGCTGAATGAGACCACGAGCAGCAGCCCCGGGGCATTCAGCAACTATTGCCTCAATCCCACTGATCCCCGGAACGCCAACAAACAGTGCACCGGAGGGGCCCGGTATATCATTACCCAGTACCAGGATAAAGGCAGCGCGGCCAACGTGCTGTTCACGAAAACCGGTTACCTGTCACTGCAATGGAAACCCATCGACTCGACAGTCGCCACCCTGAACGGCTTGTACGCGCGCAAGGAAACTGACTCGAAGCAACTCGCGCTGTTCGATGTTCCGGACTATCCCTACGGAACGAACCTGTACAATGGGCCGCCACTGTCTCAGCTCAACGTCGACAAAAACAACTATATCACTGCGATCACTGAGCCAAATACCTGGCTGGGAGCCAAGAGCACGATCCAGACCGTCGTCGGCACGACGAAGAATCTCAGCTTGAATCTCGACACCACCCTGGGGGGCTGGGAATTCAATGAGACAGCGCAGTACAGCAAGTCCAGTAGTAGCACCATCGCGTACATCCCTCAGTTCGGCATTGCGGCAGGTCTCCCCGGCGGACTCCTGCGCAGTGCCGGTGTGCCACTCGATGCCGGCTACCAGATTGTACCGGGGGCCCCCGTCGCAACCTTTTTGTTGAACCCGGGTATCGACTACTCCAATCCCCGGAATTGGGCCGACGATGAGATCACCTACAATCGGGTGCAAACGAGCGACGAGCTCAATGCGCTGCAGCTGGCGGTCACACGCGCTTTCGACGCTGGCCCGATCCGATCGGTGGAGGCAGGCGGTCGAATCTATCGGCGCGAGCTACCCACGGGTCAGAACCAGTACTATTACGACAACAACAATCGGGGTCTGGGCGACGGAACTCCCTTCTACACGGACGTGACGCCTGTGCCCTTCGGTCGGTTGCTTCCGGATTATGACCGAGCGGCTAGCGAGGAAATCCCAAGGGGGGACACCGGGCCCGGCGCTGCCCCGACTCGGGATTCCCTCGCTGGCCGCTCGGTCGCCGTTCCGTCCGCGATCCCCTTCATCGACGGCGTGTCGTGGTTGAACCGATATTACGGGGGCTCACTCGCCAACTTCATCAACAGCGGCCATATCGCCAGCAAGATCGTCACCAACAGCGACATCATCGAGCGGGCGAAGTCCGCCTATCTCATGGCGAGTTTCCGCATCAACAATCGCTTCCTGCCCCTCAGCGGCAATGTCGGATTGCGTTATCAAAAGACCGATACCGAGTTCTTTTACAATGGCTTTCTGCTGAGCCAGGTCGTATTCAATCCCCTGTGCGGACACGGTGATACGAGTTGCCAGCGACTCGTCGAGCCGAACGCATACGTGAGCCAGAGAGGCTCCAATCATGCCCTGTTACCCAGCCTCAACCTCGTTGGCAATGTGCGAGACGAATTGGTGCTACGGTTTGCCGCCAGCAAGACCATGGCGCGACCGACACTTACCAATCTCAATCCCACGACCACCATCAACGATAGCGTCTTCACCATTACCAGCGGCAATCCGAATCTGGCGCCGTTCACTTCCATCAACTACGACCTGTCATTCGAGTGGTACTTCCGCCCGACCTCGGTCGTCTCCGTCGCGCTGTACGACAAACAGATGTCGAACTTCATCCAGCAGATCATTCAACCGTATACTCTCGGTGGCGCGCAATTCCAGTACTACAACTATGTCAACGGCAGTGCCGCCTACGTCCGGGGAGTGGAGCTCGACTACAAGCAGGTCTTCGATTTTCTCCCGACATTCTGGTCCGGGTTCGGCTTCGAATTCAATGTGACGGATTCCAGAGGTCAGCAGGATGCATTCAGTGTCGCGGCCAATGGCAATATTCCGGCCATCAGCCGGCCCGCATCGCCCTTTACGGGCCTGACTCCCAGAACCTACAACGCTGACCTGATATACGAGAAGTACGGTTTTTCCACCTCACTCGCCCTGAATCGCCGCGACCGTTTCCTGAGCGCCAATTCCAGCAATCTGCCCAATCGAACCCCCGCATTGCTCTATACCGACACCCGCACGATTCTGGATTTTCACGCGGGGTACTCCGTCAACCGCTATTTCAAAGTATTCATGGATGGTACCAACTTGACAAACAAACCGATCGTATCGCGTATCGTGGCGGGCGGAATTCAGTATCCGGGTCCGTGGCAGTTCAATGGCCGACGAGTCGCGCTCGGGGGCACACTGACATTCTGATCCGAACCGCCCAGAAGCTCGTGCGTCACCCGATACGCAAAAATGCCGAGGCGCTCCACAGGAGCGGCGCCTGCCCGTGCAGGTCGCCCACTTTGCGCTGGCGATCGAGGTAGTACTGATGGTCATTCTTCTTGTTCGTGCCTTCGCAGACTTCGCCGATCTCGGCATCCTGGTTGAGGTAGGTAATCAACCTCAGCCAGCCTTTCCGCGCGGCGGAGGCGTACTTTGCTCCGTCCAGCCAGCCGTTCTCGACGCCCGTGACCAGCGCAAAAACGAACATCCCCGTGGCGGAGGTTTCGGGCCAGGCTCCGGGCTCATCAATCAACTGATGCCACATGCCGTTGGCGTCCTGACATTCGAGCAGTGCGCTCATCATCTTGCGGTAGCCGGCCATGACTCGCGCTCGGCTCACGTGATGACCAGGCAGCGAACGAAGCAACTCCGCCATTCCCGCGGCCATCCATCCATTACCGCGGCCCCAGAAAAACGGTGCATCCGGGGCATGGTAGAACAGCCCGTTCGGGCGTTGCAGTTTGTCGAGGTAGACGGCCATTTCCCGGCCGGCGCGATCGATGTAGATGCTGTTACCCGTCGCGCGGAAGGCCTGTGCCTGCAAGAGCGTGATCATGTACATGTCGTCGATCCAGAATCGAGTCTGCTGGCTGAGGCCTGCTTTCACGGCATCCTCCACCATTTGCCGGTCGTCCGGGGGCAACGACTCCAGCTGTTGGGCCGTTGGCGGCGCCCATTGCCGGTCGGCGATCTGTTTCCCGATGGACAGATAGCGCTCGTCCCGGGTCTGAATGTAAAGCTCGAGAGGCACCGCACCGAACACAGACGGATCAACATGGTCCTTGGTCGGGATGAGACCTGCCTCCGGGCCGAAGAGGGGCTCGAAACGCGCGATCAGATCTTTGGTCAATGCTTTGTTGTGACTGAGCTGTGCGAACGTCAAAGCGCCATACCACGTACACGTCTCCGGGTAGGTGATGCTGCCGGGCGGAGTCGGGCGACCAAAGTTGGTATGTCCCGCGGCGAGAAACCGTTTCGCCACGCGCGTACCGATCTCACTTGGCGCACTGCCGGCAGGCCATTCCCGGAACGGCGAATCAGATTTCATTCCTGCAGGCAGCGACCGCGCCGCGACGACTGCGCCGAGACTCGACAGAAGCATCCGTCTGTTCATGTTGTACCTGTTCGTTGACTGGGAAAATCATAGCATTTTTCTACTATGACACCGGTAGCAAATTTTGCTTTACAACTGGCCGCGACGGGACTACATATGCGTTCCGGCGTAGGGAAGTCATGAGGAGCTTCAGCCCGCGTAACAATCAACACCTGCCAACCTGTCAGCTTCACTCGAGATGCCATACTACTCATGGAGGAGTTTCTCATGTTTGCATATTCTTGCCGCTATTGGTTGCAAACGGGATTCCTGTGCGCCCTGGTGCTGTGTTGGGCACCGGCGCTGCGAGCTCAGACCGTTCTCAGCGCCGATGGTAAAACCGACGCGTACACACTGGTCCATAACTCCCTGGGGGCGGCGCCCGAGACACCGGATTGCAGTCATCCGAGCTTCGGGGAGCACATCACGCAGACACAGGACGCCGATCTGGGAAAGGCTGTGTTTGTATTCAACATTCACGTCACCCCGGACAACGACCGCTGCACCAACTTTGATCGACAGCGGTTGGAAATCAAGACCGACTCCGGCTCGCCGGATTACGTGAAGGGGTTTCTCAACGACACTGTCCAGTATCGCTGGAAGTTCAAGCTCCCCGCAGGCTTCCAACCCTCGCCGAACTTCACCCACATCCACCAGATCAAGGCGGGCGACGGCGATTCCGGTGCGCCGATCATCACCCTCACACCCCGGGCAGGCAGCCCTGAACTTTTGCAGATCATCGCGACCGACTCAAACGGCAACGGCTCGACGGATTTCCAGACGGATCTGGCGCCGTTCGTGGGCGTGTGGGTGGAAGCTTTCGAGCAGATCACCTACAGCCACACCGGCAAATACTCACTGGTCATCAAGACCCTCCACGGCGGCGCCACCCTTCTGTCCTACAGCAACAACAATATCGATATGTGGCGGACGGGTACCACCTTCAGCCGCCCGAAGTGGGGTATCTACCGCAGTCTGAACAGCTCGAGCTTTCTGCGGGACGAGCAGGTGCGCTTCGATCACTTCTGCATCGCGAAAGGCAGCGACACCTGTCCCAGCCAAGTGACAACCGGCGGCAATCTGACGCTCGTGCCGAGCGCGGATACCTACGTTCGTGACGGGTCGACCGCGGATGAGAACTTTGGCACCAACACGGTGCTGGCCGCGAAGTCCAATCCACAGTCGGGTCTCAACAGGCACATCTTCCTGAAGTTCGACGTGAGCAGCCTGACCAGCCTCAGCAGCGCCAAGCTGCGCCTGTTCGGGAATTTCACGGCTGCGAGCGGCACGTCGCCCGTGACCGTACATGCGCAGAACACCGATTCATGGACGGAGACGGGATTGACCTGGAACAACCAGCCCGCAGTGGGCTCCGCCGTGGTGACTGTCCCGGTAGGTCTCACGGCGCAGTATTGGGAATGGGATCTGACGGCTTTCGTCCAGAACGAGATCGCCACCGGGCAACGCACCATGAGCCTCGAATTGCAGAATGACTCGACCACATCCGATCCAGCCAACTTCAATTCAAAGGAGGCTTCCTCCAACGGGCCGCAATTGGTCGTGCAACAGTGAGCAGGCAGCGCCTGTGCAACCGGGAGAGGACAATGAGACCGCTACTGACTCTGCTGACTCTGAGCCTCGTGTTGGGCACATCAGATCTGCTCGCCGAGGCAATTGCTACGGCGGACGGGCACACGCCGGCCTACACGATCATTGAGAACGCATTCGGCGCGACGCCGGAAACGCCGGACTGCAGCCATCCGGATTTCGGTCCCCACATCACCCAAACAACCGACTCCCTCCTGGGATTGCCGGTCTTCGTCTTCAACATGCACGTCACGCCTGACAATGATCGCTGCAAAAACTTTGATCGGCAGCGCCTGGAGATCAAGTCAGACACCACATCGCCGAGCGACCTGCAGGGCTTTCCCGGCGATACCATGACCTACCAGTGGATGTTCAGGTTGCCTGCCGGATTTCAGGCATCCAGCCATTTCACGCATATCCACCAGATCAAGTCAGGGGAAGCGCCGGCCGCGAGCGGGGCACCGATCGTTACCCTGAGCGTCTATTCCGGCGGCAATCCCAACATCGTGCGCCTGATTTATCAGGATGGCAGCACCCTGGCTTCCACAGATGCGGGGCCCTTCATGGGCGTCTGGGTCGTGGCCAAGGAGGTGGTTACAGTGGGCACCAGTGGTCAATATTCGATCACCATCAAGACGCTGGAGGGTGGCAAGACCCTTCTGAGCTACTCCAATGACAACCTGAATGTGTTTCCCACGGGCGCCGGCTTCATCCGGCCGAAATGGGGCATCTACCGAAGCCTGATTCAGGCCAGCGAGTTGCGCGACGAGCAGATGCATTTCAACAACTTCTGTATTGCCAAGGCACCGGACACTTGCCCGGAGGACCCCGCGCCTGTGGACTTTACGATCAAAGCCGCCTCCGGCGCATCGGCGGTGGATCCCGGCAATCGCTACCCGTATGCCGTATGGGTCTCGCCGTTGAACGGATTCACCGGCGACGTCGACTTCAAAGTGAGTGGTTTGCCGGAAGGGGCGACCGCCCGATTCCGCACCGCCGACCCCACGAACCCCTTGAGGGCCTCCGTCCCGACCCGAATCAAGGGTGGTCCCGCTGAGGCGACGTTGACCGTCTCGACCTCGCGCTGGATACCCGGGGGTTCCCACACTCTAACAATTACCGCCAGGAGCGGGCGCATCAGTCACACAGCGACCGTAACGTTGACGATCAATCCCAGGTTGCCAACTTTTCCCGTGAAGTGCGGTGGTTCGGATGATACGGCCAGTGTGAACGCGGCGATTACCGCAGCCAACGCAGCCGGGGGCGGCATTGTCGAGATCCCGCCGCACGCGATTTGCTCGACGGCATCGGTTCACCTGCTGAGCCACGTCCGGCTGCAACTGGATGCCGGTTCGGAGATTCGCGGTCACGACGGCATCGATGCTCCGGAGCCCCTTGGGTGCACGGCGCATCAGGACTTTGGGCATAGCCACTTCCATGACGCGCTGATCTGGGGTGAAAACATCACCGATGTCGGGTTGCAGGGAAGGGGGACCATCAGCGGCAACGGAGTGCTGGTCACCGGCACGCCGGGCACTGGCCAGGGCGACAAGATCCTCTCCCTCGAGAACGTCTCGGAGGTCACCCTTACCGGGATCACCTTCACCCACGGCGGGCACTTCGCCATCCTCGCCAACGGGACTTCCAACCTGAGCGTCTACAACATCAGGATTCTCGACAGTCACGATCGGGACGCCTTCAACCTCATCAACAGCTCGCATGCAGTCATCGACGACTCGGATATCGAAGGCAGCGACGATGCGATGGTGATGAAGGGTGATTCCGCTCTTTGCACCAAGGGGAATAACGACAGCACGTTCGTGTCGAACAGTCTCATTCTCTCGACACAAAACAACGCCACGCAGTTCGGTTCCGAAACGTGCAGCAATTTCAGCAATTTCTGGTGGGGGAACCTGGGCCTGACCGCGGCGGGCAAGGCGGGGATCGGTATCACTTCCAACGACGGCGCGCTCATTGACACGGTCGTCTATGACAACATACACATCGCCAACGCCGCGGATCCGATCTACATGAAGGTCGATAACCAGGCCAGGTGTGATGGATCACCCCCTCCAGGGATGATTCGCAATGTTCACATCAGTAATGTGAGCGCCAGGATATCCGAGACCGGCTTTACCGGTACGTTCACCAACACCATCAACGGATTTGACAACCCGGCCAACCATATCTCGAACGTCACCATTGTGAACACCCATTACATCGCCCCGGGCGGGGGAACGGCAGCCGATGCCAGCACATTGCCGCCGGAGAACAATAACTGGGTTCCCAGATCGCTTGGAACCCGTCCTTCCTACGGATGGTACGTGCGGCACGCCGATGACATCGCCTTCATCAATAACTCCGTGAATTTCGCCAGTGACGACGGCCGACCGGCGTTCATTGCCGATGACGGCTCCAACATCACGCTGAACCACTTCGTATTCGGGGTCGGCGACGCGAGCTCATACGACCTGGGATTTACCCGCATCAATGGATTTCACATCGGGGACGGCACGGTCTCGAGGACCCGGGCACAGCCTCGGGTCCAGGAAACCGGTTCTACGCCGAACTGACTGATCGTCACTCAATCGATCTTGTACTGCAGCTGCAGGGACCATTCGCGTCCGTTGTAGTTGGCTCCATTGAGCACGGAGATGTACTCGAACCCGCTCGAGTAGTACGGAATCTCACCGACGCGATTGAAGAGGTTGGTCACGTACAGAGTTGCCTTGGCACGGTCCTTGAAGAAGCTGTAGCCGGCCGACGCGCTGGCCGTGTACCAGGCCGGGTTCAGTCCCAAGTGAGTGACACAATCCGGGTCCCCGAGCTCGGGCTGCGTGCCATCCGCCAGCGATTTGCAGGCACCATAGCGCGGATCGCGCACCCGGCTGATGTAGTCGCCGTACAGCGTTGCGTTCCACGGGCCTTTTTGCCAATTGAGGGTGGCGTTGCCGCGTCCGCGTGCACTGGCCCAGGTGTTGTCCTTCAATGGATCAGCCGGAAGCACTTTCTGGAAGAAGGTGAGGTTGCGGGTATATTTCATATCGAACTGGAAGGCGCCCAGATTGCCCCAGTTCCAGCGATAGCTCAGCTCGGTATCGATCGAACTGATGGAAGTGTAGGCCTCGTTGATCGGACCGATATGCACGGTGGTGATGTTGCCGTTGGCATCACGGCTCACATCGTCGATGACCAATCGACAATACTCCGAGCCAGCGCTGTGGTCCGTGTAGGGCGCACCGCTCGCCTGCAGCCCGGTGAGACACCCGGCCTCGTCGGTCAGGGCCGTATTGAGGTCGATGTTCTTGATGATGTTGTCGAGCTCGATGCGCACGTAGTCGACCGAAAACTCCAGTCCCGGGACCGGATCGACGACGAAACCATAGCTCCAGTTCTTGCCTGTCTCGGGCACGAGATTCGGGTTGCCGCCCGAGTACTGCGTGAAGTAGGTATTGTGTGGTATCGGCGGACAGCTCGTCTGGTGCTGCTGGATGCACTGGTAATAATCCGCGTAGATGCCCACCTGCTGGGAGGCACCCTGCGAGTAGATGGCGATCATGTCCGGCGCATGGAAGTTGGTCCCGTAGCTTCCCCGTAGCAGGAGCTGCTGCAGCGGCCGCCACTCGAGGGAGCCGCTCCACGTTTTTGCGGTGCCAGCCTGGCTGGCATCCACATATTTGTCGATACGGCCGGCGAGGTTTGCGGTCAGAGTGGGTACCACGGGCATCCGCAACTCCGCCGCGGTCGAATAGCGAGTGCGCTGGCCGCCGCCGATGTTGTAGTTCTGGAACGGGTCGCCGAAGCTGGTCGTGTTGCCCCGCGGATCGGGGTAGAGCTGAAATCCCTGATGCGCGGCTTCAAAGACAACCGCCGTGCCGAGTGGGCCGCCCCACAGGTTGAGCAGATCGTTGCCCGTCAGCAGGAGCTGGCCCTGATTCATCCAGGAGGTTGAACGGTTTTCTCCATTTACGCCAAAGGTGGCGTAGTCCGCCGGCGTGATCGGGTTCCAGAACCGGTTGGTATTGACGGAGTAGATCGGGTTTCCATCCCCGGCCGTGCCGAGCTGGGGCCCGAAGAAGAAGTTGAACATGCCCTGTTCGTTGAGTCCGGTGTAATCCTCGTGGACCCAGTACAGGGTGCGGCCCAGCGTCGCATCCCAGTCCAGCTTGCCATCAAACAGTGAGCCCTTCAGGCCAAAGTGAAAGTCCCAATTCTGCTCGCGATCGTACGTGTTGCCCCTCGTGCCCATCTCCGCGGCAGTGAGCTGGCGCAGATAGTTGTCAATGAGCTGTCCGCTGTTCTGATCGTAGAAGGGGTTGGGGAGTCCCCCCATGGCATAGAGGAACGGTAGCTGCGTGTTGGAGATGCCGGTCGTGTGGTACAGCGAAAACGCCGCGTAGGCCTTGACGTTGTTACCGAAATCGTAGTCGCTGTAGACGTATCCGTTCCAATCTGTGCGTCCGGGCGTCAGCACCCAGTTCTCCCAGAGCGTTCGTTGCGCGCAGTAGGTGCCGTTGGCATAGCGTGAGCCCGGAGGACCGGTCAACTGCAGAAATTCGTTATGGAAGCCAGCCTGTGTACAGGCGCCTGCGGGCGGGGTGACTGACATGCCGCCGCTGTCGAGAAACGCTCCCCAGAAGCGTTGGTAGCCATACTGACGATCGGCGGGAGACCACGTGCCGTAACCGGCGCTTGCATCGGAGGCCGTGTACGGGCGGTTATAGCCCCACAGCGCGCCGCGGTGAAAGTACTGGAGGTTGTAGACGACATGCAAACCGTCGACGCTTTTGCCGCCCGTCCACGTGATGTCAGTCAGGTCGCGACCACCGCGTACTGCACCGCCGCCGCGCACAGAAACGGTGTCGCCGACGTAGTCGTGTTTCAAGATAACGTTAGTCACGCCTCCGACTGCGTCCGAGCCGTAGATTGAGGAAGCGCCGGTGGCGACCGTCTCGATTCGATCGACCATTCCGGCCGGCAGGTTGTTGAGATTCTGGAAGGTATATTGATTCGAGCCACCCTGCGCGGGATACGGATAATCGGCTACACGCAGGCCATCCACCAGCAGCAGGGAGTGGTTGGCGCCAAGGCCACGCAGGTTGAGTTGGCGTGCGTTGACCGTGGTACTGCCCCAGGTTGGTGGGGACTCGGTCTGGAACGACTGCGGCAGAGCAGCCATGGCCTCATAAACAGTGGTGTACCCTTGGGCAGTCAGTTGCTCTCCGCTGAGGACCGTGACGGGCGTCGGTCCTTCGAGCTCGGGGCGCGCGATACGTGATCCGGTGACGACAACCTCCTCGAGTTTCACGGGCTCCTCCTTTGGCCTGCGCACCGATTGGCTCTCATCGGGTGACGGCGACGCGGCCGTATTCTGCGCAAGGGCAGGCAGGGATAGAGTCTGTGCCAGACCGAGGGCCAGGACACTCAAACACCGCAGAGACTTCTTCATTTGGCACCTCCCCCAAGTAGTTTTTCTGCGAAGGTCGTTCCAACAGTTCGAAAAAACGCAACAGCTAATGATGGGCGCGCGGCAACTCGTTCCAGATCGCAGGATCCTCCGCCCCCAGCACCCAGGAGCTGAACCCCACCAGGCCGCGCTGTCTGGCGAGCTCATAACGGTCGTGGAAGGCGCGGGCATCCGGCATCCACACCCATTCACGCATCTGGTCCCGGTAGAACCAATAGAACGCCTCATGATCCTGGGCATCCCACTGAATTCGCGCACCATACTGTTTCGCCAGCGGGATCGATTCGTCGGCGTCGATGTAGTCAGCCGAGATGTTGGAGCGCTCCTCGCTTCCCACTACGGGGTTGCCTGCGAACCAGTGGTATCCATACAGCGGGATGCCAAGCGAGAGCTTCTCCTTCGGAATGAACTGCAATGCGTAATCGAGGTGGGCGAGTGTCCAGTCCCAGCCGGCCACGGGCCCGGGGGTGGTCCAACGAGTGTGCTGGTCGTAAGTCATCAGACTCACGAAATCCATGCAGTCCCCCAGCGCTTTGAGGTCATATACCCCGCGCCAGTACTCCCACATCCATTTCGAGAACGCGCCGCGGCCGGCGTGGCCGGGTTCGTTGGGCACGACGGCAATCGAAAGCTGGAACCCTGCCGCATGTAGTCCCTCGGCCGTGCGTCGCGCGAAGGCGCTGAACGCGTCGCGATCAGTCCACGCAATATTCTCGAAATCGAGCTGGTAGCCTTTGAATCCATGTTGCCGGGCCTGGACCAGCAGCGCCTCGAGCGCACGCTTCTGCGCTTCTACATCCAACAGCAGACGATGAAAGCCATCCCGGCCCTGAGTCATCGACAGGATGGGCATGACGGGCAGCTGCTTCTGGCGGGCCAACTGCAACACGGACGGATTCGGAGCGCCCTGAACGAGTCCCTGGCCGTCAACGCCGTACCAGGTGGGCACCAACAGGTCGATCCTGTCGACATGCTCCTCGAAGGAGCGCATCGATTTGGGAGTCTCTATCAGATAAAAAAGCGCCGTCGGCGACCGAGCGGTTAGCGAGGGAATCCCGGGTCGGGGCGCCTTCGCCCAGGCCGTTGGGATACACAGGAACAGCAGCATCCAGGTGAGCTTTGTCATTGGTATTATGAAGGTATTTGCATTGGTTCTACGGGCTCGCCTTCCACATACACCGCGATGGGCCGCAGCTCCCGATCCAACACCACGAGATCGGCCCACGCGCCGGATTCGATCCGGCCGCGATCCTGCAGGCCCAGATAATCCGCCGGGTACCGCGACACCCGCGCCGAGGCGTCCGCAACCGAGAAGCCGAGTTTGACGAGATTGCGCAAGCCCTGATCCAGGGTCAGCGTACTGCCGGCGAGGGTGCCATCGGCCAATCGTACGCAGCCGAGGCTCTTGGTGACGCGCTGCCGGCCGAGGCGATATTCGCCATCAGGCATCCCGGCTCCGGCCGTCGAATCACTCACGCAGTAGGCTTTCGGAATCGCGCGCATCGCGGCGAGCAGCGCGCCTGGATGTACGTGCACGAGATCCGGGATCAGCTCGCAAAAGTCCGCATGCGCAAGGGCGGTGCCCACCATGCCGGGAGCGCGGTGGTTCAACGGCGTCATGGCATTGAACAGATGCGTAAAACCACGGGCGCCACTTTCGAGCGCCTGCAGGCCCTGCTCGTAGGTCCCCAGAGTATGGCCAATCTGAGCGCGAATGCCTTTTTCTACGAGGAATCGCACGAGCTCGAGGTGTCCGGGGATTTCCGGAGCGAGTGTGACAACCTTCAAGGGGGCGAGTGAGCACTGGTGTTCGAGCTGCCCCAGGCTTGCTGTGATCGCAAAATCGGGCTGTGATCCCAGCCGCCCCCGGTTGATATAGGGTCCCTCGAGATGCACGCCCAGGACGCGCGCGGAGGAGGGTGCGCGGGGTTGCGCAATGTAGCGCCCCAGCTTTGCCAGCACAGCCTCAATTTCCTCGCGCGGGGCTGTCATGGTGGTTGTCAGAAGCGATGTGGTGCCGTGCCGGGCATGCATTCGGGCGAGGACTTCGAAGGGTTCGCCGCTGTCCATTACGTCCGCACCACCCGCGCCGTGGACATGGAGGTCAACGAAGCCCGGAATGATCAGAACGTCATCGTTTGTATCAGGGTCGCCCGGCGTCTGCGGCACGGAGCTGATCCGATCCTGTTGAATTCCGATTGTTCCGTAACGCCAGCCTGAAGCCGACAGGACGTTTCCGGTGATCGTGTGCGCGTTCATGCCTGGAGATCAAAGCCTCGCCGCAGTCCATAGCGGTGTCATAGAACCAGTGTAATACCATTTTACGAAACTTAATACCACTGCAGGGCGCGGGAGGCGTGCGCCGCGGACCGCTCATCTCTTCAGCTCGACGACGAAATCGTGAAATTCGCCATGGCAGAAGGTATCCGAGGATTCGAGGACCGCGCCATTTCGGCCGTAACCGATGCGGATGACTCTGAGGACCGCTTCTCCTTCACGCATTTCCAGCTGCTCCGCCATTTTCCGTGAGAGGTTGGCTGCCCGGAAATACTGCAGGGCGCGCACGATTGGAGTCTTTTGCTCATCGAGCCATCGGTAAAGCGAGTCACCCACGGCATTCGGCCTCGGCACTACGCTCACGGGAAGCACCGAGCGCTCGTACGCGATGACCCTTGCGTCCGCGCTGCGCAAGCGTGTCAACACCGCTACCTGGGCATTCGGGGACAATCCCAGCCGGGTCACATCTTCTGCCGTGCCGGCCCGGATCTCTCGTTCCAGCCACTTCGTGCCCGGCTCGTAGCCCTTGCGTCGCAGTGTGTCACTGAAGCTGATCAGATTGCTGAGCAGGTGCTCGATGTGTGGCGTTACATAGGTGCCGGCACCCTGACGCCGGGAGATGAGTCCCTGCTCGGCGACCGCATCGAGCGCCTGGCGCAGTGTGACGCGCGAGACATTCAGCTGCTCGCACAACTCGCGCTCCGCCGGCAGGGCTTCGTTCGGCTTCCAGGCGCCGGACTGAATGGCGGTGGCGAGCTTACGTGCCAATTGCACATAGCGGGGGGTGTCATCGTCCGCTTCGGGCATCAGCTCCTTGAGCCGTTTTTCCATGGCGGACTTCCTATTGTTAGTCATAAACTGCAGTATAACCAATATGAAAATGGTATTGGCGCTGCTGCTTCTGACCTCGGTAGCAACCGCAGGGACCAGCGGGACTGAGCCGTCGCTCATTCCGTGGCCCGCGAAGGTCGTCACGGCACGGGGAGTGTTCGTTGTAAACGGACAAACGCCCATCTGTGCAAGAGGGACGGCCAACAGCATCGCGCGGCAGCTCCAGACTACAGTCAGAGGGATGCTGGGACTCGATCTCGAGATGCGCCACTGCGGACGCGGCCCGACTATCGAGCTGGTTCTGTCCCCGAGTGCATCGGTGACTGACACGGAGGGCTATACCCTTGACGTGAGTGCCAAGGGCATACGGATCGAGGCACGTGCGGGCGCGGGCCTCCTGTACGGAGCGATGACTGCGGCGCAATTACTCTCGACTGACCCAACGGGGACGCCGGACTCGAAGCAAAGTGCCCCCCCGTTCGGGGGTGTAACAGTGCGGTACATGCACATCGAGGACTTTCCGCGCTTCAAGTGGCGCGGCCTCATGCTCGACCCGGCCCGACATTTCCTGTCAGTGTCGGAGGTCGAGACGATCATCGACCAGATGAGTCAGCACAAGCTCAATATGCTGCACCTGCATCTGACTGACGACCAGGGGTGGCGCCTGCAGATCAGGCGCTATCCGGAATTGACGTCGATCGGCGCCTGGCGCAGGCCCCCGACCGCGGGCAAGACACCCTCCAGCGGCACGCCCCCGGCCGGGAGTGGACCGGGTGTTGATCGAGGCGTGTATGGCGGGTTTTATACGCAGGAAGACATCCGCGATCTGGTGGCCTATGCGGCGGCTCGCTACATCGAGGTGATTCCCGAAATCGACCTGCCCGGGCACGCCCAGGCTGTCGTCGCGGCCCACCCGCAATTGAGTGTGCCGGGCGATCACCCCGAGGTCTCCACCAACTGGGGCGTCAATTACTATCTCTACAACACCAATGCGGACAGCCTGAAGTTTGTCGAAAACGTACTCGACGAAGTGATGGATTTGTTTCCGGGCAGGTACGTTCATCTCGGGGGCGATGAAGCGATCAAGACTCAATGGAAAAACTCCCCTGCCATTCAGACCCAGATGAAGGCATTGGGTATCCGCAATGAAGAAGCCTTGCAGAGCTGGTTCATGGAGCAGATCGGGCGCTACCTCGCCGATCATGGCCGGACGATGGTCGGCTGGGATGAAATCCTGCAGGGCGGCGTGCCCTCGACGGCTACAGTCATGAGTTGGCGCGGGACCCAGGGCGCGATCAGCGCAGCGCGTCTCGGCCACGATGTTGTGTTGTCGCCGGCGCCGACGTTGTATTTGGATAATCTGCAAAGCCGACGGGATGATGAGCCCGCCGGGCGCTTGAGTATCGCACCGCTCTCACAGGTGTACACTTTTCAGGTCATGCCTACCGTCCTGAATGCGGAGGAAGGACGACATGTGCTGGGCGCACAAGCCAACATGTGGAGCGAGTACTTGATGTCTGCTTGGTACGTTCAGCACGCCGCCTTTCCGCGCGTTGCTGCACTGTCCGAGGCAGTGTGGAGTCAGCCGGCAAGCATGAGTTGGGCGGGATTCCTCGAGCGCCTTCCCGCCCAGATGCAGCGCTATCGCCGACAGGGCATTGCCGCTGCCGATTCCGCGTTTGCGGTGGACTTCCAGCTCGCCGATGGGCGCACGGCGGCTTTGCAGGCCGGCCGGGGTGCGGTGACGCTGGGGAACCAGACAGGCTTCGGTCAGATCCGCTATACGCTCGATGGCTCCGAGCCAACGGTGCAATCGAAGCTCTACACCCGCCCACTCCTGCTCGGGCTGGGCACCGTCATCGAGGCGGCTGCCTTCAGTCAGGATGGTCGGTTGCTCGCCGCAACTCGCAGCTACGACTTCAATGTCGACGCGCTTCTGAGGCGAACCTCCAGTGAATTGCAGGGCTGTCCTCCCGGTGATCTGGGATTACGCCTCCCATTGACGCCTGATTCGCCTGCCGCGGCGCCGGTTTACGATATGGACGTGTTCCATAGCTGTTATGTTTATCCCAAGGCGTTTGTGACCGGCGCTCGCGCTTTCAGCTTCGACATCGCGCGTCTACCGCGAAATTATGGCCTCGCCAACAATTACACCACCGAGGAGGCCAGGGACCAGGTGAAGGCCTATCCGGCGCGCACGCCGTTCGGCGAGCTCGTGATCTACCAGGATCGCTGCGAAACGGGCCCTGAGCTCGCGCGTGCCGCCTTGCCGGATCCTGCCTCGAGCGACAATCGTCAGAGTCTCGAAATCCCCATCGCGCCGCTGGAGGGTGAGCACAATCTGTGTTTTATCTTCACCGCCTCGACGGAGGGCCCCTGGTATGTCATCGGCTCGGCGAAGGTTGTGCGGCCGCGGCTTTGATGATGCGCGGCGCGTCACCGTAATGCGGGTCGCAGCTTCACTTTCCGGGTCGTGACGGAGATCCGGGTCGTCGGCAGCTTCGGGCCCGGGAAGTCTTCCGTGTAGGCTTCGATCGTGATCGTGCCCGGCGTGGTGTTGGCCTGAACAATCACCTGCGCGAGACCGTTGAAAAGACTGCGCTGCGGCTCCTTGTCGGATTCCTGACAGTTGGGATCGCCATTGCCGACTCCCAGGAATCTTCCTTCGCCACTGATTCTGAATTTGATGAGATTGTCTGCCGTCGGCAGGACTCTGCCGGCAGCGTCGAGCACTTCCACGCGCACGAGCGCGATATCCTCGTCGTCCGCGGCAATCTCGCTCCGATCCGCACTCAGGCGGATCGTCGCCGGCGCACCGGTGGTTTCGCGCCGCGCCGTCATGACGACCTTGCCGTCCTTGATGCCGCGCGCCTCGATGGCACCGGGCTCATACTTCACCTGCCACTCGAGATGAGTCAGGGGCTCGACCTTTTTGCGGCCCTGGCTGCGGCCGTTCAGGAACAGCTCGACCGCGTCCAGGTTGGAGTGGACCCACACCGATACCGGCTCACCCAGGCGTTGCTCCCAATTCCAATGGGGGAATAGATGCAACACCGGGTCCCGACCCCACCACGCCTGGTAGTAATAAAAATTGTCCTTGGGAAAGCCGCACAGGTCCACGATGCCGAATTGGGAGTGGATGGAGGGCCAGCCATAGGGCGTGGGCTCGCCGCGGTAATCGAATCCAGTCCACGCAAATCCACCGGGCAGGTACTCGCGCGCGGCATAGAATTTCCACCATTCTTCCGCGAGCTCCGACCAGTCGGTGTGATTGACGTCGTAGGCGCTGACCCAGTTGCGGAGCTTGTCTGTCTCGTAGATGCCGCGTGTCGACAGGGTGCTCGCGGTTTCCGATCCGATCAGAGGTTGTTGCGGATGAGCGCGGTGATAGGGTTCGATCGCGCTCAGGTTGTAGTTGAATCCCATGACATTCAGTGAGCCCGCTATGCCGGGACCATACGCGCCATTGACGGCGGCCGTGCACAGGCGGGTGGGATCGAGCTCGTGGGCACGCCGGATCATGCTGGTGACAACGTGCTCGCCTTCCGGGGTGCCCTGCAACTTCCATTCTTCATTTCCCATGGACCACAGGATGACCGCGGGTGAGTTGCGATAGCGCTTGACCATGTCCTCGAGTTGGGCGAGCCCTTCCGGGGTCGAGCTCATGAGGCGCGTTTCACACATCATCATCATGCCGAGCCGCTCGCAGCCGGCCACCCACTCCGGGGTCGGCATGTTGTGTGAAGTACGGACAGCGTTGCAGCCCATCTCGCGCAGCACCGCTAATCGATACTCCTGCAGCCGGTCGGGCAGGGCCGCGCCAACGCCGGCATGATCCTGGTGGTTGCAGGTGCCCTTGATTTTTACGGACTGGCCATTCAGAAAGAAACCTTTCTCAGCATCGAATGCAACCGTGCGGACACCAAAGGTAATTCGCTCGGCATCGTGCACTCGACCCGCCGTCTCGACGGACACAATCGCGCTGTACAGAGACGGATTCTCAGGCGACCACAGAGCGGGTGAAGGTAATTGCGCCGTGGCGGAGAATGTGACCTTCGCGCCGGCCTCTATACGCTGCGACGCGGTTTGAGCAGTCGCAACTGTTCTGCCTGTTGCATCCAGAATCTTCCAATGCACAGCCGGTTGAGCGTCCGTGGCGTCTTCATTTTCGACGACAGTGCTGAGCGAGAGGGTGGTTGCCTGGGGCTCGACATGTGTGCGGACATAGCTGTCCCAGGGTCCAAGATGGACTGCCGCAGTTTTGGTCAGCCAGACGTGACGGTAGATTCCCGCACCCTCGTAGAACCAACCGTCACCGAACGTGGCGTCCACCCGGACAACCAGGGTGTTACGCGCGCCGTAATGCACGAAGTCGCTGATGTCGAAACGGAAGGGGACATAGCCATTGTCATTCCGGCCAATAAAGCAGCCGTTGACGAACACGAGCGCGCTGCGAAACGCGCCGTCGAATTCGACCACGATGCGCCGGCCGAAGTCGCTGGCTGGAATGTCGAATCCGCGGCGATACCAACCGACCGAGGTGTCCGGGTAGTTGCGCCCGAGTGGCTTGTAACCGTGGCTTTGGAGCGCCTCGTCACGCACGAAGGGCAGCTCGACAGCCCAGTCATGGGGAAGGTTCAGAGATCTCCACCGGGAGTCATCGAATTCGGCTGTCGCGAAATCGAAATTCCGTGTTTTGGCGAAGTCGCCCTGGCCGGCGCCGAAGCGCAGGTCTCGTAACGGATCAGTTGCGTGACCGGCGGTAAATTTCCAGCCGAAATCCAACAGCAACCGTTCGCGCGGCGGCAGAGCCTCGTCCGCAGGTTCGTTGAGCGTTGATCGTGGGAGCCCGAGTGCGAGTGCGCTGCGGGCCGCGAGTGAATGAAGAGCGACTGCAACTGCGCTGCGAAGCAGCTCGCGACGATTGGTTTCAACCAACGGAAGGCACCCTTGCGATGATTCGTTTCAAACCACAGTCAGTGTTGTGCGCGCCGGTCTGCGGCTATCAACCGGATACATCAATCCACCCTGCTCGCGAAGAGCATTCAACATGAGTTGGGCTCCGGGGGAGAGCTTGTGGTGGCGGCGCGTAATGAGCCCGAACGCGCCCACTTCCAACGGCAGATTGCGGACCAGTACCGTCAGGATGCCGGCCTTACAGCAGGACTGCACGGCTTCCTCAGGCAGGATCGCCAACATATTGCTTTGCTGCAGCAGGGCCGTGATCACGGGTAGACATTGACTCTCTACAACGTTGCTCGGCAGTGACAAGCCGTATCGTACCAACATCGCGGCGAGCTTGTCGCGGACCAGGCTACCCGCCGGGGGGAAAATCCAAGGCTGCTCGATCAGTTGCTCGAGCTGAAGTTGCTGACGGCCGGCGAGCGGATGCTCCGCCCGTGCAATGACGGCGTGCGGCTCATCCGAAGCGAGTGGCTCATAGATGAGCTCATCTGCCGAGGTGGAGTCGAGCACTCGGCCGACAACCATGTCGAGCTCACCTCGCACCAGCTTCTGCACGAGCACTCTGCTCGAACCTATCTCGATGGAGGTGAGGACACCCGGGTAGCGCTGCTTCATGCGCACTACTGCCATTGGCACGAGGTTGGTTCCGGGATTCAAGACAGTACCAATGGCGGCTTTCCCTGAGAGTCCCGACTTGAGCGCGACGATTTCATCGCGCGCAAGCCCGAACTCGCTCAGCGCGAGGCGGGCATGCCGAATCAGGATCTCGCCGTAACAGGTCGGCACCATGCCTCGGGCATGGCGGTCGAAGAGCTTCACATCGAAGTCGCTTTCGATCTGGCGCAGCAGTTTCGAGGCGGCCGGTTGGGTGAGTCCCGCTGCCGTGGCGGCCCGCGCCAGGTTGCGTTCCTCATCGAGACGGACCAGCAAGGCAAGCTGGCGCGTCTTCAAGCGAAAAGCGTTGACGGTTCGGATGCGGCCCGGTGCCAAGAGCCGTACTGGGGCCGGACTGTGCCCCGATTCGCGCAGGTTGAGATCCACGTTCAAACGACACCCCCCTGTAGAAGCCGCTGAATTGCGTCGATAGAAAGAGGGCGTGCTCGCTATTGCAATCGCTTCGGGATCACATGTGGATTACATTTATATTTCGCGAAAGTATGTATTTGATTTATGGGTGCTTTTGGCAAACCGCACGCGCGCCGGCACGACTCTATGATGAGGGCTCGCCGTAGACGATGCCTCGACCGTCGGTCCCGACATATACGCGTCCGAACACCCGCTGATCGGCGGAGATGACCCGAAACCGTCTGCCATACTCATGTTCGGCGTCGTTGATGCGTACCCAGCTCGCGCCGGCATCCTCCGAGCGCCAGATCGCCTCGAGCTCGCGACGCGTGCCGATCGCATAGAGAGTGGAATAGTCGCCGTCTACCCGGGGTCTGCCAAAGGCCAGCGCCCTGACAGCCACTTCGCTGCGGCGCTCGAGGAAATTGCGGCCGCCGTCGACGGAGTGATACAGATGCCCCCGGCATACCAACCAGAGATCTCCAGCCCCACCGGGAGATGCGAGAAGCGGCCACGGATCGTAAGCCCGCGGCGGTGCCGTGCAGGCGTTTTCGGGCAAGCCCCTGCTCGGGACGAAGGCAAAACTCCGGCCGCCATCTTCACTTACCGCAATGCGCGAGCGCCCGAAATCGAGCGCATAGAAACGCTGTGCATCGATGCGATCGGCCACCACGCGCGCAAAGTCAGGCAGCCCTCGAACTGCCGTCCAATGTTGTCCGCGATCACGTGTCAACATCGGTACCCGAGTCATGGCAATGAACGTCGCGCCGTCGGCAGCGACTGCCACCACGGCGTCGGCCTCGTCTCGATAGTAGCCGGTCAACGCAGCAGGAGCGGTTGTGTGCGTGTCGTCCGGTAAGGGCAACGGTGTCCAACTCCTGCCAAAATCCTTCGACCAGGCGGCTATTGCGAGGCTGCTATGCTGCGATCTGCCACCACGCATTACGATGTTCGGGCTGCTTCCGGCAAAGTCGAGAGTGTGGGTGTTGCCGAGTACGGGATTGGTGAACATATTTGGCGGGGAGACGTGCAGATCCTCGTGCACGAAGCCGCCGATGTCTCCGAAGCCGGACAGCAGTGGAGGGCCTGACGGAGGACTCGCCAGTGTCAGAATCGCCGTCTCTTCGATGCCGGTGACCCAGGGTCGCCAGAGGATTCGTGGGGAGGGGGTTGCTGTCACCGGTTGGTCGGTTGCATACACTGCCGCACCGGTCGTGTATGCAATGTGATTGGAGTTGAAGGGGTCAATCGCGACGCCCGTCATCCACCAGCCGAAATCGGCCTGCGGCCCGCCCCAGCGCAGAAACGGCGCGGCGCTGGGATCTATGTCACTGCGTGGCCGCAAGCTTTCCCAATATTGTCCGGCGTCCGTGCTCCGCCAAATAGTGTCGCGCCCCATCCAGCAATCCGCGGTTGCCGCGAGGAGAACGTCGGGGTGCTGGGCGTCAACAGCCAGACCCATGAATCCACCGGCGGGCCTGGGCGGAGTCACGTCGCGCCAGGATGAAGTCGAGGTATCGAGCGCGAACACCGAACCGTCCGTGATGCCGTTCGGACCCACACCGTTGCTGTATGTCAGGTACAGAATTCCGTTCGAGGCGAGCTGGGCACGCACCGGCAACAGATCGGCGCGCGGTTGCCCCGGCACCGGGTGCCAGCTCGCACCGGCGTCAGCAGAGCGGAACAAGTGATGTTGACCGGGATCGGCGACCGCCACGAACAGCGTGGTCGTTGGAGTGTCATCAGAGCCGGTGCGAGGGTCAAACAACACGAAACTGATACCGGCATGCGTTTGGTGAGGGGCGGGGCGGCCCAGACCGGGAACGGGAAAGGTTGTGACACGCGACCATGTGCGCCCGCGGTCGGCACTTCGTTGCAGGCCATCGTGTCGCGAACCGAAGTAGAGAATGTTCGTGTTGTGGGGATCGATCGCGAGGCGCTCGCCGAGGCCGCGCCCATCCTCGTTGCCGCCCATGCGAAATGGCACGGGGAAGACATTCCAGGTCGCGCCCCGGTTGTCGGATCGCAGCATGGCCGCCGGCCCGGAGCTGTACATGCCAACCGCGGCGTAAACAACCTGCGCGTTCCGGGGGTCGGCAGCCAGGCTCTCCACGCCGAAGTAATTTCCCTCTGCCATGGTGTCCTGCAGCGCAATCCAGTGCTGCTGAGTCAGGTCATACCGATAAACCCCTCCAATGTCCGTACGCAGGTACGCAAGTCCCGGCTCGACAGGGCTGAACAGGATGTTGGGTGAGAAACCGCCACCGCCGACCACTACGTTGTTCCAGACGTAGTGCGAAAAATCGGGCGCGGCGGGCCTTGCAGGTCCTGCAGACAGGCCAAGGAGCGTGACGCAAGCGATGGTACAGTAACGGACACTCATCGCTGATGGATCAGCGGCATCGGTTCGATTCTCGATCGCCCATGGCAACCATTGTCGTGATGTTCGTGACCGGCGACCAATGGCATTTAGGCGCGTAGCCTTATCAATTTGTAGCTGGCTCACGCATGTCTACGACATGCAATATGCCGGTATCCACAGATCCCATACACTGAATGGGGAGAACCTCAATGCATTACGTGATTGTCGGGGGCGGCTCCTCCGGTTGGATGGCCGCCGCGGCAATGGCCCAGGCGCTCAAGGGTTCACACAGCGTGACCTTGATTGAGTCCGATGAGATCGGAACCGTGGGCGTGGGGGAGGCGACCATTCCGCCCCTGCAGTTCTACAACAAAATCCTCGGTATCAACGAGCGTGACTTCGTTCGCGCCACGCAGGCGAGTTTCAAGCTCGGCATCGAGTTTCACAATTGGGGCAGCAGCGGCCACCGCTACTTCCACCAGTTCGGTGAGTTCGGATCGAACATCGAGGGGATCTCCTTTCATCAGATCTGGCTGCGCCTCGCCGCCAACGGCCATCCTCACCCTCTGAGCGAGTATTCCCCCGCGGCGCTCGCCGCGGCTCAGCAGCGCTTCCTGCCGCCGATGCCGGGCATGCCGCAGGACATGCCACAACTCGCTTACGCCTACCACTTCGATGCGGGGCTGTACGCCCGCTTCCTGCGTCACTACGCCGAACAGCGTGGCATCGTCCGTGTCGAGGGACGAATCGTGGAAGTAGGGCGCGACAGCGAGAGCGGCTGGATCGAGAGCCTGCGCCTGCAGGATGGCCGCGAGATTCGGGGCGATTTCTACCTCGACTGCTCCGGCTTTCAGGCGTTGCTCATCGGCAAGACCCTGCAGACCGAGTTCATCGATTGGTCGCACTGGTTGCCGTGCGACCGCGCGCTCGCCGTTCCCTGTGAGAGGAATCCAGACAACTTCTCTCCCATGACACGCTCCACGGCGCATTCCGGCGGCTGGCAATGGCGCATTCCCCTGCAACACCGGACCGGCAACGGCCACGTGTATTGCTCGCAGTACACAGGGGATGAAGAGGCCGCACGCGTGTTGCTCGGCAACCTCGATGGCAAGCCGCTCGCTGAGCCGCGCCTGCTGCGTTTCACGACAGGCCGCAGAAGCAAACTGTGGAACGGCAATGTGGTTGCGATCGGCCTGGCCGGTGGGTTCCTCGAGCCCCTGGAGTCAACCAGTCTGCATCTGGTGCAGTCCGCCGTGTTTCGCCTGCTCTCGTTGCTGCCAGTCTCAACACAGCCCGACACTGCAGCGGAGGCCGAATTCAACCGCCTGAGTATCGCGGAGTTCGAGCAGATCCGCGACTTCATCATCCTGCACTACGTGTTGAACGAGCGGGAGGAGCCGTTCTGGCGCGCCTGCCGCGAAGCGGTGATGCCCGACTCACTCGCGCATCGCATCGAGCTGTTCCGCACGCGAGGCAAGGTGGCGCGTCACGATGGCCAGCTCTTTGCGGATGCCAGTTGGGTGGCAGTGATGCTCGGTCAGGGCCTGAAGCCCCAACATCGGGATCCGCTCGCCGATGCCCTGCCGCTTGCCGAGCTGCAGGCGCAATCCGCGAGTCTGCGCGCCCGCTTGCAGCAAGGCATCGCCCGGATGCCCGGTCACGCTGAGTTCATCGAGAAGAACTGCAAGGCCGCATGACCTGCCGCAAAGGCGGCGAGCACCCGCTCGCCGCTTCGCGATCGCGAGCCGTTCGTCATCGAACGGCAGCGCCCCGTCAGAAGTTACCTCGCAGAAAGATCCCGAAGCGCCGATCCGAATCGACGATGTTATGGTACGTAAATCCGGCGCCGTTCTGGTTGTCGATCAGCTCCTTCAACTTGGTGCGCCCGATGTTCACGACCTCGGCGCCCAGGGAGAGGTGCTGATTGAGGAATCGCCACTGGACCGATCCGTCGAGCTGGCCGTAGGCTTCCTGCCACACCGGCAGATTGATATTCGCCGCGTTGATGGTCAACAGGTAGCGCGAACGCCAGTTGTACGCGAGCCGCGCTTCGAATGCCGGCACGCTGTAATACAACTCCGCGTTGTAGGCGTGAGGGCTCAAGCCCTCGAGCGGGTAGTCCGCCAATTGCGAATTGAGCACCGTGTTGGTGTCATAGGGGTTTACGGAGCTGTTGCGGGTACCACCGCTCTTGACGTACGTGTACGAGGCACGTGCCCCGAAATTCTTCAAGACGCTCGGCAGGAAGTCGAAGAATCCATTCCACGCGGCCTCGAATCCGCGCACGTGGCCCTTCCCCTGATTCTCCGGGCGCGTCACGAGCACGTTCTCGGTCACACCATTGTTCGTGTACGGCACCTCATGATTCGTGCTTGCGAGAAAGCCGCTGATTTCCTTGTCGAACAGCGCTCCGGTCAGGGAGTTCGCATCGTTCATGTACCACTCCGCCGACAAGTCATAATTCCATGCGCGCATCGGCTTCAACTGCGGATTGCCGGAATTTCCGGAGAAGCGCAGTAAACAGTCGCCCTGGTTGACGCCCGCGGGCAGCGGTGTACAGACTCCGTTCGCCATCAGTCCGGCAGTCACATTGACAGTGATGCTCGGCTCGAGCTGCCCGAAGTCCGGCCGATAGATGCCCTTATCCACCGCAAAGCGCAGGTAGACCTTGTCGGTCGCCTTGTAGCGGAGGTTGAAGCTGGGCAGGACGTCGGTGTAGCTCTCTTCTCCCAGCTGCTGAGACGAGCCGCCGTTGGCAAAGGTCAGTACGCTCGGGTCGACGGCAGCAACGTTTCCTGCAAACTGACCGAACTTCAGGAATGCAGTGCCCTGGCTCTTGGTGTGAACAACTCGAACTCCCACGTTGCCGTCGAACTGATCATGCTTGAAAGAAAGCTGCTGGTACTCGGCGTAGGTCTTCTGGCCTTCCGGGTTGACTCCCAGTGCTCCGGGGCTCGCACTTTGCGAGCTGTAGTCGCCGTTGAACGGTGTCCAGCCGCAGGGCCCAACACCGTTTCCAGGCACGCAGACCTGGTGATAGAGGCTCACGAAGTTGTTGAAGTTATGCAACGCCCCGTTCTGTACGAACGGATACGCGGTCGGCGCCTGACTGCCGTGGAACCAGTTGGGGAAGGTGTCGAGGAAATACGGATAGACATTCTGGAAAGCCGTTGCGGTTGCCACGTTTGGGCCGCCCCAGGGGAAGCTGACGGCGCCCCAGTTGTAGTTCGCCTCGCGCGTGGTCGAGTTCAGGTCCTCATAACGCACCCCGAAACGCACCTTGTCCAACCACGAACTGTCGTCGAAAGTGTATTGGGCATCGGCGCGATAGGCCCACACATTCGCGTCGTTGTCGTTGTGGTAATCCATGGCCCACGCGCTGAAGACGTTGTTGGGATTAGTCAACAGCGACTGGGCCGCGCTCGGGATCGTGACGGTGGGAGCAATGCTCCCATTGACCTGTAGGCCGTACGTGCCGGTGTTGGAGAAATCCGGACCGTAATTGGTGCCCGCGGTGAGATCGTAGCCCTCGATGGCGGCCGTGGAGTGCTGAATGTCTGTTTCCAGAAGCCAGTGAGCGCTCGGGCGCCAGTTCACGTGCAAGGCTGTATCCTTGTTGTTTGCTGAACGCTTGGTGTAGCGCGAATCCCCGTTCCAACCCGCATCGTTGATCGTTCCGCCCGTGAGCAAGCCGTTGGCGAAGGTTAGATTGCTGCCGCTCAGGGTCTGGCCCGGCGTGTTCCCGAGCGCATTCTCGTCTTCTTTCCAGGTCGCGTGCGAATAGAAGTACTGAAGGTTCGCATCGACGCTGCCTTCGGGGGAGCGCCACTGCAGGGCCGAGGAAACGCCGGTGCGCTCGCGCTTGACTGTCAACTGACGATAGCCCACACCCCCCGACGCATAGACGGTCTGCCCGGGTACCAGGTCCGTGCGAGGATAGTACTGGCTCATACCGATAGTGTCGGTCTGGCTCCAGAGCTGCGAATTCGCAAGCGAGGCGAGGAACCCCAGGTCACCGATTCCGGTGTTCCAACGGTCGCTGAACAGCAAGGAGGCGGTTGGCCGGGTGCGTTTCGCGAGATCGCCGCGTGACTCCTCGACGGAGAAGCCGACAATCCGTCCCGGCGCATCGAAGGGCAAGCGGGTACGCAGGTTCACCGTTCCTGCAACGCCGCCCTCGATCTGTTGCGCCGATGGGTTCTTGTACACGTCCACGCCGGCCACCAGCTCGGGGGGAATGTCCTCGAAGCCCAGAACGCGGCTGGCCTTGGCCGAGAAGGCGCTGCGACCATTGAGCTCGCTGCGCGCCCAGGTCAAACCGCGAATGGTGACCCCGGAACCTTCGGTCAGGATGCGGTCGGCATCCCGCGGCTCAGGCACACGGCCGATGGAAATACCGGGAATGCGCTGCAGAACTTCTGTCACGCTGCGGTCGGGCAGGGACCCGATGTCCTTGGAGTCCACCGAATCGACGATCTCATCCGCGTCCTGCTTGCGACGTTGGGAGCTTTCCAACTGGTAGCGGATGCCGGTGACGGTGACTTCCTGAAGCTTATCTTTGTTGTCCGTCGCGGCTGAAGCCGTGTTGTTGTCCGCGCCCGCAGCCGCATCGGCAGCCGAGGCGGGCAACGACGACACCGTCCCGAGCAGGGTCAGCGCCCCAACCGCCACGGCTGGACAGCGTTGGCGCACCGCGCGCCGCACGGCCAGCTCGACTTGCGAAAACTGACCCGCCTGCACGGGCAATGAGATGTGCTTCTTTGAAACCACGACTTTCCCCCTCGCTCAATCAGTGACAATTGAGAACCAGTGCCGCACGTGATCCGTCCCCGGAGCCGAGCGCTCGGGCGAGCCATGCCCAAAATGTCCTTGTTATGAGAATCGGTGAACGTTTGAGGCCGATCGACTTCCGGCTGCGGTTCACCGTAAGTCGAGGCCTGATTTCAAGATAGCGCTACCAAAACGGCTGAACTAATGAATTTCCAGCCTCGAGCCATGTCCTAAAGAGCAATAGACATAAGCGCTGCTGCGCGCAATGCGCAGGCTTCGGGGGCAAAATAGAGCAAGGACGCCGTGCAATCAGGCTGCACTTCTCTGTTTCCGGTTGTGTTGCAGCGCGGTACGCCAATTCCAACAACACCGACGACGCCGAGGATCTGGCTTCGCGGGATGCGGTGAATGACGGCGGCCGTGTTGGGTCAATAAGTCTGCTGGCGCGTTTTCGAGCGAAACTGGATGATGGATCCGATTCGGGACGTGACTGCGGGACATCCTTTTGATAATGTTGGAATTTTTCTGGTTACGGGCGGGCAGTGACCCCCTTGAGTGATCTGCCGCGCAAGTCCGGTCCGCAGCTCATCCGCTTCGAAGACTTCGAGGCGGACCTGCGTACGGAGGAGTTGTCCAAGGGGGGCACCCGTCTGCGGCTGCCTCACCAGTCCTTTTGCGTGCTGGCGATGCTCCTGGAGAGGGCTGGCCAGCTCGTTACCCGGGAAGAGCTGCGGGCCAGATTGTGGTCCGGCAGCACACTGATCGAGTACGACCAGCGCCTGAATGCTGCGGTCAATCGCCTGCGGGAGGCCCTGCTGGATTCAGCCGAGGCGCCCCGGTTTATTGAAACCTTGCCGAAGCGGGGCTACCGGTTCATTGCGGCTATTGAGCCGATCCCCGCGCCTTCCGCGCCAGCCTCGCCCGAGCCGGCCGCCGAATTGACCGGGGTCAACGTGCCCGCTGCGCCGGAGCTGGAAATTCCAACTCCCGGCGCCGTCGCGGCGGGCGCCTCCCGGCAGGCTGATAACGGGGACAGATCGCCTCGCTCAGGCAGAGTGCCGGTGAGTCGCAAAGTCTTGCTGGCGGCACTGGCGACAGTGGGTGTGATAGGGCTCATTGCAGTCACGATAACCGTGATGAGCACTCGCTCAACACGCTCTGTCTTCGTCCGGCAGGTTGTTCCCTTCGCAAGCTTTCCCGGGAAGGAAATCGCTCCGACGTTTTCGCCCGATGGCAGCCAGATCGCTTTCGGCTGGAACGAGGGAACCGATGCGGGACATCAGTTCGATCTGTACGTCAAATCGCTCGGATCCGAGCGGCTGCTGCGCCTGACTCACCATCCCTCCAACTGGATCAGCGCGGCGTGGTCGCCGGATGGAAGCACGATTGCCTTCGTGAGGCAGACAGAGGAGGCTGCCGGCCTCTTTGTCATTCCGGCGCTCGGCGGTTCCGAACGAAGCATCCTGACCAACGGGGTTGCCGTCGGAAACTTACAGATAAGCTGGTCCCCCGATGGCCGCCAACTTGCCTATTCAGGCTACGGTCCCACCGGCGCGGCTCAGATCTATATTGTTTCCCTGGAGACCGCGAACGCGCGGCCTCTGTCGCCGGCGCCCGAATGTTTGAACGCGACTGAACCTGCTTTCTCACCGGATGGCCGGCAACTCGCCCTGGTCTGTATCTCGAGTTCGGCCGTTTATACGGTCTACGTCGTGGGTTTGCTCGATGGATCGGTACGAGCACTCGCTTCGATGTTGGGTGAGCCAGGGGGACTCGCGTGGACCGCTGACGGGAGTCGGTTCATCCTTTCGAACGACCCGGGAAACGGCGGTGAGTTGTGGCAGCTCACTCTGAGCGGCCAGCGGGAACAGCTTCCTTTCGGCGAGGATGGCTCGATGCCAACGGTCGCCTCGCGCGGCGGGCGTTTGGCTTACGTGCGCAGCCGCAAGACCGTTGATATCTGGCGTGCGGATCTCACCGCCGCGCAACCCGAAGAGTCCGCGGCCAAGCTGATCTACTCGACGCGGACCCAGGTGCTCCCCCGGTACTCACCGGACGGGACCCATATCGCATTCCAGTCCAACCGCTCCGGGACCGTGGAGATATGGATGACCGATGCGCAGGGCGCCGAACCGGATCGGTTGACTTCGTTCAATGGGCCTCTGACCAGTGCGCCGAGCTGGTGCTCCGATGGGCGCAGGCTCGCGTTTGATTCGCGTCTCTCAGGCAATTCAGCCATCTATATCGAAGATATCGACGAGAGGGTGCCCCGCAAGCTCGCCACCTCACGGGGCAACCTGTCCATGCCTGCCTGGTCGCAGGACTGCCGTTGGCTGTTTGCAGTCGACGGCAACAATGTGCTGTACCGCATCGCGTCCTCCGGCGGCCCGGCTGAACGCTTCACCGACAAACAGTCTTCCTATTGTGTCGTCAGCGCAGATCAGTTGATCTTCAACGTCCTCGGGTCGACGGGCGTCACACTCTGGAGCAAACCGGTCGGCGGCGGTCCGCAGGCGCCTCTGGCGGGGATGCCGAAAATCAGATACGGAGATTCCTGGGCGGCCAATACCGCCGGCATCTTTTACACCGATTCGGAATCGAAGCCGGTCCGCGTCAACTTCTATGACTTCGCAACTCACGGCACGCGCAAGTTGATGACCCTGAAACAGACACCGATCCCCGGTGTCGGCCCCGGGATCACCCTGTCACCCGATGGGCGATGGCTGCTTTACGGCCAGTCAGGCGATGAGTCGAGTGAGATCATGTTGGCGTCCGAGCGGTGAGCCGCGAGGATCGGCCGCCCACGCGATCTACAGCGACATCCAGATCATCATTGCGGCTCCTGACACCGCCAGCACGCCCAAGTGTGCCCGTCCCGCAGCGAAGGGGGACGTGATGCCCAGGATCAGACCTGACGAGATGGCGCGCACTATTGCCGTCAATGCCTGCGCGGGTCGCATCCAACTATGAGAGCGCGCGAGCCCTCCAACCAATCGCGCCTGAAAGTCTGCCGGGGCTAACGGTTGGTTCGCCTGTGCGAACCAACGGGACAGTTGCAAATCGAACTCATCGGGCATGGCGATGGGCCTCGTTGGATCGGTACGCTTCGAGATCGGTGCGCAGTCGCGCCGCCCCACGCCTGATATGTGACTTGACAGTTCCAAGGGGCAGGCCGGTGCTTTCGCTGATTTCAGCGTGGCTCATACCTTCATTGTAAGCGAGCACGATACACAATCTCACCTCCGGGACCAGGTGGGCGAGTGCCCGATCCAGGTCGAGCCGCTCGCCCGTGGACGGCAATTCGCTCGCTTCCGGCCGGCTCGTGTCCGGGACCTCGGGGCTTTGGGTGCGAACGTGCATCAACCAGGTATTCACGGCCAGGCGCCGCAGCCATGCCCCAAAGGCGCCGGCTGAATTGAGAGTGCCGATTGAGCGCCAAGCCTGCAGAAAAACCTGCTGTGCCAGATCGTCGGCCAGCACCGGATCGCGGCACAGCCGCCGCAAGAGGTTGCGCAGCCACGATTGGCGCCGCCTGACCAACTCCGAAAAGGCGGCATCATCGGCGAATATGGCGAGTGCAACGATCGAGGCCTCATCGGCGCCGCCGAGCGCGGCGCCCGACAACCGCCTTCTCACGCTCCAGGCCCGTGGCCGGCTCGGGCATTGAGGTGCCGGTCAATAGCCGCGGCCGAAATCAACAATCCCACGCCCACGCAGGCCGCCAGCGCGCCAGCCCCCAGAATCTTCAAGAACGCCTGCGGCGCAAACTGACGCAAGATCAATGACAAAACGCCGATGCCGATTCCGGAGGCCACTGTCAGGATGCCTCCGATTCGAAAATAGATCGATTCTGGCGTCGAGCTGCGCTGTTCGCGGGCCATCAGGCGTTCGACTACCGAAGGGTCCAACTGCTGGCCGCGCTCTATGGCCGCTCGCAAGGGTTCGAGCTCCAGGTGCCGCTTCTTGTAGTCGGCGACGATACCCGCTACTGCTGAAACGGACAGGAATATCCAGAAGCCCAGACCGATCAGGGCGAATCCTATGTGCTGCATGAATGGCTCCGCGAGATAGTGGAATCTGCCTGCTATAGATGCAGCCTGCAGCCAGATTGGATGCATTCTCGTGGTGGTCCTGCGTCAGGAGGGTCGGCTCATGGCAACGCGCGTGCGATCACCTTGCCTGAGATCGGCAATGGGGGCATTGTTCGTTCAGATTCATACAGTTAGGCAGAAGTCATTGCAGGGAACATTAACTGGTGAAGGCGCAGTGGCCGGTGGCCGAGCGCGGCCGAGTGGACGCGCTACATGTCACGATCGGCAGGCACACGTCGTCCTATGGTCAGAAATCAGCGCCGACGCGAGAGAGGTTTCATTTGGGCAGCTCATATAGAGAGATCTTTCAAACCCCCGGCACGATCGGATTCGCCGCGGCGGCATTCGTGGCGCGACTTCCCGTCGCGATGGTGCCAATCGGTATCGTGACTATGCTGTCGCAGAGCCGCGGCGAGTACTGGCTGGCAGGGGCGGTCGCCGCAACATTCACGCTTGCGAACGCAATCGCCGCGCCTCAAATTTCACGCCTCGTGGACCGCTTGGGACAGTTCCGGCTGCTGGTTCCAACAACCACACTCTCAGCCATGGCCTTCACCCTGCTGATGATCGCGTCACGCCAGAGATGGCCAGCGTGGTCCCTGTTCGTGACCGCGCTGTTTGCCGCTTCGATGCCGAGTATGGCGGCGATGGTCAGAGCGCGGTGGACGGAGTTGTTCCGTAATCGACCGCAGCTCAACACGGCATTCGCATTCGAGTCCGCTGCGGATGAGCTCGTGTACATTGCGGGAGCTTCACTGTCAGTTAGTCTCAGCGTGGCGCTGTTTGCTGAAGCGGGTATCCTGGCCTCAACGCTTCTCCTGACCTTGGGAACAGCCGCGTTCGTACTGCAACGAGGAACCGAGCCTCCCCTGAGGTGGAACGAACCCGCCTCCAGAACTGCAGCGATCTTTCTGCGGCCCGTGCAACTGATCACCCTGGCCATGGTGTTCGTTGGCACCATTTTTGCGACCGCGGAGGTCTGCATCGTTGCGTTGACCCGCGAGTGGGGAAAACCGAATGCTGCGAGCCTGGTTATTGGCGTCTATGCGGCAGGCTCATTCATTTTGGGCGTGATATTGGGCGGACTGAAACTCACAGCAGCGTTGCATCGGCAATTGCTGGTTGCAATGAGTTTGTTGCTGATCACGACCGTTCCACTGCTACTGGCTGACACAGTTCAGGTTTTGACGGTCACCATCTTCGTGAGCGGCATCGCGATCGCGCCGACGTTCATCACCGCTTTCGGACTGGTGGAGCGACATGTCCCGCCGGCGGTTCTCACTGAGGCTGTCACCTGGGTGGGGACCGGTATCGGCATTGGCATGGCCGCGGGCTCATTTGTGTCCGGGTGGGTGGTTGACTCATTCGGTGCACACAACGGCTTTTGGTTGTCAGTCGGCGCTGCCACAGTCGCTGTCTCGATCGTCGTTGCAGGTCAACGCTGGCTGTCAGAAACGCCCGCCGGGATCGAAGCGAACTCCCAGCGGGCAGGTTCTTCATCGTTTTGAAATATTCATCTGCTGGATGCCGGCCATTTCGCCCTGGATGAACAGACTGACGAAATCGCCCGGCTCATTATTCAATTCCTGAGTCGATAAGGGTTGGTCCTGCGGCGCAGCGTCTACGCAGCGCATGTCAGAGCGGAAACTAGGTGCGTTGGTACATTGCGTAGTAGGGCTGATTGCTCCAGGTGGAGTTGAAGGGCGGGTGCAGAGTAGAGGCGGAGGAGGTTCGCAACTCGAAGTAGTATTGGAGCGGGTAGAGGGAGTTGGTGTAATCCGCGGGAATGGAGGCGGAGTGTGAGTCGGTGGAATTCTGCATGGACACGGAGCGCCAGCGCTCGCCGTGGTTGACGTGACGATACCAAAGGACCGCTTCGATTACGGTAGATGGCGTTGAGATGGTGAGGGCGAGTTCGCTGCCGGGATGGAAGGAGGCGGGTGGAGTGTGGTGAGCGTCGATGGCTGGCCGGCGAAGGGCGTCGATCCGCCGCAGAGCATCGGCTGCAGAAGTGGTCTTCGGGCGTGCTGACGCAAAGTGCTGTTCGAGGGCGGCGAGATCCTTGTCGATGGACGAGAGGCGGTCAGCCCAGTTGCCGCGGCGAAAGGCCGGCCGACCGTAGCTGACATCGGCGGAGTAGGTCAATTTTGCGCGTGCGCAGAAACGAGCCCACGAGTCGCGGGCCTGGCGATACGCGGCAACTGATTGCTGCGCGGCGACGGGATCGCCCGTCTTCTCGTAAATGGAATAGACGAGCGCAGCGCGGAAGAGGCCGGCATAGAAACTTCCGAGGCCATTGAGAATGAGTATGTCCTCCTCGGCGCGGCGGAAGTCGGGAGAACGGGCCTTTGCGACCGCGGCAGTGCGCGATCGGGCGAGTGCGTTGTTTGAAGTAGTAACGAGCGATTCGAGCCAGCCGATGACCTCACTGGTGTTGTAGCGCGCGTCCCGTTTGTTGTTCACGAGATTTTCCGCGTGCTGACCGATGGTGGTGAAGAGCTGCGGATCGAGCGGCGAGATGGCGGACATGTTATGTGGCGCTGGGTTGTCGGTGTAGAGCGGAGCCTCTGTATACGGGAGCACTTGGACGGTGGTCAGCATCTCCGGCCAGAATTCATGGTTGGAGGCTGAGGGAAGCCAAGCCGTTGTGATGAGCGGCAGTATGCGGCTGGATGCGGCGAGTGCAGTCTCGAGCGTAGAGCCGGCCACGCCGAACTGCTTGGCGAATGTACGGTGGTGGATGGCGGGATCGGTGTCTGGATTGTAGAGATGGCGGCCCCAGGTCTCGTAGGTCAGGGTGAACTTTGCACTGTCGAGATCTTCGGGATGTAGAGCAGCGGATTCTTCCTTTGCAGCCTTCAACGATGTTTCAGCGTACGCATCGCGACCGCCGGGTTGGCCGGAGCCTTCGCGGCCCTTGAAGAAGAGCGGCTCCATGATCTCCATGCCGGCGGCCCCGCAGAAGTTGGCGGCGCGGCCGTAGCCAGAGGCAAGCGCGGAGTCGGCCCAGAGGAGATGGCGCTGCGTGCCGGGCCAGACGCGGTAGAGAAGCTCGATACCGAAGTCCTTCTGATAGAAGTCGCCGAAGCCATAGCGGGTGAAATTGCGTGCGCCGCTGGAGACGGCAAACGTGCCAGTGACACCTGCGCGGGGATACTCGGCGGCGCGAATATCGGCCTGATGGTAACCGAGGCCGCAATGCTCCGCCCAGAACTTGGCACCGCATTTGACGGGCATTCCAGTGGCGCGGGCAATGGCGATGGTCTCAGGGTCGAGGCCTTTGGCGTGCAGGTCGAGCTCGATGATGCGCGTCTCGCCTTCCGGGGTGCGCGCTGTCGAAATGGCCTCCCAGAGTGTCTTCCAAAATGGATAGCTGCCTTCGGGGATACCGGACTCGCCGTGAATGCGCAGGGTGAGGCCAGTGATTTGGGGACAGGCCTTCAGGAGCAACGCTAATGCGTCTCGACAGTAGGCCGCGTGAGTCTGTGGTGTGATCCCGACAATGCGGTGGTCGGAGTCAGGTGAATCGGTCCACTGATATGCGTGGGTCCAGATGCCGAGTTGGAACTCGAGGCCGCGGCGGGCGGTCTCGGCGGCGAGGAACTGAAGAGTCTCGAGATTGCGCTGGCGCTCCCCGGGCTGGAGTGCGGGTTCGATGTGAACGTGTTCGTAGCCCGGAACCTCGATGAGATAGGGGTACGGGAAGTGAAGATAGTCGCCGGTGACATTGCGGGGAAAGTCATAGCCGAGACCGAACGTGAGAGCGAAACGGTTGAAGCGCGCGGCGATGAGGGTGTCGAGGTAGTTTGTCCAGAAGGCTCGGTCGTAGTACCAGAGTTTGTCTTCGATCTCCGAGCAGAACCCACGCGAGACACTGCGGACCTTGTTGGGAGTGGTCTCGATGAACGGTGCGGGGAGATGGAGAGCGGAGAGAGGGGCGTGCGACGAGCGAACTCGGTCGGCGAGCTCGAGCAGGCCATACACAATGCCACGCGCGTCGATTCCAGTGACGAGGATGGCGGGTTTGCCCATGTGGGAGCCGGGGATGATCGCGACGGTTTCCGGCTGCGTAACCGAGGAGTTGCGCGAAAATGGCTTGGCCAGAGAGCTGTCAGGCGTCGCGACGGCAATGTACAACGCTGCAGCAGAGTCGTCGTCCGCGAGATGTGCGGTAGTGATGGCCTCGCGGAGAATGCCGAGGGCGTACTGAATCGGCTCGCTGCGAACCAGCGTAGAGGTGTCAGTATGGATAGCGATGCGGTTGGAGCCGGATGCGGCGCCAGCGAGCTTGGCCGAGGAGGCAGCAATGGCCGCTGCGCTGAGTTTGAGGAAGGAACGGCGCGAGGGCGTATGTGGCATGGCGACCTGCTGGGGGTTAGGGTAGCGCTACCTTGCATTGTCTGAGTGTATGCGCGCACGGACCGGATGCAACTTCGCCACAATTCGTCAGCTGGGATCACTACTGTTCGTAATCCCGCGGCCCCGACCACCGAGGGCGCGGAAGTCGATCGCTGCCGCAGATTGACCCCGATCCGCGAACAACCTCACCCCCTGGGGTTATGCTATATATGATCTATATGATCATTCCGGACCAGCCGGACTCCTTCGAATCCGATGGTCGGACTTTCTGTTCGCAAACGAGGGGGCTTTCCGATGAGGATTACGGCATTACGCGCGTGCATGGTCATTCTGGGCATTGCCATGTTCGGTGGGGCCCACGCCACTCCGAGTGCGTCGGAGATCGCGCCGACCCCGCAGATGGGTTTCAACAACTGGAATTCCACTCACTGCCGGGATGAGTTCAACGAGACGATGATCCGCGCGATCGTCGACAAGTTCGTCGCGCTCGGGTTGAAGGATGCGGGCTACCGGTACATCAACATCGACGATTGCTGGGCCAATTGGCAGCGTGACCCCTCCGGCAACCTGATGCCGAATCCCGTGCGCTTTCCCAGTGGCATCAAAGCGCTCGCCGACTACGTTCACAGCAAGGGGTTGAGATTTGGCTTGTATTCCAGTGCCGGAACATGGACGTGCGAGCCGATGAAGGAGAACCGAGGATTTCCCGGCGGACTGGGCCACGAGGCGCAGGACGCCGCTCTGTTCGCGGCCTGGGGCGTGGATTATCTCAAGTACGACAATTGCAACAACCAGAAACTCGATGCCAGGCAGCGCTACTCGGCCATGGGCGAGGCCTTGCGTAAGACCGGCCGTCCGATCTTCTACGCCGTGTGCGAATGGGGCGAGAACGAGCCTTGGAAGTGGGCGGGTACGCCATCGGTGGGCGCGAACTCCTGGCGCACGACCGGAGATATCCAGGACAAATACGCTTCGATGTTGAAGCTCTTCAAACAAAACGTAGTGTTGAACAGCCAGGCCGGGCCCGGGCATTGGAATGATCCGGACATGCTGGAGGTCGGCAATGGCGGGATGAGTGAGACCGAGTACCGCAGCCATTTCTCGCTCTGGGCGATCATGGCGGCACCGCTTCTGATCGGGACCGATCTACGAACCATCCAACAGCCGAACCTCGACATCCTGCTCAACAAGGAAGTGATCGCGGTAGATCAGGATCCCTTAGGTGTCCAGGGCCGGCGCATCCGCATGAATGACGACGTACACGTCATCGTGAAGCCACTGCAGGGAGGGGATCTGGCGGTCGCGCTGTTCAACGAATCCGAGGTTGCGAAGAAGGTCAATGTCACGATCGCCGAGCTCGGTCTGAAGGGCGCCCGGAAATACCGCCGTCGGGACCTTTGGCAGCATACCGAAGCGCCGCTGGGGGATTCTCTTGCCACCGAGGTGGGCGCGCACGCGACGGCTATCTATCGCATTAGCGCGGCGCCGTAGTGTCGCGTTCGCCAAAGTGCAGCTGAATTGCGTCGCGACGCCGTGATCCCGTTACTTCTCATAGAGCGGCATTTCCCCCGGCATCGCGAGCGCCATGCGATATATGCTCGTAGAGGCAGTGAAATAGGCAGCATGCCCACCTTCACCAAACCCCACGTTCGCAGCAACCTCGCCAAACCGAATCAGCCCCAGAACGCGACCCTGCGGCGTAATGATGCGGACCCCGCCCGGTCCAGTGGTCCAAACATTGCCCGCCGAATCGACTTTCAGCCCATCGGGGCCACCCGGGCCGCTCGAGTTGTCGGCGTACTCGATGAACACCCTCCTGTTGGACACGGTCCCACCAGGACCCACATCGTACGCGTTGACATACATCTTGGGTCCGTAGTTCGAGACGTACAGTGTTTTCCCGTCCGGCGAGAAGCCGATTCCATTGGGTAAGGTGAGATCCGTAATGACCGGAGTCAGGGTACCGTTGGCATACCTGAATACCGCGTTGAATTTCAGCTCCTTGCCGGGATCCCGGTCCTGGCGGGCGAGACCAAACGGTGGATCGGTGAACCAGAGCGAACCGTCTGTCGCGAACACAAGGTCGTTGGGACTGTTCAACTTCTTATGTTGATAGCTGTCGAGGAACGGCGTGATATGCAGGTCCTTGCTCACCCGAACGATCTTACGGCCACCCTGCTGGACCATCAGGACCGAACCGTCCTTGTCCGGCGCCATCGCATTCGAGCCGAGGTACGAGTCCGGGGGCACGGTGTCCAGACCTCCAGCGCGGTCGATGAGCAACTTCACCTCGCCTTCGGCTGACACAGCGTACATCTTGTTGCCGCCGAGGTCGGAGAACCACAGCCGTCCCGCGTGCCACATCGGGCCTTCAGTGAACTTGAATCCGGTGGCGACCCGCTCCACCGGCGTGCCGGGCGCGATCAGCCGATCGAGTCCGGGGTCCATGCGCACGATCTGGGTACCTGCGGGGTGGCTCTCCACTGCCGCGGACGCATCCAACATGCATGAAACGAGCGCAGCGCCAAGAATCAGAACACTCACTCTCATGGATCCTCCTACACGCTGTCCGTCAGCAGGACCAGGTAGCCTTTGTCCGTGAGCGTATTCTCAATGAGTGGCCAGTTGCGTTTGTGTTCCTCCGAGGCAATCCATTTCTGACGCAACGCCTCGCTCCGGTACGTGAGTTGGAATCGATAGTTGATGCTGGGCGCCGGCGCCGGCCCGCCCTGAATCACTTTGCGCAGCTTTACGATCTTCAGGTCGATGTAACCCTCATGCCGCTCAGCGACCGGTTTGAAGTGGGTATGATAAGCATCCAACATCTCCTGCTCGCGCGCCGGATCAACCGGCAGGTCACAGTAAAGGACAATGGGTCGAGCCGCCGCCGCGGTATCGGCTGCCTCTGCACGCCGCCCGCGGGGCAGAATGCCGGCCGCGCCGGCAAGGGTGACCAGTCTCAACCAGGATCTTCGGTTCATGGGATCTTCCGCTCCTGTCAGGGGGTGTGCTCGAGTGCAAATGTCGAATAGGTGCGGGCCAGGTAATCGCTGATGACCTGCATCTCCCGGGGTGTAACAGCAGCCCCGCGATCTGCCATCCTGCCCACCGTAGCTGCCCAATCGTCAGGGCTCTTGCGCCGGGTGGTGATCGTGGCCAGGTCATGACATGACACGCAGCTGCGTTGGATCAGCTCGATGGCGGGCGCAACAGGCGCTGCCTCTTCTCGAGCGTGGGACGCCGCGATGTCGGATGCACTTTGCTCCACAGGGCGCAGGCGATGCGAAGAGAGTGCAAAGGCAATGACGGCATCATTTTCGACAGGAGTGTCGGCGAACCCTCCTGTGTTCACGACCGCCAGATATTGAATGCCGTCACGTCCCCGATAGGTGATGGGCGTGCCGTAGGTGGAAGTTGGCAACTCGTATGTCCACAACTCCTCACCAGTCTTCGAGGCAAATGCGCGCAACCTGCGATCGTCGGTGGCAGCGATAAAAGTGAGTCCACCGGCCGTCACGATCGGACCGCCAGCGCTCGGCCGCCCGGTCCGGCGCAGTCCTTCCGGCAAGTTGTCGCTCACGCCCAGCACGGATCGCCATGCGATCTGTCCGGTGTTGACGTTGACTGCATACAGACTTCCCCAAGGTGGGGGCTGACACGGAAGGCGTTTCACCGGATCCCAGAAGTAGACATAGCCATCCTCGAGATTCCAGGACCCGTCTGGCCCTTGCGCGAGTTGCTCAGGACTCGCCAGATCGTTGGTGTTGACGATGTAGTACCCCAGACGCGGATCAAATGCCGCTCCGCCCCAATCAGTTCCGCCGAGGCTGCCCGGGAAGCTCGCGACCGCGGAGTCACTTCGCAGCGGCTGGAACGGTCGGCTGGCGACGATGTGCTTTTCTTCAACCAACCGGGCGCAGAAGGCATGATGCTCCGGGGTGATGTCAGTCAGTTCCGCGAGATCGAACGACCGGCGTGCAAGCGGTGGCGGCGCAACCGGAACCGGCTGAGTGGGCCAGGGCGATTCGCCGGGAATATCCGTCTCGATGGGAACGGGCCGTTCCTGAACTTCATACAGCGGCTCGCCGCTCACCCGATCGAGAATGAAGAGCAGGCTCGTCTTGTTCATCACCGCGATGGCCGGGATCCGCCGACCTGCGCGCGTGACATCGATCAACGTCGCCGTGGGCAGATCGAGATCCCAGATATCGTGGTGCACGGTTTGAAAGTGCCACAGGTATCGGCCCGTGTTGGCATCGACTGCCACAATCGAATTCGCGAACAGATTGGCGCCCGGACGATCACCGCCCCACCGGTCGAAGGTGGGAGCACCAAACGGCAGGTAGACAATGGCACGCTGGCGGTCGAGAACCATGAAGTTCCAGACGTTGACTCCCGAGCGTTTGCGCCAGCTTTCTCCCTGCCAGGTATCATGTCCAAACTCGCCGGGCCGGGGGATGGAGTGGAACGTCCAGACCAACTTACCTGTGTGAATATCCCACGCCCGCACATCACCGGCGGCACCCTGGGTAGGAGTCTCCTGCAGACGCGAGCCCGTGATGATCAGGTTCCTGAACACCAGCGGAGGTGAGCTCATTCCCAACGGCGCGGCGGGATAGCCATTCATGACATCGGGTGTTTTGAGGTTGAGCACGCCGCGCTGGCCGAATTCCGGCTCGGGCTCGCCGGTGGCGGCGCGCAGGACGATCAATCTGCCGGCGCGCGTTCCAAATACAATACGGGGAGGCTCGCGTGAAGAGCCGGGCCAGTACTCGACGCCGCGCATTGCGGGCTGATCGTTTTGGGGAAGCTCATATTTCCAGACTTCGCGCCCCGTCTGCGCATCGAGCGCAACGACGCGTCCGTACGGTGTTGGTAGATACATCGTTCCCGCAATAACCAGGGGCGAAGCTTCGGACACACCATAACGCCCACGTCGCGTCGCCTGCGCCGAGCGGGGCCGCATGTGATAGGTCCAGGCGATGCGCAGTTGTGTGACGTTGCGAGTATTGATCTGAGAGAGGGGCGAGTAATGACTCCCGCCCGGGTCGTGCAAATACGTTGGCCAGTCGGTGGATGAAGGCTGCGGATCCGTGGCGCAGGCGCTCAACAGGGCAAACAGCGCCACAGCGTGAAATGGGCCGGCACAACGGCGGAAGGCGCCAGACCCTCGCAACAACCCCCAGGGTCGGCCGACGGTGGCGACGCTCGCCGCAGACCTGACGCCAGGACCACGCGCATCGGCCACGGCCCGGGATGTCTGATTCATCGCGAAGCATTCCGGCCGATAAAAGACTCCTTGGCGGGTAAGTCGCGCGCGACCCCGATGACCAACAGCTCCAAGGCTGAATCCGCCGAGCTCGCGAAAGCCTTCCGTTGACCTAGCTCGACGGTCACCGCGTCACCTGCCCGGATGGGAGCCGAGTCGGCCGCGATCGTCACGGTACCGTTCCCGGTGAGCACGATGTAAACGTTGCTGATTTCCTCCTGCGCGTCAGGCCCGATGGACGTTCCGGCCGGTAACAGCACGTGATCGACGTAAGACCAGGCGGTTGCAAACACGCTCGGTCCCAACACGCGCCGGTATTTCACAGTGCCACTGCCACGCTGCAAAGCGGTCACGTCCTTCAGCTGCGATGGTTCCAGGCGCCCTGAGATGAATTGTGGGATCGGCTCCAGGGTCACCTGAGTGCGCGGATCGTCGAGGTTGAAGGTGTCGTAGACCTTGCTCAGGCCGACGTTGATGTTCATCCAGCGTACCGGCCGGTCCGTCGGGTTGTAGATGCCGTGAGCATGGCCCAACCGATCGGGGACCAACGCCGGGCCTTTCAACAGCGAGGTATGCCCGTCGATGGTGAATTGCGCCTCGCCGTCGAGGATCACGAACATCTCCTCGCAGCGATTGTGAAAGTGCTCGCCGATGCCGCTTCGCGGATTGATGACGCCCTGATGCACGAAAATGAGGTTGGTGCTGAGGGCGTCCATACCCAACAGGGGAGCGAATTCCATGGAGCCGGCGCCGCCATGCACATGTTCTATGTGCTTCAGACTCTCCGCTCCCAAATGCTTGACGCGCTGGGTCAGCGGCGGCAGGGCAGGGGTTGTCGCCGCAGTTGCGGGTGCCATCGCTCCAAGCAACCCTATGAGGGATCCCACTACGGTTGACGGCAAACATGCATGATTGAGCCTGAAGGCAACGTTCCGCACGCCGAGACCTCGCACTTCCGGGTTCAGATCCTATATCCTATAGTATCGGATAGAAAGAGGGAGACCTGATGCGTTTACATCGCTATCCGGTACGCTGGGTTCTCGTGGCCTGGCTGTTCATGCTGAGCGCCATCGCCTTCATGGATCGGACCAATGTATCCATTGCCGGCGTGGCCATCGGTCAGGCCTATCAACTCGACAAGATCCGGTTGGGTTGGATCTTCAGTGCCTTCCTGGTCGGCTATGCCGCGTTTCAGGTGCCGGGCGGGTGGCTGGCAACGCGGGTAGGTCCTCGCAGGGTGCTGGCTCTCGCGGTGCTATGGTGGGGAGTATTTACGGCGCTCACTGCGTCGGTGTCGCCGCAAGCTCCCCGCGCGTTGCTGCTGTTGATTCTCATAAGGATGGCGCTTGGCGCCGGCGAGTCGGTGATCTATCCGGCAGCCAACCAGTTCGTATCGCGCTGGATTCCCGTAGCCGAGCGAGGGAGGGCGCATGGCTGGATTTTTGCCGGCGTGGGGGCGGGCTCGGGTCTAACGCCGCCGCTGTTGACGTTCATCAATGCGAACTACGGCTGGCGTACGTCATTTGTGTTCTGTGCGTTGGTAGGCGTCGTGGCCGGAGCGATCTGGTATGTGGCCGCGCGCGATCGGCCGCAGGAACATCCATGGGTCAGCGCTGAGGAGCAAGGGCACATCGACATTGGCCTGCGGAGAATGTCGGACGGCACGCGCGCGGCCGAGGCCGTGTTCGGCGCAGAGGCATCCCTCGTATCGGCGACGACGGCCCACGCCGCTGCCCCCGCCGAGCCGATTCCGTGGGCACGAATCTTCGCCAGCCGTTCCGTCTGGGCGCTGACCTTCAGTTACTTCACGTTTGGCTATGTCATCTGGATTTTCTTCAGTTGGTTCTTCATTTATCTGTCCGATGCGCGGGGCCTGACCCTGAGCCACAGTGCGCTGTACAGCATGTTGCCGTTTGGAGCGATGACCGTGTGTTGCCTGAGTGGTGGCGTGCTGAACGATGTGATCGCGAAGCGCTATGGATTGCGCGCCGGGCGATGCGGATTGGCGCTGGTGTCCTTGATTCTGACAGCCGTGTTTCTCGCATGCGGATCGAGAGTCGCGAGCCCCATGTTAGCCAGTATTGTGTTGGCCGGAGGAGCCGGGGCGATTTACCTGTCGCAGAGCTCGTTCTGGGCAGTGGTTGCCGACAGCGCCGGGGTACATACAGGCGTAGTGTCAGGGGTAATGAATATGGGATGCCAGGTAGGAGGCGCCCTGACGGCCTCCCTCACACCTTGGATAGCAGCCCGGTTCGGTTGGGACAGTGCGTTCGCAGCGGCGGCTGTGTTGGCGGTGCTGGGGGCATTGGCATGGGCAGCCGTGGACCCGAGTGCGCTGCTAGGCCGGCACCCCGGCGACTCGCGCGCCCTGGCGACCCGGGTCGTATAGGCCAGATCGTATAGGCCAGATCGTATATGATATAGGCGGCCCGATGAACGAACGACGGACGCAATGACCAACAGCCCCAATGCTGCCGAGCTCCCCCTGAAGGGCATCCGTGTGCTCGATCTGTCCCAGGTC
>Ga0268264_10000294_pt1 | contig 83398 bp, 72 predicted proteins | sample KBSSwiS32_FD_190357 | JGI IMG/M metagenome (GOLD analysis project Ga0268264, IMG submission 190357) | Switchgrass rhizosphere microbial communities from Kellogg Biological Station, Michigan, USA - KBS Switchgrass S3-2 (SPAdes) (version 2) | ecosystem: Host-associated > Plants > Roots >... | reverse complement strand
AGATAATGTTTCGCCAGGCCACCAGCGTTCACCCTTTGTTTCACTTTTCCAGCGGCGTGAAGGCACAAGGCCAGTCTTTTCTGGAAACAAGGAATCGGTCGAGCGTCCGAGACCAAAACGTGCGCCATAATCAGCCAAAACATCAATATCTATTTTTCTGCCAATTTCATAAAAAAGAATGTTACACGAACGTGCCACGGCCTGCAGCGTGGATAAGCGGCCATGCCCTTGCTTGCAATTGCACCGATATTGGCGCCCAGCAAATTCATAATAGCCGCGGCAGAAAAATGAATCTTCTTCATTGACCATGCCGCGATCGAGTGCTGCAGCCACGGTTGCTAGTTTGAATATTGATCCTATCGGATAGCTCGCGCCAAATGCGCGATTGAGAAATGGACGTTTCACTTGCAAATCATTCCACTCATCAGAAGATATTGGATGCAAAAAGAGTGAGGGATCAAATGAGGGATAGCTCACGAGCGCTTTGATATCACCGGTATAGGGATCCATCAAAATGAATGTGCCTGCTTCATCTTTAGGGAAAACATCTTCCGCGATTTTTTGCAGTGCAATGTCGATGGTGATGCGCACATCTTCCCCTGCTCGTGCCTTTTCTAATTCAACATCCATCATGTTTCTGCCCACGGAATTGATGGTGTGAATAACGGTGCCATCTTGTCCGCGCAATGTTTCTTGCAATGTTTTTTCAAGGCCCATGCGCCCAAACAGTTCTTGATCAATCTCACATCCTATATAGCCAAGGACATGGCTTGCAGAATGAGAGTAGGGATAGAATCGTTCAAATTCTGTTTTGAGTGAAAGATTTTCATGCCCAGGAAATTGTTCTTCGATTTTGCTCAGCTGATCCATCGAAATGTCTGTTGCGATAAGAGAATTTTTTTTGTGTCGCTCATTGTGCGAGAGATCGATCATCGTATCGCGATCTTCTTTCAGATCTTTTTCCAAAATTATTCCCAGCTGATCAAGCATTGCAAGTTGCGTGCTCGAAAGGGAATTGTTCCCGCTGCCGCACCAATACACATTGATGACGGGCCGATTGGTGGCCAACAATTCGCCATTGCAATCGAGAATGTTGCCGCGCAGGGGGCGTGTGTTTTCCACGCGCATAAAATTTTTCTTGCAGCGAGAAACAAAATAGGAACCGAGATTAATTTGCAGATAAAAAAGCCGCATGGAAAAAAGGGCGAGAACGATCAATGAGCAAATGCCGAACTGATAGATTTTTATATTTACAAGTTGGGTTGGTGTTGGTTTAATCATGATCGTCTTTGAGCATCTTATGGATTGGGTGGATAGTATCGCACATGCGCGTTAAATCTTCCAATGAAACGTGCGTATATTTTTCCGTGCTGGCCAGAGATTCATGACCAAGAAGTTCCTGCACAACCCGCAGATCGACGCCCTGATTGAGCATGTGGGTGGCGAATGAGTGGCGAATTTTGTGTGGCGTGATTGGTTTATCCACCTTCAGCAACCCGCGAAACATCACAAAGATACGTTGAATAGAACGGGTGGTGAGCTTGCAGCCGCGATAGTTGAGAAAGACTGGCGCCGTTGGTTCATTATTTCCACTGCGTTCGGTGCGCAGATATTCTTCTATTTTTTTCTTCGCTTTGATGCCAAATAATACGATTCGTTCCTTGCGGCCTTTTCCGGAGATGCGCATTGTTTTGTTATTCAGATCAATGTCGCCCAGACACAAATTAATCAGCTCTGAACAACGAATGCCGGTTGCATAGAGTGTTTCAAAAATTGCTTTATCGCGCACCGGATGACGTGTTGGCATTTGGTGTTCAGGAATTTTATCAAGCAGGTGAAAAATTTCATCCACACTCAAATAGACGGGAAGTTTTTTGTCCAGACGCGGTCGCTTGAGATCAAGTTTGAGATCGATGCCGCAGCTGCTCAAAAATTTAGAGAAGGACATAAATGCAGAAAATTTGCGGGCAACGCTGCTCTTATCAATTTTTTTATAGTAGAGGCTCATCAAATAGCGTTCAATAATTTGGCGCAACGAAAGGCGCGCATGTTCTTCGGGCGATAACGTTTCCCAGAAAGTGACAAATTGTCCCAGATCACCTTTATAGGCAGAAAGTGTGTGGGGCGAAACGTTACGTTCCACTTCTAGATAGGTGAGAAAATTTGCAATGCTGTCTTTAAATTCATTCAGTTTCATAAAAATAGCCTCATGCTTTTTTGAGCATAAGGCTATCATAAGAATTGTGTAGGCGGCTACTGATAGTTATTTTTCTTCCGCCACTGTTTCTAAATGCGCATAGGCTTTCTTGATGAGATCATCATAATGTTGATGAGGTTTCAGGTTATGACGCGCCCATTCTCTTTGTCTGAGGTTAATGATATGTGAGCCCAATTTGAGCGCTCGAAGGACTAACTCCGGCTGTTCGGTCAAGCATGCTTCTTGCAAGGGTGATATTTCTTGAAGATATAAGGCACAAAGTTCTAGATCGGTAGGATTATCATCCAATTTGTGAGGAACGGATCCCGCCAATTCTTTGAGTTCTTTACTTCTGATGAAAGCATCAATTTTTGTAATCGCGTTTTGGCGATCAAGCGGTTTTGTGCATTCAATGACACACGCGAGGGGTGACCCATCTGCTATTTTATTGGCATTCACACGGCATTTAATTCGTTCTAGGCGTTTTGTTACTTGATGTCGACATACTTTTTCTTTCAGCTCTTTTTCATCTTTACGCCATGATTTAGCATCCATTGCGTGCAGCGATAGCGGCACACAGCAAATAAGAGAAAGCAGGAATGATATTTTTTTTGTCATAAAAGATCCTTTTTTTTATAAAGTTTTTTCTAACTACTCTAAATAAGAATAGGCAGCTTCAGCAAGTTTGATGCATTCATTTGTTTCATCACGCTTACCTCTGATCATTTCTCTTCTTTGCTGAATAATTGCACAGCCGCTCTCAATTACCTGTATGCATAATGCGCCTACAGCGGATACGTCCTCGATTTTGCTAGGCTCGGGTTTTTCTTGTGCGAATTCTGGATAAGGCAAACTTACGGAATAGCAAGTAGCTATTTGTCTCAGTTCGGCACTTGTTATAAATCGCGCAGCTTTTTCTCCCGACTCTCGAAGTTTAGTCAAACTTTCTTTGAGGACGACAAAAGCTTTTTCATATTGATCTAGATCTTTTTTGTATTGTTCCAGAAATTCTTTTGGTGTTCGATGGGTAATTTCAAACGGCGGATTTGCAGCATCCATCGCATGCAGCGATAGCGGCATGGAACAGACAAGCGAGAAGAGAAATGCGGTTTGCTTCGTTACCATAGTTGGATCCTTTTTTTATGGAGTTTTGTCTAAATGATTGAGTGCTTGAGTAATGGTTTCTGTGTGCGTTTGACCCGGGACGTGCTTCACCGTTTCAATAATCCAAGAACCAAGTTTGAGTGATTGCATACATTTAATTACTGTTCTTTGAATCTCATCTCTATCGCAACTTGTTGGGACTAAATCGTTTTTTTGCGGCGCAGGATCAAGATATCTGCCCAACGCTTGGAGCGTGATGTTAATGTTGTTAAAATTTTGTGCAAATCGGAGAGAGGCGAGAGTTTTCAGCTCTTTCGAAGTGACAAAGTTAAAGATGTTCACCGCATAATGGTTGTGGAATTGCAGCGCGGTATTTTCTGTTATCTGTACTTTCGGATCAATGTTGGGAACGACGTGAATATCATTCCATGCATCTTTAATTACACGTTCCTGAATTTCATGTTTTTGGAAACCAATTTGCATGAGTGCATCAGCTGTTTCCTGCGCCTCTCGATCGAAGGCACGATAGATCATTTTTTGCCGTTCTGCATCCATAGCTCGAACCGGTGCCGATGCAGATGCGATAAGAGTGATAATAAGAACATATTGTTTGTGCATGATTATCCATTATGATGTTGTAATTATTCATCGTGAATCATGGTGCCACAAGTTGGTTGGCCGGTCAATGGGAGGGGGCGATGCATTGATTTTGAGCGTTTGCTTTTTTCTCATCGGGGCTCATACTGGCCAAAAGATTTTTACAACAGAAGGGATTTTCTCATGATGGTAAAACAGCTTAGTTTGAAAAGCAGTCAATTTTTGTTGCCAGTCTTTTTATTCATGTCTCCTATGTATCTCATATCGATGGATGTAGAGGAGTCAAATTTTCAAGGAACGCCTATTGCTATTCTTGAAGCTGCGTATGCAGATGCTCCGGACGAAGTCAAAACAATAGTTGCTCATTTGAAAGACCCAAATTATTTAAATAAACCGGTGTTTAGATCCGCTTTTTTTATTGGAGAGACAGGCACGGGGAAATCAACTCTTGCAATGGCCATAGCTTATAAAGCCGGACGAGACTTGAAACAATTTTCTGCAACAGACTTCAATGGCGAGAATAGGAATAATACAGCGCTAAATTTACAAGGTGATCTGGAAGATATTGCCTCAATCGCCTCAACTGGACATCCGGTAGTTGTCGTTATAGATGAAATTAATCGACTTTTGGAAAATGCTGAAAGCGTGCATCATGATACTGATACAACATCGGCAGCCTTGTGGACATTCTTAGATCGCCAGAGAGGTAACCACAATTTTTTTTTAATCGGGACAATGAACAGAGTTGATAAGTTGCCGCCACCAATTAAAAGCAGGATTATGATGCGATGTATTAAGTTGTTACCTATTGCAGATCCGAATAAAAAAACTCAATTTTTTTTGCTACACCTTCTTTCTCCTACATGCCGGCTGCATGAAGAGGTTAACGAAACATTTCTTAATGAACAATGGAGTCAGTTGCCGGTAGCTGCGGGTCGCTACTTGGAGGAGTTGGCTTTAAAGGTAACGATTATTTGCGCCAAAGATAAAGTTGGATGTGGACCCATGGTAGTTAATAAGCAGCATATATCGACGGCATTCGAAAAATTAAAACAAATATATCCGGAGTTCAAACTTGATGCAAAAAATGAAACCGATGAAGAGATGCGCGAGCGACATCATGTTGAAACTCTTGCACAGCAAGAAAGGCATTTTGGTTTAAATCAGCAGCAACAAGATTTGCATTTTGTGCAGCAACAGAAAATAGCATTCGCTATAGAAAAAGAATCTTCTCTTACTCGCGGTAAAGCGAAAGAAGAGGCGGCACTTGACCATATTGCTGTGAAACAAATGAAGATTTATGAAGATGTTATGAAAGAAAGTGCAAGCTATAAGCTTGAGAAAAGTAGGTTGTGGGTTGAAAACTATTTAGCAAGAAATAAAAAATGAGAAGCGGGGCGTTATCATTTGTAGGATTTAAATTATGAAACATTCGTTTTTTTATGTGGTCCTTTTTGCGCCATTTTATTTAATGGGGATGAGGCCCAGTTTCCATACAGAGCATCGAGTTGGTGCGCCAATCTATAGGGTTGACAATAGCCAATTGCACAGCGCTGCTGAATCTGTTCGTAAAACACGGGCCGAATCGCATGCAAGGCCAAAAATTCAGCATGCTCCTAGTTTTCGATTAGGGATTGATCAGCTAACTTGTCATTGGCGTAACCTACAAAAAGGTGGAGATAAGCAAGCCTTGCAGGCCCAATACGACAAGATTAAGGTTAAAAATCGTGTTACATATCAGCAAAAAATAAATGTCCTAGAGAAAATATTAAATCATCCAGTTACCGCTTTCTTAGAGAAGATAAGAAATGGCCCCCACCCGGAGGCACTAGACGCTTTTTATGCATTAAGAAGTGAATGCTCTTTCCATAAACTTATATCAACTGCAGATCTAGCAGAGAGACAATTGCTTGAAAAAGTAAAAAGCAAACGAATAGAAGAAATGGGATTTGATGAATTGGATGCTGCGAGGGCCTTATTTCGAACATGCTATGGATCAATACCGTTTGAGGACAATCCTGCTCTAGTTCAGTCAAAACCAGTTGAACAAAAAACAGAAGCGCCCGCTATAACAAGTAGTCCTATCCAATCGCTTAAATCCCGCCCGCTTTCTCCTCGCAGTTCAGGACAAGATTGGAATACAACTACAGTATTGAAAGTCATAAATATTTCTCCGGATGTTGATGCGCATATACAACAACGTTTTTCACAGATAACAGGGTGTGAAACATTTGAGCAATGCCAAGAAAAGGTTGGAGCGATTCTTGAGAGCATGAAGCTCAGTGGCGAGCTGATTCCAGAACAGCGGCGAGATCTTTTAGTTCGCGGTATAAAAACATACTTCAAGCGATTAGCAGATCCTGTTGGTATGGCCAAAGACCAATTGCACTCAATGATGAGCGCTGCGCTTGTTGTCTGCCATATTAGTGGTTTTGATGAAGGCCATTTGGATGTCGCTGAGATTCTTGCACAACAACAGCAACTGGATGCCACATTTTCAGGGTTCTCTTCTGAAAATTTATCCAAAATAACATCGGAGCAGTGGGCAGATCTTATCGCAACTGCGGCCGCCGATTTGACCTTTGGCATGGGCGTGACCAAAACGGTTGCGCTCTTAAGAGAAATTGACGCAGCTGGCAAAGCAATAGGATGCGTCAAGCTGGCGCAAACCTTAGAAGAAAAGGCTGTTCAATCGGGCATCAAGCTTGCCAAATCAGTCGAAGATAGGCTTGCACGTGCCGCAGTCCTCGGTGAAGAAGCCATAACATGTGATGGGATTGTTCTTCACGTGCCACCAGAGTTAGGCGAGGCATCGGTGCTGAAGATGGCAGCGGAAGAATTAAATAAAGTTCCAGCAAGTACTGCAGCACAAGTAGCCCCTTTACATAAATATGATTTCACAAAGACAGCGGCTTCTCATTTTGATGATGTCATAAAGCATGGTAAGTATAAAGGAGAATTAGCACGACCGTATATGCGTTCTCCTTTAACGATTATGGAGATTATCAGTACTGGAAAGTCTGTGCCTGACCAATTTGCTAAAGGAGCTCTGAATTTTAGGGTTCCAGGATCGTTTAGAGGTTCTGATGGTATTTGGGAGTTAGTAATAGATATTGAGAAAAACTTAATTTATCATTTTAATTTTACCAACTAACAAGGTTATACATCATGAAATTTAAAGTTTTATATACCGAAGGTATTGAGAATAGAAAGCTTGAGTACCTTGCTGATGAGTATTCGTTTAATTCGTTTCCATATGAAACAAATATAGACTTTGATCTTATGGTTAATAAGCTGTATTTAACCGTTGTAGGCAATAAAATCATACAAATAACGGGCTTTTCTCCTTATGGAGCTTGGGTTAAGGCTGGTTATTCTCCGCCAAAATACAAAATGGGCGAATTGAAAGTTATCGATAATTTAGAACCTGGCTTTTCTTATCAAGTAAACAAAGTTGATTGGCCAATACACGTCAATGTTAAAAATGGATGGATTTGTATTGGTGATTGTCGAGGAAATGGAGAAGTGGTTGAATTTATTAATGATTGTGTAGCGGTAGTAGAAAATGGTGAGTTGATTGCTTTGTGGTTAAAACCGGAATCATTGCCAGTATTGTAGAAAGAGTGCGATGTAATGGGAACTACAGAATGGAAATTTTACTTTGCTGCTTTTGCAATAATATTATTGACTCTGATGTTGTTAATCCATGCGATATTAGTATTTTAACCAATTGGGATAAGCCTAAAAATAAACAACATAATCAAACTTTTTGGTGCCATATTAATTGTTTTAGAAAAGCATTGCATTCGGAGGTTCGTGATAATCTTGTTGTAGATTTGCTTACGGATAAAGATGAAAATTGCTGAATTTAATCCAATTTAAATTCTTTGCAGCGTCTATTAACCGATGAGCGGTTCACGCCTAAGAATGTGGCGATTTTGTTTTGGTTGCCGAATTTGTCCCAGAGGAGCGTCAGGAGTTTGCGGTCCTTGAGGGCATGTTTGCCCAGGCGCGCAGCTTCCACCAATTCTGGATCAGTCACTTGGTAGGCTGGATCAAAGTAGGTCTCGTGATAAATTTCGTTCTTCTTCGATTTTTGCACGAGGAGGCCTTGAACCTTGTTCTTCAGTTCCTGCAAGCTGGCAGGGCGCATGTTGATCAGCTTGTCTTTATCGCGAGGAGTCAGTTCAAGCAGATTTTTGAAGGTCTGCGTTTTGAGTACCTGTTCGCTAAATCCTTCTGCCAATTCAGACAATTCTGATTCGGGCAGGGTGATCAGCGAAGGCATGCAGACGGTCGTTTGCTTGAGCTCATTAAATAAGTTTTGTGAGAAATGATTTTCCTGGGCCATGTGGGCTAAATTGTGTACCGTTGAGCAGATGATGCGCACATTGCTTTGCATGCGTTGATCACTCTTGAACACGCGGTAGTGGCCAAATTTGAGGTATTCTGCCAAATATTCCTGCACTTCTTTATTGAGGAAATGGATGTTTTGAATAAAGAGGGTGCCATTTTCGCTCAATCGTTCGAACAACGGTTTTTCCGGGTCCTTCATGCCAAAGATCGGATTGATGCCAAAGAGCTTGATGGCGATATCCACCGAGTTGGAATTTTCAGTTAGCTCCAGAATGTGCAGCCGTTCTCGTAAACTAATGTGGTGCAATAGTTCCACCGTTGAGTGCAAATCTTCCTCTGGCATATCGATCAAAATAGCTTTTTTGCTCAGTGCAATTTTGAGCAAATCGATCTTGAAGGTGAGCAATCGTTCACCAGAGCCGGGAATCAATTGGTTGATTAATTTTCCCGATTGTGTGGTTTCTAGATAGAGCAAATAATCCCATTCAGATGGATCTTTGAGCAGGTCCAAATGGCGCCGTAACACGTCCGACATATCGGGATAATAGACAGACACAATCACGTTGCGCTGTTCCAGATCGGGCACTGCGGACAAAATAATCGTGCGGCCTTCCGCATCCTTAGCGAACTCAGTTTGCTGGCGATTATAATCCTCAACAATGTGCACCATCTTTTTGAGCGTCTTGGTGATTGGATGGCCTTCTTGGGTGTTTGGATTGATCTGCAAAATTTCTTTCGCAGCCTGGTTGCCAAAGGTGAATCGGCGGTTTTTATAGAAAATGAGGCCGATTTCTTTTTGCTTATTAGTGCGCACGAAAGAGCGGATACTTTCTTTATATTGATTAATTTCCTGGTGCTTGCGATAGAGCTCTTCGCGCAATTCTTTTTCCTGCTGCACGAGCAGATCGAGACTCTTGTTTTGGATCAAGTTGATAATGTTGCCCAAGTAGCTGGCAAAAACGAGCATCTCATCCCGTTCGATATCGCTATAAAATTGGTTGTTCCGTGCAAAGCGTTCGATGGTGATGTAGGCAACGAGCTTGTCTTTTTCATAGATCGGTAAGAAAACGCCCGCATTGATTGCATCCATGAAGGCGATGATGGCATCCCGCTCGGTTGTTTGTTCATAGAAGTTGGTGAAGACAATCTCATCATAGATTAAAATTTTATTTTTTTTCATGTAGCTGCAGACATCATTGGTGTGCGTGTTCATGAAGGTTTCGACCAATGCTGGAATCTCTTCACTGATCATCTGGCGCGATTCTTCTTCTTTATCCGCCTGGCGCTTGCGAATATAGAGGCGCGTTTTGCTCAGCGGAATTTCGAGGGCTTCTTTGAAGAAGTTTTGAGTGATGTGGCCAAGTTCTTTCAAATCACTGACATGGCTGAATTGTTCAAGGATGGCTTTGAAATCATCCATGAAATTGAATTTTGAATTTGCTTGAACGTGGTTCTCAAAGTTGAGGAATCGTAGGCCGACGAGTTTGCGAGTGCAATAGTAGAGTGCATAGGTCAGTAGGATATTAGAGATGGCAAATGGTAAATGACTGCTATAGGTCCATGATCCAGGTATGATCCCAAAGGGAAAGACTTGTAGAAAATCTGAAATCCATATTGGGATAATGATGACTGCAAATAATATTTTAAGTTGTTTGGATAGGATCTGAGGTAAGTTTCCCGTATATAGTTTTTGCAATACGATCAATATGGTCGATAGCATTACAGGAAAAAGGGCATAGCCAACCCATAATTTTTCTAGATAAAACTCGAAGGTGCGTAAGCTTGGATCAGTTACATTAAAATAAACGAAAGCAATTGATAAGAAAAATAACGCTATACCAAAAGAGATAAAGGATAAAGTTTTTTGACGTGTTCCAAAAAGATTGTCTCGCCTGATAAGGCTTTCAATAAATAATGACATTGCCTGATATTGGATAACGCAAAAGCCCCACGATATTCGTATGAACCAGACTATGAAGCGATAATCAAGATCTGGAAAAAATAATGAGCGGATTAATTTGATTACCCAAGCAGCATCAGCAGCCATTGTGCTTGCAAGAACAATGCTTAGCATGAGCCAAGACATTTTTGATGTTGAAATAATGGATCGTCTAAGCAGATGGAAAAGAAGGGTTGCCCTTAGAATGAGAGAGCATGTAAATATCACGAGCAAACTAGGGTTGCTTCCCAGCGTTAATTCAAGAAAATTGATTATATTTACCATAGTTTGTTGCCATCTCTCGAGGGACTGATTATACTTGGTTTTCGATGTTATTTATGTTTGTGTAAGACGTATTGATTAATACCAAGGAGTTTTTAGATGTTAAATGTCTTTAAAAATAAGTTTAGCGTTCACAGCTTGGTAGCCCTTGCAATAACTTTTGTTGTTATCTGCATGGACTTTCCACCACTTACCTAAAAAAATCCCCAATATAGCCCATCCTAGCACGTTTTGCGTGTTATACCAAATTGTGTGTGGGGTACAGAGAGCATAGAAATGCAAACAGAACACACAGTACAGGAGCGTGCCCTGCGGATAGTCAGAATTCTGCAACGCGCGACTGAAGGGATGGCGCTACCAGCTGCAACCATGATCGTGAATGAATATGGCAGAGATCCATACCTCATTTTAGTCAGTTGCATCCTGAGTTTACGAACGAAAGATTCAGTTTCGTGGCCGGCTTCGCGCCGGCTTTTCTTTTCTGCCAAAACGCCAGCCCAGATGCTGAAATTGCCTAAGGAAACCATCCAGAGTCTTATTTATCCCTGCGGGTTCTACCGCCAAAAAACAGCCCAAATTTTAGAATTGAGTGCGGATTTGCTTGCCCGGTTTGGCGGCAAGGTGCCCAACACGGAAAAAGAATTGCTGAGCCTGAAGGGTGTTGGCAGAAAAACGGCCAACCTGGTTCTCGGTGTGGCCTTCGAAATTCCATCTATTTGTGTGGATGTTCATGTCCATCGGATCTCCAATCGCCTTGGTCTCGTGCAGACAAAAACAGTTGAAGAAACAGAAGAAGCACTTAAAAAAGTGCTTCCTCAAAATTTGTGGATCGAATATAACCGATTGATCGTTATGTGGGGCCAGAATGTGTGTGTGCCCCAAAGTCCATTTTGCTCAACTTGTGCCATTGCTAAAGAGTGTCCGCGTATTGGAGTGACTAAAAGTCGCTAATTAAAGATTGAGCGGTTCGTTGTGAGTGAGTCAGCTTGGGAGGATGCCTCATCTGCTTGAATCTGAATTTTTTGTGGGTCGCGAGTGATGAGTTCGCGAGGTATGGGGATCAGGATTCAGGAGCAAACGAGGCACGTTTTTAGCGATTAAACTTTGTTGAAGTTTTCACACCTTCAAGAGCGGCAGTCGCTTGTTGCGGCGTATGGGTTACTGGAACGCCATAATCTGCAGCACTTTTACCTTTGGTCAGGTCTTTCGCGATGTCTTTATCAATCCAGGTGTCTTTACCAAAGCGTTTGTAGTGTCTTGAAGTTTCAGGCTTTTGGCCATGAACAACTTTGCTGCGGTCATTAATTCTGAAGTGACAAATCATATTTTTTTCTTTTGGCTGAACCGTTACATCGGTGTTGCGTGGTGATTTCCACAAACCGCTCGGTTTAGTCTCATCTTTCACGCAGCATGAACCAGTATATGGTTTACGCGTGCTCATCATCATTGTGCCGCGGAAGCTGATATGCGCCACGAAGGCAACAAACGCAACTATCGCTACAACGATAAACAGCTTTTTGTATTCTTTTTTCATCTTCATTGTTACCCCTTCGGAATCAATGGTTTAAACTTTTTAACCCAGCCATTTAGTGGCTTTATTCTTTACTACTCATTCTTAGATTAGCCAATATATATTTCTAATTGCAACAAATTGACCATAAAAGCTTATATATAGGGTTGATTGCTCTGGAATAGGGCAAATTCCATTTGACGCGCTGGGAGGGATTAAGTAGCCTGGAATAAGGGAAAATTTCTCATATTGCTCAGATTACATGGCAGGTTATCGTGAAAAAGTTACTAACGCTCGCGCTTGGACTCTTTTTAGTAGGGATGCCAGCGGTTGCGGAAGAAAAGAAACCAAGCAGGCCTCTTGTTTGGCCAGTCTTAGTTGGCGGTGTCAGCGGATTGGGAGCTTTTGGATTAGCTAAAGTTCTTAAATTAGATGCCATTCATCCCTATGCATCAGTTGCTTGTGCTGGAATAGTGATACCAGCGGCAGTTGGCAGTGCATATCGAGGCGAATCATATTTCGATTCAAATGATTTTTACCCTCATTCATTCAGGCTTCTTGGCTTTGTAGCACTAGATTTGTTGTTTCTATTGTCTCTTGATCCAGTGGGTCATGATGAGGCGAAAAAGCTTGCAAAAGCAGGTGTTGGCTGTTTGTTGATGTCCGCAGTTACGTATTCGATGTTACATGAGAGCAAAAAAGTATGAAAAAGTTACTAACACTCGCGCTTGGATTCTCTTTAATGACGACGCCAGCCTTCGGAGTGGAAAAAGTCGATGGCATAATGTCGGCGACACTGGCAGGTTGGGGAGTTATTTTTTTGAGTCTTACGTCCATCGAAGCTCTAGGGACTAAGGTTCCTCAGATGACGAAAGAATGTCAGTTACTATGGACATCTATCATGCTCACAAGTGCAGGGGTGACGGGTTACCATGTATGGGATAAGGTGCAAAAAGGCAAAGAATTGAACCATGCAGAGAGATTTCTGTGTGCATTTGCTGTGATGGCTCCGGTGTGCTACGAATTGTTGTAATATTCGCAGAATTCGTCAGCAGCATTTTGAAGAAAAATTCTTATATTGTTCACATTAAATGGTAGGTTATTGTGAAAAAGTTATTAACACTCGCGCTTGGATTCTCTTTGGTAGGGGTGCCGGCATTCGGAATGGATCTAAAAAAAGAAGAGAAGGCTGTGGCGGCTCAATCGAAAAGTTGGGTATATTCTAAGACGATTGATACCGTCGTTTTTACTGTGCTGGGAATCTCTGCTGGGGTCGCTCTGTTTGGATTGGCATTAAAATATAGTTCAAAACCAATAGAGATTCCCCAAAAATTTGCCACTCAATTGATGCAAGAGGGAAGCTTAAAAGAAATTAATGGTCAATTATTTCTTATATGTCGATCATACATACCGGTTGTCATCAAAGGCTAATTGGAGCCAGTTCGTATACAATTAATGTGTAATAAAGAAGGGCAGGATTTATCCCTGTTCTTTTTCATTGATATTGTTAAATTGACAATTTGCAATAGGGATTAGTAGTTTGAAAGTAGCTAAAAATTATGCAGTTCAAGGTAAATGATATGTTTATGAAACAGTTGCTTACCATTATTCTCGGGTTCTCTTTAGTAGGGATGCCGGCGGTTTCGAGAGCTGAGAATGCTTCGCTATTCCAGGCATGTGGTCAAGTTTTAGAAACAAGTGTGTTGGCAACTACAGCAGGGATAGGTGGAGGAGTTGCGGGATGTCTGCTGGGTATATGGACTGCAAATGGCATATCAGCTATGTGTGGCTTTAATAAAAAAGAACGGCAGGTCAATATGCTTGTTGCAGGGGTAGCCGGACTTTGCTTGTGTCCACTTCCTGCCGCTGCAAATGTATTTTATAAAAGCTGGACAGGTGCAACGCTTCATCCGGTTGATCAAGCCTTATGTGTGCTTGGCACTCTTGCGCTCGGAGCTCAAATCCTCGAAGTGATAAATCGCAAAGCGCAAAAGGATGTCCCAAAAGATTTAATAGAAAAAAGAGCCAAAAAAATGGTTATCAAATCAGAAATGTAATGCGCTCATTAAAGACAAATAAAGAGGGCGGGATTTATTCCCGCCCTTTATTATTATGCCCGTTCTTGGGCTATTTTTTCCAATAATTGATCCATCGTTACCCCGAATTCCTGTTTGCCATCTCGGTGGCGCAGGGTAACCGTATTTTGATCCATTTCCTTCTGACCAAGGACGAGCATCCAGGGCACTTGTGCAATCTGTGCTCGTTTGATTTTGCCCGAAATTGGATCAGAGGTTTCATCAATGCTCACCCGCACATCATGGCTTTTCAACTGATCCATGATTTTCTGTGCGTAGGCGCCTTGATCATCAGTGATGGTCAGCAGCTTAATTTGGACCGGAGCGAGCCAGAAAGGCAGTTTGCCTTTAAAGTGCTCAAGCAGGATGCCAAAGAAGCGCTCGAAGGATCCATAGATCGCGCGGTGAATCATCACAGGACGAGCCTTGGTGCCTTCGGATGTTATATAGCTCAAATCAAAATTCTCTGGTTGGAAGAAATCGAGTTGCACCGTTCCGCACTGCCAGCTTCTTCCCAAGGAGTCTTCTATATGAAATTCAATTTTTGGCCCATAGAATGCGCCATCGCCTTCATTGACCACATAATCCAGACCGGCTTGCTCAAGTCCGTTTTTGAGCGCATTCGTTGCTTTGTCCCATAATTCATCAGAGCCCATCGCATTCTCTGGCTTGGTTGCGACGGCAACTTTCATGGTAAATCCAAAGCGATTAAATACTTCCTTGATCATGTTGATGGTATTGAGCACTTCGGGTTCAATTTGAGCTTCTGTGCAGAAGATGTGCCCATCATCAATAGTGAACGCACGAACACGAAATAGGCCATGCAAAACACCTGATAGTTCATAGCGATGCACCAATCCAAATTCTGATAACCGGATAGGAAGCTCACGATAAGAGTGCGGCCGTTCTTTATAGATCAATATTGCGCCGGGGCAATTCATCGGCTTAATGGCGAAGTTTTTTTCATCGATGGTGCAAAAATACATATTATTTTTGTAGTGGGCATAGTGACCAGATTGCTTCCACAAATCATCATTGAGCATCATCGGGGTCGTGATCTCATCATACCCAGCTTTGGTGAGTTTTTGGCGTAAATAATTTTTCAATTCATTGAGTACGATTACGCCATTAGGATGGAAGAAGGGAAATCCTGGTCCTTCATCGTGGAATGAAAAGAGATCCAGCTCTTTGCCCACTTTGCGATGTTCATATTTGATCGCATCAGCGCGCCGTTGCTCAAATTGTTTGAGATCTTCTTTAGTAAAGAACGCCGTGCCAGAGATACGTTGCAGCGCTTGATTGTTTTTATCTGCGCGCCAGTAGGCTCCCGAAATGCCATGCAATTTAAAATGGCGCAGCTCGCCGGTGTTATCCACATGGCCACCCTTGCACAGATCATAAAAGTCACCTTGGCGGGCGATACCAACGGAGTCTCCCGGAATGCCATCGATCAATTCAAGCTTGAAGGGATTATTCTTATAAAGCTCACGCGCTTGCGCCTTTGGCATTTGCTCATGAGTGAGCTTCAATTTGCGCTTGACGATTTCATCCATGCGATCTTCAATCGCCTTGAGATCTTCATCCTTAAAATTCACGGTTGGCAGGAAGTCATAAAAGAATCCCGTTTCCGTTGCGGGGCCGATCGTGAGTAGGGTGGTTGGAAAGAGTTCTGATACGGCTTGAGCCAAAAGATGTGCCGCAGAGTGGCGGAGTTTTTGTAAATCCAGAGCGTTATCTTTCATATTGTACCTTCTCGATCATATACTGGACCCGATGGAAAAAAGGGTAGTTGTAGCATAAGATAGTATATCACTTTCCAACACAAAATGTACTCAAAAAAGGGAGTGCCTGTTGCGATATACACCGCCTAAAAAGAATGAGTAGTATGCGTACGTGCATAGAGTAAACAGGAGATGAAGCAGTTATGAGCACAAAAGGCAATGTTGTAAGCGCACCATCTATGGAAAAAGCATATGTTCTCGATACGAATGTTTTAGTGCATGACCCTCATGCATTTTTTAATTTTGAAGGGGTTCTTGTTGGTATACCTTCGCAGGTTATAGAGGAACTCGATTCATTTAAAAGAGAAGGAACAGATCGAGGTCGTAATGCGCGCCAAGCCGTTCGTTTGCTTGATGAGTTGCGAGGCACCGGTTCGTTGCGGGATGGCGTCAAGCTCGATAACGGAGCTGTTGTCCAGGTCCTTTTTATGCCGCGTGAAGCTGCAGATTTTCCGTTTTATCTACCGATCAAAGATAATGAGATTTTATTATGCGCCTATGTTCTCAAGCAAGAAGGTTATGACGTTAGATTCATTTCGAAAGATTTGAATGCGCGCGTTAAAGCCGATGCGCTGGGGATTGAGTCAGAAGACTATCGCACAGAATTTATCACTGAAGATGAATTCTATCGCGGTTGGCGGAGTGTACAGGTTCCGTCTATCGAACTGAAAAGCGAGGAACCAAAAATTTTGGAGCAACTTGCGAAAGATAAGTTGCTGCAGCGTAACGAATTTGTGCTCGTCGAAAGCAATAATAATCCAAACAACAGTCGTATCTTTCGCTATGTTGGTGGTACGAAGTTCATTTCAGTCTACCCACCAAAATTCAATTGGCCACTTGCTCCGCGCAATGTGCAACAATTGATGGCGCTCGATTTATTGCTCGATCAAAGTGTAGAATTTGTTACGTTGTTTGGCCCAGCAGGAACGGGTAAAACATTCTTGGCATTGCTCGCTGGCTTGCACAAAGTTCTCGCCGAAGATTCGTATGAAAAAATGTTGATATCTCGTCCGGTCGTGCCGCTCGGCAGAGATATTGGTTACCTTCCTGGTGACGTGAAAGAAAAACTGCACAGCTGGATGTTGCCGATCTATGACAACATGGAATTCATTGTGCATTCAAGCATGGGTTCTCGCCAACAAGAACAGCAACAGGAAGAAGAAGAGTTTCATGGTGGCAAGAAGAAGCATCGCAGAGAGCGGCAAAAGCAAGCGAAATCTGGCATCATGCCGCTTGATGAGTTGGTCTATCGAGGTAAGGTGAGCATGGAAGCGATCACCTACATGCGCGGCCGCTCGATTCCTTATCAATATATTTTGATTGATGAGGCCCAAAACTTAACGCCGCATGAAGTCAAAACCATCGTGAGTCGCGTTGGTCAGGGAAGTAAGATCATTCTCGCTGGTGATCCATACCAAATTGACTCACCATACTTGGATTTTAGCAGCAATGGTTTGGTGACGAGTAGCGAGAAGTTCAAAGGCCAAGCGCTCTTTGGGTCTGTCTACTTGCAAACAAGTGAACGCAGTCAGTTGAGTCAGTTGGCAAATAACTTACTTTAATCCTCTGCGTGAGGTTGTAGGGCAATCCACAGTCTGAGTCCAACCGAGGCGCCGATAAACATCGGCGCCCACCAATATTTCCTCAGCCATTTTTTCCATGGAATCTCATCATTATTAAATTCATAGCGTTCAAGAATGTCGGGAAGCGTATCGATAATCAGATCGATTGCATCAAGAAGTTGTTCTAGTGTTGCGGTATTCAAATCGGTGGACGAATCTTTGGTAATAGGAGCTTGAGAGGCTTCTTTCTGCACGTGTTTGCAGGCGCTGAACAGCGTTAATAAATATCCGTGGGTAAATTGATAATCACCAATATATTTGTATCGTTCAAAATCATGTGAGAGGCCCACAAAGGGAATATGTTCTCGATCAATTTTTTTTATTTTTTCAACGATGCCAGGATGAGTGAATAAAATACCGTCGATTGCAACGCCAGTTGCCGTTATTTCAATCGTGTAATTGGAAAAAAGAAATGGATATTCCCTGGCTATTTTCTCAATCATATTTTTTATTTTGGTAGTTCGCTGTATGCAATAAAATCGTTCCACAACATTTTCGGCATGGACGTCCAAGTGGATATCCGGCAGATAGGGACTTTGCGTAGAGGGCGCAGGAGGAGTCGGGCTTTTTTGTGTTGCACGTAGTTGCTCAACATACACATCAATCGCATTCAAAAGATCTTCTATGGTTTCAATATTTTTGCTTTCTGCACTTTTACTTTCTATGGCATGATCGCCAAGTGGACAGGTGGAGCACAATTGACGAGCAATAACATAGATCGCTTTAGTTAGTTCCTGCGCGAGCAGCGTGTCTGCAATTGCTCGATATGAGGAAAAAGATTTCCAAATGCGTCCAAGAGGCTTGAGGTTACCCTGTTTTTTAATCGTGTGCATACATTCTTTGATGAGCAAGTGATCAAAATCGCAAAACAGGGAATCATTACACAAATGATTGTGCAATGTCGATAGGTCCACGTTGAGGTGCAGGAGGGCATTGATGGGTTTGTGTAATCGTTCAATCAGATAGAGTCGCTGCAGTACAATTTGAACAATTTCTTCGGGTGAATGAGCAAGAGGGTGATTGTATGCTCGGGTGTAGTGGGTAGAGAGCAGCAGAATGAGAAAAATGGTAGACAGAACTTTCATGAACTGTTCCCTTAGATATGGGCAGAGGCATTATTGACTCACACTTTAGCAGAGGGAAGTTGTTTGAAGAAAGGGAATTTAGAATGGGCGACAGGAAATAAGCCGTTTCAAAATATTCCAGGCAGCACGATGCAGAGACTCCGTTTTGAGTTGTTCCATAGCATACGGTGTGCATGTTGGCTCAAATCGGCAGGTTGCTGGGCCCAAGAGCGGGCGCAGACTTAGCAACAGGGATGAGAGCATAGTGCCGATCATGAGGGTTGAAATGCTTGCAGGAGGAGTTTTTTTAGCTCGTCGAACGAGATTTGTGCTGCGCCTGGCTTTGCAATTGCGATGCAATCGAAACCTTTCTCATAAAGCTTTTCTTCATAGAAGATGGCTTTGAGGCGGCGCTTAATTTTATTACGATCGGGAGCTTTACCCACCTTGCGGGGGATAATGATGAGAATGCGGCCATGAGGGCCCTGTTGGGGTGCTACTAAAAGATGAAGCCCCGCGTGCTTTACAACACGCCGGGCTTTCTTAAAAGCTTTATCTATTTCAGGCTTTGAAAAGCGAGAAAGATCTTTGGCTGCTCGTGCCATGACTACCTATTAGTAGAATTTCACTGCAAGGCGTTTTCTGCCTTTTGCACGACGACGACTCAAAATTTTTCTGCCGTCTTTTGTTTGCATGCGGGCACGAAATCCATGCTTTCTACGGCGCTTTTTTAAGCTCTTTTTACGTAGTGTGATTGACATGCTGATCCTTTAATTCGTCCAAATATCATTTTATATCTGGGAAATACTTAATATTCAAAGTTGATAGTACTTCACCATTATAGGGGTAATTATCCCTTTTTTCAAGCGAAAATCACTGGCCGGGAAGCACCTCGTTCAGGTAGCGTTCCGCATCTAGCGCAGCCATACAGCCGCTGCCTGCTGCTGTGATGGCTTGTTTATAGCGATAGTCAAAAACATCCCCGGCCGCGAAAACCCCCGGGATGGAGGTTTTTGTGTGGTCAAACACCTTCAGATAGCCAAATTTTTCAAGTTCCAATTGACCCTCAAATGCCTTAGTACTCGGGCTCAATCCGATAGCGATAAAAATACCATCCAACTTCAGTTCACTTGTTTTGCCTGTTTTTTTGTTCAAAATCGTTGCCCCAGTAACCCGATTTCCATCTCCCTTGATCTCAGTTACCGTGCTGTTATAGAGGACAGTAATATCCGGATCATCAAGGACGCGCTGCTTCATAGCGTGGGATGCTGAGAGCTGATCGAGAATTTGGACAATCGTGATGTCCTTGGTGAATTTTTTCAAAAAGGAGGCATCTTCCATGGCAGTGTCTCCACCGCCAACCACGAGCACTTTTTGATCTTTGTAGAATGCTCCATCGCAAACAGCGCAGGTCGTCACGCCTTTGCCCCAATAGAGATCTTCTCCTGGGCAGCCAAGGCGATTGGGAACGGCGCCTGTGGCGATAATGATACTATCAGCCTTCAGTTCTTTATTGCGATCAGTCCATAGGGTGAATGGTCGTTTTGAAAAATCAGTTTTAACGACCTCTTCACTCAGGAACGTTGCACCAAAATGTTTCGCGTGATCCCGCATCTTCATCATCAGTTCTGGCCCGAGAATACTTTTTTCTCCTGGCCAGTTTTCAACATAGGATGTTCCGAGTAGTTGGCCGCCGGGCTTGGACCCTTCGATAATCAGAGGTGATAAATTTGCGCGGGCGGCATAGATTCCCGCCGTTAGCCCGGCAGGTCCTGATCCGATGATTATGAGGCGATGCGTGTTGTTTTTCATACGAACTCTTTCTACTGATTTCCTATTGAATTAGCGCCGTGTCAGATGAAAAATCATATGGTTGAGTGCTTTTTCTCGCAAGCATACTCGTTTGATTTCTTCAGCGGGCATCGGCAAATGTTGACCTTGGAGTTTAAATGAAGGAAGACGGAAATAAATAAATTCTTTTGAGCGGTGCCTATTGAGAAAATTAAAGTAGGCTTTCAAGTCTGCATGCGATACCGGAATGTTTTCATGGTAGGCAAACTGATCAATGAAAATCGCTTCTTTCGCTTGTCGTTCAGCTAACTGTCTGACGCGGAATTTAAAATCTTTTTGTGTGCGATAAACGTTATAATCGGGGTTGTTTTGTATCACTTCGAGCACATTATTTTGCTCGCGCAAAAGCAGCTCTGGAGGAACAGAAAAAGGATGCTTTGCCAGCATCAATTTGAGTATTTCTTCCGCAGTTGAGCGCCGTTGAGACATATCATTGCGATATGAAAAAACCTCAATCAATTTTTGATGCATCGCTTTGTTTGTTTTGAGGCGGAAATGTTTTTTGAATTGCTCGAAACAAAAATAGGCATTATGGGTGACATCTTTTATTTCTATGCCAAAAATGTAGTCGCTATCAAGTTGCGCGCTAAAATAATCTTGCAAATCTTTTGTTTTGGTATGGAAAAAATCGCCAGCTTTTTTGCCCAGAAAGAGCTCTCGCAGCGGGCCTTCCGCTTCTTCTCTGCCAATACGCATCCAAAAATTCTGTGTCAGAAATGATGCAATTGGTTTTCCTTCATGATCGAGCAGAGTGATATCGAAATCAACCCAATCGCCCGGAATGATCGAATCATCTTTTTGTTGATCGGCAAACTCTTTTTCTTCTTTGAGAAAGAGCTCAACTTGCTTATCAAGATCTTTGTATCGTTTCCGCTTTGGCGCCTTGAATGGAAAGTGTTTCCACTCATAAATAGGTACTTCCGGAAAGAGCGTGAGCTCAAATTTAAATTTTGCATCTTGGCCTGGCAGAAGTGTGATATCGATGAGACGTGGATCACCAGCGACCACAATTTTGTTGGTGCGAATTTCTTGGTAGAGCGCATTGATCACGCAATACTTGAAGAGCAATTCTTGCAAGTGGAGGACCAAATGAGATTGATAATGTTGTTTGATATATTCGATCGGAACTTGTCCGCGACTGAATCCGCGGGTGTGCGCATGCTGTTGTTGAGACAATGCTGCTTCGTGATAGAGGACATCGATAATTGCGGCAGGGATTATGATTGAGGCCGTACATACGGTTGGGCTCAAATAGACAAAAGCGCAGGTAATTTCGCTTGGTTGATTCTGGAGGGCATTACTATTGGGGCCCTGTTTGATGCGTGACGAGTTGTTTAATTCAGATGACGAAGAATTGTGCTTCATAATTCTCATCCTTCTTCTTTTTTTGGTGCAAGAGGGGGGAGTCGAACCCCCACTCCCTTTCGGGAACTGGATCCTAAGTCCAGCGCGTCTGCCAGTTCCGCCACTCTTGCAGCCGTTTCTCGTCTATAACGTTTTGGCATTGTAGGGATTTCTGTGGATGACCACATTCATCTCTAGCACGTTATAATGATTTCAAATTCTCGTCAATCAAGTCTATCAGAGACAAAAATAAAATGAAGCCCAGAAATGCGGCTTTTCTTCTAAATAGTGGTTAGATCCACTCGTTTCTTCTCAGCTTTCTCTTCCGCTTTCTTAGTAAACTTCTCGGTTACTTCTTGAAGAAGGTCGGTAAGTCTGCTGAAAAAGTCTTCAGAAATAGTCTTGTTTTTCTTCGCATCGCGTAGCGCTGTATTATAATCCTGGCGAACAAGACGCAATGCAGTGCGGCATTCTTCCAGCTTTGCATTCAAAACTTTGACCAAATCATCTCGGCGAGCAGCGCTCATTTGGGGTAACTCGAGACGAATAACTTTACCATCATTTGTTGGAGTAACGCCCAAATCAGACATCGAAATTCCTTTTTCGATATCGCCAATAGTTGTTGCATCCCATGGTTGAATCACCAAGAGACGCGCTTCTGGCGCAGAGACCGTTGCATAGTTACGCAAAGGAGCTGCGGGTTGTCCGTATGCCACAACAGGGATGTTTTCAACCAAGGATGTGTGGGCGCGACCAGTGCGAATTTTAATTAATTCACCATCAAGGTGCTTAATTTTCTTTTCCATTTCCACTTCCATACTCTGACGGAAGCTATTGGTATCATTTTCTACAATTGTTATTTGAATACTCATACGTGATACTCTTCTATTGGATAATGCTGCCAAATGTTGGATCGTTTGCGACTAAAATAAGTGCGTCTTCGGTAAAAATATCAAAAACGCGAACTGTTTTTTTGTGCTGATATGCCAAAGCATATACGGTCAAATCCATAATACCAAGTTGTTGATTAAATGCTTGATCGTACGAAACGAACGGAAGCTTGCATGCATTTTTATTGATGCGGGGATCATGGTCATAGACACCATCAACATTAGTGCCTTTCCACACCACATCAGCGCCCATTTGCAGAGCGCGCAGGATAGCATTGGTATCTGTCGTAAAGAATGGATTACCCGTGCCACCGCTAAAAATGAGCACATCACGCGTTTCTAATGCGGCATGAATTGTTTGCTGGCAAATGGCTTCACCAATTTCAGGTGAGGGCATCGCACAAAACAATGCGGCGGAAAGATCTTGTTGTTCGACCAAATCTTTTAGGATGAGGCCATTCATCATAGTGGCCAACATGCCAATTTGATGTCCAACTGCGGTCTCTATCCCCAGTTGCTTGCCATGCTGACTTCCGCGAAAAAAGTTACCACCGCCAACAACAATCCCAAACTGGTGTGTTTTTGATAGTTGTTTGAGCTGGCGAATAATGGAACGTACCATTTCGCCCGATAGTCGTTTATTACTATCGAGGAACACTTCGCCGGTAAGTTTTAGCATTATTTTCGTACGTTTGCTCATCGCCACCGCTCCGTGCAAATTCTTTATGCACCAATTTCAAAGCGAGCAAATCGTTTGATGCGGACGCTTTCGCCAGTTTTAGCGATAATGTCTTGCAACACTTGCTCAACCGTGTACTGATCATTTTTTACAAATGTTTGTTTGAGCAAACAAATATCTGAATAGAGTTTGTTTATTTTGCCTTCAACAATTTTGTTCAAAATGCTATCAGGTTTGCCTGAATTAGCGAGTTGCTCTTTGAAAATGCTTTTTTCATGTTCAAGGAACTTCTCATCAACGTTTTCTGGCGCAAGATACAACGGTTTCATTGCAGTGATGTGCAAGCACAAATCACGTGCAAAATCTTGTACCGCAGCTGTGCGTGCAACAAAATCAGTTTCGCAGTTAAGTTCCACCATCACGCCAATTTGGGCGCCTGGATGGATGTATGCGCAGACAGTCCCTTGTGAGGTTTCTTTGTCCGCACGTTTTGCCGCAACCGCTGCGCCTTTTTTGCGCAAGATTTCTACGGCTAGGTCGATATTTCCGTTTGTTTCTTCAAGAGCTTTTTTGCAATCCATAAGGCCAAGGCCGGTACGTTCGCGAAGTTCTTGTATTAATGCTTTATCAATTGTTGCCATGGTACTCCTAATTAAATGTTCGATAGCGAGTCGGATTCCTGGCACCCAATATGGGACGCCGATGAATCCGTTATGAATCTTTGGATATTTTTAGTGTGCCAATAAATGGCATTTTAATCAATTTCAAGGCAACTCGTGCGATAAAATCTTGAGGTAATCGATTAAGATTTCTATTACATGCGCTCTGGTTTGCTCAATCCTAGCAGGTCAAGGCATAGGGCCAAGGTGTCCCGCATGGTTTTTACAAGCAACAAGCGCCCGCGGCTTAATTGTGGATTTTCCGTATCGATCACCCGATGTTTCGCATAGTAGCGGCTAAACATTTGTGCAAGCTCCAGAGTGTAGTGAGCAAGCAGGTGGGTTTGATGATTCGATCCAATTGCCAGGAGCAACTCTTTGAGGGATGCGATTTTTTTCAGTAGGAATCGTTCCTCTTGGTCAAGTTGCGCTGCATCATCGCCACTAATATCACGAAGCTCTGGAATTTCCGAAGCCTTGGTCAAAATGCTGCCGGTGCGGACATAGGCATATTGAATGTAGTAGGCCGGATTTTCTTCGCTCTTTTTGGTGGCAACATCAAGATCGAACTCAAGCTGCGCATCGGCTTTTCTATTTAAATAGAAAAAGCGTGCAACATCGCGTCCAGTGGCTTCGATCACATCTTCGAGTGTAATGATATTTCCCGCCCGTTTAGACATACGAACTTGTTGGCCGCTTTGCTTAATTTTTACCAGCTGGTAGAGAATCGGGGCGAGGGTGTTATCTTTTTCAAGACCCTGCGCTTGAAAGAGACCCTGCAAGCGGGTTGCATAGCTGTGATGATCGTGGCCCAGCACATACACAAGCGCATTATAGCCACGGTCAATTTTATTTTTCATGTAGGCGATATCTGCCGCCACATAGGTATATTCCCCATTGGCACGGCATACCACGCGATCTTTATCATCTCCGAATGCCGTGGACTTGAACCAGGTTGCTCCCTCATTTTCAAAGAGGTATCCGCTTTGTTCAAGGCCCTTAATGGCCGATTCAATCGCGCCACTATCATGCAAGCTTTTTTCTGAGAACCAGACATCAAAATTGATACCATAGGTGTCGAGCGTGTGCTTGATACGTTCGAGCAGTTCAGTTTTTGCATATTCGGCAAAGAAAGAGTCTGGTTTATCGAGAATTTCAGTGCCATTTTCTTTGATACATTCTTTTGCAAGATCAAGCAGGTATTCGCCGTGATAGCCATCTTCTGGAATTTCAGATTCTAAACCAGCAGCTTGCTGGCAACGAGCCTTGAATGATCGCCCTAATTTCTCGATTTGAGCGCCTGCATCATTGATGTAAAATTCTTTGTCTACTTTATGGCCTAAGAACTTCAAAATATTGCCCAACACATCGCCAATAATGCCACCACGGCCGTGGCCAAAGTGGAGCGGTCCGGTTGGGTTGGCACTCACAAATTCGATGCAAAATGATTCTTTTTTCTGTTCCGGTGCCGGCATAAAAAAGCTGGTCGGCTCTTTATGCAGCTGGTTTGCAAGTTGAGTGAATGCTGGCTGGGTGAGAAAAATATTGATGAACCCAGGGCCTGCGATTTCTACTTTATCAACAAGGGGATGGCGAAAAGTTTCGATAATTTCTTGGGCAAGAACGCGGGGTGCTTTGCCGAGTTGTTTGGCCAGAATCATAGCAGTATTGCTTGATAGGTCGCCAAAATCCTGTTTGTTTTCGTCAACATTGAGGGTCAATTCACCTATGCCAGGGGTAGTGCTTGGAATGTTATAGTTGTCGGCAAGATGTTTTTTGAATGCGCTTTGTAATTGTTCAAGAATGTTCATGAAAGATCCGTCTGTATCGGCTTTATCGCTTTTTGTGCGTACACATGTTACTCAAGGTAATACAATCTGGCCTTCCTGTCACGTATGTGCGTGAAAATGCGTGATGATACAACAAAAATATGCTAAAATAGTGAACATGAAAGTAGCTGCACTCGTTTCGGGCGGGGTTGATAGTTCAGTTGCGCTTGCACTTTTAAAGCAGCAAGGGCACGATGTCACCGCCTTTTACCTTAAAATTTGGCTTGAGGATGAGCTCTCTTTCCTCGGCGATTGTCCCTGGGAGCAGGATCTTGCATACGTTCGGAGCGTATGCGAGCAGCTTGGCGTGCCGCTTGAAGTTGTTTCACTCCAAAAAGAATATCACGAACGCGTGGTTTCTTATGTGGTTCAGGAAGTGAAAGCTGGCCGCACCCCAAATCCAGATATTTTGTGCAATCAGCATATTAAATTCGGCATGTTTTTAGACAAGATCGACGCAAGCTTTGAAAAAATTGCGAGCGGTCATTATGCCCAAGTTTTTGAAAAAAATGGCATCTATGAGCTGCACCAAGCGCCAGATGCTATCAAAGATCAAACCTATTTTCTTTCCCAGCTGAGCCAAGAGCAACTTGCGCGGGCACTGTTTCCTATCGGCCATTTGTGCAAGGAGCAGGTGCGTGTTTTGGCAGAACAGTATGATTTACCGAACAAACATCGCAAGGATAGCCAGGGAATCTGTTTTTTGGGCAAACTTAAATTCCGCGATTTCATCAAAGAATATCTTGGTGAACAAGATGGCAAGATGATTGAATGGGAAACAAAGGCTGTGCTGGGTACTCATAAAGGTTTCTGGTTCTATACCATTGGCCAACGCCAAGGCCTCGGGCTTGCGGGTGGACCGTGGTATGTGATTGCAAAAGATGCGGACAAAAATGAGGTCTACATTTCTCGCAATTATTATTCAACAGATAAAAAACGTGATGAGTTGACCTTATCTGCCTGCAATTGGCTGACTGGATTGCCCCCTGAAAAAGCAGCATTGCGTGTTAAGTTGCGGCATGGGGCAACATTCAACGAATGTGTGGCCTCTTTCCATATTTCTCGTGATGGTTCTAGCTGTGTAAATCTTGCACTGAAAGATCGTGATCAAGGAATTGCACCAGGCCAATTTGCCGTTCTCTATGACGGTGATCAGTGCCTTGGTGGTGGAGTAATTACGTAGAGTCACGTAACGGATTTTTCACCGAAAGTGGACGGAATGAGGCGTACTAAACTGAGTTTTAGATTTCTTAAAAACTTACCTGCCCGTGAAAAACGGGTTACCCTATCAACACTTTTTACCATGCTCCGCGTCCTTTTTGCTCCGATCATTATTTATGCGATGATTACCAATCATTGGGGTGTCGCATTCTTTTTATTTCTGGCAGCAGCATTGAGCGATACGGTTGATGGGACACTCGCCCGATTGCGTGATGAGCAGACCTTTCTCGGAGCCTGTCTCGATCCGCTCGCAGACAAAATTCTTTTGCTTTCTATTTTTTTCACCCTCGCATTTGTTGAAACACCGCTTTTTGCAATCCCACTCTGGTTTGTGCTCCTCGTGCTTGCCAAGGAAGTTTTGCAAATTGGTGGGGTGATTCTTTTGCTCGCCATTCGGGGGCATATTGAGGTGCGGCCCACGCTGCTGGGCAAGATGACTATGGTTGTTCAAGTGGCTTTCATTATTTGGTTATTTGCCTGTTATTTTTTCCGTTGGGTCCCCATTAAAACTTATTACACCATGCTTGGTGTCTTATTATTCATGATTATTGCATCATTGTTGCAGTATGCACGAAATGCACTGCGTACACCTTAGGAAAGGAATTACCATGAAAAAATATCTTTTTTTAATAGTCACTCTCTCTGTTCTGATAACCCCTGTTTGCTTTTCGGTCGCTGAAAGCTTTGTGGTGGAAAAACCAAAGCGCAGCGCATCGCCTAAAAAAGTACAAGATCGCTGTTGTACGGCCTGTGCCGATGGTGCAGAAAGTATTTGTGCATTAATAGGCTCCCTGAATGGTATTCTCCAGGTATTGCTGTTAGATGTTCGGCAGTTTATTGAAGGGGAGAAGGATGCGCGGTTTGAACGGGCCAACAAGGAGCAGCTTGCCCAAGTGCATGCGCAAATCAAAAGCCTCACTCAAGAGGTTGAGTCCCTACAAAAAAAGGCGAATGAGCTTTCAGCCTATCTGCAGAAGATCTAACCCTGAATTCTGGGGGCTTTTTCCCTATTGCTCACTTCGTGGTAACCTGGGTAAGTAATCTAAGGCGGCACTTTAAGTTTTAAAGTTGCTATAACGGAGTTATAAACCATGAATCCATTATTTTTAATTCTCTTTATTCTGGGCTTGCTAGGCGTGCCAAGCAACGTAAGAGCTGAGAGTGAGGCTACACCCGCTGAAAAAAATGAGCAGGTTGTTGGATCAGCGAGTCGCCTATCGGACAAGCACTTTGATGAGCGCAGTTTTCAACAACGCGTGGACACCTATGTCCGTCGGGTGCACATCGAATTTGATCAGTGGAAACCTGAGGAAAATCAGACCGAAATAAAACATGTGGGCATCTGGGTGCTCAATCGAGCTGAACGCATTTCTTTTCAAATGCCACTCACTGAATTGTTCAACTCTATTTCTGAACTTTCACGGGTGCTGGATCGGTTAGAACTGAATGCAGATCAGAGCATTATTGCAGCACGCATACAGCCAATTCGATCTGCTTTAGCGGTCAGGCTTTCTGCGGGGTTGGGTCATCATGCACGTAAAAAATTGTTGACGGTGCTTGATTCACTTAATGAGCACATGGCCTATTGGCGCTATCAGGAGGCGCATCAGCTGTATTATTTTTTCCACAAGTCTCCCCTCAAATGGATTTCACGAACTACACAAAAACAAGAAATTAATAAGAACCTACGCACGCTTGAAGGGGCACGGCGTGAGCATTTTCGTGTGCTGGGCCAACTGATCACAACATGTCGCCAATTTGAAGGCGAAGATTTGAATGGTGATTCAACAGGTGCGCCATTGGCATGGTCAGTGCAGGTTGTTCGAATCATACAATCAATGTGCGGTCGACCATCGCTTTTGCCGATGGATGCTTCATCATATGCATCATTAATGAATGCGGCGCGTGATGTTTCTCCTGCGCTCAATACTCATCGAGAAACTATTGATCAGGTTATTGATCGGGCAAAAAAACCAAATCATTTTGTTCGCCATTGGATTCCATACACCGCTGCAGTTGCTGCAGTGAGTGCAACGGTATGGTATTTGCATAATCATCCAGGGCAAGTAACTGAGGTTGGCACACGCGTGAAATTGGCCGCCATCGATAACTATAATACCTATCTCAAAGCACCATTTGAAAAAGTAGGTGGAGCGCTTGGCTTCTGGGACACAGGTGCAGATGCGACTTCTGAATTTGTTGAAAGGCAGGTTCAGTGTCTGCGTCAGGGCATAGAGCAAGTGAAGGGCAACGTTCCCGCGGGAAAAGCGATAGTGTCTGAAGAATTGCAGCAAGATTATGTGCAAATATTAACTGAATTCCAAGCATGGAATAATACACAAAATGGTTTTAGTCGATTCGGCACAGCAGTTGATTTTGACCGGCTTGATTTGGGCGATATTCAAGAAGCATCCAAGGTTCTATCTGGAGAAGCCCTCGATAGGGTATTGGATCAGTTTTTGGCTAACTGGAAGCGGGCTTCGATAACACAAAAACCTGAATTGGTTAGTCAGCTTGCTTCGATAGGTAAATTATTTAAAGATGTTGTAGCCTTTCGTGGAAGTAATGTTCTTGATGGTGTGGTGAAAGCTATCGGGGCTGTGGAAGAGATGATCATCGTTAACATTAAGCAATTAGATGAAGTGAGAACCTTGATCAAATTACCGATTGCAGTTATGGCGCTTGTTTCTGCAGGCAAGGCTGCACAGGTTGGTTATGGTGCCGCTAAAAAAGGTGGCAGCATGTTATTGCCGAGCCCGTATGATGATGCGCCAATTAGAGATGCAATTCTTGGAGCGCGTGATTTGATGGATGATTGCAAATATCTAGATGACACTGGCGATATGTCTGATGTGCAAGTTGGTAAATTGTTTTATCATCTAACGCGTATTGGCAAGGAAGCAAAAAATGTTTCTCCTGAACATCGCAAAGCATTGCTAAAATATTTGCGCCGCGCTGAAATTGCTGATTCAATAGATGGTAAGCGTGTCTTCTTGAAAAAGATGTATCGTGAATATAAAGAATGGCATAAGGCGGCTGATCCAGCATAATTTAGCAATATATTGTTTTGTGCTATGATCAGATACCAGCATTACATTTGAGATAAATTTTGAATTTTCATGAGGAAGCTTAATGGCAAGTTATAATCGCATCGTGCTCGTAGGCAATTTGACTCGCGATCCAGAATACAAACAGTTGTCATCTGGCCAAGGTGTTTGCAAATTGGGCATCGCAACCAATCGCCAATTTAAAAATCGCCAATCAGGACAGATGGTTCAAGAAGTGTGCTACATCGATATCGATGTCTGGGGCGCACAGGCTGAAAGCTGCCGCCAATATTTGCAAAAAGGGCGTGGCGTTTTGATTGAAGGGCGCTTAAAATTTGATAGCTGGGAAGATCCGAACGGCAACTCACGCAGCAAACATTCAGTTGTGGCTGATCGTGTGGTGTTCCTCGGTAGCAACGCTCCGGCTGATGATGCAGTAATGTCTGGCGCAACCCGTTCAGACGAAGCGGAATTTGAACCAGTAGTTGCCCAAAATGAAGCTGAGCAAGAATTGCTTAATCAGATTGAACAGATTAAGAGCAAGAAGAAAGCTGCCAAGGCTGCCCCATCAGTAGAAGCTCCGAGCCGGGCTCCAAAACAAGGCGGAGCGACGGGTGAGATGAATTTCAAGGATCAACCTCCATTCGAAGACGACCTTCCGTTCTAAGGTCAAAATTTATTCGTTTTTGAGATATGGGCCCTGCCACCACTCGTGGCGGGGCTTTTTTGCGCACTCCTGATCCATTGACAAATCGGACGCCCAGCTGCGAGACTTAAAGTAGAGCTAGAGGTTTTGCATCGCATAGTGCGTGCTTAAATTCTGCTCAGGAGAGTTTGTATGAAAAAGGTTTCGTTACTTCTTAGTGGCTATCTTTTTATAATGAGTTTTTTTCTCGTGTCGGATGATGAGGTTATTCTTTCCTTTGGGGATGAAAAACCGTATTCCATTTCTTGGTACCAAAAGTCTCTTGAGACCAGCATGCAGATTTGGGGAGACCTAGATATGCTGTGTCGTGGGCAAGATGACATGTTGCCTGATCATTCGCAGTTGGTGATTGATACAACCGTTGGTCGCTTGGTCTATCTTGATTGGTGTCTCAAGCGTATGGCGGAAGAATCTCGTGGTCCCATCGATGCGGAACATATTAGCTATCTGGTGCGCATAGTTTTTGCACTGGATGATATTTATCAGGAAGCGCTTGAAAGAGATGGAACTGGCCGCATCGAAAGTGCGCGGCCAGTATTAAATAGCGTTAAACAACGAATGAACAAAGTATTAAAAGCGCCGGTTCTATTGAATACCAATCAGGCCTTTTCCGCCCCCGGCAAGCAAGAAGCCCGTCGCACCAATTTGTTCGACCCAGTAAAAGTGTTCTGGTACTGTGGTTGTCGGATCATTTAAAATTCCTTGCGATACACAATCCCATGCGGTCACATCAAACGGTACAACAGATAATTTGTTTTGTGTGCCAGGATCGATGGTACGATTTGCCACAAAGAAGCGGCGCGCGCCATCAGACCAAAATGTATTGATTGGATAGAGTGTCTTGAATGCAGGATCTGAACTTTTGGCATTAAAATTCGCAGGATCAAATCCACCAAATAGTGGTGTTATGCCATTGGTGCTTGTTGTGCTCAATTGATAGATGCTACCACGATCAAATGATCCAATATTGTTTTCATCTTGTGCACTGAATGGCCATACGGTGTTGCGAATCGGTGTATTCATTCCGGCAATGCCCCAGAAGCAGGTACTTGCTGTGCCTGGATAGACAGTCCACGCGGCAGTTGTTTGATTTGTGGCACCAGCGATTCCTGTTGGTTGCGTTGCAGTCGAATGGAATAATCCCTGGTTGGTCGCCAAAATAAGTTGCTCAGTGTCTTGCGGTGTCCCTGCAGGATTTCCTGTTGCCACGATTTGAATGCCAAAAAATTCAGTGACATTTGCAAAAGCGCCAACACCTGTCACGCCAATGGTGCTGATATTTCCTGAGGCGAACATGGTGGAAATATTTGTGGTGAATGGAATGCTATACAGCGTGTCTTGAAATGGATTGAGCGGATTTTTTGTGAGTGAAAGCGTGAGCACATATAAGTTTCCATTACCAGATGTTTTAATATCAATTACTGCGCCAGGAATCGTGCTGATTTTTTGCCAGGTATTTGTGCTGAATGGCGGAGTGGTGAGCAGGCCAAGAGTGTTGACATCAAAACCAGCGCCCAATGGGCTTGCAAAAACAAATAAGCCTTGTTCAGTCCCAGCAAAAAAATAATTGTTGGCGGTGCCAGTTGGTCTGCGCCCATATTCGAGTGCAGCAACATTGCCGAGACAATTTGTTGTGGAAAAATTTTGTGGTATGGAAAAATCAGTGGTCACTATCTGGCGCGTTTCTCCCGGATTTTGCTGACTCGTGAGTGCAAAAATCACTTGATTGACGCCGCCAAAAAGTGCGTAGCGATAATTGGTGTTGCCGAGAAATCCGTTGGTTGCTTGATCGAGATCGAGGACTGAATAAGTGCCCTGAACCAATGCTTTAGATGCGCGTGCGATCAAACCATTTGGATCTGATCCAGTGCTCCAGGAAGTGATGCCGACAACTTGTCCCGTGTCTGCTTCAACAACCCACACATTGCCCGTTTTGGCATCAATATTAAAAAATTTCACCGCACCGCTACTAACCACATGCCCGGGTAGCAGATTGTTTGGAAATAAGTTGATTGGGACAACTCGTTTTGTCCATGGTGTCCAGCGCAAAATTTTGCCGGTATCATCAAACTCTGCTTGGGAATACCAAATTCCGGTATCATTCGTTGCCGATTGTTCTTCACCGATTGAAATATAAACTGCATCACCAACTACAACCATATCCGAAATAGTATCGGTTGCAGCGAGCGGAGCGGGGCCAGCGCCAACCATAGCAGGACTATCGCTTGCGGTTAACAAATCGCCATTTGCCGTTGCGGGGGTAACAAAAACATTATTCACGAGTGGGGCATTATATTTAGCTAATGTTCCATTGATAGTGAGCGTTGTTGCATTATCCACGAGTGGCATTGCAAAGACCAAATTGCCAACAGTGTCGGTGGTTCCCTGTCCACCATTCACAATCAAATAACTTGGGCCAGTACTAGCACGCAGGACACCGATTTTCAGGACGCGCAAGTTTACACTCGAACCCTTGGCGACCACAATCTCATTTGCGCCAGAAATTGCGCTGAAGGCAACAATAGGCTCAAGAAGAAGTTCGCCTCCATTTGGTACATCCACACGTGCAGTTGCAACAGCAAGACCAAGATCAGTGGCCGCGGCGCCCGTTGCGATGCGAACCCCAATATAAAAGCGATCAAAATAGTTGTCATAATACATGGCAACCCGATTCACATCGCCAGATGCGCTCGAAAATGTAACGGGAGTGGTGTTGCCATCAAGCACGGAGCTATTAGCTTGTAGTTCAAGGGCGCGGTTACCAAGAAATCCGGTGGTTGCATCTTTTACATTCAATGCATTCAGCACTCCAGTATCGCTAAAATCAAGCACCACCTGTGCCAATCCCCCATTTGGTTCACCAAATGAGCCACCATTCGGAGTTACTGGTAATATAAAATCATAAGAACTGGCTGCCAATCCAAGGATCCCACTGGTCACATTAGTGCCAGACGCATCATTGAGGTTTATTGTTGCAAGAGGTGTGGCGCCGTTAGTTGGAAGTGCGATGACAAATTCTTGCGTCAAGGTAGTTGTGCTTTGCGTCACAACGCCAAGTATGGGAGCAGCGCTCGGTTCCAGTGCGAGCGCTAAAAATTCAATTGTTTGATTGGTAAGAGTAACCGGTGGAGTGCCGGTTAGATTATCTTGTGCAATGCCAGTAAAAGAATTCACGGTTGTTGGATCTGGACGAAAGGCCTGTGATACTGCGTATTTACCTGATTGATTTGGCGCAGCATTATCTTGAATACCAACATAAAACGTGCCTGTTTGTGTGTCGAAAACTTTAGCAGTGACGGGAGTTAAAAATCCCTTAGGCGCATCGGGATCATTTCCTTGAACAACCATAGCACTGTAGCAATAGGGAGCGGTCAGTAAAAAAAGCGTGGCGCTAAAATACCATTTCATTACTTATCCTTTTTTTCAAACAGGTTTAATGCAAGCCTGATTAGGAATTAAAATTCCCACATACATTCAACGCCGATGGTGCCACCAGCCATGTTTGTTTTGAATACATTGGTGCCGGAAAATTGACGGTTATAAAACACGCCAAGACGAGGGCCGATTCGATCATCTTCTTTGGTGAAATCGTATTCGAAGAAGAAATTGAGCGTATGCATTTTCCACCCGAGCAGGCAATCATTACTATTCACAATCGTTGGACAAAATGTTACGCAATCGCACGGAGTAATTCTTGTGCTGCTTTGGCGTGCATAGGTGTATCCCAAGGTTGCTGAAAATCCACGGATAACATGATCAGCTTTGGCATAAACTGCTGCAACGAGTTGGTTGCCCAGATCAACTTTTGCTTTACCTTTCGCAAGATAGATCATACCGCTCTGAAATAGGCCGGTTTTCATGCGAACCGTTTGTGTTTTTTTACCAAAAACAATTGCTTCGAGATGTGCACCAAATGTGAGCCATTCAAAAGCGCCCACTGCGAGATCAGCAGAAAAATCACCGCCAACGTGGCCATTGTAGCCAAGGGGAAGCGAAAATGCTTCGTCCACATTTTGTTTTTTGCCCGTTGGTGCGATTATCCCAATGCGTATGGTGGTATCAATAAAATCGAGTAGTTCGGTGTCCTGAAAATTATAGGTCCAGCCAACAAACGCAGAGAGATCGCCAATGCCTGTTTTTTTGAACGGAGCAATCGAGAGGTCATATCGTGCAAGGATGGCAGGGAATGATGTTTGGAATGCTTGCCAGATTGGTGTGTTGATGTTTGGTGCAGGATCACTAGTTGGAGATAAATCTCTTAGGTGGATGCAGTCGATGGACATCCGGCGAACAGGCAGAATCAGATGCACAAAAAAGTTATCAGTAAAATTATACATCCAGGAAAGTGTTAGTTCAGTGATGCTGAATTTGCCACCGATTGAATATTGTCCAAAAAGATCGCGCGCTGGCGTGAGCGCGAGCTGTGTGATGAGCAAATCGAGCGGATTGCTCAAATCTTTGTCTGGAACGCCAACGGCTAGTTGCTGCATATTGCTAAAGCCACATATATCGAGCAGGCAGGTATCGTTGCAATCATCACACCGTGAACTTTTTGGGCGAGAATGATGTGTGCTGCCGTGGCCAATCATGGCATCAAAAGAAGAGAGATTTTGTTTTGCAAAACGAGGTTCAAAGAAGAAGAAGTTAGTGGCCCGGTAAAAATGGGCATTATCATAGGCTCTGGCATATGACCCAAGAGCAAGAAGAGCGAGCATGCTCGCACGGATTATAACGTGGGTTGAGCAGGAGGCTAAGTGCTTCATACAAGCAGTTCCTTTTTTCAACAAGTGTGATGCTATTGCCATTCGGCGCTTCCTGTCTACTTATAGAAAAATTATGCCAAAAAGGAAAGGGTAATTCCTGCCGTTGCTATGCAGACGTGCGGGCCCGCGCTTTCCCGTATTCTGTCCACATGGTATACTAAAAAAGCGTGAAATGCGCAACATGAATGATTTTGAAAGAGGTTCGCTACATGTGTGTTGAAGAAGAAGTAAAAAAACAGGATACTCAGGCCGCTCCAGAGGGTCTTGAGGCTAGCAAGAATGAATTGGCTGAATGCCAACTGCAGCTGCAGGAATGGAAAGACAAGTTTGTTCAGATGAATGCGGATTTGCAGAATTTTCGCAAACGCATGGAAAAAGAACAAGCGGGTTGGACCCAATCAGCTCAGGCGAGAGTGTTCACCGAGCTTTTAACGGTGGTTGATAACTTGGATCGTGCCATCGCGGAAAAGCCACAAACTGATCAAAAAGATGTCGTGGCTTGGATCAATGGCATTACTATGATTCATGGTTTCTTGGCTAAATTGCTCGTGCAGTTTAATGTTCGACCAATGGAAAATTATGTGGAATTCAATCCTCATTTTCATGAAGCGCTGATGCAGGTGGATTCACCCGATCACACATCTGGCCAGATTGTTGCTGTCCTTGAAAAGGGATACCTGATGGGAGACGTTGTTCTACGTCCAGCAAAAGTGAGTGTCGCAAAATAAAAAACGAGCCGCCCGAGAAAGGCGGCTCTTTTTTTAGTCTCAATGTATGACTGGTTTTTATTTCATATAATGAAGCAAGACACCCACGATCAATTCCACAAAAATCAAAATGATGATCAGAACGGTCAGAATGTCTTCCCGAATAGAATCAATTTGATGTTGATAAATATCCTGCACATCTCTGATGATATTCAGCTTACGATCGATACTTGCTTTCCATTCGCGCAGCTCAAGCTTCTTGATCAGCAACTCATAGAGTTCAGTAAAGTATGGCTCGCCGGCAAGCTTAATACTATTTTCAAGCCGCTCAGTAATCACTGAAATATCCACCTTGAGGCGGCTCAAGTAGCGAACTTTGTCATCTGTTTCCACGAAAGGCAAATAACTTGTAAGTGGCAGTGATTTTCGTTCATCTTCATAGAGGCGATTCAACTGCTGATCCAGAAGACGATCAAAATATTGCAATTCTAAATACTGAATGTTGGCAAATTCAAAGAGATCCAAAATCTCTTCATATTCTGGATCGCACACGAAGGCCGCATCAATATCGACCACAATCAAATCGCCGCGAAAATAACCAAGCGCCGGTTCGAGAATGTCATTCTTTTGTGCTTCAGATAATGTTTGCGTTTCAAAACGCAGTGTTGAAGCAATGAGTGCACCAAAATCCGTTTTGAGTGTTACCGCATCAATCTTGCCTGGTTGTGGATCAACTTGGATCACAATGTATGCTGCGTTGGTTACAAAAAAGTGTGGCTTTTTTATGTTGCCTTCTATTCTGCTATAGACCAAGCGAGCATCGGTAAAACTTTGCTCACGATATTGATCGTAGAGATTAGAAAACTCTTTGCGCAAATTCTCGAGCGAATCTTTGAATGGAATTTTGTAGGTGAGGGACATGCCACCAAAATTATATATTTTCACGCCGGTACATCGCGCACTATCATTCGGGTGCGGCAACTCAATATTGAGCGGAACGTGATAATTTTTAAAATATTTTGGCAGATTGAGTGGCAAATTATTTATAGAACGTAGTTTCTGCACCTTGCTCAAACTGATATCATCACCCACATCAAATGCGTGGAAAATATAAATATGCCCGGTGAAAATAGTATTTTCAGTTGATGCTGGTGAGATAGCGTTCTTGTTCTCCTGACTTGCCATAGAATCGATCCTCATCCCAAGTTTACAATTTTAAAATTCATTTGTTTGTAGGGTAGCACACACAGGCTACCCTTTTTTCAAAAGACTCAAAAACGCTTCTTGAGGAACTTCAACGCTGCCCACTTGTTTCATGCGTTTTTTACCAGCTTTTTGTTTTTCTAACAATTTGCGCTTACGTGATATATCGCCACCATAACATTTTGCGGTAACGTCTTTTCTTAACGGAGCCACACGCTCACGGGCAATAATTTTTGCACCGATCGCGGCTTGAATGACCACTTCATAAAGTTGGCGTGGGATTGCTTCCTTGAGGCGCTCTGCAAATTCACGTCCCACATGGTAGGATTTCTCTCTGTGCACAATGCAAGATAATGCATCAACTGGTTTGCCATTGAGAAGAATATCCATTTTTACCAAATCAGATGGCATATATTCCGCTTCTTCATAATCAAAACTTGCATATCCAGAACTGAGTGATTTCAGTTGATCATAAAAATCGGTGGCAACTTCATTGAGTGGCAGCTCATATTTCAGGATCACACGCTGCTCATCGATGTAGGTCAAATCTTTTTGTACACCACGTTTTTGCTCGCACAAAGAAATCATGTTTCCCAGATATTCTGTCGGCGTTATGATTGTGCCGCGAATAATCGGTTCATAAATTTCTGCAATTTTACTCGGATCTGGAAAATCAGAAGGGTTTTCCAAGCTCAGCAATTCACCATTCTGCAGCTTCACTTTATAAAGAACGCTTGGTGCAGTTGCAATAACCGAGAGATTATATTCCTGCTGCAGCCGCTGAGTGAACACATCCATGTGCAAAAGTCCCAAAAAGCCGCAACGAAAACCAAGGCCAAGTGCTGCCGATGATTTTTTTTCTACCGTAACGCTTGCATCATTGAGTGTGAGTTTCTCGATTGCATCGCGCAATGGTTCAAACTCTTCACTGTCCATCGGATAGATTCCGGCAAAAACCATTGGTTTCGCTTTTTTAAATCCGGGGAAAGGAACAACGTTTTGTCTCGCATGGCATATTGTGTCACCAATGCGTGCTTCGCGAACACTCTTCATTCCTGTCACGAGAAAACCAACTTGACCGGGATAGAGTGCGCCAGTTGCCATTGGTTCTGGGTACATCAGACCAACTTCAAGCACTTCATAGTTTAAGCCTTCATGCGCAAGAGTGATCGAATCACCTTTTTTGATAACGCCATCATGCAATGCGATCAAGCAAATCACGCCCTGATATTCATCGAACCAAGAATCAAATAACATTGCGCGCAATGGTTTGTTGATATCTCCCGGAGCAGCCGGAATGTCAGTCACGATTGCGTCTAGGATTTCTTTTATCCCAATGCCCGATTTGGCAGATGCGCGAATCATATCTTCCGGTTTGAAATCGAATAATTTTTCAAGTTGCAGTGCCACGCGATCAGGATCAGCAGCGGGCAAATCAATTTTGTTGATTACCGGAATAACGGTGAGATCTTGCTCGAATGCGAGAAAAAAGTTCGCCATAGTTTGCGCTTGAACGCCTTGAGCGGCATCAACCAGCAGCACTGCGCCTTGGCATGCATAGAGCGATCGAGACACTTCGTAACTAAAATCTACGTGGCCCGGAGTATCGATCAAGTTGAGCAAATAACTAACGCCATTATGTGTGTAGAACATTGAGGCTGTTTGGGCTTTAACGGTGATTCCGCGTTCCCGTTCAACTTGAAGTTTATCTAAAAATTGTTCTTTTTTTTCGCGATGAGAAATAGTGCCGGTGACCTCGAGCATGCGATCAGAAAGGGTTGATTTACCATGATCGATATGCGCGATGATAGAAAAATTTCTAATGCGATTTGGGCTATAGTCTGCCAAATTGATTGTTTTTAAATCCATAAACAGAAAGTACCTGAAATAAGGAATTGGCCAATGATATCTCAGTGTACGAAAGAGGCGGTCACTTGTAAATTTTGGATATAAAAAGGGCTGCTTTATGAGCAGCCCTTTTTTGTTTGTGTGGTTCTTGTGTTGTTTAGCTATGCGCAGCGATTGTGTGTTCGATAGTTTCAAGCAACTGGCGGTTGCTGTCGCTAACGGCTGCTTGTGCATCACGAGCAAGGTCAGCAGCTGTTTTGCCATCAGCATTGCGTGCGCACGCATCGAGGCTTGGGCTATCAAGAAGCGCTTCAATGATTGCAACGCGGTTGCTCAAGCTGCGGCTATTGCGGATGCAATCTATGCCAGCTTTTGCCGGTTTATAAATCACAGTCCCTGCTTGTTTCACTGAGTCTTTTGCAAGACCAAGAATATGAGGGAATGCGAGTACGCCAGCGATAACAAGACCAGCGGTTGTTGCGTAGCCTTGGAAATCTTTATTGCCATCGCGCATGTTAGCAAATGTCAGGCCGAGAGATAGAAGCCCGGCAGGGATAACGGCTTTGTGTAGATTTTCCCATTTTGATGCAGGCAATGAAATGAACCCGCCAACGAGTGCGCCTGCCAATGGGAGTGTTACGCCATTCGGAAGGAAGAAAAACTCTCCAACTGCATCGAATCCTTCACTAAGGGTTGCACTATTATTATCCATTGGCATGCCACCTACACGCCATGCAATGAAGGTTGTTAGTGCAACGGTGCCTAGTTGGAAATAAATGTCTTTATCGCTGCAGCTCGCACACGCTTTGAGTGCTGAGTCATTTACAAGTCCATTAATTGCAATGTGCAACGGGGTGTTGCCATTTGAGTAGCAAGCAGCAACATCTGCGCCTTCATCAAGAGCGGTGTTAACACCAGAAAGGTCGCCGTTAATAATTGCTCCAACCAACATCATGTCAGCATTGTTTGCATAGAGTGATGGTGATAATAATAGTCCAAGCGAGAGTACGCTCAATAGATGTTTCGTCATGGTGATCCTTTATTTTATTTTTTCATATACCACACAACGCGCATAAGTTTAGAAACAATTTCTTTTTTTTACAACCTACTTTTTTTCCTCACCGATAGGGCTCTTCCTTGTTATGTTGTTGTATTCAGGGTATCCTTATAGGTATAGTTTTTATCCGTAAATATAAAGCGGATGTGAGCATAATGCTCCTGGGTCTCAGATAAGGACTTGTCACTATGGATTCGGCACGCGAACAAGAAAAAAAAGGCGCGGTTGCAATTAAACCGGTCTTGATCGAAGAAGAGTTAAAGGGGTCGTTTTTAGACTATGCCATGTCGGTGGTTGTCAGTCGTGCAATTCCCGATGTGCGTGATGGGCTAAAACCGGTACATCGCCGTGTGCTCTACACAATGCACACGCTCGGATTTCATCACACCAAACCGCACCGCAAATCGGTACGCGTTGTGGGTGAAGTGCTTGGTAAGTTCCATCCCCATGGCGACCAAGCAGTTTATAACACCATGGTTGGCATGGTCCAAGATTTTTCCAAACGGTATCCATTGCTCGATGGGCAAGGTAACTGGGGTTCGGTCGATGGTGATAATGCTGCGGCAATGCGATACACCGAAGTTCGCATGGCAAAAATTTCTCAAGAATTGCTTGCAGATATAGAAAAAGAGACCGTTCTTTTTGTGCCCAACTTTGATGATACCACCACTGAGCCAGTTGTGTTGCCAAGCCGTCTACCGCATCTTCTGATTAACGGTACGTCTGGTATCGCGGTTGGGATGGCCACTGCAATTCCTCCTCACAACTTAACTGAAGTCCTCGATGCCTGTTTGGCAGTTTTAGATAATCCAGCACTGAGCGACGAAAAACTTTTTGCATTGGTACCTGGTCCAGATTTTCCAACGGGCGGTATTATTTGCGGTCGCGGTGGCGTGATCAAAGCATACAAAACTGGTCGTGGCAACGTGCTCGTGCGCGGTGTGGTTGAAGTTGAAGAAGATAATAAAAAAACTTCTTTGGTCATCACTGAATTGCCATACCAAGTGAACAAGGCTGATTTGGCGATGAAAATTGCCAACCTTGTTCGTGATAAAGTTATTGATGGTATTTCAAATATCAAAGATGAATCGAATAAAAAAGGCATGCGCCTTGTTATCGATTTAAAACGGGGTGAAATTCCTCAGGTGGTGCTCAATCAACTTTATAAGCATACACCATTGCAAACATCGATTTCTTTCTTGATGCTCGCATTGCTCGATAATCGTCCGATGATTTTCACGTTGCGCCATATGCTCGATGAATTTTTATATCATCGCAAGCAAGTGGTCTATCGCCGTAGTGTCTATGATCTTGATAAAGCGGTGGCGCGTGAACATCTCTTAGAGGGTTTCATTATCGGGTTGCAGAACATTGATGAAGTAGTTTCGCTGATCAAAAAAGCAAAACATACTGAAGAAGCAATCGAAGTTCTCTATGAGAAATTTAAGTTGAGTGATAAGCAGGGCAAAGCGATTCTTGAAATGCGCTTGCAGCGATTGACTGGTCTCGAGCAAGATAAAATCTATGCAGAGATGGACGAGATTAAAAAGCACATTAAATATTTGACTGCTATCATTCAAGATCAGGAAGTGCTCAAGCAGGAAGTTATTAAAGAGCTTGAGGAATTGAGAGCAACCTATGGCGATACGCGGCGAACGCGCATTGAAGGTGCAATTGATATTCTCACCGAAGCAGATTTAATTCCTGATGAGGATGTGGTGGTAACCTTGACTATGAAGGGCTACACAAAACGTGTTCCTCTCAATGTCTATGGTGTGCAGCATCGTGGCGGAAAAGGCAAGATGGGAATGGCAACGCTTGAAGGTAGTGATGACTATATTCAAGATGTCTTTGTTGCAAAAAATCATGATGTCTTGCTCTTCTTCACCAACTTGGGCCGTGTTTATAGCCTGACTGTATTTGAAATTCCAGAAGCAACACGTACTGCAAAAGGGCGTGCGATTGTCAACTTGTTGCCGCTCCAACCGGGCGAGCAAGTGGTCAAGCTGCTTTGTACACGTGAGATGGAAAATAAATTCGTTATCATGTTGAGCAAAAACGGAATCATCAAACGAACCGAAGCATCTGCGTTTGAAAAAATCAGATCGACTGGTATTCGCGCAATCACCTTGCGTGAAGATGAAAAAGATGAACTCGTGTTTTGCGCAATTAGTGATGGCAGCTGTTCCGTTATTATTGCAACATCCAACGGGCAAGGAATTCGCTTTAAAGAAGATGAAGTCCGCTCAATGGGACGTCAGGCAAGCGGTGTTATTGGTATTCGCTTGAAAAAAGATGACTATGTTGTTGGTATGGAAGTTGTGTGCAACGAAGCGACCGACATTCTCTTTGGCACCGAACGCGGATACGGTAAAAAAGTTCATGTAACTGATTTCCGTCTTGCGCATCGCGGTGGTGTTGGTGTGCGCACCATTCCAACGCAAGGGCGTAATGGCAAAGTGGTTGGTTTAGCGATTGTCAGTTCCGGTTCGGACATTCTTCTGGTGGATGATGCGGGTAAAATTATTCGCTTGCCGGCAAATGAAGTTCGTTCAATGGGACGCCAGGCAAAAGGTGTACGCTTGATCAGACTTGATCAGGGTCAAACGCTTTCAAATATTTTCTCATTCGTGGAAGCGCAAGAAGGCGATTCTGCGAATGTATCGAATGATGTGGGCAATCCGCCGCAGGGTGGAGCAAACTCGGCTCGTTCGTCGAAACCTAAATTGAAAGCAGATGGCACACTCGATGAATCAGAATCATACCAAATGGCTGAACTCGATGATGTTGAGCTCATTGCAGAGCACGCTGAAGAGCAAGACGTTGAAGAAGTTCGTGTTCAATCTGAGCAGACTGAAAAAGCTGTGGATGAAAAAACCGAATTTGATTCGATGGATGAGCATGCTGAGGCTGAAAAGCAGGAATCGTTGTTTGGTATGAAAGATGATGCTTCAGAGGATGATCCCTTCACGCAGTTCTAACCCCTGCTAACGCAGTACACAGATAATTATATGTTCCCCGGTGATGAAAGCTCCGGGGAACTTTGCATTTAAAAACAATGAAAAATATTCTACTCCATCTCTCCCTCATAGATTCTGTTGGTGCGGCAACTATTCAAAAAATAATTGAACGAAAGCCGGCAACGCTGGCTTGGGCAGATCTTTATCAGCTTTCGGCATCCACCTGGTGCCATACGTTTGATTTTTCTGTATCACTCGCACAAAAATTGGTTGTAGGATTATCAGATCTCTCAATCCTAGAAGAGGAACTGCAGAGCATTGAACGGCATCGCGTTCGTTGGACAACAGTATTGGACGATGACTACCCCGCATTGCTCAAACATATTCACCTGCCACCGGCAATTCTTTATTGGCAGGGCACCGATTTGGGTGATGAGCAGAGTATGGCGGTTGTTGGTTCCCGTGATGCCAATCAGTATGGCCAGGATGCCGTTGAGGCATTGGTGCCGCCGCTGGTTGCGCATAATTGGACGATCGTGAGTGGTGGTGCTCTAGGTATCGATAGCATGGCCCATCGGGCAACCGTGCGCGCTGGAGGCAAAACGATTGTGGTACTTGGCTCTGGATTATTGCAGCCGCAGCCGCGCTCAAACGTGCGCCTCTTTGATGATGTGCTTGCTGCTGGCGGGGCAATGGTCAGTTCCTATCCCCTTGAGATGGAAGCTCTTCCGGGAAATTTTCCTGCTCGCAATCGAATTATTGCGGGGCTCTCGCGAGGATGCATTGTGGTGCAGGCGGCAGCAAAAAGTGGCGCGCGCATCACGGCGCAATTTGCCCTCGAGCAGGGGCGCGATGTGTTTGCCGTCCCCGGTTCAATAAAAGATCCGCTGAGCGCGGGGTGCCACAAGTTGGTCCATGAGGGGGCAAAGCTGGTGCATGATGTTAGCGATGTGTTGAGTGAGTATGGCCAGGGTGTTCCGACCAATCGAGGGACAGTTGAGCAACCTGCAGATGTGCAGCAAAAAATTATTCCGGCAGCTGTATGCCAAAATGAGGTTCAACAAGCAATCATGACCGCATGCGTGCAGGCCATTTCGGTTGATGACTTGGTGAGCTCAACGGGGATTGCTATGCAGCAGCTACAAACTGAATTGTTCACCCTCCAGATGGACGGGCTTCTCGAACAAGACTTTACCGGGTTGTGGCGGCGTATTTAATTTCTGGATGATTCAATTTTAGGATAGTAATTCCAGGGATAGTCTCCTGTCTTAGGACATTTCTTCCTTTCGAAACCATTGAAACTCAAATTCTATTTGTGTTAAGTTGCTAATAGGGGCGGAGTGGCATCCTCAGGTTGTCATTTTTATGCCCAAAGCAATAACCAAAAAAAGGGAGTTATTATGAAGAAAAATATGTTATTGGCAGCGCTTTTTGCCTTTGCAGTAGGCTTTGCGCACGCGGCAACGCATGACGTACAACATTTTGAAGCCCAATTTAAAAATATCGAACATAAAGCAAAAGCTGCAATCGCTGGTGTTAATGCGGCAGGATCTATAAAAGCGCTGAGCACATTGGCTCAAAACAGATTGCAAACTGCTATTTCCGAAGTTCAAAACTTTTTTGATGAAGTGAGTTCTGCTGCAGAAGATATTAATGATCAGATAGAGACGTTGTTAGCACAAGAGACTCCGGATTTGAATAAAGTTACACCACTCAAGTCGCATGCGAGAAAGCTTGAATTGCTCAAAAATAAAGCAGCGAATTTGCTTGCGAGTACTAGCGCTAAAGTTAAAGCTTAATAAGTTCTAAAAACGCACCAAGCTTTTCGCAATCACTCAATAGATTGTAAAAAGTAGCCAGCCATGAATTATTGTGGCTGGCTACTTTCTTGCTTGTTGTCTGCTACAAGCGATAGTAGACTAGTCGGACAGTTTTTTCTTATAAAAATAATCTATGAATACATTATTTGTTTTTAGTTTGTGTCTTTTCATTATTGGGGCCGCTTCGTTGTGCGCTCTTGCAACGCATACTGGTGTGCACAATGCGGAGCACCGGTTTGTGGTGATCGCAACCACCGGCATGATTGCGGATGCTGTTGCAGTCATTGGTGCAGAGCATGTGCATGTTGAAGCGTTAATGGGTCCGGGTGTTGATCCCCATTTATATCGCGCAAAAGAAAGTGATGTGCATCGTATCTCGCAAGCAGATTGTGTCATCTATAATGGTTTGCATTTAGAAGGGCGCATGGCCTCAATACTCGAAGCGATTGGTGGCGTTGCGCTGACGCATGTACTTGCAACGGATGAAATTCTTGCATCAGATTTTGATGATGTGTTCGATCCGCATGTATGGCATTCCGTTCCCTTGTGGCGCAAAATGGTTGTGCGTGTTCGAGATGTGCTTGTGCAGTGCGATCCTGTTCATGCGAAAGAGTATGCAGATAATGCGGCGGCATATGATGCGCAATTAGAAGCATTACATTTTTATATTCTTGAATCAGTGAAAAAAATTTCTGAGAAACAACGTATACTGGTCACCGCGCATGATGCGTTTGGCTATTTTGGCAATACATACGGGTTTCACGTGGTTGGGTTGCAGGGAATGAGTACCGATGCGCAAATAAGTGTGCAGGATGTGCGCCAGCTCGTGGATTATATTGTGGAAAATAAAATTAGTGCCATGTTTTTAGAATCATCAATTCCTGAGCGGAATGTGCGGGCTGTGCAAGATGCCGTTACGGCTCGTGGTTGGCATATTGCAATCGGTCCAGAATTATATTCTGATGCACTCGGCGATTCGGCTTGCCCTGCGGGGACCTACATTGGCATGATGCAATCTAATATCGATTCTCTTGTGCAGGCATTGAGTTGAGTATGAATGATGCATTAACACTCACCAATCTCACCGTGTCCTATAAAGATGGTCTTGTCCTTGATAATGTTTCCTGTGCGATTCCAACAGGCATTATGCTTGCCATTGTCGGGCCCAACGGCGCGGGAAAAACCACATTGCTCAAAACGATTATTGGATTGCTCAAACCATGTTCAGGCTCGGCGTATCTGCTTGGACATCCCTATGATAATGTTCGAAAAAAAATTGCCTATGTTCCTCAGCGCGCGAGCGTCGATTGGGATTTTCCCGTGACGGTGTTTGATGTGGTGCTCATGGGCCGTTATGTCCATTTGGGTTGGATTGTCCGGCCAAAAAAGCATGATCATGATGTTGCCTGGTACGCATTGGCCCAAGTGGGGATGACGCACTATGCACATCGCCATATAGGGCAACTTTCTGGCGGACAGCAACAACGCGTTTTTTTAGCACGCGCATTGGCGCAAGAGGCGGAGCTCTATTTGATGGATGAGCCCTTTGCGGGGGTTGATATGGCAACGGAAAAAACAATGATCTCTGTGTTGCAGCTGCTGCGTGATGCGGGAAAAACAATCATCGTTGTGCATCATGATCTACAAACACTCGATGAATATTTCGATTGGGTTTTATTGCTCAACATCAAGGCAATCGCCTGTGGGCCGATTAAAGAAGTTCTGATGCCAGAGTATATTTGCGCTGCGTATGGCAATCGTAATTTTTTTGTGAATCCTCGTGTGCGCAGAACGTATGAGATGTCTCGTGAGTGAGTTGATAACAAATTTCACGTTCATTACTGTTTTGCTTGGCGTTTCCATTCTCGGTATCTCATCCGGAATACTGGGTGTTTTTGCGCTGCTGAGAGATCAAAGTTTACTCGGTGATGCCATTTCTCACGCAATGCTGCCAGGAATTGCCTGTGCCTTTTTATTAACCCACAGCAAAAATCCCCTAATTCTTTTGGGCGGTGGTGCGATTGCCGGATGCATTGGTGCGTTGCTTATTCCCTACATCACGCGCCACACGGTGATAAAAAAAGATGCAGCATTAGGAATGGTTCTCGCGGTTTTTTTTGGCATTGGATTAATGCTTATGACTTGTATTCAAAAAAAGAGCATCGCCAATCAGGCTATTCTGAATAAATTTTTATTCGGTGATGCTTCAACATTATTGCGATCAGATGTTTATCTCATGGCAGGACTTGCTGCCATCATTTTGTTTCTTGTCTGGTTATTTTGGAAAGAATTACTGCTGACCACCTTTGATCCCTTGTTTGCAAAAACGAGTGGGTTTAATGTGCAGCGCATTGAGCAATTATTAATTGGATTGTTGATTTGCGCTATCGCCATTGGGTTGCAAACTGTGGGGGTTGTGTTGATGAGCAGCATGATTGTGGCGCCCGCCGCTGCCGCACGTCAATGGACATCATCCTTGCGCTTGATGGCAAAGCTCTCGGCATTTTTTGGTGTGTGCGCTGCAGTTTCTGGTTGCATAGTTAGCAGTCTTTTCAATCGTATTCCAACTGGACCGGCGGTGGTTATCGCCTTGAGTATTATCGTTCTTTTTTCTCTGCTGGGTGCACCCCATCGGGGCATAGTGTGGAATCGAGTGCGCACGTGAATAGCATTACCCTCTACATTTTATTAATCGCCTCACTTGCGGCCTTTGCCTGCGCCATTCCGGGAACTTTCCTTGTTCTGCGGGGCGTCTCGTTGATGAGCGATGCAATCAGCCATGCCATTTTGCCAGGAATTGTTCTGATGTTTTTTTTGGTGCATCAGCTTGATTCCCCGCTGCTGATTTTTGGTGCGGCGCTTGCGGGAGTGGCAACGGTTGTTTGCACAGAAATGATTATCTATACCCGTTGCCTGCGCAAAGATGCGGCAATTGGCATTGTGTTCCCCCTCTTTTTTTCCGTTGGAGTGATTTTGATAAGCCAGTTTGCCCGGAATGTTCACCTAGACACCGATATGGTTTTGCTCGGTGAATTGGCCTTTGCGCCTTTTAATTGTGTGATTGTGGATGGCGTTAATTATGGTCCCATAGCCCTCTGGCTGATGGGGGTCATTGTGGTGCTTAATCTCTCCTTTGTGTTCCTTTTTTATAAAGAGCTTAAGTTGATTACTTTCGATTATGAATATGCGCGGGTTATAGGATATCGCCCCTTGGCGGTCTATTATGGCCTGATGTTCATTGCCAGTATCACCACCGTGGGGGCATTTGATGCGGTTGGGGCCATAGTGGTTGTTGCTCTCATGATTACGCCTGCTGCAACAGCCCGATTGGTTTCTGCGCGCCTGCTGCCAGTCCTGATTATGAGCTGTTTGACGGGGGTGGTTTCTGCCTTGAGTGGCTATGCTTTTGCCCAGTGGGCAGACGTATCGATAGCTGGGGCAATAGCCTTCATGAGCGGACTCCTTTTTTCTATTGCATTTTTACTCGATCGCACGTTGCCATATGGGCTGAAATAGGCTATATTTAATAGGGTCCGGCCTCAAGCTGGAATACTAAGACTGAAATAGAATTGCTCGTTTATATCAAGATTTGAGGGTGTTTCGATGCCAGTACCAAAGCGTAAGCGCTCCCGGGCGCGTCGTGATTCGCGATTTGCCAACAAGGGCATGAAAGAACAAACAGTTGCTTCATGCCGTAATTGTGAAGCTCCATTACAAACTCACGCTGCATGCAGTGGGTGTGGCTTCTACAAAGGTGTAAAAGTTCTACGAACAAAAGAAGAGCGTACCGCTGGTCGCGAACAAACACGCGCAACAAAACAAGCGCGCGTTCAAGAAGCAGCAGCACCTGAAGCTGGTCGAGAATAATTTTTCGACAGATTAAAAAGTAAAAAAACCGGTTTGCGGCAGTAGTGCGCAGACCGGTTTTTTCTTTATCTTTTTGTTTAACTATGGTAGCTTTTCATCCGTATTACCATAAGTAGAGTATGCATAGACGAGTCGCTCATTGCTCGCCAAATTACTGGAGTTTAACTATGTCATTTGATCAAGTAACACACTCTCTAAAGTCAACAGTCCTTTCATGGTGGGATGCTCTTTTAGATCACGAAGATAATTTTAAATATGGCAAGCAGGTAGGGATCGCTGTTGGTTTTTCTATCCTTGCTCTTTTTTCTTTCTATGGGCACCGCTGGTATGTCGGCTATAGAGAACGATCAGCACAAAAACAATTTGGCCATTATTTGGCAGAATTTGCACAGGCAAAGCAAGCAGATACGTCCTATGCATGGCAGCAGGCCGGTTCTCTATTCCGTGTGGGCTACGACCAAAACAGATCATCCTATTTAGCGCCATACTTTTTGGTCTATCAAGCGTCAGCCGTTTTCAATGCTGGCAATCAGGAAGAAGGTATTGCCATTTTGGATGAGGCTATCAATGGTCTATCCGGTTCTCCATTCCTTTCTATGTATAAAACTAAACGTGCATTGATGCTATTGGATATGAATGATGCAGCATCGCAAGAGCGTGGCTTGAAAGAACTAGAAGCAGCTGCTCACGATGCCTCTAATATTCAGGCTGATCTCGCTCAATACTATCTCGGTCGCTATTACTGGACCCACGATCGTGTGGATGATGCGAAAAAAATCTGGACAGAGTTGGTTGAATCTCAAAAAGCTGAAAAAATTGCAGCGTCACCTTGGGCGGCTCAAGCAGCAACCCTATTAGACAGCATCGCTGGTTAGTATAGCGTAGGAACATCTGAATGAGCCCGAGCCAAAAATCTTCTATTCGTGTTCGCTTTGCACCATCGCCAACTGGACACCTGCATATTGGCGGACTTCGGGCTGCCATTTTCAACTGGCTATTTGCCCGACATCATGGCGGAACTTTTCTGCTTCGCATAGAAGATACCGATGTTGAGCGCTCAAAAGAAGAATACACGGATTCAATTCTATCATCTCTCTCATGGGCGGGCATTGATTTTGATGAGCCTTTGGTTATTCAATCTCATCGCTTAGCGGTGCACCAAAAATTGATTGCGCAACTCCTGGCGGAAGGCAAAGCATATTATTGTTTTTGCTCTCAAGAAGAAGTTGAGCAACGATGGGCAGCTGCAGGCAATGATCCTGCGTTTGTGAAATATGATGGCAAGTGCCGACTCGATCAAAGCCGTGTGGGCAGTGGCGATCCGGCAGCAGTGCGATTCTCAATTCCTCATGATGTACGCGAAATTCGATTTGATGATTTAATTCGCGGGACGATCACGGTTGATCGCGATCAACTAGATGATTTTATTATTGCCCGATCTGATGGCCATCCAATGTATAATTTTGTGGTGGTTGCTGATGATGCGGATGCGCGCATTTCCCATATTATTCGCGGTGAAGATCATATTTCCAACACGCCCAAACAGATTTTGCTGTATCGCGCATTTGGCTATTCCATCCCCTTTTTCGCACACTTGCCGATGGTGCTTGGTCAGAGTGGCCAGCGTTTGAGCAAACGTGATGCGGCAACTTCGGTGCTTGATTATAAGCACAATGGGTATCTGCCGGAAGCGCTGTGCAACTATTTGGTTCGCTTAGGTTGGGCGCATGGTGATCAAGAAATTTTCACAAGAGAAGAATTAATCCACTTATTTTCTCTTGAAGCCGTCAATAAAAAAAGTGCCGTATTCGATCCTGAAAAATTAAATTGGGTCAACAGTACCTACATCAAACAGACAACTCCAGAACGATTGTTCCAAATTATGGTTCGTGATATTGATCCTCTTTTGGCCGGCCGGTTAAAAGGGTGGACTGATACGCGCGTTTATGCTGCTCTTGATTTATACAAAGATCGTGTGGCAACCTTAGCTGAGATGGTAGAAAAAGTGTGTGTGCTCCATGACGGGCCGACGGACTTTAATCAGCAAGATATGCAACAATGGGTGACAAGCGCTGCAGGCGATCATTTGAAAGAAGTAATTGAAATTTTCGAGGCATTGCCATCGTTTGAAGCGGATCTGGTTCAAGCAACATTAAAAGAATTAAGCAAAAAATTGGGAATCAAACTTGTTGCCATTGCACAACCATTGCGCATCGCATTGATTGGAAATAGCGATGGGCCGGGAGTCTTTGGCTTGTTGTCAGTAGTGGGAAAAACTGAAACAGTCCGGCGAATAACACGGCTGCTCAGTCAAATTACAATACAATAGTGGCAGAAACTGCCGCAAAAGAGAGAGGCCAAATAACATGAGAAGCGTTTTTTTGTTTCCTGGTTATGGAAGCCAATTTGTGGGGATGGGAAAGGATTTGTATGATCATCATAGGGTCATGCAAGAATATTTCGAAGAGGCCTCCCATTGTCTTGATATTAATTTTGTAAAATTATGTTTTGCATCTTCAGATGTTGAGCTTGGCAAGATGGAGCACGCATATCCATCATTGTTTCTTGTCAGTTGCTCTCTTTTTGCGCTCTTAAAGGAAGCGGGGATTGTGCCTGATGCCGTTGCCGGCTACAATCAGGGAGAGTATGCAGCGCTCTATGCGGCTGGTGCCATTAGCTTTCCTGACGGTCTTTATTTGCTCGTGAAATATACCACTTTTTTTGAAGCGATGTTGCAGGATGTGGACATTGCGGCAATGCGTGTCTCTGGATTGGAAGCGCGCAAATTAGAAGCACTGTGCAAAAAAGTTGGTACCAAAAGTGCGCAGGTCTTTATCGCGCTCTATCAAACACCTACAGAACACACGGTTGTTGGTAATGTAGCGGCGATAGATTTGTTACGAAAAAAATTAATTGAAATAGATGGTGTGGTTTTTGATGATGCGAGTATTGAAGTTGGCCTTCACTCGCCATTGGCTGAATCGGTTGTTTCTCAATTTAAAATGTATTTAGAAAAAGTTGATTTCAAAACTATCACTATTCCATTTATCAGCAGCCGCGATGGCGAAGATATCACCGATGGCGGAGAGATCAAAGAACAGGTGACGAAGCATTGGCAAGAGCCGGTACGTTGGCCGCTCGTTATGGATGCGCTTGAATCATATGATTTAATCGTTGAAGTTGGCCCGGGCACAATGCTGAGCACATGGGCGCATGCGCGATATCCTGAGAAGAAAGTTATGTCCATCAATAATCAATCTGATATTGATGATTTAAAAAAATTATTAGGCAAGTAAGGGGTTTCTCAATGGCTTCATTTACACGAGAAGACACATTTGCAAAAGTTGCGTCTTTAGTTGCGAAAGAATTGAAAATAGAGACAAATAAAATCACTGAGAATTCAACGCTCAAAGATCTTGGCGCCGACTCTCTTGATTTGATGAAAATTACTATGAAACTCGAAGAGCTTTTTGGCATCGAGATCGATGATGAAAAAGCGGAAACATTGCACAATGTCAAAGACGTTGTTGATTATGTGAATGGTTTGCGAACGAAATAGTTCTAGAATCCAGTTCCGCCACGTAGCCAAATTCCCCATTGAGATAAATTAGGTTTCAATGGTTGGCGTGTTTCTCGCGTGTTGATTCCCTCAAATTCTATCTGCCCACCAATACCCACAAACGGCTTCCATACTTTTTTGTCCCAGATGTGGCCGATGTGTGTGAATATTTTGTGTGAAATAGCGAGTGGTGATTCTGCCGATGATATATCAATCAGTGCAGAGTTGATAAAGATTGGCGGATTTGGATCGGCAACGATTGCTTGCGCAGCAAAAGGATTTCCAAAGAGCGTTGCATTGCTTTGTGTTTCATTGCTCAAGATAGCTGGTGCCACCGAAACATTTTGAATACCCTTGAGTGCATAGGTATTGCTCGGCAGACATTTTTCTAGTGAGATTCGCTCATTGCCGCGCACCCAGCCATTGTAGCCAATGTCGACGACAGTGCCGTTGTGTGTGTAGGCAAACATGAGAAGAAATTCAAATTCTATAGAAATACTCACGTTGGCTTGCAAGGTTAGAATATTTGGACCAGGGAACATGCGGCCAGTATAGTTCTTATCGGCATCAAATTCTTTGAGCAAAATAAATCGACTGCCAAAACGATCACATTTTAAATCAAAGGTGCGGCACTGTTTCGATTTAAATAAATGATCGAGTGTTGCGCTTGCCCATAAGTTTAATTCTCGATCACCATTGTTTTCCCACAAAAGAACATGGCCATCAAAGCCACACCCAAGTTGCCAATGTTTCCCATTGCCCACAACTGGTTCAAACATAAATTCTGCACCGGGGCGCGATCCTGTTGGAGCTGCCATGCGCAGATTAAAACCGACGTGACCATTCTCGCGCAGAATAAAATCGTAACCCACAAGCCATTGAAATTCAGCACATCCTGTTTTATTTTGCGCGCCACAGACACGTGAAAATTTGAGAGGTTCAGCCAACTCACCAAAAACTTGATGGCCCGCGAGCGCTTGGATAAATGATGTTGCAGGTGCAAAGACGGCAGTCTCAGCCATATAATTTGGTGGATAAGGAACGGTGATACCATTATCGGTGATCTCTTCAGAAAGACGCAAATTCCAGGTGGTGTAGACGACGGGCAACTTCATGTAGGAATATAATCCCCGAACCCATTGATCAAAATGGAAGTAGGCGTTGAACGCCACTTGGAAGCTTGCAATAGTTGGATTGACAAACACGGTGCTTGCAAAGTCGGGAGATAATCCAAAATAATCTGCCAAGAAATCTTCTTGTCCCCGATTGCTCACCTGGCTACCGGAAATCGTCAACACATCGGTGCCAAAGAAGGCCTCAGCGATACGATTTGCGCGAACTGATTTAGATACAAATGGGCTGACTGCAAAAGCGCCATAGCATGATTTTTGGTTGTACCGGTGGAGCAGTGGGTGCACTCCGGAGATATCAAGTGCAGCATTGGTACCTTGCGAGCGAGGTAAGAAAAATGATTTTCCTTGTAACGGTTGTGCATGCGCTGATTGTGCAATCAGAATGGCTGATACAAGTAAAATGATGAGATGACGTGGCTTCATAGAACACTCCCCATCGGTTGTAAGTGTGCCTACATCATACAACGATGGGGAGAATTTAGACAACAGTATTATTCAAAAGCTACGCCAAATTTGAGCCACAATGCCCAATTTGATGCTGCACAGCGCGGACAACCATCACAATTATTGTTTGTTGTGCCACAGCAATTATCGCCATCACCAGAGTTGTGAGCAAATTCTGCCTGACCACCAATACCGAGTGATGGAATCCAGCCGGTACGATGCAACCATGAATACTGCACATGAGTGAACACTTTGCTTGTCATTGCGCTGGTGCCTGAGTTGCATGGATTAACATCGGCCATCGAGAGGAAAATTGGTTGAATCGAGGTGTTAATTTGTGTGTTTGGTGTTGCGGTTAAAACGTCCACATTATTTTTCAGCGGCACGTTATTTATGTCTCCTGTTGCCAACTGCGCATTATCCACGTTGCCATTAACCGTGCTCGCACCATTCGTGCCAGCATGGATAGTTGCTTTGCTTTCAGTAGCAGAAAGGGCGATAGGAGTGTTGACGGGCATTACTGAAACAGCATCAGCTGGTATAAATCCAAACACTCGCGCATCACCTTTGAGTGCCCAACTTTGGGTTTGCAGTGCGTTGCCAAAATTACAGTGCAATTTTATATCTTCGCAACTGCGTGCCCAGAATTCGTAGCCCAGATCCCAACTCCAACCATGCGCGGTGAGATTGAACATCGCGAGGATATCGGCTTGCACAGGAATACTCACACTCACGCCCAGATTGGTCAAATTTGCAACCGGTGCAATGGTATTATCAAATTGTGAAGTTGCTGGAATTCCGCCACCTTGCAAATTACCTGTTACGGTGTTTGTAAATTCCATTGCGAGCATGTAACGACTGAATGGTCTTTTGGTTAAATCAAACGTGCGTCGTTGTCTGGCTCCAAACATGTGCATCGCAAGAGCATCAAAATAAAAAGTTGCGTGCACGTTGCGATCTTCTGATTGCCAAAAATCAACATGGGCAGTAACACCAGCACCGAATTCCCAATGGCGCCCATTACCCACGATTGGTTCAAATAGATAATCACCATTTGGGCGTGTTCCGCAGGGCGCAGCAACTTGTATTTTGAGTCCAAAGTGCCAATTAGCTTCTTCTAACATATCCCAACCAAGTTCTGCGCGCACATCGGCAAAGCGAGTGGCCACGCGATGAGTGCAGCTCATGCGTGCGAAGTTGAGAGCTTCCAAGGCAATAGTTTCATCAGTGCCAGCAACGGTTTGGTGAATTGCAGGGGGCTGCGTTCCGCTTGCATATTGAGAGAAGGTGGAAAGAGGAGGAGTGGTTATCGCAGGTCCGAAATAGCCAGCTGCATATTGGGCAACACCATAATCTTCAATAGTTTCATGCAAATGCAAATCCCATCGGCTGTGCGTGAGCGGCGTGTAGATTGCGAAATAGAGTCCATCAACCCACTCATCGAGTCCAAGGTACCAATTAAGGTCGACAAGAAATTGATCAATGACAGGTTTAAATTTAACAGTACTTTGAAAATCGGGTGGTAAATAAAAATAGTCAGCAAGCCAATCATTTGCTCCCCGATTTGCCACTTGGCTGCCCGAGATGGTGATTGTATTGCCATTGTTTGCGACAGTGCTTCCAAATAAACAAGCAACAATACCATTGGGATTGAATGAGCGATTGTATTCGGGTGTGATAGTCAGAAGACCATACACCTTTTCTGGATCAAATTTATGAATGTCATTGAGTGTGCCAACAACATGCCGTGCGGTATTAAAACTTTGTGAACGAATTGAATATTGCGTAATTGGTGGCGCTGTGAGTGTGCGGAGTGATGTGAGCATTGCTGCGATGCAGAGAAATTTTATGTGCTTCATTTGAAATCCTTTTTTATGAAACAAATGATGTTGCCTACCAAGAGCATAGTACAATTTTGCGCTGAATCAATACCAAAAAAAAAGCCCGACCAATTGGCCGGGCCCTGAAAAGGCTCAAGATGCACTACTTTTATTAGTTAAAATCTATGCCAACTTTGCCCCAAACGCTCCATAGCGAAACTGCGCAGTTGATGCATGATGAATCGCATGCATCGTCACTATCGCAATTGGAATCGGTGTTGCAGCAATCATCAGTTAAACCAAATTCTGCCGATCCACCAATACCATAATGCAAGCGCCAGGTATTATAATGTCTGGTATGACTTAAATGGGCGAATACTTTGTTTGAAATCCCGCGTGTGCCAACAAGGTCAATATCATTGCATTGAAGAAAAATCGGTTCAATTGATGTATTAATTGGATGAGCTGGTATCGTAAGCAAACTGCCGTTGTTAAGAAACTCAATGTCTCTAATGACAGGAGGATTACCGTGAGGATTATCAATATTTTTATTGAAATCTCCATCGCTATTAAGGAAAGTAAGAGGAACTTGATTAGCCCCTTCGTGAATAGTTGCGCAGTGTTCGGTTGCAGATAATGGAACAGCGGTAATCACCGGAAGGCTGTTCACAAACGTTATGTTATACCCATACTCGCGAGCATCACCTTTTAGAGCCCACCGATTTTCTTGGTCTGGGCGGCACAAAGATTGAGAATTGGGGCAACAGCTGCTATCGCCGCAGGATATTTTTTCACAACTACGTCCCCAAAAATTGTAGCCAATATCTAGGCTCCAGTCATTTTTTGTCACATTCACCATAGCCACGATGTCTGCTTGTATGCTTGCACTGACATTCACATTCATGGTGGTTAGATTGCTAACGGGCGCAAATTCACCAGTAAATTGAGCATTCGGTTGCACACCATTGGGGGCGAGGGGGTTTGTTCCATCAAGTCTTAAAAGAGGACTTACTGCAGGAGTGAATCGCATGGCAAGTTCATAACGACTGAGTGGACGATTTTTCAAATCGAAGGTGCGAACTTGGTTTGTGCTAAACAAATGGGTGATATTTGCATCAACATAGAAACCGGCCCATCCAGATTCATCCTCAGATTGCCAGAAGTTCCAATGACCATTAAGACCAACTCCAAGCTCCCAATGATGGCCATTACCAATTTGGGGACTAAACAAAATGCTTGGTGTTGGGCGGGGACCAGTTGGAATAGCGCATTGAAGATCTATGCCAAAATGATGGTCTTCTGTGTCAAAAAATCGTTTGCCAAGTTCTAGACGAACTTCGGCAACGCCTGTTTTTGAATCAAGGTTGCAATTTTCTTCTGAATTGGTATTCATTTTGCCAAATTGGAGTCCCGGAAGATTTGCTGTGGTGGGAGGGACAAAAGTATAGGTGAAACCAGCATTAACGCAGTCGACGTCTCTATCTCGGCAAGCTGTATATGGCGCGATAAGTGAGTCTTGCGTCACAACTCCGAGTCCACATCCATGTGCATAGGCGGTAAAGCCGCTCAGTAAACTACTACGCGGTAAGTCGCCTGCGGTGAAGTAGCCATGTGGAAATCCCTTGGTTCCTGTTGAGATAATAGTTTCGCACATGCCCAGTTTCCATGTGGTATGCACAAGTGGTGCGTGCGCACGAAAATAGAGGCCGCTTGAATAGTCGGACAAATCAAGATAATAATCTAGATCAACCATGATGTTACGGATAGTTGGTTCGAATGCGACGGTACTTTCAAAATCGAGTGGAAGATAGAAATAATCAGCGAGCAGCGCTTTTGGATCACGAGCATCGCCCAAGAACGCGGAACCTTGAATTCTAATAACTTTATCATCACATCCTGGTTGGCATTCAAGGGCAGAACCAAAGAGGCATTCAGTTATTTTGTTTGGGTTAAATGATTTTTCATAGACGAGCATTGCAGAGAGACTGCTATACCATTGAAGTTCATGAGGATGGTTCACATGCCCAACAGATTCTACCATTTGGTGCACACGATTCACTCCTTGTGAGCGGATGCTGATCATCGGGGCCACAGGGCAATCAGTGGAAGGGGGACAATCGGCTGGGTGCGTATAGCTGGCAAGACAGAGTGCCATTAAGGGCATCAAGAGGAGAATATTTTTTTCTAGAGCGGGCTTCATGCGTTTCCTTTTTTAAAAAGATTCCAATTTTTAGTTTAATCCTATATCAAAATTTTATTTTGTAAAAACAAGAAAGCCCGACCAATCGGTCGGGCTCTGAAAAATGATAATGATGTACTATTTTTTGTTAGTTAAAATCTATGCCAACTTTGCCCCAAACGCTCCATTGCGAAGTTGCGCAGTTGATACATGATGAATCGCACGCATCATCGTTATCGCATTTGGAATCGGTGTTGCAGCACTCATCAGTTTTACCAAACTCTGCTGATCCACCAATACCATAATGCAACCGCCATGTGTCATAATCTTTGGTGTAGCTTACATGCGTAAACACTTTGTTCGAAATGCCACGCGTGCCGACAATGTCAATGTCGCCACATTGAATGAAAATCGGCTCGAAGGATTGGTTTATTGTCTCAGGTACGTCTGCTAGCCCTGGATTATCAACATTAGGGTTTGTGCTGGTCGCAACAGGAACTTGATTATTCCCTTGGTGAATCGTTGCGCAATTTTGCGTTGCAGAGAGACCCACCGAGCCACCTTCATCTTGAGCTAAGACGATCGAGTCACCTTTGATTGCCCAGCGATTTTGTTGCAGCGGATCACATACTGAACCTAGATTTGGGCAGCAGGTAGTTCTGCAATCGATATCTTCGCAGCTGCGAGCCCAGAAATTGTAGCCAAGATCGAAGCTCCAATTATTTTTTGTGTAATTGAGCATAGCGACAATGTCCGTTTGCAGGCGCGCGCTCACATTCACATTCAAGGTGGTTATATTTGCAACAGGTGCAAATTCAGCGGGACCAAATTCAATATTAAAATGCGCATTTGGTACTGGTCCATCAAGCATAGCAATTGCGTCCGCAGGGGTGAACCGCATAGCAGTCTGATAGCGACTCAATGGACGATTTTTCAAATCGAAGGTGCGAATTTGATGGGATTTGAATAAATGAGTCAGGTTGATATCAGCATAGAAACCGGCTTTCGCAGTTTCTTCCTCATTTTTCCAGAAGTTCCAATGTCCGTGAACTCCACCACCCAATTCCCAATGATGCCCGTTACCAATTTGGGGACCAAACAGGAGGCATGATTTTGGGCGCGTGCCGGTTGGGATTGCAAATTGAAGATCGATGCCAAAATGATGATCCTCAGTGTCGGCAAATCGTCTGCCGATTTCGACACGAACTTCAGCAACGCCAGTTTTTTCTACAGAATGGGATGGAATTTTTGCGAATTTGAGCGGTTGAAAGATTGTGGTGATGTCTGGGCCAGCAGCAGGATCAACTTGAGTGATACTACCAGGTGAGGATCCCTGTACAAATTGGCTGAAATTTTGGAGCAATTGATTACGCGGTAGCTCGGCTACAGTGAAATAATCAGCAGGAAAAGACAATGATCCTGTTGCGATCACATTTTCGCAGATTCCCATTTTCCAGCGGGTGTGCACAATCGGACCATGCACGCGCAGATAGAGGCCGCTATAGTAGCCAGACAAATCGAGATAGTAATCAAAATCAGCCATGATAGTGCGAATACGTGGATTGAAAGCAACAGTACTTTCAAAATCAGGTGGAAGATAGAAATAATCAGCAAGCAATGCTTTTGGATCACGATCATCGCCCAAGAACGAGGAACCTTGAATTTTAATAAATTCGCCTTCACATCCCGGTTGGCATTCAAGAGCCGAGCCAAAGAAGCATTTGGTGATTTTATTTGGACGGAAAGATTTTTCATAGGCGAGCATAACAGAAAGGCTGGTATACCATGGATCCTCATCAGGACGGTGCACATGGCCAACCGATTCTACCATTTGATGTACACGATCTAATCCTTGCGAACGAATGCTGATCATTGGAACCACAGGACATTCAGTGGAAGCTGGGCAGTCGGCTGCCTGTGCCGATGCTGCAGCGCAGATCCCCATGAGGAGTGCGGATTTTTTAATAAGATTTTTCATGCGACTTTCCTTTTTTAAAACGTGGAACATTTCTAACTTGGGTCAATCCTATAGTACCTCTTTTGTGTATTGCAAGATTCGGGTTAAAAAAGTAATAAAAAAAGCCCGACCAATTGGTCGGGCTTAAGTACTAGTTTGTTTGCTAAGCAGTTTGCGTTCAAACTTTTTTTGCTGCGCAAACGAAAAGGTTGGATGCCGAAGCATCCAACCTTAATTTCAGAGTCGTTTAGTCAAAAGACACGCCGCCTTTAACCCAAACACCCCAATATGATGGGCAGCAAGATACGCAGTTATCACCGCAGTCATCATCGCAATCACCGCAATCATCATTGCAGCAAGAATCGTTTTGACCGAATTCAGCCAACGCACCTACACCCAAGAATGGTTTCCAACGATCGCCACCTTCAAAATTGTAGCTCAAGTTAGTCCATACTGAGTTAGAGATGCTACGTGTGCCAGCGAAGTTGATGTCAGACGTAGTAAGGAACACTGGTTGAATTGATGTATCGATCGCTGTTGCTGAAGTAGCACATACGTTTAGAGCTGTGCCTGTGCCAGCTGTTGTACTAGCGAATGCCGGTACTGCAGCGTCAACAAGTGCGTTATTATGTGCATCACAAGTCAACGGAACGCCTACAGCAGCTTCTGTTCCACCGTGGATAGTCGCTTTGCTTTCGGTTGCAGACAATGGAATTGCTTGACCCAAAGTTAAGCCATTCGTAGCTGCGCTTGCAAAACCGAACATACGAGCATCACCTTTGAGAGCCCATGTGTTTGGCGAGTTGATGATATCATCAGGTGTTGAGCATGGGTTGCAGTCTGTTGTGCAGTCGATATCTTCACAGCTACGTCCGTAGAAGTTGTAGCCTAGATCCCAAGAGAATCCGCCAGATGTGAAGTTGAACCAAGCAACCACATCAGCAACAACTGAAGAGCTTACACTTACATTCACAGTAGAAATGTTCGCTACAGGAGCGTATTCAAATGCGAATTGTTTAGTAGCAACAGTTGTACCTGCAGCTGAATTGCTTAGGAAGTTAGTGTTTGGACCGAATTTCGCAGCAAGCATATATCTGCTGTTTGCGCCATTGTTCAAGTCAAAAGTACGTAGACCTGAACGTTTGAATTCGTGTGCAACAGTTGCATCAAGGTAACCACCGAAGTGTTTTTCAGCGTCTTCTGATCTCCAGAACACATAGTGACCAGTCACTACACCGCCAAGTTCCCAATGTTTGCCGTTACCAACAACTGCATCGAACAAGTTGCAAGGTTTGCACATGTTACCAGTTGGGGCAGCTGCGTAAAGCGCTACGCCAAGGTGGTAATCTTCATCTGTCCAGAAGTTCCAACCAAGTTCCATACGAAGTTCTGCAAAACCAGTTTCTTTGCTAGAGCATCCCAAAATTCTTGAGTATTTGAGAGGATCGAAAGTCACATGGTTTGCACCAGTTACTGGATCAGTTGGCGCGTTACCTGCTGCAAACGAGCTGAAGTCAGCAAGTAGAGCACTGCGAGCAAGTGTGCTTGTTGTGAAGTAACCTTGTGGGTCATCAGTTGTACCTGAGTTGATTACGTTTTCACAGAAGCCTAACGACCAGCGTGAGCTGACGATTGGACCATGCAAACGAAGGTACGCACCTTTCCACCACTCATCAAGACCAAGATAGAAATCTAGATCAAGAATGAAGTTTTTGATTTTCGGACTGAAAGACAAAGTACTGTTAAAGTCACTTGGAAGGTAGAAGTAATCTGCCAACCATGCATTGTCAGCGCGACCTACAACGTTACGACCTTGAACTTGTACTACGCTGCCTTCGCAACCGCTTTGGCAAGTTAAGTCGCCACCGAACAAACATTCTGCGATTTGCTTAGATCTGAATGTTTGATGGTAACCTGGAGTGATAGAGAACATGCCCCACCAGCCATCCATGTCATTTTGGATGTCTTGTGTATGGCCGACCATACCAGCTACTTGACGAACTTTATAGAAACCTTGGGAACGATTTGGATAACATGCTGTCACTGGACATTCAGCAGATGTATTGCAAGATGTTGTTGCACAACCTGTATCGCAGCAGTCTGCGAAAATTGCTGATGCACTGAAAAGCAGTGCTAGCGAAAGAAATTTTTTCAAAGATTGGTTCATGAACCTACTCCTTAGAACTTCGATACTCTCTTTACGTGCTTATTACACACTATACTTTGTTGCGTTGTTTTGACGTGGTGGTGAGAATTGTTGCTTTTGCGTAATCGCAACGAATGCCTCTTGACCGTTTTTTCCCTCCTTTCGCCCTTTCTTTTGAATTAATTTTTTAGTTCAATATACTACCAATTCTGATTTCGGCTTCTAACTCTAGATGATTTTTTTTTATATTGCAACACGGGTCCGAATGTCAAGAACTATCCACAGGGACGCTTCAAATGATCAGGACCCACTATAGTATGGCGAGGAAGTAATTGTAAAGAAAAATTTGAGATTAGAAGCTCTGGGTGTATGTTTTGGTGAAATTATAGCGGTAGATAGGCGTTCCTATGCGGCGTACAATATTTTTTTCTGTCCTCCAGCTGCTTGGAGAGACCCTTCCCATCAGTAGCTCCGGTCATCTGCTCTTGCTGAAGCAGTATCTGACTACTTTAACTATAGGAAATAATAATTTTTATTTTTCACACGCATTTGATGAATGGATTCATCTCCTGCATGTGCCAACACTCATCTGTTTGGCATTCTTTTTCTTCGATACATGGTGGCCGTTGTTGTGTCATCCTATTCGTTGGCACAGATTAATTTTTAAACTGATTAGTTTGACGTTGCTCACCGATGTGATTACCACATTATTTTTTGTTGCGCTAGCAATTATGCCTCCATTTTCCTTTCCATTGTCTCTCGGTTTTTTTATTACCATGTGTGCATTGTTTTCATTAGTGTGGTGTCCAAAAGAAGGCCGTACATTATTTGATACGCGCGTGGCACTCATCTTAGGAGCGGTGCAGGGTGCTGCACTCTTACCGGGGATCTCTCGATTTGCAAGTGTGTTTGTGGCATCTCGCTGGCTCGGTATTGCGCCTCGTCGTGCATTTGCGGTGGCATGGATGGTGCAGGTGCCACTCATTATTGGCGCCTTTGGTAAAAGTCTGTTGTTTTTTTCCAAACATTCAGAAGAGACCTCCCAGCTCATGTCGATAATCACCTGGCCATTTATTATGATCCTAATTTTTGCTACCGCGCTCTCCTATATATTGTTGTTGGGTGTCTATCAGCTCGCGCTGCGCAATCAGTGGTGGGTATTTGGTTGGTACCTTATTGTGCCACTGGGCATTTCATTGATGCTCTGATGAGTCTGTTACGATTGAGTAGCTCTTTTGTGTATAGTGAGTATAAAAATGGAATGAACCTGAAAAAAATGACGGGGGTAGCATGATGAACGATATGAGCAATAATTTCTATATACGCGAGTATAAAGGAGAGCTGATTGCGTTTCTGATTACTGTCGCAGCAGCTTTTCTTGGATTAAGTCTCTATTCATATTCTCCGTATGACAGTTCCTGGTTTTTCTATTCGAATGCTCCTGCGGTGATCACCAATGCATGCGGATCGGTTGGCGCGCAAATTTCGGGCATTTTATTTTATCTCTTTGGTGGTTCATCGATGCTCTTGGTGCCGATGCTGTTATTCACTTCCTATTTAATGTTGTGCGGGCGACCATTCGCCTATGAATGGGAACGGCTCGTGGCGTTTGGCGGTTTTTTATTTGCAAGTGCAGCATTATCCCACTTGTATCAAACTGATTTTTTCTCGAGTCAATTTAGTGGCGGCCATTTTGGTTACGGACTTTGTTCATTCCTCTATCGCTTTTTCGATTATGTTGGTACCACATTATTTTTATACACTGCATTGGTGATTTGTTTTGTGGTGATGACGCGACTATCATTCGTCGTTGTTGCACGCTATGCCATTATGGGCGCACAAAAAATATACGAATTTTTGCGTGACTATCGGGTGCCGCAACATGCATATCAGTATGCAGTCATGACATTGTTCTATGCATCGCGTCCTGTTGTTTGGGGCGTGCAGTATCTCAAGGGTTTGCTCGATGGCTCTGCGCTAGAAGGTGCAGGACTCATGCTGCCTGAAAGTGGATTGCAGCAAGAAGATGCAAAGCAAGATATTTCGTCACTCGAAGATATGCAGCCACTCGCGTTCAACGCTTTGGATACGCTGGACAGTTTAGATACGTTCAATTCCGATTCGATGGTGGATGAAATTTGGCAGGAGGAGCCTGTTGATGAAGAGCTCGAAGAGGGAACAATCTTCGCGGCAAAAAGCAATGTTGAGCCAAAAAAAGTGATTTTGCCAATCCCGCCAATATCAAAAATCGCAGTGCAAAAACATGTGCCATCGCGCGAATATCGATTGCCCCGCACATCTATTTTTGTTGGATTGAAAGATGAGCGTGATGATGAATCGGTGCGTGATGCATTGCAAGAACGTGCAAAAATTTTGGAAGAAAAATTAGAACGGTTTGGTGTTTCGGGACAAGTGGTTTCTATCAAGCGTGGTCCTGTTGTTACGCTCTTTGAATATGAACCAAATATTGATACTAAAATTAGTAAAATCCTCGCACTCGAAGATGATCTTGCGCTCGCGCTCCAAGCGATGAGTATTCGAATTCTGGCGCCAATTCCGGGGCGTTCAGTTGTTGGATTTGAAGTTGCAAATCAAGATCGCCGCGATGTGCATTTGGCAAAAATAATCCAGTCGGAAAAATATCGTAAATTTTCTGGATCGTTGCCGCTTGTTCTTGGGCAGGACACCATTGGCAATGAAGTGATTGTGGATCTTGTGCGCATGCCTCATCTGCTCATCGCAGGATCAACTGGTTCAGGAAAATCTGTTGCACTCAACACGATTTTGATCAGCATGTTGTGCAAATGTACGCCCGATGAACTGAAACTTATTTTGATCGATCCAAAGCGATTAGAATTTGCATCTTACGCAGATATTGCACATCTTCTTTTCCCGATTGTAACTGATCCGCGAAAAGCGGCGCCAATTTTGCGCTGGGTGGTCCATCAAATGGAAGAGCGCTATGAGATGATGTCTCGCGTTGGCGTGCGTAATGTTAAAGATTATAATATGCAGTGTTCAAAATTAGGGCTCGAACCATTACCTTATATAGTGGTCATTATCGATGAGCTTGCAGACTTGATGATGACAACCGGTCGCGATATCGAAGATCTGATTGCGCGTATCACACAAATGGCACGTGCAGCGGGAATACACATGATCGTTGCAACACAGCGCCCATCTGTTGATGTGATCACTGGTTTGATCAAAGTAAATTTCCCAAGTCGCGTTTCATTCCGCGTTACTTCGAAAGTGGACTCTCGCACCATTCTCGATTGCGGTGGTGCCGATAAGTTGCTCGGGCGCGGTGATATGTTGTTCCTTGATTCAACTAACTCATTACTCAAACGTGTGCATGGTGCGTATGTCTCGGATGATGAGATTGAGCAGGTTGTTTCCCACATCAAATCTGAACGTCAGGTTGTGTATCTGGATATTGCGCAAGAGTTGGCCTCAGGCGATGGGGATACGCAAGAGGGTGACGAAGAATTGCTCCAACAAGTGGTTTGTTTCTTGGATGAGATCGAAGACATTTCCATTTCTCTTTTGCAACGAAAATTTCGCATAGGATATAATCGGTCGGCGCGGATCATTGATCTTTTGGAATCGCGAGGCCTTATTATGCCTGCGGACGGTGGAAAAACAAGGAAAGTGGTGCGTTGAGCAAAAAGAGTACGGTTTTGCAACAGAAAGGCCATTATTCCTTGACAAATGTTAAAAAAAGAGACACTTTCTTGTTCGCACAGGCGTTGAGAATTTTGTATGACGCCACAAAAACAGATTCGATAACATGAAAAGGAATGTATCGATGCGATTTGATGAGCAATTTATGAAAAACGCCTTGCCTGACGTATCGATTGAGTTTGGCGCTGTACCGAGAGATCCGCATTTTGTGGTTGATTCTCGTTCTGTCAAGAAGGGTGATTTTTTTGTTGCACTAGAAGGTGAACATACAGATGGTCATGCTTTTATTGCTGATGCGCTTAATCGTGGTGCGGCTGGCTTGGTGATTCAGGAAAATAAAAAAAGATTTCTTGATGATTTTGATTTGAGTCAATTAAAAAGTGTGTGCGTAGTATTAGTTAAAGATACATTGCAAGCGCTCACAAGTTTGGCGCGTGCGTGGCGTGCGCTCTTTACGATTCCTATTATTGCCGTCACTGGTTCGGTTGGTAAAACATCAACCAAAGAATTAATTGGCAAAATATTTGAAGAGAATGGTAATGATTGTCTCGTGAGCGCGGGCAACCAAAATACTGCTATAGGGGTTTCGCTCAATATTTTACGATTGAGAGAACATCATGAGTATGCAGTCTTTGAAGTTGGCATTAATAAACGTGGCGAAATGGGGATTATTATTAACATTCTGCGCCCCACGAACGGTGTGATCACTGCCGTTGGCCATTCCCACATGGAAGGGTTGGGTTCACTGGGTGAGATTGCATCTGAAAAGCGAGATATTTTCAAATATTTCACGGAAGCAAATATCGGCGTGATAAACGGCGATCAATTATTGTTATCCCATGCATCCTATCCACACCCGGTAGTAAAGTTCGGACTAAAAACCACGAATCAGGTTCAGGCGCGTAAGGTACGCATCGCCAATGGACAGACCCGGTTTGTGATGAAAATATACGGTGATAAATTCCCTATTGTCCTCAAGCAAACAAATAGCTCGTTTGTGTTCAATGCGCTTGCGGCCACTGCCATTGCTCATCTTCTTGGTGTGAAAGATGAGGTGATTGTTGAGGCTATTCAAAAACCATTTTCGATTGCAGGTCGTTTCCAGGAGCGGCCAATGGTGAATGCCCGCGGCACTATGATTGATGATTCCTATAATGCAAATCCTGAGAGTATGAAGGCGGCATTATTAGCCTTCCAGTATATTGATACCAAGCGGAAAAAAATTGCTATTTTGGGCGATATGCTTGAGTTGGGACCCAATAGTTCCTTTTGGCATCGTCAACTAGGGCGGTTCTTGCGCAAGGTTCCCTCTCTTGAGCATGTCATTCTTGTTGGGAATATGGTACAATGGGCAGAGAAAACAGCGCCAGTTGGGCTTGGTGTTGAGCGAGTTGCAACATGGCAGGAAGCCGTTGAGCTCCTGAACGCGAAGTTCCAGAACTATGATTCGGCAGTTGTTTTGGTCAAAGGGTCCCTTGGCGTTGGGCTTGGCAATTTAGTCAAGAAGTTTACGCCGGCTCAGACAGGTATCTAATAATCGGTCTTATAATTGGTCCTCATGGAAAACGAAGAACTACAGCAGCCAACATTTTTTCATAAGCCAGTATTGGTTCATGAGGTCATAGAGTATCTCAATATCCAACCGGGCAAATTGTATCTTGATGCCACCTTCGGCAGTGGTGGGCATACCCGCGCCATTCTGGAAGCGGATCCAACCTGCAGGGTGTTGGCACTCGAGTGGGATGTTGTGTCCCTCGATACCTACGCGCCTCTGTTGCAAAAAGATTTTGGCGATCGGTTTGGATGTGTGTTTGGCAGTTTTGCCCATCTTTATAAGATATTGAAAAAAGAAAAGATTGCTCGTGTGGACGGCATCCTGGCCGATTTTGGTACTTCCCAAATGCAGATTGTTGAGCGGCCTGGTTTTTCTGTTCACCGTGATAGAGCGCTTGATATGCGCATGTCGCCACAACATTATAAGACGACCGCGGCAGACATTGTTAACCATGCAAGCGAGCAAGAGCTGCGTGAGATTTTTTGGCGCTATGGTGAAGAAAAATATACCAAAGAAATTGCACGTGCGATTGTGCAAGAACGTGCCAAGAAAAAAATTTATACCACTAAAGAGTTGGTTGCGGTGATTGATCGGGTGGTTCCCGCGGCAGCCAAAAGGCATAAAATTCATCCGGCAACGCGTGTGTTTCAGGCGTTGCGCATTGTGATTAATCAAGAGCTTGATAATATTCGTGCATTCTTGCCCGTGGCTTTGAATTCCCTTGCGCCCGATGGGCACATGGTCTGCATCAGCTTCCATTCGCTTGAAGATCGCTTGGTCAAAGATTTTTTCCGCGAGCAAGCGGAGGCAGGCAAGGCGCAGCTTTTAACCAAAAAAGCGGTGGGTCCTTCACCGGAGGAGCTCGAGGCGAACCCTGCTTCGAGGTCAGCAAAATTACGCGCTGTCCGTCGTATTGACGTTTGATAATTGCTGCTTGAATATCCACTAGGGGGGTTGTATACTGGGCGGCAACAACAGCTTTCAGTAAACAATCAGGAAAGGGAGATTTTCAACTATAAAGCGCGTTTTTTTGATTGACAAAAAGGATCGATAATATACAATTAATTGCGAGCTGCCGGGATAAAAAGGCGAGTACGGGAGCGACGCAAAAAAGGACGGTATTAATCGTTGAGGGACGACATCCATGGAAATAACCGAAGTTAAAGTCTTTCCGGCTAAGGACGGCGGGCGGTTGAAAGCATATGCTACGGTAGTCTTTGACAATTGTTTTATCATTCGTGATTTGAAGGTGATAGAAGGTCATAAAGGACTTTTTGTATCAATGCCTTCAAGGAAGCGCAAGGATGGAACATTTCGAGACATTGTGCATCCACTAAATTCTGACATGCGTCGTGACATTGAAGAGAAAATTATTGCTGAGTATGAACATGTTCATCAGCTCCAGCAAAAAGGTGAGTACGTCGGTACTGAAGACATCTAAATAGACATACAAGTTGTAGGTTGGGGCGTCGCCAAGCGGTAAGGCAGCAGGTTTTGGTCCTGCCATGCGGAGGTTCGAATCCTTCCGCCCCAGCCAGTCATTTCTTCTAAATGAAATGGCTGATAAGCCAGCTTTTTCCACAGATTTTTTCTAGAACATATCTAATTACTCACATCATTTCCGATGTGAGTTTTTTTGTTTAGGTTGCGATTCCTTGATTGCTCGTTGCGCCATGTGCCACTAACAACCGCTCAATTTCTTTATTTTCCTGTTCAGCTGCATAAGTTTCTATTGATCCTGTTGCGGCCGCTTGATGCAGAGGCGTCAAATCAGATTCAGGATTTTTTTCGTGAACATCGGCGTCTGCTGAGATCAGTGGTTGCACTTTTTCCATGTCGCCATTGCGAACGACTTCTAATAAGGAACGATTAGCGTGTGGTGCTTCAATTGATTGCGGATCTTTATAGCGTATGAATATCAGGCCATTTGCAATCATTAGGCCTAGGGTGATGATGACCATTATATTTTTTTTCATGGTATGCCTTTTGCAAAGATTAGAATCTTTTTGTTCACTTCCGGCGAAGTATACCACAGTTTTTTGGTGTGGGAACAATTTCTTGTTGTCGTTTCCCAGACTCTGCTAATTTAGTCTTAAATGGTGTTCGAATTGGTCAGATCTTGGCAGGGGGATAATGTATGATTCCAGTTGAACTCTCTTATCCAATTGAGCTTACCTATCCTTCCTATGTTGATTCAAATCACTATGGGTTGTGTTTGCGTGCGTCGGGCGATTTGCCAAAGGGAACAGTCGTAGCGATTCCTGATCTTGAAAAAACAGACAAAGAATATATTGCTGAGCATGATTCTATCGATCATAGACACATCGTGCTGATGCATGTGTCGCCAGACGGTGTGCCAACCTGGGCGCGCGTGCATGGCAACTGGGCCTATTGCAATCATTCTTGTGAGCCTAATTGTCGTCTTGCTCCCAATTGGGAAATTGTCACTCACTGTGATGTGCGTAAGGGAGAGGAATTAACAATGGCCTATGATGCATGGATTCCGAACTTTCCTTGGCCCGAGACGTGGAGTTTTGTTTGTTGCTGTGGTGCAGATAGCTGTAGAAAAATAATCAATGGATATAGAATGGATATTGTCAGTTCGGTATTGCGATTGCTTAATCGCAGATGTTTGTTTCACTTTCAATAGAGCATATAAAAAATGAAATCTAACTTCACACTCTTTCTCGCCTCATCATCACAATCGCGTCAACTATTATTAAAAGAGTCCAAGATCCCATTCCAACTAGTTCGCCAAGATGCTGATGAATCAGGCTATGATCGGGAATTGTCCTTGCAAGGGGTTGTGGAACATATTGCACAATTTAAAATGGATCATGCGATATTGCCTGCTGGCAACAAAGATGGCGAGATCTGTTTCGTGCTGACTGCCGACACCTTATCGCAAGATGTTGATGGCACGATTCATGGCAAACCTGCCGATCGTGCGGATGCTATTGAAAAAATAAAAGCTGCGCGCAGAGGTGCGAAATTGTGCACAGCTTTTTGTTTGGATAGAAAAGTGTGGCGTAATAATACATGGCATGTTGAGAAACGCATTGAGCGATCGGTGTTTGCAGAATACACGTTTGTTATTCCCGATGCATGGATTGAGAATTATCTGAGCAATGTTGCCTTCCAAGGTTGCTCAAATGCAATTGCTGTTGAGGGTTATGGGTGGCAATTTTTGAAAGAAGTACGCGGCTCATACACAAGCATCATGGGACTGCCGGTGTTTGAGGTGCGCGAAGCGTTAGAAGAAATTGGCTTTTTTAATTAAACGATAATCCAAGTCCTGCATAAAATTCTTTCGAGGCGGTGACAGGCAGTTGTCCCTGCGGATTGAGCATTCCCTTAATCGCATCAATGGCGCCTTGCTGCGCATCAACATCATCTTCGTAGGCAACGATGATTGCATCTGCTTTCGCCAATGCTGGCAGGGCATACGGGCTGCCTAAAAGGACCACGATTTTTTTGCCAGGGATTGCTTCAACAGCTTTTTGCAATTTTGAATGGCCACTAGTTTTTTCTTCATGCTGCAATTCAATCATGGCTTGTTTGTTGATGCCCGATACCACCACAATACTGACTGATTCACCATTATTTTGAGTTTGTGAGAAATGCTCTCTGAACAATGATTCGTTTGGATTAGTGCCAATGAATTTTAAGCGAGCGGAATATTGCTTTTTCTCAAGGGGCAACAAACCATTCTCATTTTTCACGAGCGTGATTGCGTTACGATATAATTTTCTTTTGAGTTCAAGTGCCTGTTTGTTCTGAAAATTATAATTTGGTCTCGGGCGGACGAGCAGCTCTTTTGCCTCTAAAATTCGGCCAACATGTTCATCAAGTTCATCGTGTGATAGTGTGCCATCAGCGAGTGCAGCTTTGATATGGCTCACTGCTTGTTCAATTTCCACGGGAGCGAGGAGCATATCATTGCCGGCCCGCAGCGCAAGAAGTTCGAGTTTTCCCGGTTCATAGTTGGCAGTCACACCGCGCATGCCAAGACCATCGGTAATAATGAGTCCGTTGAATTTATATGTTTTTCTGAGCAGATCAGTTACCACTTTGCGCGATAAACTTGTCGGGATTGGTTTCGCTTCGGTTAGCGCAGGGACTGCCAAGTGCGCAGTCATGATCGCATCAACGCCTTTTTTGATCAGTACTTTAAATGGAAACAATTCAATTGCATCGAGCCGTTTTTTGTCATGAGTGATGAGTGGCAAGCTCAGATGAGAATCGGTTGCGGTATTACCATGTCCGGGAAAATGTTTTGCGCATGAAAGTATCCCGCCAGCTTGCAGACCTTGTGAAAAAAAAGTGGCCTTGCTGGCAACGATTTTTGGGTCTTGCCCGAATGATCGATCGTGAATGATGGGATTATTAGGATTGTTATTCACGTCTGCAACCGGTGCAAAATTTATGTGCACACCAAGAGCAACGCATTGTTTGCCAATTTCTTCACCCAGTTCATAAATGAGATAATCCAGTTCTTCTGGCAATGCGCCGAGTGTCATAGCGTGAGGGAATCGCAGCGCATCTTGCAGGCGCATGCTCAGGCCCCATTCGAGATCTTGGCCAATCAGCAGGGGAATATCGCTTGCTTGTTGAAATCGTTTGGCCATTGCGGTCTGTTCTTTGATGAGTCCTGTGCCCAAGAAAATAACGCCGCCAACATGATAATTTCTTATGATTGCTTCAACATAGTTAGGATTCATTGTGTAGGGAGATTGTGCCATGAAGGCTGTGTTGAGTTTCGGATTGGAAACGGCAGCGATCATAAAAAGCTGGCCAATTTTTTGATCCAGAGTGAGATTTGCGACGCTGATTGCGTTGCTCGTTGCGGTGTGCACAAGAAGGATGAGAAGAAAGCGCTTCATTAAATTCTCCCAACAATGACAAAAAAATATGGCGGGGAATTCTCCCCGCCGATTTTAGTTTGCAGTACTTTTTTTATTTGGTCGCCAGCGGCGGAGCAGTTCTTTAAAGAGGAGCTCTTTTGGATCTGCAGTTGGCTTGCGCTCTATGGCAGAGGCTGCCTTTTCCAAACTTGTTTCCACGGTCACCGTGTCATACAAGTTCATATCGATCTGATCGACTGTCGCCAGCAAATCATTTTCGCGTGCTCGCTGTTTCATCTGCTTATGCATTGCTTCGAGCATAAAAACTTCCAACGCGGTAAAGAAATCTACGATTCCTTGCTGCATTTCTTCGAGTGCTTCTTCCTGGGATTCGCCGCCATGTCGTTTATTTTTGAGCTCTTTATCGAGGCCGGTACTTATTGCTTTGTGCACAAGAGCTTCGAGATCGTCTTGGCCATTTTCAACAAGCCAGCGCAACAAGGCGAGTAGCTCATAGGAGAGTACAAACTGTGCTGTGGCGTCTGTTGAGAATCTGTCATTATTCATAACGGTATCCTTTGCGTTGAAAGGGTACAACAGGCTTATGTCGTTTAAAGGATACCGCTTTTTCAGCGATTACGGAACTTTTTAGCATATAAATCGCGTAGACGCTGGATTCTTGCCTTCATTGGCGGATGGGTTGAGAACAAATTCAGGAACCCACTGCCCAAAAATGGATTGACGATGAACATATGGGCGCTTGCCGCTTTTTGAGTTTCATTGCTATCCAGATGGGCATCAGGAATATGGTTTTGAAGTTTTTCCAACGCCGATGCGAGTGCCAATGGATCTTGGCAGCAATCTGCGCCCGTTTCATCTGCCAAATATTCACGTGATCGGGAAATTGCCAATTGAATCAGCGTTGCAGCAAGGGGCATTAGTAGGCCGACGAGAAACATAAAGAGCACACTATTGCCATCCCGTTTGCGATCGTTGCTCATTGATCCCCAGAAGGCCATGTTACGCATCCAGTAGGCTAGGTAGCCGATAGCGCTGGCCAAAACGGCAGCGACACTGCTGACCAAAATATCTCTATTTTTCACGTGGGAAAGTTCATGCGCCAAAACGCCACGAAGTTCATCTTTATCCAAAATTTTGAGAATGCCGGTCGTTACCGCAACTGATGCATGAGCAGGGTTGCGTCCTGTTGCAAAGGCGTTAGCCATGGGTGTTTGGATGAGCCACAATTTTGGCATAGGCATGCGCATAGTTCGCGCAAGTTCTTCCACGATCCCATAGACCCAATCATACTGTTTGATATCCAGGGGTTTTGCCCCATAGATGCTCAACACAATCTTATCAGAGAAAAAGTAGGCTATGCCATTCATAACCAACGAGAAGATGAGGGCGAACTGAATCCCAGACGTGCCACCTATCAGGTTGCCGAGAAACAAAAGAAGGCCGGTGAGCGCACCGAGTAAAATAACTGTTTTGATACGATTAAAAATCATAAGACCCCCTAGTCTTCGTCGAATGTGATTTCCCAATTTTCGACAGATTCGTCTGAATCGTCGGGATTAACTTCTACATCAACCGGCGCAATTTTTCCTTGAGTCCCTTTTTCCTGCTTGAGGGTCAGAAGGCGTTGGGCGCTGGATTGAATCGAAGCTTTTGATGTTTCAACCTGTTTGTTTAATTCTTCTTGGGTTGTTTCAAACATCTTATTCATATCTTTTTGCATTTTACTGATCTGTTTTTTCAGCTTCAAAATCATCTCAACCCCAGCAAGGTTGATGCCCAAATCGTGGGTGAGGTGGATGACCTCTTCCAGTTGGTCAATATCTTCCTCGGAAAACAATCGAGTGTTTCCTTCGGACCGCTTGGGCGTGATGAGGCCCTGTTTTTCATACAGGCGGATAGTTTGCTGGTGAACCTCAAACATTTTGGCCACTGCGGAGATGGAAAAGTATCCTTTTTTCCGTCTCGTTTTCATAGTTTTTAACCATTACATAATAAATTTTTTTTGTATGCTTCACTTCCATTAGTCTATCATATTTTTTTTGACAAATCATGGGGTAGATGCAGCTTGCCAAAGAGGCGAAATTGGGGTCCGATTCTTGAATGAATTTCAGGGCTTGCGGTGAGGATAAATATGATCTAGGCTGGGGTCCTATGAGAGTATGTAAGATCATTATAGGAGTAGTATATGAAAGCACGTCATTTAATTCTTCTCATGAGCGTAAGCAGCGCACAATTATTTGGTTTTGGATCACAAACTTTTTTTGGCATTCGATCACAAGCAGTTAATGCTGCGCGTGATATCGTTGGGATACAGCGACTTATTCCACATCTTTATGATCATGATGATTTTGTAAAAAAACCAGTACAGAAAAAAGATAAGCAGCAAGACGATCGTCCCGTTCAGCGATGGTCAGAGAGGGGCAAACAGGGCGAGAAAAAGCCAGGTATGCGCGATGCTGACTATGAGTACTACACCGTCTTTTCAGCGACTGCTCAATATGGTCGCTCATTCCATTCTGATCGCATCCGTGAATTTTTGTTTGGCTGTAATAAATGCTTGGTGTTCTCAGGAAGCCGTTCTGCCGATCGTGGAGAAACCGATATTCTTGCCGACTATTTTGGCCTACCGGCAGACTTTAAAAGTACCGTACAATTCAATCCAGTGATCGAAAATTTTGTGTTTGATTTTAATGCCTTCTGGGGACTCGATGTTGTGTTACCCGGTCTCTATATCCGTCTTGACATGCCAATCATTCATACACGTTGGGATTTAAAACTGTGTGAAACAGTGAATAATCCTGGTACTGATTTCCATCCAGCAGGCTACATGGGACCAGTCCGTCTGGAGCGAAATATGCTTGCGGAAAATGTTCAGCAGGCATTCCATGGCGTCACCTTTGGTGATGTGTGCGATCCATTGCGCTACGGCAAAATTTGTGGTGCGCAAAGTACAACCGACCTTGGGGAAATGTATGTAACGCTCGGTTGGAACTATGTTGAACATACCTGGTGGCACGCGGGTGTGAGTCTACGCACCGCGATCAAAACCTGCAGTCAGTCAAAAGCAGAATATTTATTTGAACCAGTTGCTGGCAATGGTGGTCATTGGGGCTTAGGTGCCGGATTCACTGGCCATATTGATTGTTGGGAAAATGGGAATCATAAGGTTGCGCTCTATGGCGATTTGAATATTGATCATCTGTTTACTGCCAAGCAAAAACGTTCATACGATTTGAAAAATAATGGCAATGGCAGCCGATACATGTTGATCGAACAACTTCGCGCGCCAACATATGATTTAGTTGTAGGTGGTGTTCCTGCGCAGCTGCAATATCAAGGCTGCCTCATGCCGGCGATCAACCAAACCACATTTGATACACGTATTAGCATTGCTGCACAACTCGATTGTGTGCTCAAGCTTGCGTATCAATACCGAGGCTGGGAAATCGATTTAGGATACAACGTTTATTACCGCAGTGCAGAATCATGTGATGGTCGTGTAACATTACCATCAAACACATTTGCGCTCAAAGGCGATGCGCAGCTCTATGGCTTTGATCTAGGTTCTGATAAGCGAACCCCAGTTAATGCAACACAAAGTCAGGCAACGCTCCATGCTGGCCAAGGAGCTACCAACTTCGTTGGTGTGGGTCCATTTGCCAATAACAATGCGGATAATGCCGCAGGCGCGGAAGATAGTTCTCTAGCGGACTTCCTGCAATTAACGATAGAAGATGCTGCTGCTCTTGGGGTTATAGAAGTTCAAATTAATGGTTCTAATCCGCCCATACTCTTGAGCGACAATGACATCAATGGATGTTCGGCATTATTGCCGAAGGCTTTTTCTAATAAATTTTTTGTGAACGTTACTCGTATGTGGGAAGAGTGTCCATGCATCACTCCGTATATTGCAGCGGGTGCTTCAGCTGAGTTTGCTGCGACGCGTGCGCAAGAAAATAGTGCGGCTTCTGAATGGGCACTATGGATAAAGGGCGGCTTTAGCTACTAAGGAACAGTGCATGACAGTCATGAAAAAAATAATTGGTATAGTTCTTATTGCTGCATTTTTTGAATTGGATGCAGCAATTGTTGTCATCTCCGACCAAATCATTAATAGTTCTAGCGAGGATCAGCTCTATCGTCATCTCCAAAGAATTAAAGCTCAAGGACATACGTTTTCAGGAGAGAGTCCTGGTAGAACGCAACAATTGCAAATTATATTTAATGCTATGGGCAAGGGTCCCCAAGAATGGAAAGAAGCCATTCATTTGCTCAAGCAAGGGCAACTAGGCATGCCTGGTAGTTCGGATGTATCGGGAGGCGCAGGTCTGGGAGCAGCGGGCGCTAATCCATCAGCACCAGGCGGCCCTGTGGTCACAGAGGCATCCTCGAGTGCTCCAATGGCTCCACCGCCACCTCCTCCACCAGGAGGCCCAGGGATTCCACCACCGCCACCAGTTCCGGGTGGGCCAGCAGGCGGCGTTACGTCAACTGCGCCGGTCAAAAAAGAGGCGCAGGTTCTGCAACTTATCTTGCCAGAACTATCAGCAGCCGAGCTCGGTGCGCTTTCTGAAAAAGATAAACAAAAGTCAGATGAACGCGTGTTAGATGTGTTGGAAGAATTGGCCAAAGAATGTTTTGTTGGCGATCAGAAAAAAGTTGCTGAGATAAAAACAAAAGGGCTCAAGGCACCGATTCTTGAGGATGCTTTTGCTGCCTATAAATTCTTTATTAAGGATCGTTTGGCTGCCAATCTTGGTTTGAATGAGCAATTCAAAAAACGAGTAGTGTTAAAAGCTCTTATTGGCTCACAAGACCATCCAGGCAGTTTGTTTACCTTTATTGATCAAGATTTTAATATCTCTCGTGGTTTGGGCACGTTGTCTGGAAGTTTAGACGGTGGAGTAGAGATACTCGTACAGTTCTTCCAAAAACTCATGTTTAATGAAGCATTAATTGATAAGAATGCAATCCGCTTGATTGAAACATTTGCTGTTAACGTGATTGTTTCTCAGCGGCCGATGATGACGCCTGCTCTTGCAGGACAAATTCAATCAGATTATTTGGTTGAACTGATTTTCATGAATTTGATTGATGCGGTCTCGAGAGAATTGCCTGCTTCTCCGGCGCCAACGCTTACGCCTGCAGTTGAAGTGACTGAACCTGCGGTTGTGCCGGGTGCAACGCAAACAGAAGCGAAAAAGCGTCTTGGTGCATTCTTGGAAAAAAAATTATCCCAAGAACCTCAAACGGTGGAAGATGTTGAGAAACAAGAAGTAGCGGCTATTCCACTATCCCACGATTATGTGAATGAGCTCTATGATCAGATTAATCGCTTGCGCATTAATCCGCAATTCTATAAGTTTGCAGGATTAATGGGCAGCGCGGCTCGTGAAGCTGCGGTAGCCTCAAGCAATCCTCTTGATCGGATGAAAAAATATCCGCTCCTTGAAACATTGCTCAGCACTGATCCGCTCAACTTCTCATTGGGCAAATTAAAGCCTGCTATTCAATCACAACTTGTGTTCCAAGTGGATGAGATGGAAGAAATCCTTCGCGCAACACGGGCATTTAATGCCATGCTCAATTATCACATTGAGCAATTGAAAAATCGCGCGAAGAATATTGATATCAATGCATTTATAGCCGAGCAAGTTGCAGCAGCCACGAGTGAAAAAAGTCTCATGGCGATGGCGATAAAGCTTCAACGAGTCCTTGGCGCCAAGCCCGAGATTACGGCACTAAGAGAGCAACTCAAATCGCTTTCTCCTGATGTGAATGTGATTGTTAATTCGCTCAAAACGCTTTCTGGAGGAGCGCCGCAATTTAATGAAGCGCAAGTCCGCAAGGTGATGACTGAATATGTCGATAGACAAAAACAGAAAAAAGAGGTCATAGATCTTCTGCAAGCGGCAAAAGCAAAATTTGCTCAGAATAAACAGCCAATTGATACATTCTTGTATAACGAGATTATCAGTCGTAAAATTGTTCCGCAAAAATGGAAGCTGGACGAAATATTTAAGGCATACGATCGTGAGTCGGCATCCATCTTGCCATTGTTCACTAAGGTAGTGGGTGCGCAAGAAGTTAATAAAATTGTTTCGAAAGAAGCATTTTATCAGTGGGTCACGCCATACGGATTGCTGGTTAAGGTTGCTGAACAAGCTCCGAGTGAACCGTTGCAAGCAGGTGAGGGAACGCTCGATGTGCTTCTTGCATCATTGCGAGCACTTAATACTGCCGACGTTGGTAATCTCCATTATGTTCCTATCATCAAAACAGAACGAGGATTGGTCACTTCCGGAGTGTACAAAGGGAAGTTGAGCAGCCTGATCGCGGCAGTGGAATCCTACGATATTGGCAGAGTTCTGAGTGGATTGAGCAGCTTTGTGCAGACTGCAAATCCAGGTGTGCAAAATGATGCCAAGTTTAAAGAGGCGCTCAGCAAGCTTGCCAATTTCTTAGTTGGTGCGATCACCGGCGATGTGGTGAAACAGCTTCAGGAACTTGATCGTGGAACAGGCCAGTTAGCGCTCAAGGGATTGCCACTTGCGGGTGTGAATCGTCAACTAGCGGTACGCAATGCGGCAGTGTATGGACGCATCCAAGGGTTGTTCAAACCACTTCTTACATTCGTCGCTAAAAATGGACAGCCGTTGAGCCAGGCGGATTTGGGTCAATTAAATGTTGCTGCATTTAAAGAGGCAGCGCTGGGCGTTGTTGCTAAAGTTGAGGAAGCAATTCAACAAAACATCCCATATCTTCCTGCTCCATCAACAAGTGAACAACGAGATGACATTGTTGGCGCTATCCGCACCTACTTGAATGAGGTTGCTAAACAGCTTGAATATCTCAAAGCATCGGCAGTGGTCAGTGCGCCGAATGCGCCAGGTGGAGCAGAAGCTGTGCAAACGAGCATGCCACCACCACCACCGCCACCACCAATGGCCCCAGGCGTCCCACAAGCGCCACCGCCACCGGGTGGATTTGTGGTACCGCCACCACCTCCTCCGCCTCCTATGTAACAATCGCAAACAAAAAAGGATCGCAGTAATGCGGTCCTTTTTTAATGAAAAGCTTTTTGTCATACTGATGCATCACGGTAACATGAAAGGTCTTTGTTATGAGAAAAAAAATAACCATATTCTTAGTTGCATTAATGTTCAGCACCGTTTGCTGTGCAGATGAGAGCAGATTAGATCAATTTAAAAGATGGTCTCGGCGAGAGGATGTGCAAACAGCGATTGGGCGTATTGCGTTTGTGGGCGGATCATTGTATCTCATTCACACCGTCTACGGATGGCGAACTCAGATTGCGGAAGCATTCATAGGTCTTTTTAAGCAGTCTGGCCCGTTTGGAGATATTGAAGTGTTTGGATCTGCATGCAGAGGAAAGATTGTTGATATCGATGGCCTGCAACTTTATCAATATGATGTGAAAAATCAACTTGATTATGATGGTGGAGGCTATGCAAGTTGCGGCTACCAGGCATTAAAAAATGGTATCGCTTTTATTCGCATATCGCTTGGTGAAACTAAATCATTTGCCGATGAATTAATGGCATCAAGTCACATCAAAGAATTATTTGGTACGGGAGAAGATCCTGGTCGTTGGCGCCGGGCAGTTATTGCGCGCAGGCCTCGCAGAGATACCGGTGAGTGGTTAATGAGCCATGAATTAGATAATCTTATTGAGGCGGAAAAAGCGGCGCACAGATTGTTGCCTATCGATGATGGATCGTATGGCATTAGCACGCTTGATGCGCCAGAGATTTTTGGTATGACGCTTCTTCCTGTCGATCCGAGTGAGGTGAAAGATCCGCTGCGGCCAGTAGAAACAAAAGCTGCGGATCATATGTATGAAGCGGCGACGCATGAGGATGCGGATCGCATAGCACTTTCGGTAGTTGAAAGCACTCGGGCTAAGACCCCATATTCTCATGCACTTATTATCAATCTTGCACAGCAGAATCGTGCGAGTGCTGACACGCGTTCACATTTTATTTTTCTTGGTGTGCATGTGGATGCCCGAGGAAATCGTTCCTATCATTGCGCAGATTCTTTGGGAACCGATCGCACACAGAACTATGTAGTGAGGCATTGCATTGATGTGTTAGAAGATAAGATTTTAGAGCACGAAGCGTTTGATGCGGAATAAAATAAGAGTCCCGGGTTTAACCGGGACTTATTTTTAAGCTAATGTATTTTGCACAAATTCTTGATACCAATGTGCACCATCTTTGACGATCAGCTGCGATGGATCACGTTCATCCACGCGGAGCAATCCATACGATCGCTTTTTAGTATCATCTTTTGGCCACTCATAGTTGTCCGCCAACGTCCACGTTAAATAGCCACGCACATTAAAACCATCTTCAACGGCTTTAGTGAGCGCAAACATATACTTTTGATAAAAACTATTTCTGAGCGCATCATCCTGCGTTGCAATACCGTTCTCGGTGACATACATCGGAATGCCGAGTGGTTCTGCTAGTTTTTCAGAAACTTCCGCAATCGCACGCCACAATCCCTGCGGATAGACGCGATAGTTATCATTATCAGTTTTAGAACTATCAGTTACGGTTAACTTTGTTGGGCCGGCCATATAACCGTTCGAATAATAGTTAATACCGATCCAATCGAGTGCATATTTTGCATCATTATTTTTGTGCGAGAACCAAACTGCCCCGGGAACTTTTACCGTGAAAGTACCCTTGGTAAAGAATTCATAGAATGGATCTGTTTGCAAACTGTTACCCATTGAACAACAGAGCGCACTCAGCGCATACATACCCTTTTGTGCCAATGTGTTAGTGGCGGGATGCAACTGGTGAATGTTGTGCAAGAAACCGATTTGCGGTCTTTCGATTACATCAGATTTAAATGTTTTATTTTCAGTCAATGTTGAATAAGTATAGTTCATAGCTTTATACACTCGCACGTGGGCTTCCATCATATTGGCAAGCACGCGCATCGTGAGCTTCAATCCTTTTTTATTTGGATTGGCTGGGGGACCTTCAAGGGATTTATATCCTCTGAACGCATACCCTGTTGGCGAGTTAAAAGTTGCCCACAATGGTGCATGGATTTCCTGCAAGGCAGTAAGAGCCTCAGCATCATGAGTAAGTTTGTTCATACAGGTTTCATACACACGGGCACAAAACTCTGCAAAATAATCAAGGTTGGATTTTTTCTCAAATCCACCATTATCAATAAACCAACATGGATCGGTATAATGGTGAAAACAGATGACCGGTGTGATACGATTTTTTAGCGCACAAACGAACATATCTGCATAGTGATCAAGGGCAGCCTGATCAAATGAGTCAGGTCCATTTGGCTGAACTAGCGCCCACTCGATTGAGAATCGAAGCGAGTTGAGACCAAATTCTTTGGCCTGTTTAAGGTATGCAGGGTAGTTATCCCATAAGTTCATAGAGAACTCCGGGGCACTCATTTCAGGTAGATTTTTCTCGGCAGCAAAGCGAGCCCAACTACAAATATCGGGGGTACATTTTGGCGAACATTGGTGTTCTGAGGTTGAGGCACCAAGCAAAAAGCCCGGCCTCAAATCATGCAATTTTTTTCCAAGAACCTCTGCGCTTGGCAAGGATTTTGGCATTTTAAAGGGAATCTCTTGAGAGTAGTCCACGCCTGCAGAAAGGGTAACCGCGCTCAAGAAAGAGAGCGAAATGAGTGATTTTAGGAATCGATTTTTTAGTGCGTTCATAACCTTAAAAATCTCCATTCTTTCGGCTTTTTTACTACTCATATATAGGATAACCCAGGGGGCAAAAAAGGGCAAAAGCCCCCCTAGAATAGGCATCTAGAGGGACTTTTCGATATCTTGTAAAAATGGGGTATTATTAGAGTATCAGATCCCAGGGAGGGTCCCTTTTTCATTGCCATTTGGGCCATTTTCATCCTATGGTTAAAGAGAATATTTGGGCAAAACTATTCAAGGAAATATATGAAAAAATTGTTAAAAATGATCTTGGTCTGTTTAATCTATATGCCTGTTATGGCAATGGATGATGTGACTAAAATTGAGAAGCTTAATACGCTTGTTTTCCTACCCCAGGCAGTACCTTTATCAATAGCACAAGCTACGACAACCCTTGATATTAATGAGGTATGCACCAACATACAAAAGGGGCATAATGTTGAGAATGAAGATAAATATATTGAGATAACGCGAGGAATAGTTTTTAAGCTCTCAACCAAAATACCATCTGGTGATCAAGGTGTCATATGTATTTATGTACCTGGGTATTCAGGGATGTCCACTAGGACTCCTTATAAATATGCTGGTTCGGGTGCCTATTCAACATTTAATTTCCTAAAGGCAGGAATAATGCCAAAGGATGCAGTATGTGTATCGTTCGATTTAAAAGATGAGTTAGCAAAATTTAATTTTGGCCAAGAACTTGATCAGGGGTGCCTAAACACTATTTATGAAAAAACAATAGAACAAAGCCCGAGGGCTAAAGTAGTTTTATTTGGCTCATGTCGGGGAGCCACATTAATTCTTAACTATCTGACTAATCCTGAATATAAAGAGAAAAATTTTGGCCCCATTAAAGCTATAGTTTTAGAATCACCTGCAATTTCGCTTGATACGCTTACTGATCAAGTGGCAACAAGTTATCTATATGGAAATTCTTGGGCTCTAAGACCTGTTTTTTCGTATGCCTTTTCTAGTTATAAATGGGGACAAAAAACTATGATAGACAATGCAGATAATTTTCCTTCATCTATTCCTGCATTAGTAGGCTATTTTGAGCAAGATAAATTAGCCAATCCTCGGGCGGTTGAAGCAATTGTTTCAAAATTTAAAGATAAAAATAAAAATATTGAAGGATTCAAATCTGCAAATACCCAATTGCGACATTCACAACTTTCCAAAGCTGAAGATTTTCAAGAAAAAGCACGAAGCTTTTTAGGGCAACATGTAAAAGAGAAAACTGAATAGTAAAGATGTAAAAAAAGAAGGCCACAGTTGATGTGGCCTTTTCTTGTATTTGGATAATGATTTTTCGAATCTGACAAATATGGGACCCGATTTATTATTTTTCTGG
>Ga0268264_10000293_pt1 | contig 83870 bp, 65 predicted proteins | sample KBSSwiS32_FD_190357 | JGI IMG/M metagenome (GOLD analysis project Ga0268264, IMG submission 190357) | Switchgrass rhizosphere microbial communities from Kellogg Biological Station, Michigan, USA - KBS Switchgrass S3-2 (SPAdes) (version 2) | ecosystem: Host-associated > Plants > Roots >... | reverse complement strand
CTCGAGGTCCGGCGGCGGCAGCGGCTCACCGTCGGCGATGCGGATCATCTGGTCGAGTCCGGCATTGATGCCACCGTAAAAATCACCCTGCCGGAACAGCGGCACGATGGTGTCGGAAATGATCCGATGAGCCGTGAGGTCGGTCAGCGCTCCCTCCAGCCCCCGACCCACTTCGATGCGCAGCTCGCGGTCGTTCTTCGCGACAATCAACAAAGCGCCGTCGTTGATCTTCGCGCGCCCCAGCTTCCAGTTGTGGGCCACGCGATACGAGTAGTTGACGATGTCCTCGGGATCGGTGGTGGCGACAACCAACACGACGATCTGGGAACCCTTGCGGGCCTCGAAGGCCGCGAGTTTGTCCTCGAGGGTCGCCTGCTGCTCAGCCGTGAGGGTGCCGGTGAGGTCGTTGACCCGCCCGGTGAGCTTGGGGAGGGGTTGCTGTTGGGTTTGGGCGAAGACCGGCGCTGCTGCCAGGCCGAGGACCAGCCACGCCAGGGCCAACAGGTTTCGCAGGCGGCGCACGATTACTTGGGCGCGGACGGGGTCGGCGTCGGCGAGCCGAAGTCCACGCTGGGTGGCGTTGAAATGGTCTGCTCATTGGCCACCGAGAAGTTCGGCTTCAACTGGAAATCAAACAACTTCGCCGTGAGCAGATTCGGCAGGGCCCGCGCGGTGGTGTTGTAGGCCTGCACGGACTCGATGTACTTCTGCCGCGCCACGGTGATGCGGTTTTCCGTTCCTTCGAGCTGCACCTGCAGGTCGCGAAAATTCTCATTCGATTTCAGGTCCGGATAGGCCTCGGCCACGGCGATCAGCTGCTTCACCGACGCGGCGAGCTGCGCCTGAACCTGCTGGAACTTGGCGAAGGCATCCGGGTTATTGAGCAGCTCCGGGGTGAGCTGCACCGAGCCCGCCGCCTTGGCGCGCTCAGCGGTCACCCGGATGAGGACCTGCTGCTCCTGGTTGGCATACCCCTGCACCACCTTGACCAGATTGGGGATGAGGTCGGCCCGTCGCTGATACTGGTTCAGCACCTCGGACCACGCCGCCTTCACATCCTCGTCCTGCCGGGTCAGCGAGCTATAGCCACATCCCGACATTAAAAACGTCAGAACTGCGACACAGGCCAGGCACGAGGCACGCATGGAGATCTCCTTACGGATTCTTTTGATTTCAAGTACTTGAGGGACCGGAAAACAGGCCCACGCCGCAGGATTGTCACATGCGCGCGCGCGGTGCGGTATTCAATCACAGACGCGACCTAGGTCTTCAAGCAGCATGGGGGCCACGTTTCCTGGAGTGCGTGCCGCATGTCGGGCACCTATAACTACTGCCTCGTCCTACTGTCCATTCTGGTCGCGTTCGTCGTGTCCCATACCGCCCTTCGGCTGGCGGCCCGGGTCTCGAGCGCGAAGGGATCGACGGCGCAAGTTTGGCTCGCGGGCGGCGCCGTGGCCATGGGGACCGGCATCTGGTCGATGCACTTCATCGGCATGCTCGCCTTCTCGCTCCCCATCGCCCTCTCCTATGACCTGACCCCGACCCTCGGTTCGCTGGCGCTGGCCATTGCCAGCTCGGGCTTTGCATTGAAGCTGGCCGGCCGACCGGATTGCGGCTGGAGGTGCCTGATCAGCGGCGCGGTGATCATGGGCGCCGGCATATCGGCCATGCACTACGTTGGCATGGCCGCCGTCCAGGTGGTGCCGATGATTCAGTACGAGCCCGGGCTCGTGGCGGCGTCCGTTGCCATCGCGATCGGGGCTTCGTTCGCGGCTCTGTGGCTGTTCACGCACCTGCGCGCGCAACAAAGCACCTGGCGGGCGCGAGCAACCCGAGTGGGTGCCGCATTCGTCATGGGCCTGGCAATCAGTGGCATGCACTACACGGGCATGTTCGCCTCGCGCTTCGCCGCCAATTCCTACTGCCTCAAGCTTGCTGTGGGCGGCAGCGGAATGGACAACCGATGGCTGGCCCTCGTCATTGCCACGATGTCACTCGGCCTCCTTGCCATCACAACAATCCTGCTGGTGTACGACGCGCACTTGGAATCGAATGTCCGTCGCTATAATGAAATGTTGGAGAACGCGAACGCCCGGTTGCAGCACGCCGCGACACACGATGCCCTGACCGGGTTGCCGAACCGTGTCCTGCTCGCCGACCGGATGAGCCAGGCGATCGCGCGAGCCGCCCGGCAGGAGATCAGTTTCGCTGTCCTGGTCGTCGATCTCGATCGCTTCAAGGCCATCAATGATTCCCTCGGTCACATCGCCGGCGACGAGTTGCTACAGGAAGTAGCCCGCCGACTCTCCAGCCTGCTGCGCGAGGACGATACCCTCGCCCGGCTCGGCGGCGACGAGTTCGTATTGCTCATCCATGAGATTTCCACGTCTGAGGATGCGGAAGTCGCGGCGCGGAAAGTGCTGAGCCACGTAGCGCAGCCTATTCAACTGGCCGGCCTCGACGTGCATGTATCCCCGAGCGTCGGCATCGCGCTCTGTCCGGATGACGGGGTCGATTCCGAAACGTTGCTACAACACGCCGACGCGGCGATGTATCACGCGAAGAAGAAAGGCCGTAACACGTTCCAGTTCTTCGCGCCGGCCATGAATGCGTTCGCCCGCGAGCGGCTCGAGCTGGAAAGCGGCCTGCGCACCGCGCTCGCGCAGCGCGAGTTTGAATTGCACTACCAGCCGAAGGTGGATGTTGCGACCGGCCGCATCGAGAGCGCCGAAGCGTTGATCCGCTGGCGGCACCCGAAGAAAGGTTTGATTGCCCCGGGCGGCTTCATTCCGCTGGCCGAGGAAACCGGCCTGATCGTGCCCCTGGGCGAAATGGTGTTGTATGAAGCGTGCCGCCAGGCAAGCGCGTGGCAGGACGAAGGTCTGCACCTGCGGATGGCAGTCAACTTGTCAGCCCGTCAGTTCCGGCAGGAGGGTTTGATTGAAACCGTGCGCGGCGCGTTGTCAGCGGCGCGCCTCGAGCCCCGCTTCCTGGAGCTCGAGCTGACGGAAAGCGCGGTCATGCAGGACGCGGAAACCTCGGTGCAGATCATGCGCCGCCTGAGTGACCTCGGGGTTCGCATTTCGGTCGACGACTTCGGCACCGGTTATTCGAGCTTGAGCTACCTGCGGCGCCTGCCGCTCGATAAGCTCAAGATCGACCGCTCGTTCATCCGCGAGATTGTGACGAGCCGCGATGACGCGCAGATCGTGCGCGCCATTGTGTCACTGGCCCACAGCCTGCACTTGAAGGTGATCGCGGAAGGAGTGGAAACCCAGGAGCAACTGACTTTCCTGCGCTCCCTGGGTTGTGATCAATACCAGGGCTATCTGTGCAGCCCGCCCCTGCCGCCCATGGAGTTCCTGACATTGCTGCCGCATGATCATGCGATCGATGAATCCAAGCGCGTGCCGCCGAGCCTGGAGGACACCATGATCTCCAGGGTGTTGCGCAAGGTTTGATCGGCCGCCGCGGCACCCGGACGAAAAAAACCCCAGGGTTTTGAATCCTGGGGTTTGAAATGCGGACTTTCGATGAAGGGAAGGAAGTCCGCTAGGGGATAACCGGCAAGAAATCAGTGCAGTCTGGCCCAGTGCAGGATTTTGATATCCTCTGATTCCAGATCGAAACTTTGGGCTAACAACGCGCGCAGCTCCTTCGTGCCTCCGGTGTGCTCGAGCGGGTGCCGGAGCTCTACAACTCCGCTCCACTCGTTGGCGTTGGCGCTGGCAGCAGCGACCGCGGCGGCGTTCTGGGCTTTCGCCCGGGCTGTTACGAAGTGCGTGTAGTACTTGGTAGCCATGGTGAAAGAGTAGTAGCCACGCGCCGCGGTCGTCCGTGAAATGGCCCACAGAACATCGCCTCAATTTGTCAAATTCTATTCAACATAATTCGCGCTAAATTCCGACATGGGACGTTACCGACCACCGCAGCAGCCTGGATCTCAATACATCACTCCCCAGGGCGCGCAACGCCTCCAGGACGAGCTGGATCAACTCTGGAAGCACGAACGGCCCAAGGTGACACAGGCCGTCTCGGAAGCCGCCGCACAGGGCGACAGGTCCGAGAACGCCGAATACATCTATGGAAAGAAGCGCCTGCGTGAGATCGACAGCCGTGTGCGCTTTCTGCGGAAGCGCCTGGACGGGATGGTGGTGGTCAGTGACCCGCCGTCGGATCCGAAGCGGGTATTTTTTGGCGCCTGGGTGACGCTCGAGTCAGAGGGCGGTGAGGAGTCGTCCTACCGGATCGTGGGCCCCGATGAGTTCGACATGGAGCCCCGCTACATCAGCATGGACTCGCCCATGGGCCGTGCGCTGCTGCGCAAGGCCCTGGATGACGAGGTGACCGTGGAGCTTCCCGGCGGTGCCCGCAAGTTTGTGATCGTTGAGATCAGTTACGTGGCACCACCAGGCTGACAGTACGCGCTACCAGAGCACTCGTACGTTCTTGAACTGCCACGGGTCGGTCTTGTCGAGATCCTCCGGGAACAGCCGCTCACGCCCGTTGAGTGGCGTCCAGTCGGTGTAGGCACCGACCACGGGCCCGAGGTACGGCGCGCAGATTTCCAGGTTACGTCGGAAATCCATCTCGTCCGGCTCGACCAGGCCCATGTTGGGGTTTTCCATTGCCCAGATGACACCTGACAACACGGCCGCCGTGACCTGCAGACTGGTGGCGTTGTTGTAGGGGCAGAGCTTGCGTGCCTCGTCGATGGAGAGTTGCGAGCCATACCAGTAGGCATTCTTCTTGTGCCCGGCGAGCAGCACACCCAGCTCGTCGATGCCGCCCGACTCAATGTCATCCATCAGGATGCGTTGGCGTTCCTGTTGAACGTAGTTGCGGCCCAACAGCTCGTGAACGGAAACGATCGCCGAGTCGCTCGGGTGATAGGCGTAGTGCACCGTCGGGCGATACGCAACCGTGGAGCCCTCGCGCACGGTGTAGTAATCCGCCATCGAGATGGCTTCACCGTGAGTGATGCAGAACCCATGGAAATGTCCGGCCTTCGGGGTCCACGTACGAACGCGGGTGCCCGCTCCCGGCTGCATGAGATAGATCGCCGCCAGGCAGCCGAAGTCGTGACGCTTGCCGTCCCGCGGGAAATTCTTCTCGTGCGAGCCCCAGCCCATCTCGCTCGGCTGACAGCCCTCACCTACAAACCCGTCGATGGACCAGGTGTTGACGAACTCACCAGGCTCCTTGGGAAGCCGGGTGACCTGGTTGTCACGCTCGGCGATGTGCATCACCTTGATGCCGAGCTGACGGGCGAGATCACCCCATTCGCTGCGCGATGTTGGGTTGACTCCGGACAGGCCGATGTCGTTGGCGATGTTGAGCATCGCGACCTTGGCGAAGTGCGACACCAGGCCAGGGTTCGCACCATGCGTGACCACAGCGGTCGGTGCGCGTTGGTTTCCGGGACGCAGCGCCAAAGCCTCCTCACGCAGGGCGTAGTTGGTCCGGCGCGCGGCCGGCACCGTTGGATCGGTGTAACCGCCCGGCCACGGCTCGATGCAGGTGTCGAGATACATCGCACCGCGTTCCCAGCACAGCTTGATGAGCGCGATGCTGGAAACCTCGACTGACACGTTGAGAACGAAGTCGCCGCGGCCGACCAGCGGAGTCAGGATGCGACGGTAGTTCTCCCGGGTCAGGGGCTCCTTCACGAACTTGATGCCGTATTCTTCGGCCTCTTTGCGGCCGCGGTCAGCGGCCGTGACGATCGTGATGCGATCAGGTGATATGCCGATATGTCTCAGGAGGAGTGGCAAGACACCCTGTCCGATGCTGCCAAAACCGACGATAACGATCCGCCCCGGGAAATCGACGTATACCTTGTGATTCAATTCATCCTACTCCGAACGTTGCCTACGGAAAAAAAATCACCGCCGCCAGTGCGGCGGAAAAGTGCGATCGTAACCGGGAAGTGCCTCCACGCGCTGCACCCATCGACCGAGCGCGGGATAATTCACTTCCACCGGCAGAAAGCGGGATGCCAACTCGCGGGCTTCGGGACGCTCCAGCGCCCGCCGCAGCAACTGAAACCCGGGAAAGATGACCATGTCTACCGCGGAGAAACTTTCTCCCACCACCCAGTCCGACTTGGACAGCCGGGCCTCGATGGTGCGCGCCTCGCTCGCGGCGTGATGCATCGCCTCCGTCACCTGCTCGGTATCGAGCCGCTGCTTGCCGAACACCGCGTTGAGGATCGTGATCAGGTGCGGCTCGATGTAGGCCTGGTACTCGCAGATCACCCGCATGATCACACCTGCTTCCTCCGGGGTGCGACCGAATATGGGGGGCTCCGGATACTTCAAATCCAGGTAATACAGCACCGCCAGCGACTCGAAACACACATAGTCGCCATCCTTGAGCACCGGCACTTTGCCGCGCCAGTTGAGGGCGAGCATCTGCGGCGATTTGTGCTCCTGCTTGGAAAACTGCAGCACATGGCTCGTGTACGGCAGGCGCTTGTATTCGAGCGCGAGCAGCACTCGCCACGAGTAAGGACTGCCGCTGCCCCAGTAAACGTCGATCGCCATCTGTTTCTCGCTCGAAATCCTGAGGTGATTGTATCGACAACAGCACACAGTCGAAAATGAACGTGAGGTGAAACCTGATGTACACGACTCTGATCGAACCCGCCGAGCTGGCCGCGCACACTCATGACCCGGACTGGGTCGTGCTGGATTGTCGTTTCGAGCTGGCAAAACCCGCCTGGGGCGAAGCGGAATATGCGCGCGGGCACGTGCCGAATGCGTTGTATGCGCATCTCGACCGGGATCTTTCCAGCGCTGTGACTGCAACCAGCGGACGACACCCGCTGCCGCCGCGAGACGGTTTTTCAGCCACTTTGGGACGCTGGGGAGTCGACGGGAAAGTGCAGATCGTTGCCTATGATCAGGGCAGCGGTGCTCATGCATCGCGATTGTGGTGGCTCGCGCGATGGGCAGGCCACGCCCGTGTCGCCGTCGTGAACGGCGGCTTCGCCGCATGGCAACAGGCGGGATTGCCGATCAGTGATCAACCCGCAGTCAGACGAGCGCGAAGCTTCGTTCCGAGTCACGTGCCCGCCGAATTCGCCACGACTGCCGAAGTGGCAGAGATCCTGGCTGCCGGCGAGCTGAGCCGCGGACAGCGAGTGCTGGTGGATGCCCGCGCCGCAGATCGGTTTGCCGGTCAGAACGAAACCCTCGATCCTGTCGCCGGCCACGTACCCGGAGCGCGCAACCACCCCTTCATGCGCAACCTCGACGCTCAGGGTCGGTTTCTGCCCGCGGCGACCCTACGCTCCCAGTGGCTGGAAACTTTGCAGGGTCAGACTCCTTCGAACACAATTGCAATGTGCGGCTCCGGCGTCACCGCGTGCCACAATCTGCTGGCGCTCGAGGTCGCGGGGCTCACGGGCGCCCGCTTGTATGCAGGATCATGGAGTGAATGGATTCGCGATGCAGCGCACCCGGTCGAACGCTGAGAATGGCGCGGTAGATTAACTCTTAGCGGTCACACATTTTTGCTATCGTCCGCCGTTTTTCGAAGCCCGCAACTGTTTGCGGGTCATAGAGTCCGCAGCTTTTTGCGGTCATAGACTAGGGAAAATCCGTGGCTTCAGATCCAAAACTGTCCAGTGCCGGCACCGGCAACGGTGGCTCGCGTAAGAACAATCCCGCCCAGCCGTGGCAGGTCCTGGACTCCGAGGAGCTGTATCACGTCAACGCCTGGGGCAAGGGTTACTTCTCCATCAACGCGGCCGGTCACGTGGTCGTCCGTCCGGACACCCAACCCGATCGGGAGATCGACCTGTACGAGGTGGTCGAAGGGCTCAAGGCCCGCGACCTGACGACCCCGGTCGTCGTGCGCTTTTCAGACATCCTGGCGCACCGGCTCAAGAACATTCATCTCGCCTTCGCGCAGGCGATTGCCGAGAACGACTACAAGAACCGCTACGCCGCGGTGTTTCCGATCAAGGTCAACCAGCAGCGGCTCGTGGTCGAAGAGGTCTACCGCTACGGCAAGGAGTTTGGATTCGGGCTCGAGGCCGGTTCCAAGCCCGAGCTGCTGGCCGTCATGGCCATGACTGAAAGCACCGCCGACCGCCTGATCATCTGCAACGGCTTCAAGGATGACAGCTACATCGAGGCCGTCACGCTCGCGACCAAGCTGGGGCGGACCATCATTCCGGTGGTTGAGAACTTCGATGAGCTGGGATTGATTCTCGCTCACTCCCAGACCTACGGGGTGCGGCCGCGCATCGGCGTGCGCGTGAAGCTCTTCAGCGAAGGCTCGGGCCGCTGGCGCGATTCCGCCGGCGAGAAATCCAAGTTCGGCCTGTTCGTGACCGAGATCATGGAGCTGTTCAACATCCTGAAGTCGCACGACATGCTGGACTGCCTGCAGCTCGTGCACTGTCACCCGGGAAGTCAGCTCCAGGACATCCGCCGCGTGAAGGATGCGATCAACGAGCTGGCGCATGTTTATGCGGAGCTCAAGCTGATGGGCGCCGGCCTGCAGTACATCGATGTCGGTGGCGGCCTCGGCGTCGACTACGACGGCAGCGGAACCAACTTCTCATCATCGATGAACTACACGCTGAACGAGTACGCCAGCGATGTCGTCTACCGTATTGCGAGCGTGTGCAACGCTCGCAATATCCCGCACCCCATGATCATCAGCGAATCGGGACGCGCGGTGGCGGCCTATCACAGCGTGTTGATATTCGACACGCTGGGTAAATCCGCGCTGGATAAATTTCAGGTCACCGGCAATGAGGTTGCCGAATACAACGGCGCACAGGAGTTGCCCGCCCCCGTCAAGGACCTTGCCGTTGCCTACAGGTCGGTGAACGAGCGGCGCCTGGTGGAGTGTTATCACGACGCACTCACCGCCCGCGAACAGACTTTGCAGATGTTCACGATCGGCCTGATGTCTCTCGAGTTCCGCGCGCTGGCCGAGCGGTTGTACTGGGCGACGCTCGCCCGCATCCGCGATGCCTGCCGCAAGCTCGAGCGCATGCCCGAGGAGCTCGGAGATCTGGAAGTGATTCTGTCCGACACCTACTTCTGCAATTTCTCGGTGTTTCAGTCACTGCCGGACAGCTGGGCCATCGACCAGTTGTTTCCCATCATGCCCGTCCACCGACTCGATGAGCGTCCCACCCGCTTAGGGGTACTGGCCGACATCACCTGCGACTCCGACGGCAAGATCGATCACTTTGTTTCGCTCCGGGATGTCAAAAGAACGCTGGAGCTGCACGAGCTGAAGGACGGCGAGAAGTATTACCTCGCGGCCTTCCTCGTCGGCGCGTACCAGGAAACCCTCGGCGACCTGCACAACCTGTTCGGTGACACCCATGTCGTGCACATCCGCCTGCACGATGAAGGGGGCTGGTGGATCGAGGAAATCGTGAAGGGCGATACGGCCAACAAGGTGCTGGAGTACATGGAGTACGACGTCGCCGAGCTGGCTCCCGCGTTGTCCCGGGACTGCGAGCGAGCCATTCGCGACGGGCGCATGACCATTGCCGAAACCCAGAAACTCAAGCGCTTCTACGAAGGCGAGCTGGACGGCTACTCCTACCTCGAGCCGGCCGGCACCTGAGCGATCCGCTCGATTCGCTTCTCTGCCACGGGCCGGTGTTTGCTTCCCACAAACACCGGTAGTAGCATTCTTTGTCGTCAGCGTGTTGGTTGTTGGGAGACTTTACGGATGACGACCCTCTATGTGGGGAATCTGCCCTTCTCGGCCACCGAGGCAGACATCAGGGCCCTGTTCGAACGCCACGGCAAGGTGGATTCGGTCAAGCTCATCAACGATCGCGAAACCGGCAAGCCCCGCGGCTTCTGTTTTGTCGACATGGGTTCCAACGAGGCGCAGGCCGCCATTCAGGCCCTGAACGGGTTCCAGATGGGCGGCCGGGCACTGCGGGTCAACGAAGCCCAGGAGCGGCCGCAGCGTTCGCGGCAGGGCGGAGGCCCGTTCCGTCGCTGAGAAGCCGGCTCCGGCCCGGGCGCCCGCTGCCAAACGGGGAGCGTCGCGCAAGGTATGCTATGCGCATGAAGAAGCAGACCTGCCTGTTGCTGCTCGCGAGCACCTGGTTGCTGGCAGCGAGTTGCTCCACGACCAGCACGCGCGAAACCACCGCCGCCGCGCTCGACAACATCCTGGCCGGCAGCCAGCGCGAGGGCGGCAACAGCGCCCGCGACCGCTACCGGCACCCCAAGGAAACCCTGCTCTTTTTCGGCATCCGGCCCGAAATGAAGGTGCTGGAAGTGTGGCCGGAGCCGGGTTGGTATACGGAGATCATCGCCCCGCTGGTGCGGGAACGCGGGCAGTACACCGCTGCCGTCATCGCGCCGGATCCTGACAGCAAGTACGTGACCGGGCGCCTGTCGGAATACCAACAGAAGCTGTCTTCCAGGCCTGATCTGTATGGCGCGGCGAATGTTGTGACTCTTCCAACGGACGGCAGTGATGTCGTACCGCCCGAGTCGCTGGACATGGTTGTGACCTTCCGCAACATCCACAACTGGATGGCACGCGACTGCGCCGGCCAGGTGTTTGCAACTCTCTTCCGGGCACTCAAACCCGGCGGCGTGCTCGGTGTTACGGAGCATCGTGGCAATGCTGCGTTGCCCCAGGATCCGAAAGCCAAGAGCGGCTACGTGAACGAGGATTACGCCATCCGGCTCATCGAAGGCCAGGGGTTCAGGCTCGTGGGGGAATCGCAGGTCAATGCGAATCCCCGGGACACCAAGGACTACGAGCAGGGCGTGTGGACCCTGCCGCCCACCTACCGGCTGGGCGACCAGGACCGGCAGAAGTATGCGCAGATCGGCGAGAGCGACCGGTTCACTTTGAAATTCGTGAAACCGAAGAAGTAACCCGGGACCCGGGTTACCACATCTCTTTCATTCGGGCCGTGATGTCGAGTGTTGACTCGGTGCTGCCGGCCGTCAGGGCGACATCGCCCACGTTGGAGCCGTGGAAAGTGCTCGCATCCAGGGTCTTCAACACCTTCTCGGTGAGAAACCGGCTGCGGCCGCCATAGACGTGCGCATCCCCCTGCCGTGACTGGCCGGTCAGGTGGAATTTCAACGGCGCCATCAGGATCAGGTCGTTCTGGGCGCGGGTGAGCGCGACATAGAACAGCCGCCGCTCCTCATCAATCAACTCGGCTTTCCCGGTTGCGAACTCGGACGGGAAGCTGCCGTCCACCACATTGAGCAGGTACACCGTATCCCACTCCATGCCCTTGGCGGAGTGGATGGTGGTCAAAATCAGGTAGTCCTCATCGAGCATGGGGGTGCCCGCGAGATCGCTCGTGGCATTCGGTGGATCGAGCGTGAGCTCGGTCAGGAAACGTTCGCGCGACGGATACTGACCCGACAGCAGGTCGAGCTGATCGAGGTCCCCGAGGCGCGTATGGAAATGTTCGTAAATGCGCTCGAAGTGCGGCTTGTACCACTCGCGCGCCATGTGCACCTGGCCCTGCCAGGCCCGCTGCGGATCCGTCAGGGCCACCAGCAGGTCGCTCAGCTTTTCAAACTCGAATTTCGCCGACGCGGGCGCTGCGAATGTCTTGAGCGAGGCAAACGCGAGATTGTTGGCCGCGAGATGCTCGACACAGGCACGGGCATTCGCCGGCCCCACGCCAGGAAGCAACTGCGCCACCCGGAACGCTGCCAGTGCGTTACGCGGATTGTCCGCCCATCGCAACACCGACATCAGGTCCTTGATGTGCGAGGCTTCGAGGAATTTCAGTCCGCCATACTTCGTGTAGGGAATCTTGCGCTTACCGAGCTCCACTTCCAGCACGTCGCTGTGGCTCGAGCTGCGGAACAACACGGCCTGGCGCTTCAGGGGCACGTTGGCTTCGCGCCGCCGCAGGATCTCCGAGCAGACATACTCGGCCTGGACCTGCAGATCATCCACAGTGACGATCTTGGCGCGCGCGCCCTTGCCACGGGCCGACAACAAGTGCTTGCGATGTTGGCGCGGCGCTTCGGCCATCAATGAGTTGGATACATCGAGAACTTCCTGCGTAGAACGGTAGTTCTGCGCCAGCACCACGACTTCGGCTTTCGGATTGAAACGATCGGGGAAGCCGAGGATGTTTTCCACGGCTGCGGCACGGAAGGAGTAAATCGCCTGCGCGTCGTCGCCGACGACAACGAGCCCTGCTCCATCCGGCTTCATGGCGTGCAGAATCTGCGCCTGCAACTTGTTCGTGTCCTGGTATTCATCCACCAACACATGATCGAAGTGCCCGCTCACGTGCTGAGCCAGGCGCGGCTCCGACATCATGACATTCCAGTACAGGAGCAGATCGTCATAGTCGAGAATCGCCGCGCGCTGCTTCTGCTCGACGTAGGCACGATAGAGCCGCGTCAGGTCCGCTTCCCACTGTGCGCACCAGGGATATTGCTGCTCGAGTGTTTCCTTGAGGGGTTTTTGCGTATTCACGCGGTAGGAGTAGATCTGCAGGCAGGTTTCCTTGCGCGGGAAACGCTGCTCCTTGGAGGCAAGACCCAACTCCTGGCGCAGGCTGTCCAGCATGTCGGCCGAATCGCCGCGGTCCATCACACTGAACTGCGGATCGAGCTTCAGGTGCTTGGCATAGTGGCGCAGCAGCCGGTTGCCGATGGAATGAAAGGTACCGGTCCAGCTCAGCCGCTGGGTAATGGTCTGGCTGACCCCGCCCAGGGATTCATTCAGCGCCGTCCTCGCAATCTCGAATGCCCGGCGGCGCATCTCGATGGCGGCGCGGCGAGTGAACGTCAGCATCAGGATACGACCCGGGTCCGCACCATGCATGACCAGGTGCGCGACGCGATGGGCCAGCGTGTCCGTTTTGCCAGTGCCGGCGCCCGCCACAATGAGCAGGGGACCGCTCTTCACTCCCTTGTTGTTCGGGAGCAATTCACCGTACGTGACCGCTTTTCGCTGCGGTCCATTCAACTTGTCGAGATGTGACGTAGTCGGCATAACCTGGCGAATATACGAAACGCTCCCAGCCCCTGTCACTGCGAACAGTCACAAGTTCTTTCATTGCCCCGTCAACGAACCACTTTGCCGTCCGCATCCAGTACCTTCACCTCTCCGATACTGAGTTTCCGGATGGGCGCTTCGATGGCCGAGAGGTCGCCCACGACGACCCAGGTGAGCGCATCGGGATGGATGAGCTGTGCCGCCGCCGCCTGCAGATCGGCGCCACTGAGCGCTTCAACCTTGTCCACGTACTCGTTGAGATAGCTGTCAGGCAATCCAAAGGTGAGGATGTCGGCGTACGAGCTCGCGACCTCCCGCGCTGTCTCGTTGCTGCCGGGCAGGCTCAGCACCAGTGCATCCTTGGCAGCCCGGATCTCGACATCGGTGGCCTGATGCGCGCCCGCGAGCCCCTTCAGCTCCTTCAGCGTCTCCTGGATGGACTCCGCGGTCTTGTCAGTCTGCACCAGGGCGCTGACCACGAACGGCCGCTGCCCCTTGGCGTCAATCAGGGTGCTGCCCGCCCCATAGGACCAGTGCTTGTCCTGGCGCAGGTTCATGTTGATTCGGGAGATGAAGCTGCCGCCGAGCACCGTGTTGACTGTCTCGAAGGCTACGTTGGAGGGATCAGAGCGCGGCGGCGCCAGGTGCACCGCAAACACCAGCGACTGCTCCGCACCCGTGCGGTTGACGAGGAAAATGCGGGACTTGGTGGGCAGCGCCACAGTGGACACCTGCTTGACGGGCAGCGCCTCCGCGGGCGCCTTCCATCCCGCCAGCCGCTGTTCCAACAGCGGCTGGATCTGTTGGAGCGTGGTGTCGCCGACGATCAGCAAGGTGGCGTTATCCGGGCGCACCCAGCGGTGATAGAAGGCTCGCAACTCCTCCACCGTCATGGAATTAACGCTTGCCTCAGTCCCGATGCCCGAAAACGGGTTGGCGTAGGGGTGCCCCTCGCCGTAGATCAGACTCGGAAACAACCGCGAGGCAACGCCGCGAGGTTGTGACTTTGCCTGCTGGATCGCCGCAATCGACTGGTTCTTCAACCGGACGAGCTCAGCTTCCGGAAAAGTTGGATTCAGCAGGATGTCGCTGAACAGCTCGAGTGAAGGCGCCAGCTCGCCGCGGATGGCGTTCAGGGAGATGAAGGACGTGTCGAGTGTCGAGCCGGCGCCGATTTCCGCGCCCAGCTCCTCGGAGCGCGCGGAGATCTGCAACGCATTACGGGTCTTTGTCCCGTTGCTGATCATGGCGAGCGCGAGATTCGAGGTACCCGGCTTTGCGAGGCTGTCAGCCGCATGCCCGGCGTCGACAATCAGACTGAGCTGCACGACCGGCACGGCATGCCGCTCGGCCAACACCACTTTCAGGCCATTGGAGAGGGTCGCTCGCTCCAGCGGCGGCAGCTTCAGAGCGGGTGGGCTTCCCACCGCGGGAAGCTTGCTGCGATCGGCGCCAGCTGCTTCCGCATGATATTCAGGGAACGGCTCCACGTTCAGAACGAACACGCCATCCGACAGCCAGGTCCGGGAGGCGCGTTGGACTTCAGCGGCCGTTGCGTTGCGCAGCCAGCTCAGGCTGGTTTTATAGAAATCCGGCGAGCCCCCGTACAGCATGCTCTCCCCGAGAATGGCAGCCTTGCCGCTCGATCCATCAATCCGTTCAACGGCGCGGACAAATGAGGCGTAATCCGATGTCTTGATACGCTCGAGCTCTTCCCGGGTGGGGCCCTTGTCGAGAAAGCGCGCCACCTCTTCATCCAACGCCTTCTCGACCGCGGCCACATCTCCGCCGGGTTTCACGGTGGCAACCAACTGGAACTGGGAGCCGATCTCGAACGGCCCCACGCCTGCGCTGACACTGGTCGCGATCTGATCTGTGTACACCAGCCTCTTGTACAGGCGGCTGTTCTTGCCGCTGGCCAACACCTCGGACGCCAACTGCAGCAGGGCGAGGTCATGCGTGTTGTAGCCCGGAATGTTCCAGGTCTTGTAAATCCGCGCCTGCGGTACGCGATCCTGCAGTGTGGCCCGCTTTTCGCCGGTCATTTTGGCGACCCAGGCATCCGTCCGTTTCAGCACCGGGCCTGGAGCAATGTCACCGAAGTAATGCTCGACCCGTTTTCTGACATCCTCGGGTTGAACGTCGCCCGCAATGACCAACACGGCGTTGGCCGCGCCGTAGTATTGCCGGAACCAGCCTTTTACATCCTCCAGCGAAGCCGCATTGAGATCCTCCATGGAGCCGATGGTCGTCCAGGAGTACGGATGGCCGGCCGGGTAAGTGCTGGCGGAAATCAGCTCATCCACCTTGCCGTAGGGACGATTCTCGCCCTGGCGCTTCTCGTTCTGCACGACACCACGCTGCTCATCCAACTTCTTCTGGTCGATGGCACCCAACAGGTGGCCCATGCGGTCGGACTCTAGCCACAGTGCCGTATCCAGTGCGTTCACCGGCACGTTCTCAAAATACGTAGTCCGATCCAGCCACGTGTTGCCATTCATCTTGGTGCCGCCGACCGCGATCAGCGGGCGGAAGAACTCATCGTGATGGTTCTCCGTGTTCGTGAACATCAGATGTTCAAACAGATGAGCGAAGCCCGTTCGCCCCGGCCGCTCATCCTTGCTGCCCACGTGATACCAGACGTCCACCGCGACGATGGGCGCCTTGTGATCTTCGTGCACGACCAGCGTCAGACCGTTCGGCAGCACATATTTCTGATAGGGAATTTCGACTTCGGCATGGGCCTGGACGCACAGAAAAAGCGCGGCGAGCGCAACTAATAGGGTATTTCGCATGGTGCTCCGGAATCTACACGATAAAGGTGCCGCTCTCCCGGCAATTCCAGGAACGCATCGCAGGCAGCCACCCGCTCCAACTGATGGACGAAGTGGTGGCCCGCGTGTTGCGCCCGATTGAGGAGCCGCGCCCGGCGCTCGGCTTCGTCGGCGCGGCAGAGAATCTGGATGATGTTGGGACTGTCCACCGGTATTGCGGCCAACAACGCGGCCTCGTGCTCCCCGGCCCTGAAGTTTCCTTCCAGGATGAGACTGTCGCCGCGGGCCAGCAGTTCCCGCGATAGCGAAAACATGACCGCGAACGCCATGTTGCTCACTTCGCGCGACCGGGACGCATCCGGAACCAACACATCGAGCAGAGGCTCCTTGATGTGGTCCTTGCAGATCAGTGCAAGTCCCTGACGGCGCGCGATCTGTCGGGCCAGGGTGGTCTTACCCGTCCCGGGCATTCCGGTAATGAGAATCAAGCGAAAGTTCCGCATACTCGCCGTATGAAACCTGAAAAGCAGACTCTTCACTACACCGGGCGGGTAATTTCCGTCACAGCCGATGAAGTCGTTCTTCCAAATGGTCACCGGGCGACGCTCGATGTCGTTCACCATCCTGGAGGAGCGGCCATCATCGCGCTGGATGCCCAGCAAAGGGTCTGCCTTCTCAGACAATACCGCTACGTCGCGGATGGCTGGATCTGGGAGCTTCCCGCGGGCAAGCTCGAGCCCAATGAGCCGCCGCTCGAAACCGCTAGACGCGAGCTCATCGAGGAAGCGGGCATGACCGCCCGGCACTGGGAAAGTCTCGGCACGGTGTTTTCATCGCCCGGTGTGTTTTCGGAAGTTCTGCACCTGTTTTATGCCGCCGAGCTCGAGCCGGCCGCGGTGGCTCACGAGAGCGCCGAGGTGATTGAAATCCACTGGGTGCCGTTTTCCGAAGCGTATCTGTGGGCCATGAATGGCCAGATCCGGGATGCCAAAACAATCATTGCGCTGGCTCGCGCAACTTCCATTGATGCGGTGCGTAAAGGAGCTGCGGCGAATAATCCGTGACGGGTGTCCGGGAATCCTCAGGGACCCTCCAAGTAACGTGTTCACGCTGGATATAACTTCCGGCGATTAAACGTAATGTGGGGCACGGGCTCCACGAGGGGTCAGACAGTTACATGTCCAAGGATGCACGCAGGCACCTGAGCCGGATCGTCCACGATCACAAGGGTAACGCCGTGGTCGAGTGGCTCGATGCGCCTTCCGATTACGAGCGCCAGCCTTTTTCTCTGTCCATCCAGGGCAACGAGCCAGCCTCATTCGATCCGTACACGCGGGGTGCGGAAGTCGAGCGCAAGCGCGCGCCGGGGCAAAAAACCGACCTGCGCAAGCTGTCGGCATGGATCAAGATGATGCGCTCCTTGGAAGAAGCCAAGAAGAACCGCGACGAGGAATAACGTCGACGCCTCCGGCACGGCTCATCGAAGCCGGCCCGTGCGCCTAGGCCGTGCGCTGTATGTGCGCCATCTTGCGAGCGTTTGTCAGGCGGTAGAAACGCCGCAGCTCGGTTAAGACCTCCGCCTGCGATCTCCCCCGCGCGCCGCGCAGTGTGCGCTCCAGGCGCCTGCAGAACATCTGCGCATAGCGACTCGCCTCGCGATACATATTCTCGCGGCCTGCCGCCAGGCGGGAGTCGATGCGCGTCCGCTCAAACAGCAACCGCAACAGCTCCGCCGGAAACCGATCCGGGAACTGACGGCGCAGCAGCCAATAGCTCCCCACGTATTTATCCACCTCCGCCTGCATTTCCAGCTCGAGAAGTGACACCGGCTTGTCGTGGCCGGCATTCCAGGCGAGGTACATGAAATGGCTGACGCCCTCCAGCGCGGTCCAATAGTCCGCCACGTTTCCTTCGTGCAGCCGCTCCATCGGATCCGCGCGGTGGAGACGCTCCAGCAACTGCGGATCGAGATACAGCGACATGGCAACTTCGCCCGCTTCCGGCTGCGCGACGAGGAGCTCTTCGTCCGTGGGACCGCTGGTCCGGGCTTCGGCCGGCAGTTGCCGCCGGTCAGTGACGAGGAAGTCGTAGACATCGTGAGCGATGCTCACATCGTAGATGTCGCCGATGAAGTCCTGGAGCTGTCTCAGGATCATGCGGTCAGTGTGCGAACGCCGTTCCGCCGGCGGCCGTTGGATTGACACCGAGGCGCTTCAGCAGGTCGAAGCAGCGGCGGCTGCCGGTCTTCAGCCAGATCTCGTACAACCGCAGGATGTCCTTGTCAGTATGCTGATACGAGGTCTCGCTCACTTCATTCAGTGCATCGACCATGGGTTGGAACTTCTCGGCCAGCTCACTGAACACTTTGCCCAGCACGCGGCCCCGGCCGCGCGACAGTGTTTCGGCGAGCGTGGCATAGGCCCTTCCGCCCATCGCGATGTGATAGTCGATATCAATCAGCTTGCGAGCGAAGCTCTGCGCGAAGAACCCGGCTATGAATAAGGAAACATCTCCGAGGCGCTGCAGGCCACGATTGCGATCTTCGCCCGAGGGAGCCTCCAGCGCTTCCGACAGCATGACCACGAGCGGTTTGAGGCGAGTGCCTTCCGAGGTCTTTTCATACAGCGCCTCGGAACGGGAGAACAGCGTGAGCAGGTTGACGACGTAGAATTCGGTTTGATCTTCGAACGCTACCTGTTGCTTCTCCAGCGCCCCGTGGAGCTCGTCCCGGAAGAACTCGCGCAGATCGGCGACCGGCACTACACGTGTCGAGGGTTGACCGCTTGGCATGACAGCACTGCCTCCTGACTTTTCGTTCGCTCTACCTATATAAACGGCATTCGGCGCCTAAAGTTCACTCTCTGATCGAGGTCGGCGCCGTGATGGATTCCACCAATTTCGACGGCGGTTGACACGTGAAAAAAGTCATACTGATGCCTGAAACCCGGGAGCCGGGTTGGCAGCGGGACCGGTAGACTGCTAACAACGCCCTGGCAGGCACGTGTGGAACACGCGGACGCCTGCATCAGGCTGCCTGATACCACCATTGAGAACGTGGGCTCGATTGGCCGCAAGACCCCGGCGAACCCGGAATCCCGATCAACGTATGTTGGTCAGGTCCCGAGCAGGGCCGCCAGGTCCAGGCAGTCGGCCACGTTGAAGTCCGCGGGCTCAATGGTTGCGGGCCAGGGCAGCCCGGTGCGATTGATCCAGGCGGTTTTGAGGCCGGCGGCGCGACCGGCTTCAACATCCAACAATGGATCATCGCCGACGTAGATGACCTCGTGCGGCTCGAGGTTGAGATGCTGCACCAGTCGCTCGAAGCAACGTCGGTCCGGCTTGGCCGCGCCGATACCCCGCGCGTTCAGTGAGACGCTGAACAGTTCGGCGACTCCGATCCGGGCGAGATCCGCATTGCCGTTGCTGAGTGTCGCGAGCGAGTAGCGTGTGCTGAGCCTCGCGAGCCCCGCGCGTACGTCGGGATACAAGTCGAGCCGGTTGCGTTCCGCAATGAAGATCTCGAAGGCCTGCTCCGAGATGCTCTCGTCATACCCACACTCGCGCGCATGCTGGGCAAGCGAAGCAATTCGCAGGTAGGTGAAATCATGCGCGTTGTGGGGCTCGCGCGCCGCCAAGGCCAGCCGCGAGGCACGCAGCTCTTCCATGGAGAGCTTCTCGGGGATACGGGGACAGTTCTCGCGCAACCAATCCAACCAGCGCGCCTCTGCCCGCTCGATCACCGGATCGACGTCCCAGAGCGTATTATCCAGATCGAAAGCGACACCGCGGATCACGTGAAGGCCGGCCACATGTCTGAACTACACCTCATCATCGGAAACAAGAATTTTTCGTCCTGGTCGCTGCGGCCGTGGATCCTGATGACCCATCTGGGAGTGGCGTTCCGGGAAACCATCGTACAGCTCGACACTCCCCACTTTAAAGATCAGGTTGCGCAGTATGGTCCGACGGGCCGTGTCCCGATACTGCAGGACGGGGATGTGACGGTCTGGGACTCGCTGGCGATCTGCGAGTATGTGGCGGAGCTGACGGGGCTTGGGTGGCCGCAGCAGCGGGCTGCGAGGGCTGTGGCGCGGGCGGTTTGCTCGGAGATGCATGCGGGGTTCGCGAATCTTCGCGCGGAGTGGCCGCTCAACGCGACTGCGCGCAACCGGCACACACCCATGACTCCAGGCCTCAAAGCAGATGTCGATCGCATCGAGGAGATCTGGGCCGACTGCCGCTCCCGTTTCGGCAAATCCGGCGGCCCCTGGTTGTTCGGCGAATATTCCATCGCCGATGCAATGTATGCGCCCGTCGTGCTCCGCTTCAACACTTACGGCGCGCCCGTGACGGAAGTGGCGCGCTGGTACATTGCGACTACATTGGAAGACCCTGCCATGCAGAAATGGCTGCTGGCGGCGAAGGATGAAACGTGGACTGTTCCGGGTTACGAGGTGGGATTGCAGTGATTCGATTCCTGGCTGTGTTTTTGACAACCGCGGTGGTGGCCGCTGCGGCGGTGGCCGCTCCGACTTCTGCGCCGCCGGCAACATCGCATGCCAAACCCGCCGAGATGAGAGCACTGACTGCCGACGATCTCGTCAGGATCAAGCGGGTGACGGATCCGGAGGTCTCTCCCGATGGCCGGTATGTCGCATTCGTAGTTCGCGAAACAGACATGGAGGCCAACCGTGGCCGCACGGATGTCTGGCTCCTGGATCTGGCGCAGAAGAATGCGACGCCACTGCGGCTGACGCAAAACGACGCAAACGACTCGAGCCCGCGGTGGGCACCCGACAGTCGCACGATTTATTTCCTTTCGACCCGGTCCGGGCAGTCGCAGGTGTGGCGAATCTCACTCTCCGGCGGTGAAGCTTCGCGCGTCACCGACTATCCGGTCGATGTTGAGTCGTTGAAAGTAGCACCTGACGGCAATCGCATTGCTATCAGCATGAACGTGTTTCCGGACTGCGGCGACCTGCGTTGCACGCACGACGAGTTCGCGGCACGAGCGAAGAACAAGGCGAAGGGACGGGTGTACGATCGCCTGTTCATTCGTCAGTGGGATACATGGTACGACGGCTCGCGATCCCATTTGTTTGTTGCGCGAATCAACGCCGACGGCAAAGCGGATACCCCACTGGATCTATCCAGGTCTTTGGACGCGGATGTGCCCTCCAGACCTTTCGGCGCAGACGAGGAATACGCATTCAGTCCTGACAGCAGCCGGATCGTGTTTTCAGCGCGCATCTCTGGACGCACCGAGCCCTGGTCGACCAATTACGACCTGTATGAGGTTCCGGTGGATCATGCGGCTGCGCCGAAGAATCTGACGGATGCCAACCAGGCCTGGGATACGCAACCGGTCTTTTTGAAGAACGGCGATCTTGCTTATCTGGCGATGGATCGGCCGGCGTTTGAAGCTGATCGATTTCACGTGATGTTGCGGGATGCAAAGACGGGCACGGCGAAGCCGCTGACTGCGGCATGGGACCGCTCTGTTGCCCGCCTGCGAGCCAGCGGGGACGGTCGGAAATTACTGGCGACTGCCGACGATGTTGGCCAGGTGTCATTGTTCTCAATTGATGTTGCCAATGGCACGCCTCACAGGATGGTGGGGCCGGGACACGTCAGTGATTTCGGCGCGGGCAAGGACTCCATTGTGATTGCCTGGGAGACCCTGGGGGCCCCGGTGGATTTATTCTCGGTTCCGTCGGGTAACAGCACACCGCACCGGCTGACGCAGATGAATGAACAGCTGCTGGGGCGGCTCGAGCTGGGAGAGTTTGAGCAGTTCAACTTCAAGGGATGGAATGACGAGACGGTTTACGGGTATGTCGTCAAACCGTATGGATTCGAGCCAGGAAAGAAGTTTCCCATTGCGTTTGTGGTGCATGGTGGGCCGCAAAGCAGTTTCCAGAACTTCTGGACCTATCGGTGGAATGCCCAAGCGTTCGCAGGCGGCGGTTACGCCGTGGTGATGATCGATTTCCACGGGTCGCCAGGGTACGGACAGGCATTTACTGATTCCATTTCGCGTGACTGGGGTGGGAAACCGTTGGTGGATCTGCAGAAGGGGTTGGATGCGGCCATCGCGAAGTATCCGTGGCTCGATGGCGAGCGGGCGTGTGCGCTCGGCGGATCGTATGGCGGGTACATGATCAACTGGATCGAAGGCGCATGGCCCGATCGGTTCCGGTGCCTCGTGAATCACGACGGCGTGTTTGATAACCGGATGATGTACTACTCGACGGAGCAGTTGTGGTTCAACGAGTGGGAGAATGGCGGGCCGTACTACGAGAATCCGCAGGGTCACGAGAAGTTCAATCCGGTGAACCTCGTGGCGAAGTGGCATACGCCCATGTTGGTTATCCACGGGGAGCAGGACTTTCGCATTCCCTACGACCAGGGAATCGGCGCTTTCACGGCGTTGCAGCGGCGCGGCATCGAAAGCCGGTTGATTATCTATCCCAGTGAGAATCACTGGGTCTTGCAGCCGGCTGACTCGGTGCAGTGGTACCAGAATGTGCTGGGGTGGTTGGACCAGCACCTGAAGCATTAGTGCGGGGGGCGTGGTGCCCATCCGCGTCACGCCCGGTCCGCGTCACGCCCGGTCCGCGTCACGCCTGGTTTGCTTCGGGGCTAGTCCGCATCCCGCGATAGTCTGCGGAAGCGGTAGAACGGGTCGCCCTGTGGGGCGTTGATCGGGTGGCCGGACTTGTCGACCGCCTGTTCGGAGGTTGCGTATTCAGTCGGACCCAGTTCGGCTTCGAGCTGTATGGCGGCGACACCAACACCGATGGCGCGGTTGTGGCAGGTCTTGGCTTCGTTGGAGCCTTCGAAGTTGCCGGACGCGGCGCGTTTCCAGCGCAGGCTGCAACCCTTGATCGAATGGACGTCCTGGGTCAGGAGCCCCTTGAACAGGTCCGGGTTGTTCTGGCCGTTGCGCCAGCGGTTGGGTTCATTGAGGGCGAAATCGGTCTGGACGATCTTGCCCTTCACGACGCCGAACATGACCACCTTCTGTCCCAACACCCGGTTCGGCTCGCCGGCGATGCTTTCCTGCACATAGAACACATTGTCGCCGAGCATGATGGCTTCGATGGGCACGATGTCGAGCACGAGTGCCTCGTGCGGCTTCACGCCTTTGGCGACTTCCGCCTGGACCTGGGCAGAGTTGTCCCAGTGGCCGGGGAACATCTGCACGAGCTCCAGGATTTCCACATCCGCCTTGGGCTCCTTGGCGCTCGCGCACTGGGCGAACAGCACGCTCGCGAGGGCAAATCCAACCAGCGCCTTAACCATAGAAGGCCCGCCATTCCGCCCGGTATGAGGTTCCCAGTCCCATGATCTTCTCCAACAGCTCGTCGTACCCTACCCCAGCCGCCCGCGCCGATTCTGCGAAATCCTCGGCAGCCTCGAGGTTCGGATTGGCATTGGCTTCGAGCACGTAGACCGAGCCATCCGGACGCACGCGGAAATCCATCCGTGCATAGCCCGACAGTCCCAGGGCGCGATAGATGCGGCGTGACAGCTTGTCGAGATTCGTGAGTACGGCGGGCGGCAGATCTTCCGCGGCGCGGGTGGTGATGCCGTATTTTGCCTGGTAGCGCTTGTCCCACTTCACCTTGCGGGTGGCGATGGCAGGCAGCGAGTCAGGCATCGAGCCGAACACCATCTCCCAGACCGGCAGGCGCGTGAGGCGGTCGTTGCCCATCACACCCACGTACAGCTCCCGCCCCTCGATGAATTCCTCGATCAGGGCATCCGATCCGACCTGCGTGTGTATGAAATCGACGCGCTCTTTGAGCTTGGCGGCGTCGTCCACAACTGACGCTTGCGCGATACCGAGGGAGGCGTCCTCCGTTGTCGATTTCACAAACAGGGGAAACTTCACCTTGCGCGGCACGCGAAACTTGACTCCGCGGGGCGCCACGAAGAACAGAGGAGTTGGAATGCGGTGGAAGGTCAACAGTTGCTTGCAGAGGGACTTGTCGCGCGACAGGAGCAGGCCGCGAGGATTGCAACCTGTGTAGGGTTGGCGCATCAACTCGAGAAATGCCACGACGTGCTGGTCGTAGGTGACGATGCCGTTGAATTCCTCGAGGAGGTTGAAAACAACATCGGGCTTCCAGTCGGCGATGGCGCTGCGCAGCTCGGTGAGGCTGTCCATTACCCCCATGCAGCGGACGTCGTGGCCCGCCTCGAGCAAGGTCGTAGTGACGTCGTATTCAGTTCGCCACTCTTCGATTTCCTTTTCTGTATGACCTTCGAGACTTTCCGGCGGCACCAAACTCTCGTGCATGACCACGAGCGTGCGCATTTTTTTCATAAGCGAAGTTGTGGGGTCTCGCCTTGGGAATAGAGCCGCGCGAGCCGTTCGAGCATCCAGCGCGCATGCCTCACGGCATCGCGCTGGCTACCTCGTACAAACAACTTGAGGGACTCGCTGCGTTCGATGAGCATGCGCAGGATCTGGTGGATGCTGTAACGCTCCATATCCAGCTCGCGCGCGACAGCGTTGACTAGTGGGTTTTTGTGAGCGCGCATGAGAGAAGATGCGCGAATGGCCCCCTGGCGCGGACGTTGTGTATCAAAGATTCTTTTTAGGATTTCGTCCGCGAGCCCGCGGCGGAAGACATCGTTGCGGGCGAGGCGGCGTCGATAGTGCTCGGCCAGCGTGCGCGTGTTGTGCTCGAGGGGCTCGATGCGGATCTTGTTGCGAACCGGGGCCCGCGTGCCACGCACGCCGGAGATCAACTCCTCGACGACATTCAACTTGTTGAAAGCCGGCCAATTGGCGTAACTGCGGCGCCAATTGCTGTTCGGCTTCAACCAGACGGCGAAGGTTTCAGCGAAATCCTCGGTGGGATGAGCTTGCGCATACCATTCCCCGAGGTGATGGACATAGCGGCGGCTGCCCGGCCGCGCCTTGTAATGATGAGGGTACTGAAGTGAGGCCGGCCCAAAGACCTCGCGCCAACGCTTCTTTCGACGCAGGCGAAACGCGTTGTCGACGGCATGCCCCGCCTCGTGACGAAGGATGCGCATGAACCACCGCGCATTCCCGCCCTCCACCTCGCGCATGATGTGCCGCTCGAGCTTTTCGAGGCGCGGGTGAGCGAGGTAGAACGGCACGGCAATGCCGGGCACCCCGTCCGGCGAGAACCATTCCTCGGAGAGCCAGACGTGCGGGCGAACGTTCACGCCCCGGTCTTCGAGCTCGGTGTACAGGCGGTCCACCCGCCGCTTCAGGGGCGAGGTTTCGATGGACAGTTTCAGATCGCAAAAGCGCAGCGAGAGGAGCTCTTCGTCAGACAGACGCGTCCACGAATGAGCGGTGGCCCGCTTCCTGGCATGAGGAGAGCGCCTGGCGGCGGCGGCGCGGCTGCGTGCGGCCTGTGCCAACGGATGATTCCTTCTCGTGATTGGCGCGAGAAGTTATCAAATGTGGACGGAGCTGTCTGCGGGCAATGGGGGCCCGAAAAATTTTTCGTGGACGGACGGGAAGTCAGCTGCTGAGGCTCACCAGGCCGTGCGCGAGCAGGCGGTCGGCGATGCCTTCTATTAAGTCCTTCTGCATCAGGCCACTGCGCCAGGACGCGGGAATTGCGCTGGCGCCATAGTGCGCGCCCGCGAGCTGTCCAACGACAGTGGCGACGACGTCAGAGTTACCACCGACATTGGCTGCACGCAAAACGGCATCCCTGAAATTGTCCGTGGAGCTGAAGGCCCAGAGGGCGGCGTTCAACGCCGCAGCGGCGGTGTTGTTCGCTTGGACAGTGGCCTCGTTGACCGAACCGCCTTCGGCGAGGATCTTCGTCTTGGGCTGGCCAGCCAGTGCGGCATTGAGGGCACACGAAAGTCGTCGGCAGGTGTCGAGGACAGCCGGGGCCTGGCAGGTGATTCGAGACGAATCAACGGCCTGCTGCTGCGTCGACTCCAGTGACGCAAAATAGAAGAGCGCGATGGACGCGATCCGGGACAGCGGCTCGGGGTCCAGTTGCTCAGGGTCATGCGAGCCAGGGAAGACCATCCCTCGGCGCCACTTCGCCAGGGCGAGCGACCGAGCCGTGCTGGCGGTGATGCCCACGCATTGACCGGTCGAGGTTAAGTAGCCGTCCTGTTGCCAGCGGCTGTACCGCTGAACCTGGTCGCGAGCGTCAAAGCCGTCCCGCTCCAAGAGGCTTTCGGCGAGGCACAAGGCCATGGCGGTGTCGTCCGACCAGGCGCCGCGGGGCAAATCGAATGGCCCACCGCCGAGCATGTCCCCGACCGGGCTGAAGGTCCCTGGTCGGCGAAACTGCGTAGCAGCCGCCACCGCGTCCCCCACTGCCAGGCCGAACATCGTCCCCAGGAAGCGCTCGCGCAATCCGCGGGCGGCGGCGAGCGTATCGGGGTCCAGAAGCGGATCAGAATCAGCCGGTTCCTCAACCGGAGGCGGAACGGCCCGAGCAGCGGCGGCCGACTGAGCGGCGGGGGCCGATTGAGCCGCGGCGACCCGCGGGCCGGCGGGCGGCTCTACGCCGGCAGACATCCGAGCACCAGCGGGCTCCTCATAGGCAGCAGCGGTTCGCGAGGCAGTCAGCTCTGCGGCAACGGCGGCCCGTGCAGCAGCCATCTGCTCGGAGGCAACGGCGGCCCGCGCAGCAGCCGTCTGCTCGGCCGCAGCCTTGCCCCGTCCGGCCGGAGGTTGTTCAGCGGCCGCCGGGTCCCGTGCGGCCGAAGTCTGGTCGGCGGCGGGAATTCGCGTGGCGGGCGGCTCCGTGGCCGCGGCAACCCGTGGGCCGGCGGGTGGCTGAGCGGGTATTCGCGACCTAACGGTATCGCTGGCCGACCCCGGAGCAATGACTGCCCACGCCGCCTCTTCGCCGCCATTGGGCGCGGCGGTGCCCTGCCCTGGCGACGACGGGGCTCGCCCGGCGATGGCGTCCGCAATCTCAGCGCGAATCGACGGAGCAATCGCTCCCCGCTCGAATTCCACAGGCGGTCGGCCGGCTGTTCGATCGGTGCCGGCAACAGCGCCCCCCGAAGCGGCTGGCGCACTAGGCGCATCAGCACGGCGCGCACCGTTGGCACCGGCGGCGGTGTCCGCGGACGGCGCTTCGCCACGACCGCCCCCAGCCGCGTCCGCAGGTGCCGCGCGACCGCGAGCGGCGGTCGGTGTGGCTGTTGGGCCGGCAGTCGCCGCAGGCACCGGCGGCGCCTTCACTTGGACCTCGCCGCGAGCAACAGCAGCACGAGCCTGCTCAGCGGCAGCGCGCAAACCAGCGCCGATTCCGCCTGGGCGGCCAGCGGCACTCACAACGCCTGCTTGGCCATTGGCACCCGCGCCCGCTGGCCCGGAAGCGCCACGGGGCCGACCAACACCGGCCGCCGAACCGGAAGCACCACCCGGAGGCGCGCTGCCCGTAGTCCCATTGCCCCCCCGACCAACACGCGTGGAGCCATCCCCGGCGCGTCGATCAATACCACCCGGTCCCAGCGCGCCAGCCACGGACGCAGCGGCAGCGGGTCCAGCAGCTCCCGTGCGCGAACCAACGGCTGCGGGCTCCGCGGCGCCAGAGTGCCTACCGCCAGCCGGGGAAGGCGCAGCGCCGGCGGATCTACCGCCAGCGACGCGAGCAGCGCCCGTGCGTGAACCAACAGCGGTGGCGGACTGCTGGCCGGCCTGGCCGCGTACGCCGCCTGCGGCGGTCATGGAACCAACCGTGGCCACGGCGGTGGCCAGCGAGCTCAGCTCGAAGCCGCCGTCCAACGACGGCTGCCACTCACGAACATAGTGTGCCTGCGCATCCGTCTCAGGGATGAAAGGCCAACTGCGCGAGCGGCGGCATTGCTGCCACAGGCGGTTCAACTCATCAATCGTGGCCTGGCCCTGCATGCCGCGCTCGGCCAGCAAACAACCCACAACGGTGCCGGTGCGGCCGATGCCGGCGCGACAGTGCACGTAGACAGGCCGCCCGGCGCGTATCGAGTGGGCGATGTACTCGAGAATCTCGACCATCTGCGAGCGCGAGCCGGGAATACCGTGGTCCTTGATCGACTTGCGCGTGTACTCGACGTAGAACGGCAGCAATGTGTCGTAGCGGAGCAGCTCGGTGGGCTTGGTCAGGTCGACAAAGCACTCGATGCCGGCATCCAGCAGCTTCTTCAGCCGATCCTTGGTCTTGTCACGCGTCGGACCGTTGGGATGCTCGCCCGCGAGCAACAGCCCGGGAACGACCCAATAGCAGTTCCGCAAAGGTAACGAGTGCGATGCGGCGTCAGACGCGCTCATGGAATCCAACAAGATCCGTGGTCAGGCTGAAATGGCCAGTGATTCGAGCCGGTCGTCGAGCTCCGCTTCTTCAGAAGCTGACATGAATCCGCCGAGCTTCGGCACCGGCAACGCGACCTCGGGTGCCGGCGGCTCAACACCCGCCCCGGTCATCTGAGCGGTGCGCCGGGCATCCAGGCCCGCGAAATCAAACTTGCGGGTGTCGGCCAGGTGGTCGAGCTCGACATTGCGCAGAGCCGAGAAAATCGTCTCCGTGCGGCCGGGGAAATCGCGCTCCCAGTCGGCCAGCATTCTCTTGATGGCGACGCGTTGCATGTTGTCCTGAGACCCACACAACTTGCAGGGAATGATGGGAAACTCGCGGCCACGCGCGTAGCGCTCGATGTCGCGCTCGGCGACATAGGCCAGCGGCCGGATGACGATGTGACGGCCATCCTCCGACAGAAGCTTGGGCGCCATCGCCTTCAGGCGACCGCCGAAGAACAGATTCAGAAACAGTGTCTCCACGATATCGTCGCGATGATGGCCGAGCGCCACCTTCGTCACGCCGTTTTCGCTGGCAAACCGGTACAGCGCACCGCGGCGTAAGCGGGAACACAGGCCACACATGGTGCGCCCTTCCGGAATGACCCGTTTGACGACACTGTAGGTATCCTGTTCGATCACGCGATATTCAACTCCGAGATCTTCCAGGTAAGTCGGCAGCACGTGCGCGGGAAAGTCCGGCTGCTTCTGGTCGAGGTTGACCGCGATGAGATCGAAGTGAATCGGCGCGCTGCGCTTCAACGACAGCAGGATGTCGAGCAGCGTGTAGGAATCCTTACCGCCTGACACACACACCATCACCCGATCACCTTCGGCAATCATGCCGAAGTCTTCGATGGCTTTGCCCACGCGTCCGCGCAGGTGGGCCTGCAGCTTCAGAAAGGTTCGCGAAAGCTTGGTTGGGGCGGCCTCGGTCATGGCAACAATAATATCAGCCGCCCAGTGGTGATTTCAGGCTGCCGCGACGCTTTGTGCGCTCTCCAGGTACTTCGACTCTACATAACGTATGAATGACACCGCGGAGAGTGGTTTCCCGGTTGCTTCCTTGAGCAGATCCTGAACGGGAACCTTCGCGCCCAGGCCGTGAACATGAGTGCGCAGCCAACCGAGCAATCCGGAGAACTCGCCCTTCGACAACTGCTCATCCAGCTCGGGAACATCCGTGCGGAGCGTTTCGTAGAGTTGTGCGGCAATCACCGCGCCCAACGCGTAGGACGGGAAATAACCAAACGAGCCCACCGCCCAGTGGATGTCCTGCAGGCACCCGTCGGCATCATTGGTGGGACGAATCCCCAACCTCTGCTCCATGCCTGCATTCCACGCCTCGGGCAGATCGCGAACCGCGAGCTCGCCACTGAGCAACTGCTTCTCCAACTCGTAGCGAAGCATGATGTGCAGCGGGTAAGTGAGCTCATCGGCATCGACGCGGATCAACCCACGCTGCACCCGTGTCAGGTGCGCGTATACATTCTCCACTTCCCACTCGGGACCGCTGACTCCGAAATGCTTGAGGAACAGCGGCTGCACGTAGCGGACGAAGGGCCTGCTGCGGCAGAGAATCATCTCGACCAGCAGCGACTGACTCTCCTCCAGGGCCATGCCTCGATCACGTCCCACGGGCTGGTCGCGCCAGTCCTGTGGCAGGCCGAGGTCATACAACGCGTGGCCGGTTTCATGGAGTGCGCCGAGCAGGCCGGAGAACGGCTCGTTGGCATCCAGACGGGTCGTGACCCGAATGTCGCCCGGCACGCCCTCGGTGAACGGATGTTCGCTTTCGTCGAGACGACCGCGATCAAACGGAAAGCCCATCGCCTTCATGACTTCAACGATGATCGCCTTCTGCTTGCCGGGCGGGTACTTGCCCGTCAGCGGCGGCAGCGCGCGCGTTTCCTGCAAGGCAATCGCCTCGCGGATGAGAGACGGCAAGCGCCGGCCCAACGCCTTGAACATCGCGTCGATGTCGGCCGTGGTGATGCCAGGACTGAACTCGTCGACCAGCGCATCGTAGGGCGCGAGATTCAGAGCCTGTCCGAGCAGGGCCGCCTTGTCGCGGACCAGGTGGACGACTTCCTCGAGATGCGGAGCAAAGACTTCGAACTTGCCCTGCTGGCGAGCTTCGAGCCAACGGGCTTCGGCCCGCGAGGCCGCCTTCGTGAGGCGCGAGATCAGAGCGACGGGAGTGGCAATCGCGTGGTCGCGCTGGCGACGCATCTCGCGAAGATTCGCAACCTGCCAATCGACGAGGCCCTGGCTGTTCGCCTGGGCGCGGTCGAGAAGTCGAGTGATTCGCGGCGCGGTCAGCAACGCATGATGCTCGGTCTCGAGCGCTGCGAGCTGTTCACCTCTGACGTCTGCGCTGCCACGCGGCATCATGACCGCGGCATCCCATCGGAGGAGCGAAAGCGCTCCACGGAAGGCATGAAGGCGTTTGAACTCCTGTTCGAGTTGCTTATACGGTGACGCTGACATTGGTTTGATACCCGGGTCGCGACCCGCTGAATTGCGGACCGTGGACTGAATGACGGGGGTAGTTTACCAGCGGGCTACAGCCAAGCTTGCGGTGCCCGGCACGTTTTCAAACTAAATCAATCGCTTAGATATGCGCGACAGTGATTGACACGCTACCGGCGGGGTAGCCTTGACTTTACATATTCTGCGCTGCAGCCGGGATGGATTTCCACGCCAGCATGGCGCGCTTGCGATCCGTTCCCCAGTGGTACCCGCCGAGACCTCCGTCCTTTCGCAACACGGTGTGACAGGGAATCAACCAGCCGACCGGATTTGCACCAACAGCGTTGCCGACAGCGCGAGTGCCTGAGCCGATTCCGATGGCGTCGGCGATCGCGGTGTAGGTTGTCCGTGCCTGACCGCCCAAGTCGACGAGGGCTTGCCACACCTTGAGCTGAAAGTTTGTACCGCTAACGCTGACTTTCACGGCTGACTCGCCCTCGCCTGCCCAGATCTGGCGAGCGATCGCGAATGCACGCACGTCATCCTGCTCCAGCGTCGCGCCAGGCCAGCGCTCTTGCAGCTCCCGCGCCGCTGACTTCTCTTTTCCGGCTTCAACGAACGACAGATGGCAGATTCCACGGGTGGTCGTCGCCAACAACGCCTTCCCGAACGGCGTATCGCTGAATCCAAAGCGGATCACCGTACCGCGTCCCTGCAGTTTCAGCTCGCCGGGCGTCATGGCATCGAGAGTCACAATGAGATCGTGCAAGCGACCGGGGCCAGACAAGCCAACCGAGTAAGCAGCGTCCAAGACTGATGGCTGACTGAGCAATGCGCCTTTCGCCGCATTACCCGTAACGAACCCCAGGTACTGTTTCGGAGTGACACCGGCCCACCGACGAAACAAACGGTTGAAATGAAATTCGGACAGTCCCGCATGCGAGGCAATGTCGGCGAGCTTCGGTTGCTCGCGGAATCGCGAGTCGATGTAGCGGATCGCACGGGCAATCCGGGCGAAGTCGCGGCTGTCGACAAAGGTGCTCTCAGTCGTGTCCATGGAGCACATGATAGGGAGCGGCGTGGTCCGGCCGCGACCCGAATCTTGCGGGGCCGTCGACGGCCGCACCCGGCGCGCGAGGCGCGCGATCCAGACGCGCCGCCAGTTGCCGCGTTGCGCAGCGCCCAACGGTCTCGGCGGTGCATCCGCTACACTTCCCGCCCCATGCAGAAACAAGCCTGGACCTGGTCGACGTCCCGTTTCCCACAGACTGCACGCATGGTGCGATGGGGCCACTTTGGCGTGCCGGTACTGACCTTCCCCACCGCCGGCGGCGACTTCGAGGAAATCGAACGGTTCCAGCTCGTGGCCGCGCTGGCCCCGTTGATCGACGGTGGGCACATCAAGGTTTATTCGGTCGACGCGCTGGCCGTGCGCGCGCGCCTGAGCAGCGCAACCAATATCGACGACCGCTTCGACTCCTTCTTATATGAAGAGGTGCTGCAGCGCGTCCGCCTGGATTGCCAGGATGCGCATATTGAGCCAGTGCTCGTTGGCGCTTCGCTTGGAGCCGCGACAGCGCTGAGCACACTGTTTCGTCATCCCGATTCTTTTCGAGGCGCGATCGGAATGAGCGGTGTCTATGACGACGCGATCCGCTACGTGACCGCTCTCGCGGGCAGCCAACTCGAGCAACTGAGAAGCCGCTCCATCAGCCTGGGAACCGGGGCCGGGGACTACGAAAAACCCGCCGAGTCGAAGCGACTCGCGGACGCCCTGGGAGCAAAAGGCATCCCCTGCCGTTTCCATCCGTGGGGACCGGGACGCAACCACACCTGGTCAACGTGGCGCGAGCAGCTTCCGGGACTGCTGGGGGAGTTGCTATAGGAGCCTGTCAGACAGGCTCCCTAGCGAGCCCGGTCCGGTTGCCAGGACAGCATCAGATCAGGCCACCTGGCAACGGTCACGCCGATTCCCACTGACGCAATGAGAATCAGCACCACCACCAGTCCGATCAATAAACGGCGCATCGACATACCCGACATCTTAAACCGGTAATCACACAATGACTCTGACCGTCTGCCTGCTCGCTTCCGAAGCAGCGCCCCTGTCGAAAACGGGCGGCCTCGCCGATGTTTCTTCGGCTCTCACGAAGTACCTGCATTCCGCGGGGCACGACGTCAGGCTGTTCACCCCGCTGTATTCGTCCATCAACCGCGGCAAGTTCCCCGTGCAACCGATGGAAGGCCTGCAGAACATGGATATCGGCGTAGGCCCACACAGTTATGTCATGTCGGTCATGAGCACGACGCTGCCCGGCTCGACCGCAACCATTTATCTGCTGGACTGCCCCGCGCTGTTTTCCCGTCCGACCCTGTACACCACCGATGCGGACGAGCACCTGAGGTTTCTCGCCTTTACGCGCGCCGTGTTCACCTGCTGCCAACGCATGCAATGGTCGCCCCAGATCCTTCACTGCAACGACTGGCATACAGCCTTCGCGCCGTTGTTTCTCAAAGCGCTGTATGACTGGGACCGGATGTTTGCCGGCACGCGCTCCGTACTCACCATTCATAACATCGGCTACCAGGGCGTATTCGCATCATCGGCCATCGAGGACCTGTCTCTCGGGCCGAAAAATTACCTGCTGCACCAGGACGACCTGCGCGCGGGACGCATCAATCCCCTGCGTCACGGGATTCTCTACGCCGATGCGATTACAACAGTCAGCCCGACACATGCGCGCGAGATCTGCACCGACCAGTACGGTATGGGGCTGCAGGACTCGCTGCGCACGCGCGGTGGAGCGTTGGTTGGAATATTGAACGGCGTCGACTATGCCGAGTGGGATCCGCGTCACGATCACTATCTGCCCAAACATTTCGACGCCGACACACTCGCCGTGAAGGCTGAGCTGAAACAACAGCTCATGAAACGCATGGGACTCACGATCGCGGCCGGGATACCCCTCGCAGGCATCGTCAGCCGTCTTGCTGCACAGAAAGGCCTCGACCTGATGTTCGACTCGCTGCCCGCGGTGCTCGAATGGCGCGACTTTGGCCTGATCGCCCTGGGCAGCGGGGATGCGCAGTACGAGAAATTCCTGGCCGAGCTGCAGCAGAGTTTCCCCGGCCGCGTTGCTTTCAAGCGCGGCTACGACGACGAGCTGGCGCACTGGATCGAAGCGGCCTGCGACATGTTTCTCATGCCCTCGCAGTACGAGCCGTGCGGGCTGAACCAGATGTACAGCCTGCGCTACGGAACCGTGCCCATCGTCCGGAAAACCGGCGGCCTCGCCGACTCGGTGGAGCACTACGATCCGGCCACGGGGCAAGGAACCGGTGTTGTCTTCAACGACTATGATTCAGAAGCATTGGAATGGGGTATCAACACTGCGTTGGATTGGTACGGTGAGCCCGAGCGTTGGAAGCGCATCGTGCGTAATGGCATGGAGCGCGATTTCTCCTGGGAGCGCCAGGGAGGCCTGTACGTCGACCTGTACAAACGTCTGATAGCTTGACAATAGGGAACGTGTCTGTGATCACCGAATGTTGTATTCAGCAGGTGACATCTGCAATCCTCGAGTCATGAAACAGATCCTCGTGTGCTGCACGGTCGCGGCGCTGCTTACGGGTTGCGGCGGGGGCGGCGGTGGCTCGTCGACCACGATGCCGCCGCCCACCTCAGCCGATCCGCCGCCGGCCACGACGCCTCCCCCGAGCACGACCCCTCCGCCGAGCACGACCTCGGCAGGAGACGTCACAACATTCAAGAACGACGTTGGTCGTACGGGTCAGTTTCTCACTGAAACCACGCTCACGGCGGCCAACGTCAACTCCACCTCGTTTGGATTGCTCCACAACGTAAAGGTAGATGGGAAGGTTGATGCGCAACCTCTCTACCTGTCGCAACTGGGCGGCAAGAATGTTGTGTTCGTAGCGACCGAGCACGGCTCGGTCTATGGGATCGATGCGGACTCGGGAATGCCAATCTGGCAGGTCTCGCTGCTCGCTTCGGGCGAGACCCCCAGCGATACGCACGGCTGCGGACAAGTCGTACCGGAGATTGGCATTACATCGTCGCCGGTCATTGATCGCGCTGCGGGCCCGAACGGCACACTGTACGTCGTTGCGATGTCGATCGACAAATCGTCAAACTATCACCAGCGTCTGCACGCGCTCGATGTGACAACGGGAGCCGAGCTTCTGAATGGCCCGATGGAAATCACGGCCACCAGCGGCGCGACCCACTTCGAGCCCGGGCAGTACGAAGAGCGCGCGGCACTGCTGTTGTCGGGCGGATTGATTTACACATCCTGGACGTCCCATTGTGACATTGCGCCCTATGGCGGCTGGGTCATTGCGTTCAAACAGGCGGATCTGAGCCGAGCGTCCGTCATCAATGTCGCGCCCGGCAGCAATTCCAACACGACTGCCGGCCCATCGGGTGACGACACGCAATTCAGCAGAAACGGACCTGCTATCTGGATGAGCGGTGACGGCCCTGCCGCCGACGCGGCCGGCAACGTCTACTTTCTCACCGGCAACGGCCGCTTCGAAACCACCCTGGACGGCAACGGCTTTCCCAACCAGGGCGACTATGGCAACTCCTTCGTGAAGCTCAGCTCGACCGGTGGCAACCTGGCGGTCGCCGACTACTTCGCCACATTCGACGAAGTCCACCTGTCCGGGCAGGATCTGGACCTGGGATCCGGCGGCGAGATGCTGCTGCCGGACCTGACGGACAGCACCAACACGGTCAGGCACCTGGTGGTCGGCGCCGGCAAGGACGGCAAGATCTATCTCGTCGATCGCGACAACATGGGCAAATTCAATTCGAGCAGGAACAACATCTGGCAGCAGGTCGATGGCGCTCTGGGCGGACGGGTTTTCTCCTCGCCCGCCTACTTCAATGGCAATCTGTACTACGGTGCGGTCGGCGCGAGCCTGAGAGCGTTCAGTGTCACCGGCGCCAAAGTGTCGGCCACGGCCACCTCACAGTCGGCGGCTGCGTTCGGCTACCCGGGAACATCACCGGTAATCTCGGCGAACGGCAGTTCGAATGGCATCGTGTGGGCGCACGAGAACAAGAGCGGCGCGGCGGTCCTGCACGCGTATGACGCGTCCAATCTGGCAACCGAGCTCTACAACAATACCCAGGCTACGGGGAGTCGCGATTCCATCGGCAGCGGCAACAAGTTCATTACGCCAACCGTGGCAGGCGGCAAGGTATTCGTGGGCACGACCAACTCAGTGGCCATCTTCGGCCTGCTTCACTAGTTACTGAAACTTGAAGGTACCGTGATCGTCGAACTCGATTGAGCGCAACAACCCCGCCGACAGCGAAATCTTGCCGTAGATCCGGTACTCCACCTGCGTCGTGCTGTGATTGAGCAGCTTGAAGAGCAGGTTGGCCATGTTGGCCGACACGCTCATGTCAAACTCAGCCTCCCCGAGCGCGGGCACGACGAAACTGTCACCCGACACGCCGTGGGCCAGCTCCTGACCTTCCACGTCGAGCTCGTAGATGATGCCTTTCACGGGGAGGGCCCGATCGTTTGGATTCTGCACGCGCAGGCGGACCCTCAGCTCCTGATGCCACAGATCGCTTTTCAGGAGCTGCACGCCGACAATGGACAGAGTCGGCTTTTCGAACTTCGGCACAAACAGGGAACACGAGGACAACCCGAGTGCCAACAGAATGAGAACAAACCTGCGCATGCGCAGATAGTAACCTAGGCGCGACCGTAAACCTTGTTCAGCAGGACGCTCTCGCGTGCCAGCTCGGGTGTCAGAGCGCCGGCCGGCAGCTTCCAGGTCCAGTTCCCGGTGGCCGTTCCCGGCGTGTTCATTCGCGCCTCGGAACCCAGCCGCAACAGATCCTGGACGGGAATGACCGCGAGTTGGGCAACTGACCCCAGGGTGGCCCGGATCAAGGCGTCCGCAATGGCGCCAGGTGTCGGCCGAAGGCCCGATGTCAGACCCAGAAAATAGTCGACTCGCCGCAGCGACTCGCCATCGAGAGTCGCATACCAGCCGACCGTGGTGTCATTGTCATGCGTTCCCGTATATACGACGCAATCGCGCTCGTGCATGTGCGGCAGATGCGGATTGTCTCCAGTGCCGCCGAACGCGAACTGCAGGACTTTCATTCCAGGCATTCGGAAATCTTTGCGCAACGCTTCGACATCATCGGTGATGACGCCGAGATCCTCCGCAACTATCGGAATGTCACCGAGCTCCTGCTGCAGCAGTCCCATGAGCTTGCGACCAGGTGTCGGCCGCCACTCGCCACCGCGCGCGTTGGGAGCGCCGGCAGGAACGGCCCAGTGCGCGGCCAGCGCACGGAAGTGATCGATGCGCAGCGCATCGACCCGCTCGAGTTGCTGTACGACCCGGTTGCGCCACAGGCCGAAATGATCCGCCTCGATCGCCTGCCAGTCGTAGAGCGGGTTGCCCCACAACTGACCGTCTTCTGAAAAGTAATCCGGCGGGACGCCGGCTACGGCCGTGGGTTTGCCTGTTGAATCCAACTGGAACATGGAGCGATGAATCCACGTCTCGGCCGAATCAGGCGCGACATAGAAGGGCAGATCGCCCAGTAAACGCACCCCCCGGTGCTGAGCATGCTCGCGCAATTTCCGCCATTGCACGGCGAACGCAAACTGCTCGGCTTTCACCCGCTGAATTTCAGACGCCAGCTCCCGACGAACCCGTTCAATCGCAGCAGGCTCGCGATCTCGCACATCCGTCGGCCAATGCCACCAAGGCTCCCAGTTGCGCGCGGCGCCGTACGCTTCAAACAGCGCGTAGTCTGGGAGCCAGTGCGCGGACGCGGCCTGAAAAGACTCAAACTCGGGCGAGCTCGGGTCCGGAAGCTCCTGGCGATCCACGAAGGCGTAGCGACCCGCGTAGTCAGATCGTAACCAATAAGGTGAACCATCGGATCCGGTCGGACCCACCGGCAGAATCTGCCAGACGCTGTAGCCGGCATCCGCCAGCCAATCTATGAAGGCGCGTCCGCCGCGCCCCAGGGCCGCATCGAGAGAGCCCAGATGCAACAAGACACCCGCCCGCCGTCGATCAAACACGCTCAAACGCATCGGATAAACTCGGAAGGTACCGGCCAATCTAACATCATCTGGCGCCCCGGACCCATCAGGCATTCGCGCGACGCATGACCCCGCCATGCTCGGGCGCTCCTCGACCGATCGAAATGGGTTGCGAGAGGGTCTCAGGAGGCGCGAGGTCCAGGAGCCGATAAAGATTGACGAGCTGGCGGCGATACAACCGGTCGAACTGGGTGACGGCATCCTGCGGGTTGTAGTCGCCAAACCACCAGAACCAGTCCGAGCTCTCGCACAAGGCCAACTGCCGTCCGGCCGCGGCCTTCTGATCTTCGCCGAGCGAGCCAGCCCGCATCACACGATCAAACGCGAGCTTCGCATCGCACAACAGGTCCCAGGCGCGGTTCTTCTCAGGTGCGCCCATCCACGTCGCCAGCGTGCCGTGCACCCAGCTGCCCGCCATCACCTGCGACAGCGGCGCGGGCTTGATGCCGCGTGCAAGACATTCCGACAATGTGGTCAGCTCCAACAATGGATGGTTGGCCAGGCTCGTGTACAGCGCACGTAGGAAGTAATACCCGTTGAACGGATAATGTTCCCACGCATTCTCGCCATCGAGCGCAATGACTACGGCGTGATTGGAGGACTCCGCATAGCGATGCGCGAGCTGTGCCACCTCGTTGACGAGATGGTTGGCTGCATCGTCACCGTGCCACGTGGCATAGGTGAAGCCAATGAGGTCCGACAGAGCGTCGTCGCGGAAGAACGCACTCAAGGTCGTGCCAGGTACCTGGTACGGCCGGTTATAGGCAAGCGGATCCGTCGGCGCCGCTGAGCTGCTCAGGGACAGACTGCCGCGCAATACATTCGTACTACTGGCAGCCCACTTGAAGCCGGAACGATCCAGAAGCTCGAGCGTACCGCGGCTGATGGCGCCTTCTGACGGCCAGCAACCCGAAGGGCGGACGCCGAAAGCACGAATAAATACACGCAGGCCTTCGTCAACATGCCACTGGGCGCGTTCAGCACCGCCGGCATAGTTGGCATGCTGCGGTAGCGCCATGTTGGGCACGGCTTCACGCGCGGTTTGAAAATCGAGCAGCAACGGAACAATCGGGTGTCCGTACGGCGTGATGGAAAGCTCGCACTGTCCGCGCTCGGCCAGACGCCGGTAGCGTGGCACGACCGAGCTGACCTGATCGGCGATGACCATCAGAAGCTGGCGCCGCTGAAGTTCAGTGAAGCCGCGACCCTGCGTAGTCAGCGCCGTTGCCACCGGATCCGCGCGGCGTACGGTTTCACCGAGCCAGGCCAGGTGATACCAGACCGCCAGATCGTGAATGAGTTGGTTGGAGGCGTAGGCAATACGCTCGGGCGTCGCCAGCGTCTCCGCGATCGTGGCCAGCTCGAGATACGGCCCGAACCGCTCGATCATCTGCTTGCGCTGGGCACGCAGGCACGCCTTCATGAGCTCGAGGCGCGCGGCCGGATCCCGCGGCACGGGGTCCGGCCCCAACAGTGCCAGCACCGGGTCCGGCAGCGGCGAACCCGTCTGCAGGTGCGCGTTGGTCCGCTGCGCGATCTCCTCGAGCTGCTCGATGAGCACCGGGGTGAAATTCACGACGGCGCGCGCGGCCGGAACGCCCTCCAGGTGAGCGGCCATGTCGGTGTAGTCTTTGATGGCGTGGAGGTAAGTCCACGGCAGCACGTACTCGCCCGTCAAGGCATCACGATACTGAGGCTGGTGCATGTGCCACAACAGCACCACCGGCAAGCGTGTTTGAGATGTCATTGCTGTTGCGTCTGCAGGCCACGCAACATGTCGGGCGTTACGAGAACGACGCCCTTCTCAGTCACATGAAAGCGCTTCAGGTCCGCTTCCCGATCCACGCCGATCTTCATGTCGTTCGGAATCTCGCAGTGCTCATCGACGATGGCGCCTTCAATGACACAGTTCGCTCCGATTTCGACATGCGGCAGGATGACCGAGCGATTGATGCTGGAGCGCTCATCCACGCGGACATCGGAGAACAGGAGTGAGGAGCGGACGATGGCGCCCGAGATGATGCAGCCGCCGGAAATCACCGAGTTGATGGCAGTGCCGCGCCGGCCTTCCTCGTCCAGCACGAACTTCGCAGGCGGCTGCTGGATCTGGTAGGTCCAGATGGGCCAGTCCTGGTCGTAAATGTTGAGCTCCGGCTTTACATGCACCAGCTCGAGGTTGGCATCGTAGTACGCATCGACGGTTCCCACGTCGCGCCAATAACTCTGCGCACGGGTCTTCACATCCTGGAACGGATAGGCAAACACCTGCAGATTGTTGGCAATCGCCTTCGGCAGGATGTCCTTGCCGAAGTCATGTGAGGAGCTGCTGTCGGCGGCGTCCTCAATGAGCAGCTTCTCCAGCAGCCGGGTGTTGAATACGTAGATGCCCATCGAAGCCAGGATCGAACCGGGCCGGCCGGGCAGGGTATCGGGCACCTTCGGTTTCTCGGAGAAACGGGTGACCCGGTTCCATTCCGTGGCCGTGAGCACGCCGAAATGGATCGAGTCCGGAGCCGGCACCTCGACAACGCCTACGGTGATGTCCGCGCCCTTCTCCACGTGGTAGGCGATCATCGGGCCGTAGTCCATTTTGTAGATGTGATCGCCCGCGAGCACGAGCACGTGCTTGGGACGGTGGGACAGAAACAGCTCCATGTTCTGATGGACCGCATCGGCAGTTCCCATGTACCAGCGGGCACCCATCTGCTGCTGCGCCGGGATGACTTCGACAAATTCGCCGAACTCGCCGCGCAGGTAGCTCCAGCCACGCTGCACGTGCTGAATCAGCGACTGCGCCTTGTACTGGGTCAGAATGGAAATCTGACGGATACCCGAGTTCACGCAGTTCGAGAGGACAAAGTCCACGATGCGGAACTTGCCCCCGAACGGGGTCGCGGGTTTCGCGCGATGCGCCGTCAGATCCTTGAGCCGCTCACCGCGGCCACCTGCCATGATTACCGCCAACGTTCCGCCGGTGAGGCGGCTCACATAGCGTCCGGAAGAAGCTCTTGCGGGCTGTCGAGGCATGAGTCGCTGTTGCTCGTTGTTGGTGCGCGAAGGTAGTCCCAACTAAACCCGATCAGGCGTACCCGCGCAAGGTACAAATTCCACAATTCAAAGCCATTTCATCAACCCGAGCTCGTATGGATGCGACAGAAGGTCGTGCCACGGGTAAATGCGCACCTCGGTGGCAAACTGCCCGCAATCCTGCAGCGTCACATCGAGCGCGAAGACGGCGGCGTCTTCGGACTGTTCACCGGTCGATTTGAATGCTGCGCGCCAGACGCCGTCCGGCTCCGGATGACCGTAGGCCGACAGGGGCGGTGAGCTGACGTCCGCTTCCGGCAGGCGGCGACGTGCAACGAACTCCACGCGAACGTCGCCGGGCTGCAGGCCATTCAAGCCCGCAGCCACTTTGAGGTTCAGAGTCTGTCCGCGCGGCACATCAGGCGCGGCGTCCTCAATCAAGCGCAGGCTCACCTTGGGCCAGGCCTGCCGCACCCGCTGCTTCCAGTCGGCGAGCTGGCGCGCGCCCGCGAAGCCATCGGCGGCGAGCTTGCGGTATTGCTGAGCCGCCGGCTGGTACAGACCGCGCGTGTAATCGAACAGCACGCGATCCATGTTGAATCGCGGGATCACGGTGCTCATGGCGCGCTTGCTGCGGCGGACCCATTCGGGTGAGAAGGCGCTGTCCTTTCGATCGTAATACAAAGGGACGACTTCCTCCTCGAGAGTGTCCAGCAGCATCTCGGCCTCGAGTGAGTCGCGGCGCTCCGGATCCTGGACATTGGCAGGCGGAATACCCCAACCGTTGTCATTCATCCAGGCTTCGGCCCACCAGCCATCCAGAATGCTGAGGTTGAGTTTGCCGTTGATGGCCGCCTTCATACCGGATGTGCCGCTGGCCTCCAACGGGTAGATGGGATTGTTCAGCCACACATCCACGCCCGAGACCAGCCAGCGGGCCAACTGCAGGTCGTAATCCTCGAGAAAAATGATGTGCCCGAGGAAGTCGGGGTGCGTCATGAGCTGCCGGACTTCGCGCAATACCTGCTTGGCCGGCTCGTCGGCGGGATGGGCCTTGCCGGCGAACAGCAACAGGACGGGACGATCGGCGTCGCGCAGAAGCTTGGCCAGGCGGGCGCGATCGCGCACCAGCAGGGTGGCGCGTTTGTAGGTGGCGAAGCGACGCGCGAAACCTATCGTCAACACGTCGGGTCGCATGGGGTCGAGCAGGCGGCTGACGTGGCGCAGCTGTGCGGGACTCAGGCCCTTGCGTGCGAACTCACGCTGCAGCCGCTCACGGACACTCGCCAGCATCCGGGCCTTGACGGCCTGCGACGTCGCCCAATACTTGTCGTCGGCAACCTGTTCGAGGGCGGTCCAGAAAGGAATGTCGCGCAGCTTGTCGCGCCACTCTCGTCCCAACTCCGCGTCGAAAAAATCAGCCCAGGTTTGATGCAGGAATGTGGGCACGTGCACGCCGTTGGTCACGAACCCGATGGGATTCTCCTCCGGGCGCACCTCCGGCCACTGGTCGGCGACGATCCGCGAGCTGACGACACCGTGAATGCGGCTCACACCATTGACCCGCCGCGTGCCGTTCAAAGCGAGACGCGTCATGTTGAACAATCCGCCCACCGAGGGTGAGCGACCGAGCTCGAGAAAGCGATCCATGGGAATTCCGAGCTCGCGCACGAAGTCGCCGAACACGGAAATCATCAGGTCGTGTGAAAACGCATCGTGGCCGGCCGCAACCGGCGTATGCGTCGTAAACACACAATCCGAGGCGACTGCTTCCAACGCCGCCGCGAAGGGCAAACCTTCAGTAAGACGTTCGCGCAACAGCTCCAGAATCAGGAACGCCGCATGACCTTCATTCAAGTGCCAGACAGCGGGAGCCACGCCGAGCGCGCGCAGCGCGCGCGTGCCGCCGATGCCCAGGATCATCTCCTGGCGCACGCGAGTTGATTCGTCACCACCGTAGAGCCGGTGCGTGATGTCACGATCGGACGGCGCGTTCTGCGGACAGTTGGTATCCAGCAGATACACCGGAACGCGGCCCACCTTGGCCTTCCACAGCCGCGCAACGACATCACGGCCGGCAATCTTCACCGTCACCTGCAGCCACTCGCCGTTGGATTTCAAAGCGGGCTCGACGGGCAGATCACGTGGATCGCGCTCCCGGTACTCCGCATGTTGGTTGCCGTCGTTGTCGACAGTCTGCGTGAAATAGCCCTGCTCGTAGAGAAGGCCCACGGCGACGAAGTTGGCGCGGGCATCGCTCGCGGACTTGCAGTAGTCGCCCGCCAGCACGCCCAGGCCTCCCGAATAGATCTGGAAGCTTTCGTGGAATCCGTACTCCGCGCAGAAATAGGCCACGAGCGGCGCATCCGCGGCCGGCGGCGCGGCAGCCGAAAGATAGGCGTCCAGGGACTGCAGCACCTGGTTGTAACGGGCGAGGTACACCGAATCCTGGGCTACCCGATCCAGCTTCTCCTGGGCCACGCAGCGGAGCATGAGGCGGGGGTTACCCCCCGTCTGCTTCCACAGCTCCCGGTCGAGGTCCTCGAAAAGGGCGCGCGAGGGCCGGTGCCAGCTGAAGAACAGATTGCCCGCCAGCTCCGGCAGGCGGCCCAGGTTGCCGGGAAGGACCGGAGTGACCTCGAGTAAGACATTTCTCATGCAATTCCGGCCTCTAGACAGCAAAGAGCCGCGAGTCTAGCCCGCTTTATTCACGAACGGCACGGCCTGAAAGCGGTGACTCACTCGGGAAGGGTGTTTTCGGCAGCGTGAAAAACAGGAGTTTTTCCAACCTTCCGCGACGAACCGTTGTTCCAAGGCGCCAGTATTGGTTGCTGGCCCCTATTGGTAACTCCACAATAGCTGCGTGGACGAGAGTCACGCACGCAAGTTTCAAAAGGACCTCAATGCCGGGTTGGTGGCGTTGGTGCTGCTGGGCGTCCTGAGCCGCAGCGCCGAGGACCTTTATGGCTACGAGATCGCCAAGCAGCTGCAGAAGGCGAATGAAGGTGAACCGCTGTTCAAGGAGGGTACGGTGTACCCGGTGCTGCGGGCACTCAGCGCCAACGGCCTGCTGACCAGCCGTATCGTCCCGTCCTATTCGGGACCGCCGCGCCGGTACTACCGGATCACGGCAGAAGGCCGTGCAGTGCTGGCGGACTGGAGCGGCATCTGGAGGCAGACCCGCGACTTCGTCGATCGTTTTGTTGAAGGAGGAGATGAATGAACCGCGCCCCCCGATCGATTGACGAGTACCTCAGGCAGTTGCGCGAGGTGCTCCAGGGAGCGGACCCCGCGCTGATCCAGGACGCGCTCTACGATGCGGAGGAATACCTCCGTGCTGAGTGTGCGTCTCACCCAGAGAAATCGGAGGCAGACGTACTGGAGCTCATCGCGAGCACCTATGGAGCTCCAGAGGAAGTCGCTGCCGCATACCGTGATACGGAAGCAAAGGTGAATGCGGCACTTCGGCCAGTCATCCCACGAGCAACTGAGTCTCCGAATCCCCTGCGGCGTTTCTTTGGCGTCTTTTCAGATTCCCGCGCGTACTTGTCTCTTTTCTACATGCTGTTGACGCTCGTCACCGGCATCATCTACTTCACGGTCGTCGTGACGGGACTGTCGCTCTCCGCGGGACTCGCGATTCTGATCATCGGGTTCCCGTTTTTTCTCGCATTCATTGGCATCGCGCGTGTGCTGGCGTTGGGAGAAGGTCGCCTGCTGGAGGCCATTACCGGCGAGCGCATGCCGCGTCGGCCAGTTCATCCGGGAGCGCGAATCGGGTTTTGGACGCGCGTTGGCGAAATGTTGAAGGACCCGAGGACCTGGACGACCCTCGCCTACCTGTTGCTGATGCTGCCCGTGGGCATCTTTTATTTCGTCGTCGCGATCACGGGCATCTCAATCGGCGTGGCTCTCATCGCCGGGCCTTTCCTCGTCATGGCCCAACACCTCGGCTGGGATTTCAACGACGGGATCTCCGTCATGCAGCCGGCGGTTCTGGCGGCCCCGCTCATCGCCCCGTTCACGATTGCTCTTGGCGTGCTGATCCTGACGCTGCTCATGCATGCGGCCCGCGGAATCGGCAGGGCGCAGGTGGTTCTTGCGCGGGCTTTGCTGGTGAAGCCGGGAATGTAGACTGCGCGGCATGAGGACTCTTTGCGCGGCTCTCGCGGCACTCGCGGCATCACCAGCCGTGGTGCCACAAAATCCAACTCCACCGGCCAACCCGCTCGTGAGCCTGCCTGCGGCTGGCCCGAAGAACACTCATGGCTGCCTCGCGAGCGGCGAGGGCTATCTGCGCGCGCGCATCCGCGGCGCGTTGGAGCTCGATGTCAATCTGCACAATGCTGAGTTGGAATGCGATGGCGGTCCGCGCCCTGATGGCAGCGGCATCCGGGTCAGTTTCGCAGGCCCTACCCGCTCTGACGGGCGACGCCTGCGAATGGTGTTTGGCGTAGCAAAAGCCGCCGAAGGCAAACAAGGCCGCGAACTGCCCACGAACCTGACAGTGATCTTTGAGGGTGAACAGCGCATGTTCGCAACCCGCGGTGACGACAAGTGCACCGCGGACGAATTCAAACAGGAGCGGTTTGGGCCCCTGGGTGGCCATGTCCGAAGCTACCGGGTCACTGCACGCGGATTCTGTATCGCACCCGTCAAAGCACTGAATACCGAGGAGACGATTCTCGTAAACAGCTTCGACTTCACCGGAGCCGTGACCTTCGAGGACCCTGAAACCGGTTCCTGAATTTGTCTCGAGATAGCTCAGGCCACGCCGCCACGCGTTGTGCATCAGCCACATGGCCACGTCCAAGCTGCACCCTTGCGGTGCAGACCCCTGATTCATGCACCTAAATTCCACTTTGCCGCGGCAATCCAGACCTTGGTCCCCCTTTTTTATGCGCAATATTTGGGTTGCCGCTGTTGCGTTTCCACCAAAACTGTTTCGGTGTTGCAAGACCACTGCTAACATGTGACACACGCGGAAGTGTTTCGTCCCCAGCGGAACAAATTCGTAAACACAAGAGAGACATGTGCCGAGCGGGTCGTCGGGTAACGAGCCTGCCGGTTTCCATTCGTCCGACGGTTTCAACCGTTTGCAGGAGGATTCAATGACCAGATCCAGTAACCAGGTCTCCAGCGCCGTCCGTAGCGCACTCTTTCTGAGTGCGGTTGCGGCCGCGGCTGCTTCCGGAGCACCTGCGATGGCCGCCGACGCTGATGCGCCCGCTGCCAGCGAAGCGCCCATTCAAGAGGTCGTCGTCACCGGTTCGCGTATTCAGTCGCCCAATGTGACCGCCATCAGCCCGGTCACCACCGTTTCAGCGGCCGACATCACTGCAACCGGCCTGACCCGAACCGAAGACATTCTCAACCAGCTACCGATGGTGTTCGCCGGTCAGAACTCCACCGTGTCCAACGGCTCTGACGGTACCGCGTCGATCAACCTGCGCGGCCTGGGACCGCAGCGCACATTGGTGCTGGTCAACGGCCGCCGCCTCGGCCCCGGCCCCGGAAGCGGTTCAAACGTTTCCGACATCAACGAGGTTCCCGCAGCGCTGATTGAGCGCGTAGACATCCTCACCGGTGGCGCGTCATCGGTGTACGGTGCAGACGCCGTCGCGGGCGTCGTCAACTTCGTCCTGAACACGAAGTTTCAGGGCGTGCGTATCGACGCCGGTTATGACTTCTTCCAACACACGCAACACAACGCGGCCGCCGGTGTTGTTGCCGCTGCGGGCGACCAGCTCCCCGAACACAGTGTCAACACGGGCTTCGGCAAGAACGTTTCGATCCTCATGGGTTCGAACTTCGCCGACGACCGCGGTAACGCGACGTTGTATGCCACGTTCGACAAGAAGGCACCGGTCCTTCAGGCCAAGTACGACTACTCTGCCTGCGTCCTGGATTCCACCAAAGCAGGCAATTTGAAATGCGGTGGCTCGGGCACGAGCGCATCGGGCAGGGCCGGTGGTTACTTCCAGGCTTACGGATTGGCACCGGGCCCCGCCCTGTTCACCAACACGGTTGACGGGCAGACTGGCGCGTGGCGGCCGTTCACCACGAGCGACCTGTACAACTTCGGCCCGTTGAACTTCTATCAGACGCCAAACGAGCGCTGGACCGCGGGCGGGTTCCTGACGTTCGATGTCAATTCGCACGTCACCACCTACGGTGAGGTCATGTTCCAGCGGAACACGACCCAGGCGCAGATCGCGGCGAGCGGCGACTTTTTCCAGCCATCGTTCATCCCCTGCAACGATCCGTTGCTGACCCCGGAAGAGCAGGCTTCGATCTGCTCCCCTGCGAATCTCGCGGCGCAGGGCAACCCGGATCCGAGCGGCATCAACATGTACATCGGTCGTCGTAACGTGGAAGGCGGCGGTCGCGTCGGAACTTTCCGTAGCGATAACGCCCGCCTCATCCTCGGCGTGAAGGGCGATATCAACGATGCATGGCACTATGATGCATACGTGCAGCGCAACACTGTTGATTTCAGCAACGGCAACGAGAACTACTTCAGCAACGCGAACATCATCAAGTCACTGAACGTCGTTCCGGACCCGGTTACCGGCCAGGCGGTTTGCCAATCGGTCGTCGACGGCTCAGACCCGGCTTGCGTACCCTGGAACATCTGGGTACCGGGCGGCGTGACCAAGGAAGCGCTGAAGTACCTGCAGATTCCGCTGCTGATCGAAGCCACCACCACCGAGCAGGTGGCCTCCGGCTCCATCACCGGCGATCTGAGCAAGTACGGCGTCAAATCACCCATGGCCGACGACGGAATTGTCGTCAACGTCGGTGCCGAGTGGCGCGGTGAATCGGCGGACTTCACTCCGGACTACCAGAGCTTGCTGGGCAATGCCGCGGGTGCCGGTGGCCCGACTGCGCCGGTGCACGGCGGCTTCACGGTCCGTGAGGTCTTCACTGAGGTGAGCGCTCCGATTGCCGAGCACCAGGTTTGGGCGGAGTCCGCTTCACTCACGGCCGGCTATCGCTACTCCTCCTACAGCGAAGGCTTCAAGACCAACACCTACAAGGTGGGTGCCGAGTGGGCGCCGATCAAGGACATCCGTACGCGCTTGAGCTATCAGCGTGCGGTGCGCGCCCCCAACATCTTCGAGTTGTATCAGGCTCAGGCCGTGGGTCTGGATGGTTCGACCGATCCGTGCGCCAGCCCCGCGGGAGTGGCGCCAGTTGCAACACAGGCACAGTGCGCCCTCACCGGCGTATCGGGTGCTCAATACGGCAACATCGGCCGCAACTCCGCTGCCCAGTACAATGGCTTCATCGGTGGTAACCCGGCGCTCAAGCCGGAGACGTCGGATACCTATTCGGCGGGCATCGTGTTGCAGCCCCATTGGGTACCGAACCTGGTCGTGTCCGTCGACTACTTCAATATCAAGGTCAAGGACACCATTGGGCCCATCGGCGAAGACACGATTCTGGCGCAGTGTATTGCAACCGGCTCCCCGACCTTCTGCAACTCGATCCATCGCGATGCGAACGGATCTCTGTGGAAAACCAACAACGGTTTCGTGGACGATCTGAACGTCAACTTCGGATCGCTGTCCACGAAGGGATTGGACATCAAGGCTGACTACCGCCAGCCGCTGCCGGCGCTCGGCTCACTGGCCTTCTCCATGGAAGGTACCAAGCTGATCGCACTCAATACGCAGACACTGACCAACGGACCTACGTATAACTGCGAAGGTTACTTCGGCACAGTGTGCGGCGCGTCGAACCCGGGTTGGCGCCACGTGTTCAGCACGACGTGGGCTACTCCGTGGGACGGCCTGGATGTCACCCTGCGGTGGCGTTACATCGGCAAGGCGGCTTCGGAACAGTACGACAGCAATCCATCGCTGGCCGGCACTCCGTTCCCGCTCACTGGACACATCCCGGCTTACAACTACCTGGATATGTCCGCGATGTTCAACGTGTACAAGGGAGTTCGATTCCAGGTTGGTGTCAACAACATCGCCGACAAGGATCCGCCGGTGGTCATGTCCGGCGGCGGTGGCTTCGGTTCGGATTGCCCCACGATCACGCCAAACGGCAGCTCGTGCAACGGCAACACCTTCCCGGGTACCTACGACGCGATGGGGCGGTTCATCTTCGCCCACATCACGGCACAGTTCTGATCAGTACCTGAAAGGGTGACCTTTCGACGGCGGGCCTCGTGCCCGCCGTTTTTTTTGAGGGGCATTTAAAGCGCTGAAGGGCTTCAGCGCAGGCGCTTGACCCGGTGCTCGCGGCCGGCAGAAGTCGTCATCAAATAAGAACCCATTGTCGCGCGCTTGATCGTTACCTCATCTCCTTTAGCGAGAAGCGCGTCGGAGCCGGCGAGCTGCCACACCGCACCACCCTCCAGGGAGATGGTCTCGCGGCCGTAGGGATCGTATTTGAGATCGACAACCTTGCCGGTGACTGTTTCGACGGGAGACTTCGGGGCGGCGGGGTGTTCAGCCTTATAAAGACCGAATGCCTCGGGGGTCCCGGGAGCAGGGCTCGTCGACGCAGCCGCGGGCGTCGGCACTGAATCGGGCGCGGCGGCGGGTGCGGACGGCGGCCCGGGTTGAGGGGTTGCAGCCGCGGGTGGCGGCGTGGCTCCCCGGCCGGCGAGCTTGTCATAACAGGCGAGGCGCTCGGCCTGTGTCTGGATCGCAGCGCACGTGTTGAGGTCGTTGGACGATGACTGGGAGATCGCGGGCAGCGCCACGCCCAATCCAGCCACAGCAACAAAGAGGATGTACTTCATGCGACACCTTCGGGGCCTGAGCCGTAGTACGAGACCACTACTTCCGTCGCCGCGCGGATGAGATCCCGCTCGGCCAGTGTGAGAAACGGATTCCAGATATCGAAAATCAGAATGGCGCGCGGGGCATCGGAGCGGTTCCAGGCTTCGTGCTCGATGGTGTCATCAAACACCCAGGCCTTGCCGGGTACCCACTCGCGGGTCTCGGAGCCCACACGGAAGCTGCAGTTCGGAGGCACGATCAACGGCAGATGCACCGTCACGCGCGTGTTGGTTACACCGGTGTGCGGCGGAATGTGAGTGCCGGGCTCGAGAATCGAGAAGAACGCAGTCGGACCGCGGCCAGCAACATCGCACTGCGGCGCCTTGGCGAGAAGCGCGGCGGTACGCGGGCAACGTGCCAGGTGACCGGCCTGCGGCACGCTCTGGTTCCACAGGAAATAGGCGCTCCAGCGACGGGACTGGTTGAGCTCTTTCCACTGATCGAGCGGCAGGCCTTTCTCCGGATACGCAATGTAGGGCTCGAGGCCGGCGCGGTCAGCCACCAGCACGGTGGTCAGCTCGGCGCGAATGGCCTCGGTGCCCGCCTCGATCTCATCCAACCAGGGGAAGTCCGCCCGGTCGAAAAAATCCACGGTCGGGATTTCCGGGAAATACATCCAGGTTGGCTCTGAGTTGTAGCGCTTGCGCTGCGCGGCCAGGATCTCGATGCAGCGATCGACGCGCCGGAATCGTCCACCGCCATGCTGATCGCGGATGCCGGCCAGGCGCTCATCGATGGCAGCAGCCAGCGAACTGTCATCTGCTTGCACGATTTTACGCGCCCGCTCGACCATCGCGCTGACCGCAGCCGGCACCGCAGCGCCGGAGGGAATGGTCGCCAGCGCATTTCGAAACGTGCGCGCGGCATTTCGCGGATCACCCCGCGACTCGATGAGCGCTCCCTTTTGTAACAACGAGGACAGGTGCCGCGGCTCGAGGGCCAGCGCCTTTTCAATCGCCTCCAGCTCGGCCTGCTGCTGACCGAGGGCATTCAGGCTCGCGGCGAGGTTCGACCAGAGTGAGGGGTGGCCAGGATCGGCCTGCGTGGCGCGCTCGAACAGCTCACGCGCCTTAGGCGCGTCACCTCGCTGCATCATGCGCAGACCCAGCTCGTTGAGGACCGCCGGGTGTCCGGGAGCCATTTGCGCAGCGCGCGCGAGAAGCTGGTCGGACTCGGTGCCCCGACCGGCAGCGCTCGCGGCCTTGGAGGCCTGAAGCGTTCTCAGGACCATGCCTTCATCCGCAACCGGATTGACGTTGCTCAAGAACTTCACCTATGGTGTTTCGTTACGGTAATTCTAGCGCGGGTCGTGAATGGAGGGCGCGTTGACGGGAGACACTGCGGCGGTCGACGCGAAGTTGATGCAGGTAGCCGCGCTGCTGGACAGCGATCCGCGGGCCGCGGCCGATGAGGCGGCCAAAATCCTCACCGACCATCCCGGCCACCCGGTGGCCACCCTTCTATTGGGAACGGCACGCCGCAGTCTCGGTGACCCGAGCGCTGCCAGCGCGTTTCGCGATCTGGCGGCGAATCAGCCCGATTCAGCGCTGATCCAGCTGGAGCTGGGACAGACGCTGCGCAAGGAAGGTAAGTCTTCGGAGGCGCTCGCAGCGTTGCAGCGAGCGGTGGAGTTGGAGCCGAATCTCGCTGAAGCGTGGCGCGAGATTTCATCGATCCAGGCCGAGCGCGGTGACACCCAAGCGTGTGACACGGCTTATGACCATTACACGCGACTGGCGGATCCGGAGAAGCGTGTTGCCGAAGCGTCGGCCGCTTACTCGCTGTTCCGGCTGGATGCGGCCGAATCCCTGCTCCAGCGTCAACTCAAACAGAATCCGGACGATGTCGTCGCCCTGCGGTTGTCAGCCGCGGTCGCCGCGGAGCGCGAAGACTTCGTAACGGCAGAGCGCCTGCTCGGCCGATGTCTGGAGCTGGCACCCGGCTATCGGGAAGCGCGCTTCGACCTGGCGCGGACGCTGTTCAGTCAACAGAAGGCGGATCCCATATTGCCGCTGATCGAGCGGGTGTTGGCCACGCGGCCGGACGATCTGCTGGCGCGCTCGCTGCTGGCCTCTGCCAACAGCCTGCTCGGACACAATGATGAGGCGCTGCGGATCCTGACGACGCTCGTCGCCGAGAATCCGCAGAACGAGCGCGTATGGCTGGCTTACGGTCACGCACTGCGATTCGCCGCTCGGTCCGCCGACGCAGTGGACGCATACCGGAAAAGCGCAGCCCTGCGGCCTGAATTCGGTGAGGCCTATTTCAGTCTCGCGAATCTGAAGACGTTCCGCTTCACGCAGGAAGATATTGACGCAATGCTCGCGCAGGTGGCGCGGGAGGACCTCGGTCACCAGGATCGGCTTCAGTTTGAGTTTGCGCTGGGCAAAGCACTGGAAGATGCCGGGGACTACGCCGCCTCTTTCGAACATTACTCGCGTGGCAACGGACTGAGGCGGGCCGCTGCCAACTACAGCCGCGAAGACAACGCCCGGCTCGTGAACCGGACAATCACCCTGTTTACCCGGGAATTTCTGGACGCACGCAAAGGCTTTGGGTCGCCGGCGCCCGATCCGATCTTCATACTGGGAATGCCGCGCGCGGGCTCGACGCTGATTGAGCAGATTCTCGCAAGTCATTCGCAGGTGGAAGGCACCCGCGAGTTGCCGGATATTCCCGGCTTCACACTGGAGCTCGGCATCCTCGACAGGCCCGGACAGCCGTCCGAATATCCGCAATCCATTGCCCGGCTGTCACGCCGGCAATTGCAGGCACTCGGCGAGCGCTACCTGGCGCAGACACGGGCGCACCGGCTGCGTGGCACGCCCTTTTTTATTGACAAGATGCCGAGTAATTTCTTTCACATCGGCCTCATTCAACTGATTCTGCCCAATGCGCGCATCATCGATGCGCGCCGCTCGCCCCTGGGCTGCTGCTTTTCCAACTTCAAACAGCACTTCCAGTCGGGTGTCTGGTTCAGCTACGACCTGGAGGACATCGGCCACTACTACCGCGACTATGTGCGCCTGATGGCGCATTTCGATGCCGTCATGCCCGGCCGGATCCATCGTGTCTACTACGAAAACGTGGTCGCCGACCTGGAGGGTGAGGTGCGCAGGTTGCTGGACTACTGCGGGCTGCCGTTCGAGGAGCAATGCCTGCGCTTCCACGAAACGCGGCGTGTGGTCCAGACTGCGAGCTCTGAGCAGGTCCGCCGGCCCCTGTTCTCAGAAGGCGTCGATCAATGGCGCAACTTTGAGCCATGGCTGGGCAGGTTGCAGGCAGTGCTCGGTGAGCTCATCGATGAATACCCCCCTACAAGGTCCTGAAATCCTCCACCTGTTCAGTGTGCCGCTCGGACGCAGCCGCCTGCCGAATGCGCAAACACTGAATCCGGCGTTGAAGCGCTTTATTTTTGCGCAGGAGCAGACCGGCCCCCGTAACCCGCGGCCGCTGACTCAACGCAACGCCGCCGTGTTCGAGAGTGACTTCAATCTGTTCCGCCACAGCGAGCCGGCCATCCAGGAGCTGAAGGCGTTCTGCTGGAACCAGCTGCTGTCGATGGTCGCGATGTTGAATGGCTACGACCACGCCACCATCTCGCGCCTCAACATCTACAACGACTGTTGGTTCCATGTCACGCGGCGGGGCGGCTTCTTCGGGCTGCACAACCATCCGAACGCCTCGTGGAGCGGAGTCTATTGCGTGGATCCGGGGCGGCACGACCCGGGGAAACCCGACAGCGGCAAGCTCACGTTCGTCAATCCGGCGATCTTGAGCGGCATGTACATGGACGCAGCCAACGCCAACCTGCGGCTGCCGTTTTCCGCGGAGATTGCCAGTGCGTCCCTGGAAGCCGGCCAACTCGTGCTGTTTCCTTCATGGCTGCTGCATGACGTGAAGCCTTTCGAAGGCGAAGGCGAGCGCATTACCATCGCCTTCAACTGTTGGTTCACGTTGCCGGACCCGGCACCCTGATTCCCAAGGTCACCCCGGTCCCGCCGCGTCAACCGGTCCCGCCGCGTCAACCGGTCCCGCCGCGTCAGCCGGTCCCGCCGCGTCAGCCGGTCCCAAGATACGCGCCTTCGAAATACAACTCGCGGTTGCGGAAGTCGATTCCCAGTGACCTGACGGTTCCCAACACGTCCATCCCCAGAATCATGGCCGGGCGGTCCCGCATCTTCCAGACCGTGAAGATGTTGAAATCGCCGTAGATGAGATCCACGTCGAGCAGCTTCAGGGGACCCAGGACGATGATCGGCGCCAGGCCATGCTCACCGCGTGCGATGTCGCTCGTGGTGCCGTAGACGTCCGTGAACAGCGGCTGTTTTTTTCTGCTCTGCCAGCTGTTCAATCTTTCACGCAGTGCCAGGTTGCCCAGAGAGCGCTCGGCACCCGTATCGACGACGGCTATCGCTCGAACCCCACCGACAGTCACTTCGACCGTCATCAGGCCATTCTCCAGCACGCTCGTGTGAACCCTCTGGAAGCCGCGCGGCGCAAGTCCAATCTTCGAGCGGGAAATGGTGACCCGGTTGTGCATGAATTCCACCATGATGCGCTCGTCCTTCAGGCCCGCGGCGCCGAGGATTCCATCGGCACCGGCCATGATGGCCGGCTCGATGACGGGCAACCGCAACGACCGGTACTTCAGGTCACCGGCCTCCAGGAGATCAACCGGCACTGAAGGTGCACGGGCGGACCCGGTCACCCCGTTCACGAGAAAGGGGTACTCATCACTCGCCTGCAGCGCCAGTGTCTCGGCGAGCCGGGGCGAGATGGTGGAATAACTGGCGCCCGTATCGACGATGAGCCGGAAGGGTCCCTGTCCATTGATCATGACCGGCATGAGAATCCGGCCGATCCGGTCCTTGCGGGTCGGAGAGGCAAAGAGTGTCGCATCATCCGGCGGTGCGATCTGCGGCAGATCAGCGGCCTGCGCTGCCGACAGAACGAGCAGCAGCAACCAGCTCCATAATCGAATTCTCGGCACGGTGCCCCCTTTGTCGGCTGCATCGTATTGGATACCCACACGATTCGCCGTGGTATAGACGAGGTGGCGGCCCGATACTCTAGTGGAGTGGATCTTGACGGAAGTGGCACTCGAGGCACTGCTACGCGACGCACACCAGCTGCACAGGCTCGGGCGCGTGCCCGAAGCCATCGAAGCCTATACACGCGTTCTCGCGCTGCGAGCTGACCTGGCGGAGTGCTGGTTCAATCTCGGGGTATTGCTCAGGCAACAGCGTCAGTTCACGCAGGCCCTCGCGGCCTACCAGCGTGCCCTCGACAATGGCATCTCCGGCCCGGAGGAAGTCTACCTCAATCGCGGCGTTATCTACGCCGACTACCTGCGTCAGGATGCGGCCGCGGAACAGGAGTTGAAGCGCGCCCTGCAGCTGAAGCCCGATTACATCCCGGCCCTCCTGAATCTCGCCAACCTGCAGGAGGATCTGGGCAACAGGTCGGAAGCCGGGACTCTCTACGAGCGTATCCTGACGCTCGATGCGAGCTGTCTGGAAGCGCTCGCGCGTTATGCCAACCTGCAGCCTGCAGCCGGTGCAGACGAGCGGCTCGTCACCCAACTCCAGGGAGCCCTTCGCACCCCCGCTTCGGCGGCAGAGCGCGCAAGCATCCTGTTTGCGCTGGGCCGGCTCCTCGACGGCAAGCAACAGTTCGCCGCGGCGTTCGAGGCTTACACAGCCGCCAACGCCAACAGCCGTGCCAGCGCGGCGCCCGGGGCCGGAATCTATGATCGCAAGCGCCAGGAGGAACTGGTCGACCAGTTGATCTCGATGTACCCGGAAACACGGCCGGGCGGCGCCGCGCCAACAGGTGGGGCCGCGGCGACAGGCGAGGCGAGCTCGTCGGACCGAGGGAGCCGCCCTATCCGAGCGGCGAGCCGCGCTGAAACCAGTCCGCAGCCGATTTTCATCTGCGGGTTGTTCCGCTCCGGATCCACGTTGGCCGAACAACTGTTGGCCGGGCACCCGCAGGTGGTTGCCGGTGGCGAGCTGGATATTCTGCAAAGACTGTCGGCGGCGGTGCCGTCCCCGCAGGCCCTGGCCGCGGCTTCCCCCGACCTGCTCGCCTCCCTCGCCAACAGCTACCGGGACGAGCTGCGGCGGATGTTTCCCGGCGCGAGTTATGTAACCGACAAGCGCCCCGACAACTTCCTGCATATCGGGCTCATCGAGCGCCTGTTTCCGGACAGCCGCATCGTGCACACGACCCGCGACCCACTGGACAACTGCCTGTCGATCTTCTTCCTGCACCTGGATCACAGCATGAGCTACGCGCTCAACCTGTTGGATATCGGACATTATTTCCGCCAGTACCGGCGCCTGATGGCGCACTGGCAGCGCTGTTATGGGGCCGACCTCTTCGAGCTGCACTACGACTCGTTCGTCCGTCAGCCGGCGCGGGAGGCCGCCCGACTGTTCAACTTCCTCGGGCTGGAATGGGACGAGCGCTACCTTGCCGTTGAATCCCGCAGTGAAGCCATTAAGACAGCGAGTGTCTGGCAGGTGCGCGAGCCGATCTACACGCGCTCCTCCGGCCGCGCGGCGCACTACGCCACGCAATTGCGGGAGTTGCGCGAATACTTGGCGGATCTGCTACCGAAATGATGAGATCTGAGCGATGAATCAGGGTTCGATAGCCATTGTCCCGATCTTCGCCACCCCCATGGCGATGGTCACTCTTCCTGACGCGTCACAAACGAGCGAGGTTGTCGCGCAATTGTTCGCACGACATGCGGCGGCGAATCCCGCGCCACCAACGGCTGCGGGGTTGTGTTACCAGAGTCGCGATGACCTTCTGGAATGGCCGGATGCCCCTGTACGGCAACTGTGTGGCGAGATCCTGCGCGGTGTCTGGTCGACGGTGGCAGCGGCAACCACGTTGAGTCACGAGCAGCTCAGCACTCTTTCGGTGCAGGCCCGTGGCGCATACACCATTGTGCAACCTGACGGCTGTGTCCCGGCCACCAGTCATTCGCTGACCGCGTGGTGTGGGATTTATTGCCTCCAGGCGCCGGACCCAGTTGCGACACGCGGCGACAGCGGCGTCGTACGATTTTACGAGTCGCGGTTAGGTACGTCGCTCGCCGATGCAACGACCAGCGCACTGCGCGTCCCATTCCTTTCTGGACATTACACCTGGCGTGCCGTACCCGGCCAACTCGTTGTTTTCCCAGGCTCACTGACCTACGAAATTCCGCTCATCCGCGCTGCCGGCGCTCTCACCCTGATCACTGTGAGAGCTCGTTTTGTGGCGCCGGGTCAGGAAGGACTGACGCGATGGTAGCGCCGCCGTTGCAACTGACTCCGGTATTCGCGGTGCCGCTGCTACAGGCGCGGCTCAATCCCTGTCAGGAGTTGAATCAGGCCCTGGAAAGCCTGTTTCTGGAGCACGAGCGGGATGAATTCCGCAATCCGACTCCGAGCCACATCCCCCAGGCGGAGACTTTTGAGAGCCGATTCAACCTGTTCCGTTGGCCGCAACCGTGTATCCAGGAGTTGCGCCGGTTCGTGCTCGACTCGGTCGCCGGCGCGGTCCTGCAGACAACGACAGTGAGCGCGGCGGAGCTCTCGCGGCTGAGGTTTCATAACCACACCTGGTTTCACATTACGCGTTACGCCGGCTCATTCGTGGCCCACAATCATCCGATGGCTTCCTGGTCGGCGGTGTACTGCGTCCGCGCCGGCGAGGTGGTGAAGAAACATCCACAGAGCGGGCTGTTGCGTTTTTTCGACCCGCGGCAGGGAGCCAACGCCTATCTCGATCCGGCAAACGACAAACTGCACGCGCCGTTCGCACTCCGGTCCCTGGAAATCCGCCTGGCGGCGGGCGACCTGGTCGTTTTTCCGTCGTATTTGTTCCACGAAGTGACGCCTTTCTACGGCGCGGACACGCGAATCACCGTGGCGGCAAATTGTTGGTTCACCGGGGGCTGAAAAGCTTCTGAAAAACCTGTTGCTTCGGCGCGACGATCGTCTCAACGAAGAATAAGAAACGTCCGCGCACGAGCCCAGCGCGAGGGATGAGCCGGTACCGTCAGGGACAAACCCTGAATTTGAGGGACGGATGCAATAATTTCATTCTTGAGCAAACTTTGCAATGTTAGTTTAGGGGCGTAGTATTTCCGCCATAGGAGCCCGAATGATTGGTGCTCTGCTAACAACGTCTTGGGGAGTTCAAGAATGACGAATAGAAGTCGCAACGTGCGGCAGGCCGTCCATATCGCTCTATCTGCCTGCGCGTCGGCCGCGGCGGTCCCGCTGGCATTCGGCGCGGACGCAGCACCAGCGAATCCGGATGCGGTTCAGGAAGTCGTGGTCACGGGCTCGCGCATCGCCCAGTCGCCCAACGACATTTCGATCAGTCCCATCAATACGGTCTCCTCGGTCGATATCCAACAGACCGGACTGGTCCGCGCGGAAGACATTCTCAACAACATGCCGCAGGTGGTGGCCGAGCAGTCATCCGGCACCTCGATCTCGTCCCTGGGCATCGCGACTGTCAGCCTGCGTGGCCTCGGGTCGCAACGCACGCTGGTCCTCGTAAACGATCGGCGCATGCAGCCGGGCGGTTCCGGCGGTGTCGTAGGCCCAGGCGGCGCTTCCAACGCAGCCGATATCAACCAGATTCCAGCCAGCCTGATCGAGCGCGTCGACGTTCTGACGGGCGGCGCCTCGGCAACGTACGGTGCCGACGCTGTGGCGGGTGTCGTGAACTTCGTCCTCAACACCCACTACCAGGGCGTCAGGGTCGATGCGAACTACAGCTTCAACAACCACAGCAACAACAGCCAGCAGTACCTGGGTTGGCTCAAGGACGGGAACCAGCCGATTCCGCAAAGCACGGTCAACACCGGCCAGACCAAGGACATCTCCATCCTGGCGGGCGCGAATTTCGCGGATGGCAAGGGTAATGCCACCACCTATTTCACCTACACCAACACATCGCCCGCGGTGGGCTATCAGTTCGATCACGCGGGCTGTACGCTGAATGCCGGCGACACTCCGGACAGCGCCATCTTCTGCGGTGGCTCGAGCACGAGCGGTACGGGCCGCTTCAGAGTCCCCGGAGTGGATGCGGGTAATCATCCCGTCTTTCTGACGAACAATACGGTCGATGCGAAGACGGGTGCATTCCGGCCCTACAGCTCCGCCACCGATTCCTATAACTACGGTGCGCTCAGCTATCTGCAGCGCGCGGGCGAGCGTTACACGGCAGGCGCGTTCCTGCACTACGACATCAATGACAACGCGAGTGTGTACACGGAGACCATGTACGCACACAACTTCTCGACGGCACAGTACGGACCCAGCGGCGCGTTTGCCTACACTTCCTATCCGTTGTCATCGGACAACCCGCTGTTGACTCCGGAACAGGTCGCAACGATCTTCACACCGGCGAACATTGCGTCCAATCACGCCAGATTTCCGGAAAAGAACCTGGCGGCCAACCAGGTGCAGATGTACGTCGGGCGCCGCAACGTGGAAGGCGGCGGGCGCCTGGACAACTACTACTCGAATTCGCTGCGCCAGGTTATCGGCGTCAAGGGCGGATTTGCGGATGCCTGGACCTACGACACCTACGCTTCGCTGGGTCTCACGAACTTCCAGGACATCGAGGGCAACTTCCTCGGCGTCAACCAGATCAACAACGCATTGGATGTTGTCAAGAATCCCACGACAGGCGCCGCGGAGTGCCGCGCCCTCGCCAGCGATCCGACGTGCATACCCTGGAACATCTACTCACCGACCGGCGTCACCAAGGATCAGCTTGCTTATCTGTCCGTGCCGGCCTCCTACTCGGCGAACTCCACCGAATACATCGTCGATGGGTCGGTTACCGGAGACCTGGGCAAGTACGGCATCAAAATCCCGACGGCGAAGGACGGCATTTCCATCAACGTAGGCGCCGAGTACCGCGAGGAGAAATTCAAGTTCGATCCGGACTACATCTTCGCCAACGGCCTGCAGGCGGGCGGCGCGCCCTCCAAGTCCATCGACGGCAAGCTGCATGTCTGGGAAGGCTTCACCGAAGCCCGCATACCGATTGCCAACGACCTGCCATTCGTGAAGAGCCTGGCGATGGACGCCGGCTATCGCTATTCGAAGTACACGCTCGGCTTCACCACCAACACCTACAAGTTCGGTGTGGAGTGGGCGCCGATCGATGATGTCCGCTTGCGCGCCGGCTACAACCGTGCGGTCCGCGCTCCGAACATCAACGAGCTGTTCCAGCCCGCCACGGTCGGTGCGGGAGGCACGGCGGACCCGTGCTGGGGAACCAAGCCTGTTCTGTCAAAGGAGCAGTGCGCTCTGGCAGGTGTTACTTCGAGCCAGTACGGGTTCCTCGATGTCAACCCGGCCGCGCAGATCAACACCCTGGTCGGCGGCAATACCCAGCTGACGCCCGAAATCGCGGATACCTACACCGCGGGCATGGTCATTCAGCCGCAGATGGTTCCCAACCTGGTCACCTCCATTGACGTCTATTACATCAAGATCCGGGACACCATCACATCGCTGTCCTCCAACACCGTCATCAATGACTGCGCCCTCACCGGCCAGCCGTCGTTGTGCGGCCTGATTCACCGCGGCGCGGCCGGGGACCTCTGGTTCAATCAGAGCAACTACGTCACCGCGACCTACCTGAACATCGGCAAGGTGTCGACGCGCGGCATCGATATTCAGTCGCACTACCACACCGATCTGGGCGGGTTCGGCAAGTTGAGCACGAGCATCTCCGGTACCTACACGAAAGACTTCGAATTCCAGCCGGTACCGGGACTGGGCTCGTACGACTGCGCCGGCTACTGGGGCTCGACCTGCGGCGCGCCGGTACCGCACTGGCGCCACGTGTTGAATACGACCTGGGGATTGCCCTGGTTCGGTCTCGACCTGACCGCCCGGTGGCGCCTGGTGGGTCCGTCGAAGGTCGATCGCTCGAGCTCGAATCCGGCCCTGAAGGCGGATTTCTACACGGCGACGTCGCACATCCCGGGCTACAACTACATCGACCTGTCGTTGTCGGCACCGATCACGAGCTACGTGGATTTCCGGGTGGGCGTCAACAACATTGCGGACAAGAATCCGCCGCTCATTCTGAACGGCACTCTCTCGGATTGTCCGAACACTACTTGTAACGACAACACGTGGGTGGGCACGTATGACACCCTCGGTCGTTACCTCTATGCCCACGTCAGCGTGAAATTCTAAAAATTACACGGCACACTGGGTCCTTCTGCACGGCGGGCTTCGGCCCGCCGTTTTTTTTGGGGGGTGCGCTATCATCGCCCCGCCCCTCCCAGCCAGATGCGAATTGATGAAGCCGCGTGACCTGCAAGCAGATATGGCGATGCTCCGGGAAGTCCTGCGACTCGCCCAGGCACGCGACTTTGAACGGGCCGGCGCGCTCGCCCGAGCCGCGCTGGCGGAAGGTTTCGAGCATCCTTTACTGCTCAACGTGGTGGCGACCACGCTCGAGCAGGAGGGGCGCTTTGCTGACGCCGCGCAGCTTCTGGAACGCGCCGTCGAGTTGGCGCCCCAGGATGTCGGACCGCGCAATGCCCTCGCCTTGTGCCTGCAGCGGCTGGATCGGCCGGCCGAAGCCCTCGTGCAGGTCGATATTCTGCTGAACCAACATCCCGAGCTGGGATTTGCGCACGCCAACAAGGGCAACGCGCTCATTGCGCTGGGATTCCTGGCCCGGGCCCGAGCGAGTCACCTGCGGGCCGTGGAACTGGAGCCGGGCAACGTCAGTGCCATGGCATCGCTGGCCTCGATTGCCAGCCACCGGGGTAATCACGAGGAGGCCCGCTCATGGGCGCGGCAGGTGCTGGCGAAAATCCCGAATTTTCCGGATGCGGTGATCAGCCTGGCCGCCGCGGAACTGGCCGGCGGCGAGCTCGCACGCGCCGAGAGTCTTTTGACCAGCCTGGTGGCGGATCCACGTGTTGCGGAAATCGATGCGGCGCGTGCCGGTGGGCTTCTCGGAGATGTGCTCGACGCCGGCGGGCGATATGAGGACGCGCTGGCCGCCTACACTGCCTGCAACACGGCACTGCGGCGGATCTACACGCAATTCGCGGGCAAAACGAGCCTGACCGAGTACGCCAGAGATTTGATCTCAACAGTCACCCACCTGGCTGACGCGTTTCAGTGGAATGCGCCAATCGAGGTCGCGGCAGGCGACAGCCCGGGCGAGAAGCCCGCGACCGCGCAGTCCGGGCCCCATGTCAGCGAGCATGTATTTCTGCTGAGCTTTCCACGATCGGGTACCACGTTTCTCGAGGTCGTACTCGACGGACATCCGCGGGTGGCCAGCCTCGATGAGCACGAGCTGTTGATTGATGCGGTGCGCGAATTGATGACAGACCCGCGGGACCTCGGCGCTCTCATCCACGCAAGTGAGGCCGATCTGCAGCGCCTGCGCGAAGCCTACTGGGAGCGGGTGCGCGAGGGCGAAGTCGACGTGTCCGGCAAAGTGTTTGTCGACAAATACCCGATGAATACACTCAAGTTGCCCCTGATCGCGCGTTTGTTTCCGAAGGCGAAGATCCTGTTTGTCCAACGCGATCCGCGCGAAGTGGTGCTGGCCTGTTTCCGGCGCCGCTTCAGGACGAATCCCTCCACCTACGAATTGTTGACCCTGCCGGGAGCCGCGGCTCTGTATGACATCACAATGGGTGTCGGCGAGTTGATGCGGCCGGTGTTCGGTGACAACTGGCGCGACGTGCGCTACGAATCCCTGGTGGCGGACTTCGGTGCGCAGACGCGCGCAATCTGTGAATTTCTCGGTCTCGAATGGATCGAGGGCCTGGATGACTTCGCTCAGCGCGCGCGAGAGCGCAAGCGCAGCACCCCGAGCACCGCGCAACTCGCGCGTGGCCTGGACCGGTCACGCCCCGTCCACTGGCAACACTACCGCGCGGCGCTGGAACCGGTGCTGCCCACGCTCACGAAATGGGTGGAGCGATTCGGATACGGCGCAGGCGCGTGAGCCGTTACTTCAAGCGCTCAACCCGGTAGCTGCGACGGCTCGGCGTCAACATCAGGAATGATCCGAGCGAGGCGCGCTTGATGGTGACGGTGTCACCCGGCCGCAGGCGCGGCTCCGGCTCAATGAATGCCCAGGTCTGACCGTTATCCAACACCACGGTGATATTGTGAACCCGATCCTCGGTCATCTGCGACACGGCGCTTTTGATCGCGGCCGGCCCCTCCGCCGCGCGGGGCTCGATCTGGCGGCGGTTGAGACCAAAGTTGTCTTCGGTATTGGGGTTGGCAGCGGATGCGACGGTCGGCGCGGAGGGGGGCGATTTCAACTGGCGAGCCGGTTCTGCTGCCGTGGTCGCCTCAGACTGCGCGGCCAGGGCAAGCGCCTCATAACAAGCGAGCTTCTGCTCACCCGCGGCGATGGCATGGCAGCGAAGCAGGTCATGGGTGTCGAGTTGCGCGGCAGCCGCCGGCAACGCGAGCAACACGATCGCACAGGGCCAGAAGCTTCGGCGGGTCACGAGTGGCATCTCCCGGAAATTCGTGTGATTGTACCTCCATACTGAGTGCGAACGTCGATGACCAGCCCAGCAGAAGCCACACTCGCCCAGGCGCTCGCCCTCCATCAGAACGGGCGCCCGGACCAGGCCATTCCTCTGTACGAGCGGGCGATTGCCCTGCAGCCGAATCTGGCCATGGCGTATCGCAACCGCGGGCTCGCACTGATGCAGCTCGGCCAGTCGCAGGCCGCGCTGGCGAGCTTCGAGGCGGCGCTGCGATTCACACCCAATGACTATCTGGCACTCAACAGCATGGGCGTCATTCTGCTGGGCCTCGGCCGACTCCCTGAGGCGCTCGCCCGCTTCGATCACGCCCTCGCGCTGCAGCCCAACGATCCGACCACCGCCCACAACCGCGGGCTGACTCTCATGAGCCTGACCCGTTACGAGGAGGCGCGCGGGAGCTTCGAGCGCGCGTTGCAACTCGCGCCTTCGTCGGTACAGACGTGGGTCTGGCGGGGCAAGTGTTGCCTGGAGCTCGGAAACGGATCGGACGCGTTGGCGAGCCTGCAGCAGGCGAAGAGCCTGGCCCCTAAGGATTTCAGCGTTCACTTCCAACTCGGTATTGCGCTTGCACGACTGGACCGCAAGGAAGAAGCCGTGGCGTCCTTCGACGCCGCGCTGGCGTGCAACCCGCGCTCTGCTGAAGCTTTCAACAACCGCGGCGCGGTGTTGGTGCGACTGTTTCGTCCAGCGCAGGCGCTACCAGACTTTCAGCGCGCGATCGAGCTCAATCCGGGTTATGTGGACGCACACACCAACTTCGGCAACGCGCTGAAAGGCCTCGGACAATATTCCGCGGCGCTGACTCCATTCAACCAGGCACTGACACTGAGGCCCGGTGACCCGGAGGCCACCTGGAGCAAAGCGGTTTTGCTGCTGGCGCTCGGCGAGTGGGCTGAAGGCTGGCCGCTGTACGAGTCACGCCTGCAAAGGGAGCCGGCTCGCAGACTGCAGCGCGAATTGAACCGGCCACGCTGGACAGGGCAGGAGTCGCTCGCGGGCCGCTCCCTGTTGGTTCACGCTGAGCAGGGACTGGGCGATACCCTGCAATTCGCGCGCTATATCCGGCCCCTCGAGGAGTTGGGAGCGAAAGTCACCTTCGAGGTGCAGCCGGTCCTGATCCAACTCCTGCGCTCGCTACCGATGCAGGGGACGCTGCTCGCCCGAGGCGACCCGCTTCCCGACACGGACTTCCACATTCCGCTTCTGAGTCTGCCACTGGCCCTGGGGACGAGGTTGAGCACGATCCCGGGCGGCGTGCCCTATGTGTCAGTCGATCCGGAGGCGACCCGGCGGTGGACCGAACGGCTCGCTGCCTTGCCGGGCCGGAAAATCGGAATCAACTGGCACGGCAACACGCAAGCCGAACAACTCTCGGCGCTGCAGGCCCGCTCGTTTGCGCTCGCGGCGGCTGAACCGCTGACCCGTGTGCAAGGTGTCACTCTCGTCTCACTACAGAAGGGCGCCGGCGCGGACCAACGCGAGGGGGTCACCTTCGCGGACCGGATCGTGCAACTCACCGATCCTGCGCACATGGGGCCGGCGGAGCTGGCCACGGAGACTGCCGCCATCCTCCAATGTCTGGACCTCGTGATCACGGCGGACACCGCACTCGCCCATCTCGCGGGTGCGCTGGGCGTTCCGGTCTGGCTCGTGCTGCAGTCGGTCGCCGACTGGCGCTGGCTCGTGGATCGAACCGACACGCCCTGGTACCCGAGCATGCGTCTGTGGCGTCAGCAAAGCGCCGGGGACTGGCGGCAAGTCTTTGAAAGAATTGCCGGGGAACTCGAAATCCAACCTCCGACATGACCGCCTGGTGGTTGCTTCAGCGGCAACCCTGATGTCGGAAAAATTCTGGTGTTGTACGGTCACCACGCTGTAGCCACGCTCCAGCTACCGCGAAAAACTTTACATCTATACTTAATCTCCCCTACAGTCGGCGCGCTTTGAGCTGAAATTACCGGCTCTTAGGAATAATTAAGGATTGTTGGGAGTGGGTATGAAGGAATTAGACGCCGCTGTTCACGTTACGCTTGTTGCTGCTTCGCTACTGTCCGTCGGGGTTCCGGCCACGGTTCTGGCCCAGGAATCTTCGGGTGCCGAGGGCGCCGCGCCCCAGGAAGTCGTGGTCACGGGTTCGCGTATTTACCAGACGGAAGCGCAGCGCGAACAGCCGCTTTCGACCATCACCACCGAGGCCATCGAGAAGACCGGACTTGCGGATGTCGGCTCGCTCCTGCAGCAGCTGACCACCGGCGGCCAGGCCCTCAACTCCAAATTCAACTCTTCCGGCAACTTCGGCTATCCGCCGGATGGCGGCGGTATCGGCGCGGGCTCCTCCCAGGTCAGCCTGCGTAACCTCGATTCGAAGCGCGTCCTGGTGCTGGTAGACGGTATCCGCTGGGTCAACGAGTCCTCCGCGTCGGGCGTCAGCGGCAGCGCCGACCTGAACACGATTCCCGTGGCAATGATCGATCACATGGAGGTGCTGGAAGACGGCGCGTCCGCCATCTACGGCTCGGACGCAATCGCCGGTGTGGTCAACATCATCACCAAGAAAAAGTTCGAAGGCGTCGAAGTCAACGGCTACATGGGTGACTACGGCAAGGGCGGCCAGACGACCGAGGGCAGCGTCACGATCGGCGGCGCTTCCGACAAGTTCTCCGGAATGATGACGGCCGAGTACTTCAAGCAGAACGCCATCAGCTCCGCGGACTGGTGGCAGTCATCCTTCCCCGAGCCCTATGCGGGCCTGAAGGCCGGCAGCTCGGCCACGCCCCAGGGCCGATTCGTTTTCTGCGATCCAACCCGGCCCATCGCCGGCGCCGGTGGCTGCGATTCCGCGCAGGAGAACTGGTACAACCTGACACTCAACAACGGTACCACCACCCCGGTCTGGAATCCCAACGATCCGGCCGCCGGGACATACCACCATTTCGGCAACGCCGACCGCTTCAACTACGCACCCTACAACCTGTTGCTCACGCCGCAGACGCGCAAGTCGATCTTCGGCAACATGACGTACACGGTGAACGACAATGTCGAGGCGTACGTCAAGGCGATGTACAACACTCGCGACTCGGTGAACCAGGCCGCTCCCGAGCCTATTTTCGTGGGTCCCAACACAGGTAGCGGCGGTCTCGCCGACAAGATCTCGATCTCCGGTGCCAATCCCTACAACCCCTTCGGTGTCGACCTCAACGCCGCGAGCAACCTGGGATACGTGACACGGCGTCCGCTCGAAGCGGGCCCGCGTATTTTCACGCAGACCGTCGACACGTGGTATTTCGGCGCAGGCTTGCGCGGCAAGTTCGCATTCATGGACAGTGACTATCACTGGGATCTGAACTTCGCGGACAGCGAGAACCGCGCGCAGCAGACTTTCACGGGCGGCTATAACCTGGGCTCCCTGTCGGAAGCACTCGGTGATCCCGCGATCTGCGCCACGATCCCGAACTGCGTGCCGCTCGATCTGTTCGGCGGCCAAGGCCGGCCAATCACGGCGCAGCAGTTGTCGTTCATCGGAGCGACGCAACACGACACCAGCACGCAGGACCTCAAGGTTGTGTCGGCTAACATCACCGGCAATCCCTTCAGCATCCAGGACCGGCCGGTGGGTATCGCCGTCGGCGGCGAGCATCGCCAGTACATCGGTAAGTTCAACCCGGATCCGCTGCGTACGCTGGGGCTGTCACAGGACTCGTTTGCATCGCCTGTGGATGCCACGTACCACGTGAACGAGGCGTATGCGGAAGTGAGCGCCCCCGTGCTGCCCACCCTGGGTGCCAGCGCTGCGGTCCGCTTCTCCGATTACTCCAACTTCGGCAGTACGACGACCTTCAAGATCGGTGCGCGTTGGCAGCCGATCGAGGACCTGGGTATCCGGGGAACCTACTCGACCGGCTTCCGGGCACCGAACATCGGTGAGTTGTACGGCCTCACGCAATTTGCCCCGAACCTGGTCGATCCCTGCGGTCCCACGAGTGGCGCGGTGGTCACCCCGGGCAACACCTCGGCGCTGGCGAATGCCTGCCGCGCGCAGGGCGTTCCCAACGGCTATGTGCAGGCCAACACTCAGATCACCACCCTCACGGGCGGCAATCCCAAGCTGAATCCTGAGAAGTCCGACAGCTACACCGTCGGCATCCTGTACAACGCGAGCTGGGCCCAGGACGTCCTGTGGACCGGCAAGTTGAACCTGGAAGTGACCTATTATCACGACCTCATCAAAGGCGCGATCCAGGCGCAGGATCTGCAATCACTGCTGGACCATTGCATCGCCGCGGGGGGTACGGATCCGACCTTGTGCTCTCCGTTCTCGCGGGCGGCCAGTGGCAATCTCAATCCGCCGAGCAACTTCCTCGCCAACCTGGGCCACATCCAGACGGACGGCGAAGATCTGAAGTTCAACTGGGCATCCAAGCCGCTGCCATTCGGCACTCTGTCGACCAATGTGATGGTCACCCGCGTGAACCATTACAGCGCGATCGATCAGCTGGGTGACGTTGCCCAGCGCACGGTCGGCATCGAAGTCAACAACAGCGCGATTCCGCGCTATCGCATGAATGCGACAATCGGCTACGGGATCGAGGATGTGCAGGTCAGCTGGACGGTCCGCTACCTGTCTGCCGTCAAGGAAGCTTGTGGTAACGCGCTGATCACGGGACCGGGAATTGGAGCTTGCACAGAGACCGGCGACACCGATGCGAGTGCCGCAATCAAGTCCACGCAGACCAACAAGCTCAGGGCCGTCACCTACAACGATATCTCGGTTGCCTACAACGATGCCTTCACTCTCAAGGGACTGTCGATCGTAGGAGGCGTGAACAACCTGTTCGGAGTGAATCCGCCGGTTTGCCTCACCTGCACACTGAACGGTTATGATGCCGGTACTTATGATCTACCCGGCGCCTTCTGGAACGTACGCGTCAAATACAAGTTCTGACGCGGACCCCCGTTTTGCGGCCCTGATGGGCCGCTTCCGCCGCTCAATGGGTATCCTGTTGAGCGGCGTTTTTATTTGTACAGCCGCCCCGGCCGCGAACCGGCAGAGTCCGCACGACACCGTTCCCACCGAGCCGTCCATACTGGAGATCCAACAGGGTCTGACGGCCGGACGGTTCGACGTTCCCGCCCTGGTACGGCACTACGAAGGCCGCATTCGCGCCATCGACCAGGCCGGCCCGCGCCTCAACTCCGTCATTGAAATCAACCCGGACGCGGCAAAGATCGCGGCCGATCTGCAGAGCGGCGCGGACCACGCCCGGCCCCTGTTCGGCGTTCCCATCCTGATCAAGGACAACATCGACACCGCCGATGGCATGCAGACGACGGCAGGTTCGCGGGCCTTGCTCGGCGCGAAGCAACCTCGCGATGCCTTCATCGTGCGCAAGCTGCGCGAGGCCGGTGCGCTGATCCTGGGGAAAACGAACCTCAGCGAATGGGCCAACTTCCGTTCTTCGCGCTCCAGCAGCGGATGGAGCGCGAGGGGTGGACAGACACTCAACCCGTACGCGCTGAACCGCAATCCCTGCGGCTCGAGCTCGGGATCCGGGGCCGCCGTCGCAGCCGACCTCGCGGTGGTCGCGGTGGGAACCGAGACGGATGGCTCCATTGTCTGTCCGAGCAGCGCCAATGGCCTGGTGGGAATCAAACCGACCGTGGGCCTCGTGTCGCGTTCGGGGATCATTCCGATTTCCGCCAGTCAGGATACGGCGGGCCCGATGGCCCGCTCCGTGGCCGACGCGGCGACTCTGCTGAACGTGCTGGCGGGTTATGACCCGGACGATCCCGCCACCGAGCCGTTGAAGTCACGGCCCGCGCCGGATTACCGCCAATTTTTGCAGCGTGACGGGCTGAAGGGCGTGCGGATCGGAGTCATGCGTCAGAACGCGGGCTTTCATGAAGAAGTCGATACGCTGTTGGAACGCGCGATCGAGACATTGCGTGCTCAGGGTGCCATCCTCGTTGATCCTGACAATATTCCTACTCAGGGAAAATTTGACTCGGAAGAACAGACAGTTCTCCTGTACGAATTCAAGGACGGACTCAATCGCTACCTGGAACAGCGTGGCGCCACGCCCCGGACGCTCGCGGAGTTGATTGCTTACAACAGCCGCGAAAAAGATCGCGAGCTGCCCTATTTCGGCCAGGAATTATTTGTGAAGGCGCAGGCCAGGGGGCCCCTGAGCACACCGGACTATGTTGAAGCCCACGAAAGAGCCAGGCGTCTCGCGGGTGTTGAGGGCATTGACGCGGCCTTGAAACGCGATCATCTCGATGCGCTGATTGCACCCACAATGGGGCCGGCCTGGATCACCGACTGGGTGAATGGCGATCATTTTGTTGGTGGAGGCACGTCGAGCGCACCGGCCGTGGCCGGATATCCCCACATCACGGTGCCGATGGGACTGATCCGGGGGCTGCCCGTGGGCTTGTCATTTGTGGGCACTGCGTGGAGTGAGCCGAGGTTGATTTCATTCGCGTATGCCTTCGAGCAAGCCACGCACTCGCGCCGGCCACCCCGCTTCCTGGCTCGAATTCCCTAGCCCGCTTTATTCACGAACGGCACGGCCTGAAAGCGGTGACTCACTCGGGAAGGGTGTTTTCGGCAGCGTGAAAAACAGGAGTTTTTCCCGCAGCCCCCCATGGATGGGTTTACGGGCGGTGCCGAAAACACCCTTCCCGAGTGAGGCGCCGCCGGCACCGGGTTTCCCGTTCGTGAATAAAGCGGGCTAGGGAACGCCGGATGCTTCAGTGATGGGCACGCGACCTTGGAGGAACCATGCCCAATCCACAACCGAAGCCGGAACCCGCCCCGAAGCCCATTACACCCGCGGATGAGCCGGAGCCCATTCCGGGCGATCCGCGGCCTTCACCGGACCAGCAGATCCACGATCCGCCCCTGCAGCCGGAAAAAGATACCCCCGAGGAGATAGTGTTCGACGAAGAAGAAGTCGCAAAATAGTGCGTCACACAGGTTATGAACCCATGACACCGGAAGAGTCGGAGCGGCAGCGCCGCAAGGTACAGAAGCAACTGGACGAGGCCCTGGCGGATTCGTTTCCGGCCAGCGATCCGGTTTCCATTGTGACGTCGCAGGAGGAAGAGGATTGGGGCGAGGGAGATTCCGCGCCTGCGGGCAAGCCCCAGCCGTAGTCACCGGAGCAGACCCGCGCTGCGCTCGACCGGTTGGCGCCGGATCGCCCAGCCTTGGCAGCCCACTCTGCCGGCCGCCCGTCAGGGAGCCGTCAATTCGAGAGTGGAGCCCGCCTGATTGACGGTGGTCAACACAATCGGCCGTCGCCAGACACGTTGTACATAGTCGAGCACGCGGCGGCTGCGCTCGAGGTCGAGACCGCGGCCATCGACCGAATTATCGTGTGTTAATTCCAGGGTGCCGTCGGTGCGGATGTGGGCGGCGGAAACCGAGGGTGCGCCAAAGTTGTATTTGGGGCCCAGAATCGCCTCGTGCAGGGCGCCGAGGTCGTGCTCCAGAACTTTGATGTGGCCATCGTTGCGGGCACTGAACCGGAACAGGCCGAGCTCGTCCGCCAGCTCGCGGGTGAGTTGATTGCGGATGAAGCTGAAATCATCATCCTGCTCCATGATGTGGCGCGCGCCATCCAGGCCGTCGCGTTCGACGATTTTTTCCCACATCGCGAACCCGAGATGATACGGATTGACGTGCAGGGCCACCTGTTGGTCAGCCGCGACCGGCCGCACGACGTCGGAATGGCACTTGATGGCGTCAACGTACGCCTGCTGGGGAACGAAGTCGGCTTCGCGCAGCAACCGCGCATGCCAGTAGGACGCCCAACCCTCGTTCATGATCTGAGTCGCAAACACGGGGTAGAAGTAGAACGACTCTTCGCGCACGGCCAGGAAGATATCGCGCTCCCAACTCTCCATTTCCGGAGCATAGTTGGCGACGAACCAGAGCAGGTCACGCTCCGGATGCGGCGGGACAGGCGCTCGCTTCTTGATCTCGAGGCCAGTGCTCGCGGCCGTTGGATCCAACTGGGCGAAACGCTTGCGGAACGCATCGTCACTCAGCGCCTTCGGGTCAGGCGCGTATTCAGGATACCGCTCGCGACGTAATCGCTGATCGACGTCAATGTGCTGCTCCAGCGCCAGTGCCGCATCCAGCACGGCCTCAACCCGCTGCATGCCATGTTGCTCGATCGCCTGTTGGATCTGGCGAGCATGGTTGGCCGCGTGCTCGACGATGTGCTCACTGACCTGGCCCTGACATCGTTGGAACATCAGGTTGTTACGGGAAAAATCAGCGTGGCCCAGTACGTGGGCGGTCACGAGGATGTTTTCTGCGAGACCGTTGCTCGAGGCGAGATACGCGTGACCGGGGTTGCCGGGAAACACCACCTCGAAGAGGCGGGAGTTACCCATGTGCCGCTGAATGAGCTGGTAGATATACCGGACTCCGAACGACCAGTGCGGCATGCGCACCGGCAGCCCGTACACGGCAATCTCCATCATGAAGGTGTCCGGGACAGCTTCGAATTCAACGGGGTGGAATGACAGGCCCGAACGGGCCGCGAGCTCTTCTATACGTTGCGTATAGTTCTTCCAACTGTCCTCTGTCATGGGCTGCGCCCAACTTTCAACGGTCTTCGCTGCGCGAAGCCCGTCCATGTAGCGGCGCGAAACGCGCCGGTCAGATGGCGGTCACGTACCATCTAAAGCCTTTGCCTCCGCTGAGAAGAAGTGACGGACTGCACCCCATACGTCGTCGAAGTCGTTCAGTGCGTAGCTGCCGGCGGCGCAACCCGCGGTCTGCAGCTCGGCATACAACCGTCCTGTTTCTGTCGCGAGTTGGCGCGACAGCCCGGATGAGACTTCCACATAACCCGTAAAGCACGCATCTGCGGTGATGCCCGTGAGTGACTCCCGCGCCTCGGCGCTGTCACTCACTGAATTGTCGCCGTCGGATGCGTAGAACAGATAGATATTGCAACGCGCCGGATTGTAGCGATCGCTGATGATCTCGCGCACCTTGTTGAATCCCGTGGATGACACGGTTCCGCCGGTGCCGCTCACCTGGAAGAACTCCGGCTCGGTGAACTCCCACGCCTCCGTGGTGTGAGCCACGAACACGGTTTCCAGGGAACGGTATTCGCGGCGCAGGCCCTGCACCACCCAGAAAAAGAAGGTCTTGGCCAACTTGCGGTCGCGATCCGACATGCTGCCGGACACATCGAGCATGAAGAATACGACGGCGTGCACGGCCGGCTGGCGGCGCCGCGCGAGCTGCCTGTAGCGCAGGTCCTCATCAATGAATGTTGGTTGGGCCGCCGGGTTGCCACGGCGCTTCACCATTTCCTTGAATGAGCGGCGCCGGTCGAGGCGCGAGCGAGCGCCCCGACGGTCATAACCTTCCCGGACCCAGTCTGAGTCCTCCGACGGACCCACGCGGGCCTTCAGGTTGGGGAGCTGCATCTCCTCCCACAACCAATCGACGATATCGTCGATCTTGAACTCCAGCATGAGTTGCACTTCGCCCTCATCCTGGCCGCCCTGGCCTTTTTCACCGGGGCCCCGCTGCTTGGAGGGATCGGAGAATACATCGCCAGGCTTGGCTTTTCCCTGCCCCGCGCCCTGTTGCTCCTCGGGACGGCGCAGCCGGAAGTGATAATGCTCCAGCATGCGAACGGGGACGCGCACGGTGCGCGCGCTTTCGTTGATGACATCAGCGCCGGAGACTATCTGCGGCAGATGTTTGCGAACTGACTCGCGAACTTTCTCATCGTGCCGCAACCAGTCGCGCGCGCCGCGCGAAAACAGGTCGTACCACTTTCCCGCACTAGACGGTTGATCGCTGGTCTCGGGCATACTCACAGTGATACTCCTCTCATGCGCTGCGCGCAACTTTCAAGCCGGTCGAAGCGACCGGCTTCATGTAGCAGCGCTACGCGCTGTTATGAGCCCTCCGTTTCACTCTTGTGCCAACAGCGTCGTGACATAGCTCAGTGCTTCCTTCGCGCTGTGCTCGTCGTAACCGTATTCGCTCACCAGCCGTTGCTGTACAACGGAGATCTTCTGGCGCGCTTCGTCATCCGGTCGCGCGGTTGAGGTCACCAGTCGCAGTACGTCGCGCCGCTCTTCGAACAAGTACTGCTCGATGGCCTCGCGCATGCGTGCGTGACTTGCGAGCTTGAACTTTTCGCCCGCCTTGAAGGCCACCATGGCCTTGCGCACGACCTCCTGGCGGAACGACATCTTGCCCGAGTCAGACACTTTGATTTTCTCTTCCACTGAGCGCAAGAATCGCTCATCGGCCGGCCGCGTCTCGCCGGTAATGGGGTCCGTGACCTGCCGGTGATCCAGCGAGGCTTCGACCTCATCGAGATATTTCTCGAGCAGTTGCTGTGCCTCTTCTTCAAACGAGGCAAACATCGCGCGGTGCACGTCCTCCTTGACCCAGCGGTTGTAGAACTCCTTGCGCGCGGTCACGAGGTGATCGACCCAGGCCTTCTTCTGCTTGGACTCCATCCGCGCATCGCTCTCAATCGTGTCCTTGATCGCGAGCAGCAGCTCCATGCTCGTCAGACTATGTGTATTCCCGCGCGTGATGGCATTTGAGATGGCGTTGATGACAAAACGTGGGCTGACACCAGTCAGTCCCTCGTCACCGCCTTCAGCGTGCAAACGCGTGGCTTCAGACTCCGGCACACCTTCGACAGCCTCGCCCGCGTACAGGCGCAGCTTCTTGGTCATATCCAGTCCTTCGCGTTCGGTCTTCACGAGACGAGTCAGAATGCCGAACACCGCCGCCAGGTTGAGCACGTGCGGGTCGAGGTGGACGTTACGGAAAGCCGGGGCACTGGCCACGAGCTTCTGATAGATCCGCGACTCATCCTTATAGGACAACGCATACGGGACCTTGATGATGACCATACGGTCCAGCAGGGCCTCGTTTTCCTTCTCCTGCAGGAACTTGTGGAATTCCGCCAGGTTGGTATGCGCGAGAATGGTCTCGTCCAGGTGGATGAGCGGGAACCGCGATACCTTGACGTTCTTCTCCTGCGTCATCGTCAGCAGGAGGTAAAGGAACTCACGCTTGACCTTCAGGATTTCGATCATCTCGAGCACGCCGCGGCTCGCGGCGTACACAGCTCCAGACCACGACCACGCGCGTGGATCGCCTTCGTCGCCGATCTGGGCAACCTTGGCGAGATCCACCGAACCGACCAGGTCGGCGATGTCCGCGGTGGTTGGGTCGTGTGGAGCGTAGGTACCGATGCCGGTACGCGACGACTCGGCGATGAATACGCGCTCTACAGGTACGCGCACGAAGTCGCCGTCGAATTCGCGGTCGACATAGTCACGCGCCCAGGGAGAAAGCTCGCCCTGGATATCAACACCATAGCGCTCACGGAACTCCGCGCGCAAACCCGCAGGAACGAGGTTCAGGGGGTTCTCGCGCATGGGCGAGCCCTTGACGGCATACATGGCCCCGTCGTCAGTCCGGCTGTACTCCTCCAGGCCCCGCTTCAACATGATGGCCAGGGTGGATTTGCCGCCTGAGGGTGGCCCTAGCAGCAGAAGCAGTCGACGGCCAACATCGGAACCGGCCGCCGCGCCTTTGAAATAATCGACGACCCGCGACAGGGGCTCGTCGATGCCGAACAGCTCGCGTTTGAACAACTCCTTGGCGCGCGAGGCATCCGGAACATCGCCCTGGGCGGCACGGCCGTGCCAGTTCAACATGTCCCAGATGTACTGATGGCTGGAACGCGCCATCGCGGCCGGGTTGGCCGGCAGGATCGTGGACAGAAATTCGCCGAACGTGCCTTCCCACCGTTGCGCGCGGTGCAGGCGGCTGTAGGAGCTCAGAGACTCAATGAACGCAGAATGGGTCGCGGAGTCCGAATCTTCAGAGAGCGATCGCATCGTCCTTCCCTCCCGTAGAGTTCAAACATCTCGGCCGGGGTGCTAGCGATGCCAGCGTGGCTCTTAACTTAGATCCAACGCTTGTCACGGTATGTGATGGCCCTCAATACCCAGCCCTGCTGTTACGTTAAGACTGTCACAACACTCGATTGTTCAGTCGTGCATGGACACTCGAGCAAAAGCCGCGCCATTCCTCCACGTTTGCAAAAAAAGCCCGCGGTTGCGCTGAAGATGGACCACACGCTGCAAAGCAAAATGCATGCCTGTTTCAATTTGGCTCGTTGGGACAGCGCTTGCACTGAAATGTGGCCGTTTACGCACCGCCGGTCTTTAATTAAGGGGCCTAGTGGCCGAAAAGATCCTTCAGCTTGTCGCCGAGTTTCTTTTTCACCAGGTCGCCGGCTTTCTGCTGCACCTCCTGCCCTAGTTTGCCTTTCGCCAGGGCCGCGATGTCAGGCCGCACAGTCGGGCTGGACATCGTGCCAGTAATTGTCAGCGGCACTTCCACGGCTCCGAGCGCATCGAGGCCGCCACCGCCCGCGGGCACACTCGTCGACGGCCCATTGGCCGCCGGCAGCTTGTTGACCGCGGCGACGAGCTGATAGTTGATCGCCTCGGTGGTGGTATCCAGAGTACCCTTGCCGTGGACTTTGAGAAAGTCCGTTTCCATGCGCAGATCGTCGATTCGCAGCACGCCCTTATCGAGGCCGCCGTTCATCTGTAAGGCATTGAAATTGGTGCGCGCGGGCCCGGTTCCCGTGCGAGCAGCCGGCACCTGACGCTTCAACAAAGCGTTGACACGCTGCAATTCGTAAACAATATCGACACCTACCAGCGCGCCTTGTTTGACGTTCACGTCGATCTTTCCGTTCAATGAACGCTTGATGGCATCATCAGTGTTTCCGACGCCCGTCACTGCCACGTCAGCATCCGCGCGCCCTGAAAGGCGCGAGCTATTGACGGCCGCTTTCACCAACGCGCCGATGTCGGTGGCGTGTACATGCTCGTTGAGCGACAGTTGCGCCTGCACAGGCCGCGCGTCCAGGACGATGTCACCGTTGTAAGTTCCTCCATACATGCGCGCTTGTGTAGGTCCGAGACGTACATGTCCGTCCTTCGCAACAAGTGGCATGACGACGTCAGTGAATACCAAATTCGCGAAAGTCGCGCTGGCTACGTGGAGCGTTCCGTTCACGTCCAACTTTCTGAGGGTCTCGAGCGGCAGCGGCGTCGGAGGAGCCGCGGGTGGAGGATTGACAGGATGCTTGGATGCAGCAGGCGCCTCCGGGGGCACCGGTGCCCGATAGCGATCGATATTGATTGCATTCACATTCAAATCGAAGCGCAGCGCCGACGTTTCGAGGTCCTCGATGCCAGCCGTGCCCTTGACCTGTGTGTCGTCGAGCGTGAGTTGCAGTCCTGACAGCTGCAGTTGCTCGAGTGTTAGCTGAAAGTGGGTCTGCAGCGCAAACTTCGACAAGGCGCTGGGATCGCGCGTAATGGGTGGCGCAATACCGAGAGATTGCAGGAACTTACGCGCGGACGTCGAGGGCACGGAAAGGCTGCCGGTCACCACGCGGTCGGTGGACATTTTTTCGCCAGCCACTGAAATATCGACAGCGACATCACCCACCTTCATTTGGATCGTGGCAGGCGCGAGGGTGTGGGCCGTGTTATCCAGCGCGACCGCGGATGTCGTCAGTGAGAAGGCCAGTGGCTTCACTTCCGGTACCGCGGCTCCCGCCGCTGATGCAGCTACCGCAGACCCCGTGCCCTTGCTGATGGCAGCGCTGGTGGATGGCCGGGCCAGGTAGGTTCCCCGCAACTCGATCTTCTCCAGCGCCGTCCGGGCCGGAGTGCTCTCCAGGCGGCCTGTATGGAGCTCGAGGTTGCCGACCTCCGTGGTGCTCTTCTTGACCTCATCGGTATAGACGACCGAAGTTTTACTGACATCCACGCCTTCTATGGAGATGGCCGGGGGCGGACCCGAAGGCTCGTTGGCCGGCTTCTCCCTGGGCCCCCGGTCCTCACTGAGGTCCTGCCAGTTGTTCTGCTCGCCGCGGCTGACCAGATTGACAGTGGCGCCCTCCAGCTTCACCCGGCTCACTTCCAGGCGCTTGCTCAACAGGGGTAGCAGCTTCACGCCGATACTGGCGTTTTGAACAGTAAGGAAGGGCTGCTGGCCGAATCCCGCCCGGTTGCTGAGCTCGACATCGTGCACCCCCAGCGCCAGCCAGGGAAACACATGGAGCTCCAGCTTGCCGCGGATGGTGAGCTCCCGGGTGCTGTGCTCCTTCGCCGCGTTCTCTATGTCGCCGCGGTATCGGTTCGGGTCGACAAATAAGAGGAGCGCAATGGCGGCCAGTACAGCCAGCGCCACGAGCGCTCCCACCGCGATTGCGACTATCCGGACGATGCGCATGTCTTCAGCCTTCCCCTTGAGCCCCACCCGGCAACCGGGTCAGCCCCGATTCTGTCCAGTTCAACCACGGGGCGCCAATCCTTGCGATAATGCGCCGCAGCGCACAAAATCGCCCCTGGACTCGGACATGGGTCACGGAACAGGCTGTATGTGGCCCTGAGGGTCCGCTGGACGTTGGTCCACGCGTCTGCGGTCACAGACGCCCCACTCTCATTATTGTGAACTGTGGCATTGCGGTGCTGCAGCAGCAAACTACATGCTGCACAGGCAGTTCCGTACCGCGCTAATTCCGTGTGTTGCTCATGCTCTTTCGGTTTCGCATGAGCCGTCCCTGCAGCTTTCATGTGATGGAGACACTCTGTGGCAAGTGCATCGAATGCCTCTCGTGCAACTGAGACAAACAGCTCTGCGGGTAGTTCCGCGGGTACCGGTTCGGGTTCCAACACCCGGCCATCGGTAGACGTTACCGCGATCACAACTCGCGATGACTTCCTGTTGGAACTCGGTGAAGCCCTGGGTGGACAGGCCTCCGTACGGCCCGTTGACTCGATGGCTGCAGCCCTGGACCACCTTTCCAACGCCAAGCGCGGACAGGTACTGGTTGTAGATACACGCGACGTCAGCGACGTACGCGGTGATATCGAACGGGCCCATTCACACGCGCCACACGCTGTTGTGTTGGTTTTCACCGCCGCCGAGCACGAAAAAGCGGTCGGCGCCGCGGTCAAAGGCTCCAACGTCTTCGCCGTGTTGCCGATTCCGGTCGACAAGCGCAAGACCGGCGCCGTGTTGGAAGGCGCGATGGCTGACGCTGTTGCCCGCAAGAGCAGCATGCCGGCCCGCGACCGTAACATCGGTGTCAGCGTCGAGCCCTTCCAGTCCTCGCAGGGGGACTCGGGCGCGCCAACAGGCTCCGATGGCAAGAGCAAGATGGGGCTCATCATCGGTGCGGGTGTTGCCGTCGCGGCGATTGCCGCCGGCGCGTTCATGTTCATGGGCAAGGACAAGGGACCCGCGGCGCCAACCGGTGCGGGCGGACCGCCCGCGAAAGTAGCCTCCGCTCCGGCAGCCCCGTCAGCGGATCCGTCGGCCGCCGAGGACAAGGGTCCTCAGGTCGAGACGTCACTGGTCAAAGGTAAGATCGATGACCTGCTGGAGAAGGCGCGCCTCGCGATGCGCGAGCGCCGTTACTCCGAGCCTGTCGGCGATAACGCACTGTTGTATTACCGATCCGCCGCGGCCGCCGATCCGAGCAATGGCGAGGCGGTTGACGGTCTTCAGCGAGTCGCAGCCGTCCTGGCTGCCCGTTTTGACGAATCAATGACAGGAGCCAAGCTGGATGAAGCCAGCCTCGCCCTGGCCAACCTGAAGGCCGCTGCCCCGAACGACAGCCGGATTCCAGCCCTGGAAGTCCGCCTGATGACGGCGCAGGTCTCCAAGGCCCTGGCTGATGGCAACATCGACCGCGCTCAGAACCTTATTCGCCAGGCTTCGTCGTCGCCTGCGTTCTCGGCGGACCAGATCAACAAGTGGAAGACCGAGATCAATCGCCGTCAGGAAGACGCGAAGGTTCAGAAGATGGCCAGCCTGGTTACAGACCGCATCCGCGATGGACGCCTGGTCGAACCGGCTGACGACAGCGCGAAACTTTACATGCAGCAGCTGCATGATGCCGCCCCGACGAACGCGACCGCTCAGCGTCTCCAGCGCGATTTGAACGCCGCTTTCATGCGTAAGGCGCGTGAGGCTGCCATTGCCAACAAGGCGCAGGATGTGGATCGCTGGCTGGCCGAAGCCCGCGGTGGCGGGGTGAGTCAGAGCGAAATCACTTCTTTCCAGAAGGAACTCTCGAACGCGCGTCAGAAGGCGATCAACGCCGAGTCTGATCGCGTCGCTGGACTCGTGCGCGATCGTATTCGCGATGGGCGTCTGACCGATCCCGCGAATGACAGCGCTACGTTCTACCTGAACCAGCTTCAGGGTATGGACGCTAACAACGCAGCCGCTGCTTCGCTGAGCCACGATCTCGCCGGCAAGCTCATCGAGCGTGCGCGCGCTTCCGCTCAGACGGGCAAGGGTGGCGCGGCGGTCGATAGCGATCTGACGCTGGCGAAGCGCTTCGGCGCTGATCCGAAGGACGTTCAGACCGTGCTGAATATTCAGAGCTCCCCGAAGACTCCGGCTGCTGCCGCTCGCTCGGCGCAGGCCGCTGGTGTCAATCCGGCGTCGCTGGCTGCCAGCTTGAAGCGCACACGCTACCAGCCACCTGAGTTCCCTCAGAAAGCGCTGTCACAGCACTTGAGCGGATCAGTGACCGTGGAGTACACAGTAGATACCAACGGAGAACCGCGTGACGTACGCGTCGTCGAGGCGACTCCGCCTGGAGTCTTCGATAAAGCGGCCACCGCGGCCGTGAAACGTTGGAAATATGACCCGGTTATCGCGAACGGCGCGCCGGTTGAAGTACCGGTACGCACGTCGATCCGCTTCGAGCTACCGAAATAAAGACGCGAGCCCCCGTTAGGAGCAGTCAACAATGAATCCGGCAGGCAAAGACCGCAATCGCCAGCTCGTCACAGTCGGTATCGGCACAGTTCTGACACTCGTCATGGGTGCGGTTCTGATCGCCGGTTTCCGGCTCGCGACCCAGATGCGATCCAACATCACGGCCCTGCAGTCGGCCTCGGTGTTGCAGACCTATCCGTCAACGATTACGCAACAATTCAATGCGTTGCGTGACCGCCTGGAGTCCCGGGCGTATGCCGGACAGGCGCTGTCGGACCTGAAGTCGACCGTTGGACACTTCAACACCGAGCTCAGCAAGCTGAGCGACAGTGGCGCGGCCCATTCGAGCGAGCTCGATTCTGCCCTGCTGTTGTGGCATCAGTACGAGCCGGTGGTGAATCCGGTGGTGCAGTTCACGGGTCAGCCCTACGTCGAATCGGATGACGCCGGCAGCTCCTTCTCGAAGGAAGGTCGCCAGTACTACGCGGACGTGAAGCGCGGTCAGCTCTTCTCGACCGACAACCAGAAAGGCCTGCAGTCCCAGTTGGCTGCAGTCGCCACTGAGCTCCAGACCTCTGCATCCGACGGCGCCGCCCGCCTGCGCGAGTTGCTGTCAGCGGGTGTGCTCGCGGCCCTGGTGCTCGCCGCCGCGGCCGCCTACTTCCAGATCACCCGGTCACGCCACGAGCGCGTAGCCCAGGAAGCGCAGGAGCAGACGCGCGACATTCTGAAGACGGTGCGCGAAGGCTTCTTCCTGCTCGACGCGGACTACAAGATCGGCTCGGTGTGGTCGGACGCCCTGACCCGCATGTTCAGCCGCAACGACTTTGCGGGCCTGAGCTTCGAGGACCTGCTGAAGAACCTCGTCCCGGCCAACACGCTGGGCACGGCGATGAAGTACATCAAGCTGCTGTGGGGTGACCGCGCGCACGAGAACCTGATGAAGAGCATCAACCCCCTGGGTCAGCTCGAAATCAGCATGGACAACGGCCACGGCGGAAAGGAAACCCGCTACCTGCAGTTCGACTTCCACCGCGTCATGGGCCCCAAGGGCATCAAGCACGTGCTGTGTTCCGTCGGCGATATCACCTCGAGCGTGCTGCTGGCCAAGGAACTGCAGGAGTCGCAGGAGAATGCGAACGCGCAGCTCGACATGATGCTGGGCATGATGCACGTCGACCCGCTGCAGCTGACCTCGTTCCTGGACAGCACGGAAACCGGCCTGCAGTTGATCAACGCCATCCTGAAGGAGCCCGCCCGCAGCGATGGCGAGTTCCGCAAGAAACTGAACGGCCTGTTCCGCGAGCTGCATTCCATCAAGGGCGAGTCTTCAGCCCTGAACCTCATGAGCATCGCCCATCGCGTGCATGCCCTCGAGGACATGGTCAGCGACCTGAAGAAGAAGGCCGAGCTGTCGGGCAACGACTTCCTGCCGATGGTTCTCAAGCTCGACGAGCTGCTGGCCCACTTGCGCGGTGTGCGCGAAATGGCCGGTCGTCTCACGACGCTCAAGGACAGCGTGCCGGCCCCCGCTCCGGAGCCCGCAGCCCCCGTGGCTGTCGTCTCGTCGCCGCGCGCGAAGGGTGGCGGCAAGTCGGCTGAGGACCTCTCGCCGACGCTGCATGCCCTGGCTGAGCGGCTGGCGAAGGACCACCACAAGAAGTTCAAGTTGCAGATGACGGGTCTGGCCGAAGTGCCGACCTCGTACATCCCGACGGTCAAGGACTGCGTAATTCAGATGCTCCGCAACTCAGCCGTTCACGGCATTGAGGCCAGCGACGTGCGCCGCTCCCAGACGAAGGACGACGTCGGCGCGGTCCGCGTCGACTTCCGCAAGGCGGGCGACGGCTATGAGCTGGTGTTCGAGGATGACGGCGCAGGTATCTCACCGGACCAGCTCAAGGCTGCTGCGGTGCGCAAGCAGATCCTGACCGAAGAGGAAGCTGCCGGCATGGATACCCGGGCCGCGATGGCCCTGATCTTCCGCCCCGGCTTCTCCACGCAGGAAGAAGTATCCATGGACGCCGGCCGCGGCGTCGGTATGGACGTGGTGGCCCGCAGCGTTTACGCGCTGGGCGGAAAGATCGGCGTGAGCACCAATCCGGGCAAATTCACCCGGTTCAAGATTGTGCTGCCGGCAGCAGAAGCCGCCAATAGTGGCGCTGCCGCTGCCGCAGTCTGACGAATGCCCTTTCTCGGAATGGAATCATAATGAACGCTAGAAGATCGTATAAGCTGATGATCGTCGATGATTCGAATATCATGCGCCGACGCATCGAACGGTCGCAGAATTTCGATGAGCTCGAGCTGATCGGTACGGCCGGCAACGGCCTCGAGGCAATCGAGCTTTTCAAGAAAGCGGATCCGGATGTGGTTACCATGGATCTGACGATGCCGCAGATGGACGGAATCGAGTGCATCTCGAAGCTGGTGGAGCTGAAGCCGGCGATCCGCATCCTCGTCATCTCGGCCCTCGCCGACAAGGCAACGGCCGTCGAGGCGATGGAAAAAGGAGCGAACGGCTTTCTCAACAAGCCGTTCACTGACCGGCAACTCAACGAGGCAATTGCGGACCTCATAAGAGAGTAATAAAGATGTTGCAGGAACAGGAGCTGAAAACCTTCGTCGAGGGGACGACGAACTACTTCGAGGTCGCGGCCCAACAGCCGGCTTCGATCGGCTCGCCGTACCTCAGTGAAGGGTCACCGGCGGTCCACGACTACACCGGTGTCATCAACATCTCGGGCAAACGTGAAGGCGTGGTGTACTTCACCGCACCCAGGGCGATGCTCACCGTCCTGCTGATGAAGATGCAGGAAAACGACTTCAGCCACGAGACGATGCGTGACCTCGTTGGTGAGGTGGCGAACACGATCTCCGGTAATGCGCGCCGTGACTTCGGACGCGACTTTGTGATCTCGGTGCCGAACGTGCTGGCCGGCGAGAAGCCTGAGATTCCGAATCTGCCGGGATCGCGATCGTTTGTCATACCCATCAACTGGCGCAGCCATTCGGCGAAGCTGATTGTTTCTTTGAAATAGGTTCGATTGACGCTGTCGCCGCGGCCCGAGTGGTCGCGGCGACGTCGCAACCCGCCGGTGCCGGGCTTCAATTGGCACGCAGCTGTTTCCTCTCAGTCCGCCCGCAGCCGATATCCCAACCCCGCCTCTGTAACGAGGTACTTCGGACGCCGTGGGTCCGGCTCGATCTTGGCGCGCAGGTTTTTCATGCATACGCGCAGACTGCCCGTATCGCCCTGCCTCTCCGGACCCCACACTTCTCTCATCAACTGCGCTTGCCTCACTATGAGGCCGGTGTGGCGGGCCAGCGATTCCAACACTCTGTACTCGAGGGGCGTCAGGTGGAGCTCGCCCTCGGGGCCGCGGCTTTCCCTTCGAGTCAGATCGATCTGGATTTCCCCGAGATGTAACAGCGGTGTTTGATCGGCATTTCTGACGTTGCGTCGGAGTGCGGCGCGAACTCTGGCGAGCAGCTCGGGTGTGCTGAAGGGCTTGGTTACGTAGTCGTCCGCGCCGGCATCCAACGCTGCGATTTTCTGGTCCTCCATGGTGCGCGCGGAGAGCACGATGATGGGGACAGGCGACCAGACTCTTATGCGGCGGATCAGATCGACGCCGTTGCCGTCGGGGAGGCCGAGGTCTATGAGGATGAGATCGGGCTTGTGACTGCGGGCTTCAATTTCGCCGCGGCTCGCTGTGTCTGCTTCAATGAAGCGGTAGTGATCGGCTTCCAACAGCGCGCGGAGGATGTTGCGGATGTCGCGCTCGTCCTCGATTACGAGGACCTGGTGCATGGCCTGGGTCACGGCTATGGCCCCGCATGCCCTGTTGATCCGGCCGCAGTGCGCTCCCCGCCGAGCGCGGCGTCGCCCGCCGGAATCGTAAACTCGAAACGCGCGCCCCGGGGTACGCGTTGGCCGGCCGTGATTTCGCCTCCGAGGGCCCTGATGATGGCCTGGC